>Ga0209573_1000322_pt1 | contig 109448 bp, 100 predicted proteins | sample TNRBio252014_DNA_FD_185870 | JGI IMG/M metagenome (GOLD analysis project Ga0209573, IMG submission 185870) | Wastewater treatment Type I Accumulibacter community from EBPR Bioreactor in Madison, WI, USA - TNR Reactor_6/25/2014_ DNA (SPAdes)... | ecosystem: Engineered > Bioreactor > EBPR >...
TCAACTCTACCAGACAGGGGTGGTGCGACAATTCGCCGGTCTGGTTACGCAAAAGAACGAGATAAGTAGTTGGCGGAAACCCTTAAGTTGATGCGTATGGGGCGATTCATGAATCGCCACTACGACATTTGAATCTTTTTTGTAACTACTCAGCAAATTTTAGTTTCACCAAGTAGAGACGGGTTTGAAACCCGTCTCTACTGCGCCAATTGTAAAATAATTAAAAATACGCTGAGTAGATACTCTTTTTTTAGCAATTGATTTTTAAAATCGACTCTTCTCTGTGTCCTCTGTAGAACTCTCTCTCCCTCTGTGTAAATGGTTTTTCAAATTTGTGCATCAAATGCACTTCTACCTAAATTTTTTGCAGAGTCGCGCTGTAGCACGCTTCTACAACAAGGTTTTGGTTATTAGGGGCACCCACAAGGGCGGTTCGACGCTTCGAATGCCCCTACAAGAGTTATATTTTTAAAAATTAATAAAAAGAGTGAGAGTCGCACGGCAGTGCGCCTCTACAAAATATAGTCTCTTTTTTTCAATTTCAGTATGTTTCAGTGGTTAAGGTATCAAAAACAAAAAACTATCAAAAAAATATGGTGTAATATAAATGGAGGTGAAATCTCACCTCCACAAAAAATCGGTCTATTAAATTGCTTCTAAATTTACTTTTTCAGCTCGTTCTACAATAAAATTATAGCGACCTTCTACTTCTTTACCCATTAAGGTATTGACAACTTCTCCGGTTTGCAAATCATTCTCTACATGCACTTGAAACAACCGACGGTTCTTTTCATCTAATGTTGTCATTTTTAAAACATCAGGGTTCATTTCGCCTAAACCCTTGAATCTTGTGATTTCGACTTTTTTAGTGCCTTTGGGGTTTTCTTTTGCTAGGAAATGATCGCGCTCTTTTTCGTCTAATGCCCAAAAGCTTTCCTTGCCTATATTCACCCTAAACAATGGCGGGTTGCAAATATATACATATCCCATTCTTATCAAATCAGGCAGAAATCGATAAAAGAAAGTCATTAATAAGGTTGCAATATGATGACCGTCAGAGTCAGCATCCATTAATAGACAAATTTTATGGTATCGCAGACCTTTAATATTGAAGTTAGTACCCATTCCACAACCTAAAGCTTGCACTAAATCCATCAATTCTTTGTTTTCTTGAATTTTCTTTAAAGTGGCTTGTTCAGAATTCAGAACTTTTCCTCTTAAGGGCAAAATCGCTTGCGTCTTTCTATCACGCCCCATTTTAGCAGAACCACCTGCCGAATCACCTTCTACAATAAAAAGTTCACATTCAGCAGGTTTTTTAGAAGAGCAATCAGCTAATTTGCCAGGTAAATTTAGTCTTGAGTTTGAAGAAGATTTTCTTGTAACTTCTTGAGCAGCAGCACGCGATGCGGCACGCGCTTTGGCGGCCAAAAAAATTCTATTTATTAAGTTTTCTGCAATCACCTTATTTTGGTGTAAAAATTGCTCAAAAGCGGGTCGCAAGACATTTTCAACCACAGTGGCAACTTCCACATTATTCAAACGCTCTTTCGTTTGCCCCTGAAATTGAGGGTTACCTAAATAAACACTTATAATAGCGACCACACCTTCTTTAATATCATCGTTAGTTACATTCAACCCTTTAGGCTGTAACTCATGAACTCCAATATAATTTTTGATTGCTTTAAATATAGAATTCTTTAAGCCATTTTCATGGGTTCCGCCCATATAGGTGTCAATACCATTTGCGTAACACAGCATCTTAAATTCTGTTGATTCTGTCCATTGCAATGCTACTTCAATTTTAATACCACTGTCTTTTGCTTCTAAGTAATAGGTTTGCGGCAATAAAGCTCTTTTGGCTTCTTGAGCTAAAATAGAATCAATATAATCTTGAATTCCCTTTTCATGTTTATAATCATATTTTTTTGCATTAATTTTATCTTCGTAGATTACTCTCAACCCTTTGTGTAGATAAGTTATGTTCAAAAGTCTTTTTCTAATAATTTCAGGGTCAAATTGACCATCTTTAAAAATTTCAACATCTGGCGTGAACTCCATATAAGTTCCTGTACCACGAGAATCGCTAGCCTTACTTTGCAATGGGCCTTGCGAAATACCTTTTGAAAATTTTTGCGTGTGAACTTTATTATCGCGAGTAATGACAACTTTTAATTCAGAGGAAAGTGCATTTACAACCGAAGACCCGACCCCATGCAACCCACCAGAATGTTCATAATTACCTTGCTCAAATTTACCACCCGAGTGCAAAGTTGTTAAAATAATTTCTAAAGCAGGCTTTTTTAGTTTAGGGTGTATATCAACAGGTATACCTCGACCATCATCCTCTATGCTGATTCTATGTTTATCATGCAAAACAACATGAATTTTAGACCCATGCCCGTTGATAATTTCATCAACAGAATTATCTACAATTTCCCAAACCAAATGGTGATACCCTCTGCTATCCACACCACCAATATACATACCAGGGCGTTTTCTAACAGGGTCCAAACCTTCTAAAACCTGAATATCTTTTGCTGAATAATCTTTTGCCATAATCTATATACCTTTTAGTTATTTATTTCATCTGGAATATAAAAACCCGCCCATTCCGGTGGTGTTGCTAAGCCAATTAATCGACCACGACTTATAACATTTTTCGGTGCACGCGTTCTATCAACCAAGGCAAATTCCCCTGGTTTTACTCGAATTTCATTTTTATTATTGTTTAATAACACTACCTTAGTTTTTTCACCCATTAACGCAACCGCAACGACATAATCATCATCATTCAATCGCATTAAGTGAATCCCTTTACCCGGTGCTGTTAAAGTATTAATATCTTTAACATTGATCTCGGCGCCTTTACCCATAAAGCTTGCCATAAATACTTTTTTCTCAGTTATAAAATAGGCCGCAACGACAACATCGCCTTCGCCCAATTTAATGCAGCGTTTGCCCTTTTTATTCGTTTCTTCTTCCATGTTGATTAAATAACGATAACCCATACCACGATTCGTTACAAATAAAACAGGCAAGCAATTTTTATCATCACTAGTTTCAAAGTTAAGTTTGCCCGAAACTGATAAATTTTCACCAATGGAGCAGACGGAAATGATTTTTTCACCATCATCAAAATTTAATAATTTTTGAATTGGCTCCCCAAAACCAGGCGTATATTGCAAATCAATTACCTTTAATGTATAAACAGAACCATGATTCGTAAGAAATAACAACCTATCAATTGTGTTGGCACGCAAGACAGAAACAACCTGATCTCCTTCCCGCACGCGTAAAGTCGAAACTGACTTAACATCCTTCATTCGCTTGATCCAACCTTCACGAGTAATAACAACTGAGTTATCTTCATGTTCAATATAAGCATTGACATCTAATTCAATCGTCGATTCCGTTCGTGTTGAAATGGTACTGCGTCTCTTGTCACCATATTTTTCAATGATATATTTAAAGCCTTCTTTCACTTCCTTCCACATTAATTTTTCATTACCAAGCTTTTTCTTTATTTCATCAGCCAACTCTCGTTTTTGTTTTAGTTCATCGCGAATTTTTAACATTTCAAGCTTAGCTAGGTTATATAGCCTTGTTTCTAGGATGGCATTGGTTTGCTCTTCATCAAGCGGGAAAGCCTTCATTAAATTTTTTGCAGCGTCTTCTTTTCCAGAAGAACCACGAATAATTTTTAAAGCTTTATCTAAATCTAAAAAGATTGCTTCAAATCCTTTTAATATGTGAATTCTTTTCTCAAGTTGGTCAAGTTCATATTGAAATTTCTTAGTTAATACGCTAAAACGATGTAATACAAATTCTTCTAATAAATCTTTTAAGTTTGCTTTGATGGGTTTATTGGCTTCGCCCGTTTCAGAAGGTATTAATGTCGTGATATTAACCTTAACAGAGCTTTGAAGGCTAGTGTGTTTATATAAATAATTCAACACCAACTGCTCATCAGATTTAGACTTTATTTCTAGAACCACACGCGTGTTTGCATCCGATTCATTAATTACATCTAATAACTGAGGAACCTTATTATTTTGAATCAATTCGCCAATTTGCTCAATTAGGCTGGCACGGTTCACTTGATAGGGTATAGAAGTTATAATAATGTTTGCCTTACCGCGACCTGCATCTTCAAGTTTATGCTCAGCTCGTAAGGTAATACTACCAGAGCCTGTACTATAAATCTCTTCAAGTTCTTTTTTGCTATTGATAATTGTAGCACCCGTCGGAAAGTCTGGGCCTTTAACAAATTTCATTAACTCTTTAATTTGACATTCACGATTATCAATCAAGTGGATACAAGCTTCTAGCACCTCAGTGATATTATGCGGAGGTATATTTGTTGCCATACCTACAGCGATACCACTTGAACCATTACAAAGAAGTTGAGGCCATCGTGCAGGTAACACGACAGGTTCCATATACATACCATCATAGTTTGGCCTATAATCAACTGTTTTATATTTAATTTCATCAATAAGTTCTTCGGCAAGCGGTGTCAATCGAGCTTCCGTATATCGCATGGCAGCTGCATTATCGCCATCAATCGAACCAAAATTTCCAGAGCCATCAACTAATGGGTAACGCAAATTAAAATCTTGTGCCAACCGCACTAATGCTTCATAGGCAGCAGTGTCTCCATGCGGGTGATATTGCCCTAGCACAACACCCACAATAGCAGCACACTTACGATGCTTTGAACCCCCATGTAAATGTAAATCATGAAACATCGCATATAAAATTCTTCTTTGCACAGGCTTCATACCATCGCGAGCATCTGGTAAGGCTCGGTCTGTAATTACGCTGACGGCGTAATTTAAGTATTTTTCCTGCATTATTTCATAAAGTTCTACATTGTTATCGTCATCCGCCATGGATACTCCTGAAAACGCCAATAAATCCTTTTTTCGACAGAATAATCGAAAATTTACAGATTGTTTTTACCTTTTGAAAACTTTTAAAACTAAAGCGAGAATATATATCGCATTTTAAAATAGGTCAACAAAAAAATTGCCACATTTGAATTTATGTTTTACATTTTATAAAATATATTGTAATTTATTTAAAAAACCTCTCAAATTCTTAAACTTGTCTTTCTAACAAAATTTTAGAGAATCTGAATATTCAGATAACGAATGCTTAAAGATTAGGGAAAGGTCAATTTAATGAATGTTACAATGCCAGAAATGGGTGAAGATGTAAAAGAAGCGAAACTAACTTCTTGGATGAAAAAAGAAGGCGATACCGTTTCCTACGATGAAGACCTATTAGAAGTTACAAGCGATAAAGCCGTATTTTGCATACCAGCCCCTTGTAATGGTGTAATCAAAAAAATTTTGGTGAAAGAAAATCAGTTTGCACCAATTGACTCCGTTTTGTGTGTGATTGATGAAACTGATAAAAAGTAAATGGTCAACCCTTTTCAACCCTTTTTAAGTCGCTTCGACCATTTTAAAGATATTTTAGCACCGCTCGACAAAGCACCACATGTAGAATTAGAAACTGTTTACAAACATGTTGGTGTGGGCTGGTTTAAAGATTGCCTAATTCAAATTCTAGACCCCATCTACATCATTGAAATAACCCCAATCTTGAGCAAACTAAAAAAACTTGAAAACAAAATACCTTTTGCGGTTAATGCTTTTGGCGATTTATTTTTCTTAAATCCAGATAATGGACAAATTGAGTTTTATAATTTTTTCAACAATCAAATGACGAAAATGGCTGATTCTTTGCCTAAATTATTAAACGAAACACTTTACAATTTGAATTATCATAGCAGTTTAAAAGCAAGTGAAGCGCAACAACTCATTAAATCTTTGGGCAAACTCACTATAAATGAAATATTTCAGCCTCAAACTCCTATTCTTTTGGGCGGAGAATCTAAACGCGATCAATTTAAAAGGTCTTTGCTCTTACCTTTTTTATCAGAAATAACTTCAATTATTCAACAATGGGAAACTTTAAATATAAAAAACCATTATTAAATGAACTCTTTTGAAATTTAGTTGTTATTGATAATACAATTTTATAATTTGCCTAACATTATGAGGAGGGTTCAAAAAAATGTTTGAAAATATGACTTGGATATTAATGATTGTTGGGGTTGTTTTGTGTGTTTCTGAAATATTTGTGCCTGGTTTTGTATTGCTCCCTGTTGGTTTAGGTGCATTGGTTGCTGGTAGTGTTGCTTATTTTGATGCCCCTACTACTTGGGTACTATTAACTTGGTCCGCATCTGCCATTATTTTTTGGCTATCTGCACGAACTTTTTATAAAAAATTAACCCCTGAAGAATTAAAGACAGGGATAGAAGCATTAGTTGGCAAAGAAGCGAAAGTAGTCGAAGAAATCATTGATGAAAAAGGGCGTGTTAAAATTTTTGGTGATGAATGGGCTGTAATCAATGAAAATAACTTGACAGTTCCTGTCGGAGAAAAAGTTAAAATTGTCGGCTTTGAAGGTAACAAACTTAAAATCTCACTCGATCGGTAAATTTGGGTATATATAAATTAAATATTTTAAAGTAAAGGAGCAAAATGTTCTATTTTTTTTTAGCAGTATTGATAATTGGAGTAATTGTAGTTATCAGCAAAGGAGTAGTAATCGTTCAACAAAGCCAGGAAATGATCATTGAACAATTGGGGTCTTATCACAAAACTCTGACACCAGGTTTATCTTTTTTGGTACCAATGATTCAAAACCCTCGTGAAGCGTATTGGGTTACCAATGGGGCATTTGCCTTGACTTCTCGAATTGATAAACGCGAAACAGTTATCGATGTACCAGAGCAAAATGTAATTACAAAAGATAATGTTTCGATTTTAATTGACGCTATTATGTATGTTCAAATCGTTGATTCTAAACGGGCTCTATATGAAGTTGCTAATTTACCAATGGCTATTATGCAATTAGCGCAAACTTCTCTTAGAAGTTTAATAGGTGAAATGGAATTAGATGCAACACTAAGCTCCAGAGATCATATCAATGTGAAACTAAAAACAATCTTAGATGATGCGACAGATAAATGGGGTCTTAAAGTAAACCGAGTTGAATTACGAAATATTCAACCACCTAGAGAAATTCAAGAAGCAATGGAAAAACAAATGCAAGCGGAAAGAAACCGTCGTGCAACTGTACTAGAAGCTCAAGGTGATAAAGAAGCTAGAATTGCGAAATCTGAAGGTATGATGCAAGAAAAAATAAATCACTCTGAAGGTGAAAAAGAAGCCCAAATTCGTAAAGCTGTGGGTGAAGCGAATGCCATTGAAGCCATTGCACTTGCACAAGCCGCCGCTATTAAACAAATCATTAATTCCGTTGGGGATCATAAAATTGCTATTCAATATTTGATCGCAGTGAATTATTTGGAAAAATTTGGCAAGTTCTCACAAGGCCAAGGAGACAAAGTTTATATTCCATTTGAAGCGTCAGCTACCATGGGAAGTTTTGGTGCTTTAAAAGATTTATTTCAGCAACCAACTAAATAAATTTCTCAAGAGCCGATCTATTCATTTATAGGTCGGCTTTCTTTTTTTTCTCTAAATACCGCTGTGTTTTTATTTGAAAAAGATAAAAATCAACCCACTTAACAATCCATTTCAAGTTTAAGATAATTTCTATTTGTCAATAAGCACCATTTTTATTTGATTTTTTCGAGTTTATTTTCAAACCAGCATTTTAAATTTAGGCAAGGCATTACTAGGTTGCCTCTTAGCTTTACAGTTGGCATAAATATTGTATAAAATGCCATTTTTTACGGGTCATATTTCGCTAATGTGATCAAATGAACAAATTGATGAATCTTACGCAAAGATAGCTGGAAGAATGCCTCAAAAATTATCCTCAAGATTTAAACCATATGCACCAACAAAGTCGCTTACGGAACAAAACTTAATAGACTTATATTTTCCACTTTTCAAGTACATGCTTGAATCTCGTTTTGTCGATCGCTTAGAGGAGCAATTCACTGCTCGTGGAGAAGCTTTTTTTCATGTTTCAGGTGCTGGCCACGAAGCTATGGTAGCACTGCACCCCCATTTGATTTCTCAAGATTACTTACACCCTCACTATCGTGATAAAGCCTTAATGATAGCCAGAGGTGTTTCTTCTAAAATGTTTTTTCACAGCCTATTTTGTAAAGACCAGTCTCACAGTCGTGGTCGTCAAATGAGTGCTCATATAAGTGACCCAGAAAGAAACATACTAAGTATGGTTGGCCCTGTTGGTAATAATGCACTGCAAGCGGCTGGGGTAGCCATGTCAATTAAAAATGATTCCGAACGGCCAATAGTTCTTTGTGCTATGGGTGATGGCACAACACAAGAAGGTGAATGCTTAGAAGCAATCGCTGAAGCCGTAAGATGGGAGCTACCGGTTCTATTCGTGGTAGAAGATAACCAATGGGCTATTAGTACAAAAACAAAAGGTAAAACATTTTTCTCGCGACCCGATGGTGATGCAAATGAATTTTATGGTATCCCAATAACGAGAGTTGATGGTCATAATATCATTGAGACTTATGAAGCATTTGGTAAAGCAGTAACGGAAATGCGTCAAAATCGCAAGCCAAAGATTATATTGTTTAAAGCCGAAAGACTGAGCAACCATACAAATGCAGATGATCAAAGAATTTATAGAACACGCGAAGACATCGAAAAGGTTCAAAAAGACTCAGACCCAATTGCATTTTTAGAAAAAAAATTGCTTCTTTGGGGGCTTGATGTTGACAAAATCCAAGAGGCCAAAGATGAAGTTTTTGCCTCTGTTAAACAAGCCGCAGATGAATCTCAAAGAAGCCCCGACCCAAAACCTTGTTATATTGCTAAAAAAGAATTACCAGATTTTTTAAAACCAGAAGCCGAAGAATATACAGGTAATATTGAGAAAAAAGAATTGACTATGCTTGAAGCCATTCGTCAAGTTTTAAATGAAAGGATGGCCCTTGATTCCAATATCACTTTGTATGGCGAAGATATAGAAGACCCTAAAGGTGATGTTTTTGGTCTAACTAGAGGTTTGACAGAAGCATACCCAACCCAAGTTTTAAACTCACCGCTTACTGAATCAAGTATCGTGGGCATGGGTGTTGGCCGCGCCTTAGCAGGCGATAAACCAGTAGTTTTTTTACAGTTTGCGGACTTTTTACCTATTGCTTTTAATCAAATTGTATCGGAAATGGGTAGTATTTATTGGCGTACCGATGGTGCTTGGCAAGTCCCTTTAATTGTGATGATTACTTGTGGCGGGTATCGACCAGGTCTTGGCCCTTTTCATGCACAAACTTTTGAATCACTCGGTGCTCATACTCCGGGTGTAGATGTTATGATGCCATCAACCGCAGGCGATGCTGCCGGTTTGTTAAATGCTGCATTTGAATCTGGCAGACCTACATTATATTTTTACCCAAAAAGCTGTTTGAACGAAAAAAAACATGCTACTTCTAAAGATACCCTAAAACAAATTGTTCCAATTGGCAAAGCAAGATTTTCGCGCCACGGCAAGGATATTACGCTAGTTTGTTACGGTAACTTGGTTAACAAATGCAATATGGTAGCTGACGCACTTGAAAGCGTCGGTATGACTGCTGATGTGATTGATTTGCGATCTATCTTCCCTTGGGATAAAAAAGCTGTCATTGAATCCGTTGCAAAAACAGGGCGATTACTTGTAACTCATGAAGATAATCATACCGCTGGCATGGGGGCAGAAATTATTAGTACCGTTGCCGAAGCTTTAGGCGGCAATATAAAATTTGCTCGTTGTACGAGACCAGATACTTATGTGCCGTGCAATTTCGATAATCAATTAAGCGTTTTACCTTCCTATAAATCTTTGCTAACCAAATCAGCAGAATTACTTGATTTAGATTTGATTTGGGAAGAAGAAAAACAAGAAGAACCTGGTCTATCATCAATTGATGCAATAGGCACCAGCCCATCAGATGAAACAATCAGTATTATCGATTGGAAAGTTAAAGAAGGTCAATTTATAGAAAAAGGTCAATTAATCGCAGAATTTGAAGCCAATAAAGCATCTTCAGAAATGTTATCACCTATGGATGGTAAAATTTTGGCAATCTTGGTTTCACCTGGCGAAATGGTAGATATTGGCACACCACTATTAAAAATCAAAACAGGCGATCATGTAATAGCGAAACCTATTACACAAGAAAAAATCAATAAAGCCTTTTTAAAGAGAAGACATAAACCAACTGAAATAACTTTACCAGATTCAGAAAAAAATAATTTTGAAATCAAAAAATTTGCAGTCGGCTTAGCAAGTATTTCAACTACACTTGGTTCTCGAAAAATTACCAATCAAATGGTGTTGGGTGCAATTGAAGACAAAACTGAAGATGAAATAGTAAAAATGACAGGCATAGAAACTCGTTATTATGTAGACGATAGCGAAGATGTAGTATCCTTAGCCATAAAAGTTGCAAAACAAGCATTAATGAAAGAAAACCTAAAAGCTGCCGATTTAGATATGGTTATTGTGACAACCGGTACGCCACTACAAATAACACCAAGTCTAGCTTGTCTGGTGTTAAGTCAATTAGGTGACCCTACTGAAATTACTGCCAAAGCTATGGATATTAACGCCGCATGTTCAGGTTATTTATATGCCCTGCAATCGATCTATGACTTTATTCAAAGTCAACCTGATGCAAAAATCATGCTTATTACTTCAGAAGTTCTTTCTCCATTACTAGATCTTTCTGATTTCAATACTTCTATTATTTTTGGAGATGCCGCAACTGCAACTATTCTTTACGGAGAACAAGCTTTTTCAGGCAAATCAATACAAGCTCTAGTCAAACGACCAACGCTTTCAAGTCGCCCAGAAAACGGTCAAATTCTTTCAGTGCCACTACAAAATAGTGATCTAAAAATTCACATGAATGGCAAAAAGGTTTTCTCGGAAGCTGTAAAGAAAATGACCTTTATGTTAGAGAAATGTTGTATTCAGGAAGAAATTCATGTACATGATTTAGATTTAATTGTACCTCATCAAGCAAATCAAAGAATCATTGAAGCAATCCAGAAGCGCATAGACATACCAGAAAACAAAGTTTTCTCAAATATTAAGAATTATGGCAATACAAGCTCTAACACAATTCCTATAGCATTGTCGGAAGCATTGCCAACTCTTAATAAAGGCGATACCGTTGGGCTTTGTGCCTTTGGAGGTGGCTTTACATTCTCAGCTGGTATATTAGAGGTTTTTTAAACTTATCAGCTTTTTCATGATATGATTTAAAGCTACCTTTTTATTGTCAGCAAAACCTTCAGCCAAATCCTTATAAAGTTCATACAATTCTTTGTAGACTTGGCTGTTTTCATGGTTTGGTTCACACATTAAAGGGTTGTTTGGCACCATAACCGCTATCGCATCTTGAAAATTATCATACCCCCCCTTATTTTTACCCGCACAAACAGAAGCTGCAATCGCAGCGCCTAAGGCACAAGTTTGTTCGGTTGTATTTATAAATACTTTGCAATCCAAAATATCAGCGTAGATTTGAACTAATAATTTATTTTTTTGGGATAAACCACCACAGCAAATAATCTTATCAATTTTTATATTATATTTCTTAAATCTCTCCAAAATTAATTTGGCGCCAAACCCAGTAGCTTCTATCAATGCTCGATAGATTTCAGGCTTAGTTGTGGTTAGCGTTTGACCAAGTAGTAACCCTGACAATTCATGATCACAATATATATTTCGACAACCATTATTCCAATCTAACGCTAACAAACCTGACTGACCAGGCTTAAGTAATGATGCTTGTTTTTCAAGCTCCTCATAAGAAATATCTTTACCACAAATTTTGTCTTTAAACCATTTAAAGATATCACCTACTGCAGATTGACCAGCTTCAAGACCATAAAACCCTGGCAAAATACTTTCTTGTGCTACACCACTAATACCTTCGATAGCTGGCAAAACTAAGTCATTTGGGGCAACAACACAATCGCATGTAGAGGTGCCTAATATTTTTACCATAACACCTTCACCAATACCAGAACCAATCGCACCAAAATGAGCATCTAGCAACCCAATTCCAATCGGTATTCCAGCAGGTAACCCCGTATATTCAGCCCATTCTAGTGATAAAAACCCCGCGATTTGATCTGTAGCATACACTTGTGAGTATAAATTTTTTCTTAGCTCTCCTATTTCTGGTGCTAATTGATTTAAAAAAAGGGTATCGGGCAATCCGCCCCAACTTGTATGATACATCGCTTTATGCCCTGCTGCACAAGCCCCCTTTTTGATTTCCTTTGGGTTTTTGATTCCGCTAAGCAAAGCGGGAATATAATCTGCTAATTCTACCCAACTATCCGCTTGTGAAAACACCTTAGGCGCTACGCGATAACAGCGCAAAATTTTAGCCCAAAACCATTCTGAAGAATAGGAGTTACCACAAAAAGACACATAATTAACCTTATTGTTTCGAGCTAATTCAGTGATTTCATTTGCTTCCTCGACGCTACTGTGATCTTTCCACAACCAAGCATACGCATCCAAATTTTCTTTAAATTCATTTTGAAAAGCAAGCGGTTGATTATTTTTGTCTACCGGTAAAGGTGTTGAGCCCGTTGCCCCAACCCCAACGCCAATAATTTCTGCAACATTAAAATTTTGAGAATTATTTTTTGCAATACGAAGGCATTCTTTTAAAACAAATTTTAGCCCTTCAAAATAATCTTTTGGGTTTTGTCTAGCCGTTAATGACTCATTTGGTTTACTGCAAACGCCATCAATGCCAGAGGGGTAATTAAAAACAGCTGTACTTATTTCTAACCCATTGCGACAATTAAAAATGGCAGCACGCACTGAATTTGTACCAAAATCAACGCCTATCGTATAATGATTCATATCAATTTACCTTCGAAGGGTTAGGTTTAATTCCGGCTAATTTCACTTTCATGCCAAGCGTTACACCCATACACACTATGGCCGTTGCTAAGTCTTGCTGAGAGCCATTTGGCACATAGGCAATCGTAATATGATTACTTTGGTGACCTGCCATTAAAGAATCACGGTCAACTCCATCTAAAACTACATTCATTAAAGGCCAAACAGATGTTGTCGCATTAAGTCGTCTTTCATATTCTTCCGTTGGTAGTTCATATGCACTACCTGTGCCTACATGCAAATGCACATCGGTATCTTCATAATGTGCACGCGCCCAAACAAAATCACCTGATTTGCATTGACCAGATATTGTAGAGCCACCTTTTGAAAAATACATTGCTGGTTGACGGTGTCCAGTAGACCCTTTTATACCACCCTTAATATGCTCAAAAGGAACATTTCCTGAAATTTCAAAATCCCAATAAAAAACACCTTTGTACTCAGAACCCCATCGAATATCATGTAAAGTTGTTTCGCAAGGCAAGCCTAACGATTTTAATAATCGAAATAACATAATTTGCGGTATCGCCGAGCCCATATCAACTTCATTAATATGTGGTATCGGTTCCCCTTCGCGAATAACGGTTTTATTTTTACCACGAATCGGAAAACGGTCAGTGCTACCTATTGCCCCTTCTGCAAAATCCGAAGCCGCACAAACATCTTTTAACCCTTGCTGATATTGTACTCCCACACAAGTTAAACCAAATTCTTCTGTCACACGCGCCATAGCAATTAACATAGCACATTGCTCTAAAACCTGTTCTTTAGTCAATTCTTTTGCAGGGTTATCGCCAAATTTAAAACTCATTCCTTTTTTAATATAATATTGTAAACACTCTTCTCTTTCAGCCTGAGTCACTTTACTCATTTCATAAACTAACATCGATTGAGATAGACTTTCTAACGGCATACCTATTTTACACAATGCCTTTTGCGGAAAAACTCCATTGATCATTCCCATACAAAAACTATCAAATAAACCCATAATCTCTTTTTTCTGCAAAATGTATTCACCTAAATATTTACCTAATTTACCATATTCAGAATGAAACAGAAAACTATTGCTTGGCACAGTAGTTAAATAATTTAAATCATGGTGAATCGTTCCAGAAACAAACCACTCCTCTAATTTAGAATAAAAAAATGGGTCATCAAAATTTTCAGACCAAAGTCTAGAATATTCCTTGCCTAAACTAGTCAGCGAACCTTCTAGATTTAAGGCTCCCACTAAACCCGGCCATGTTCCATCAAAGTTTGCTAAAATCAACACAGGCCCTTCATGTTTTGCCAAAGAAGGTGCAATATGATGAGAATATTGCCAAGAAGTTAGCAGTACGATTACAGGTGCATTTTTGGCGATTTTAGCAAAAATATCACTACCTTCTTTTTGACTACTTATAAAACCATGTTTTTCATTTTCTTTATATTGATGAGCGCGAATCGGTTTCATCTCAAAACGGCTTTCCAAAACATGAAACAACTTATCCTCAAATGTCTTTTGTACCTTCCAACAAGTTTGATTTGCTTCCAATCGCAAATCGCCATTCGTTACTATAAATACTTCCTTTTTAACTTGCCAAGGCTGAAGGGAATGCATTATTGGCAAATTCATTTTTGGAAAAATTGCTTTTAGAGAATTCAAACTTTCGTTCATAATAAACCTTTCTATTTATTAAAGTTTCTAGTAATAATTTGGGCATTTATCTCTTGTTGCATGGCAAAAGGCTTTTGATCCATCATTGCTAATAAAGTTGAAAAGCCCTTAGCTGCAATGGAAAAAGTATCTTGTTGCACGGAAATCGATTTTAATGGAAAATAATCCAGCAATGGATTATGGTCAAAAGTCGCTAACACTAATGAAGAACTTAAAAGATTTTTGTGTTTGATAAATTCTAAAACACCTTCCATTAAACTCCAGGATGTTGTAAAAATACACTGCGGTTGAACCGGATTATCTAAAAAGGCCTTATAAACAACTTCATAACCAGATTCTTTGTGATGTTTACCACTTAAAACTCTACTTAAATTTAATTTTCTATTATTCAGGGCAAATGCTTCCTGAAACCCCTTGAATCTCTCACGAGATGTTATTAAATTCTCATCCCCATTTATAAATAAAATATCACTTATTTGATTTAATAATAAAAAATTTGTTAATTCTTTTGCTGCAGTTTTGTGATTTGTAACAATCGATGGCGCATCTTTAATTTTTACTTTTCTATCAATATAAACAGTAGGAATATAGGACGGTGGTAACTTCTTAGGCTCCTCATTTGCGCTTACAATTATTAAACCATCGACGGCGTGTTGAAGAAATTTATTAATTACAGACTCTTCCTTTTGCTCATCATCATCGGTTGTACCAACCAAGAATAAATAATCCTTTTGTTTGCCAACATTTTCAAAGTTTGAAATTAATTTAGCAAAAAATGGATTTTCAAGATCTGGTACGATAACCCCAATTGTAAAAGATTTATTCATTCTAAAACACTTAGCCTGATTATTGATGATGAAATCATTTTGAATCATCACATCTTTTACTTTTTGCAAAGTGTTATTACTGATTCTATTTTGTTTTGCTTTATTATTCAGAATTAAACTAACAGTCGTTTTCGAAACACCCGCTAATCTTGCAATGTCATTTAGTGTTGCACGCTGCATAATTTGGCCTACTCAAGTTTTTTATTAAAAGCTCTTCTAAGGCTATAGAATAAGAGCAAATCAACCAAAAACAATATAAACCTGTTAAAACTATTGCTAAACTGGTTTAGCAATGCTAAATTTGGCGAAGAATAGACTAAAATCTATTATATCGAAAAAGAATTTTTATAATAAATATGGAAAATGAAGGTTTAAAACCAGTCTTTCTTAAGGCAGGTATTTTATTTATACGAGAAATTCAACCGTAATAGGCAAAACTTATATTTTCTCATTCAGCTTTGACTTGCTATAATACAGCCCCAAAAATTACGAATAAAAAAGGTTTTGTTATGAGAAAAAGTTTAAACCCTCCAGGGGTCGAACGATTAGTATATGAAATTCGTGAGATTGTTAAAAGTGGCAAAGCGATAGAAAAATTAGGACAGCCTATTATATGGGAAAATATCGGAGACCCCATTGCAAAAGGTGAAAAAATACCCAGTTGGATGAAGGATATTTTAAAAAAAACAGTTGATAAAGACTCAGCTTGGGGGTATTGCCCTACTTCCGGTTTACAAGCAACCGTTGATTACATTATTCAACGGCAAAATAAAAGACCAACTTCCCAAGTCAAACTTCAAGATGGTGATGTTTTATTTTTTAATGGATTAGGTGATGCTGTTGCAACTATTTATTCGAGGTTAGCAAAAACAGCTCGCGTAATTATGCCATCCCCGTGCTATAGTGCTCATGCTTTAGGTGAATCCGATCATGCCCACGCAAAAAATATTTTTTATAAAATGGATCCAAAAAATGATTGGCAACCCGACATCAATCATTTGACTTCACAAATTAAATCAAACCCAGATGTTGTCGCAATATTACTTATTAACCCCGATAACCCAACCGGTGCAGTTCACACAAGAAAAAATCTGGAAGCAATTGTTAAAATCGCTAAGGAGAATTCATTATTTCTTATTGCAGATGAAATTTACCAAAATCTAACTTTTGGCGAAACAACATTTACGCCTTTAATAGATGTCATAGGCGATGTACCAGCTATTAGCATGCAAGGTATGTCAAAGGAAGTGCCTTGGCCTGGCTCAAGATGCGGTTGGATCGAAATTTATAATAAAGACAAAGATGCCGATTTCAGCTTCTACATCCAAAGAATATTAGATTGCAAAATGAGTCAAGTTTGTGCGACAACAATGCCTCAGATGGTTTTGCCTGAAATCTTGCAACATCCTCAATATGAACCTTTTTTAACCGAAAGAAAAAAACTTCTTGTCTATAAAACAGATTTTCTCTTTAACTTATTAAAAACTATACCTGAAGTTGTAATGGTAAAACCGCAAGGTGCATTATATTTCACAGTTGTTTTTGAAAAAGAAAAAATGAACGAAAAACAATTACTAAAAATACCTAATAAAGAAATTCGGGATATTGTGGAGCATCAAGTTAAAAACCAACCATTAGATAAAAGATTCGTCTATTATTTACTTGGGGCAAAAGGTATTTGTGTAGTGCCTTTATCAGGTTTTTTTACGGAATTAGCTGGCTTCAGAATGACTTTACTCGAAACAAATTTGGGTATTTTTGAAAAAACTGCAAAAGAAATTGCCGAAGGAATTAAAGAATACTTTCAAAGTGCCAAATAAACCATGACCAATATTAGCCATTATTCAAAACTAAAAAAAACATTCGAAGAAACTGCTGTTTTAGTGATAGGGGATATCATTCTTGATTTGTATGTTTCAGGCCAGTCAACGCGAATTTCCCCAGAAGCTCCCATTCCAGTAGTCACCGTTGAAAATAGCACCTATGTGCTAGGCGGTGCTGCAAATGTTGCAAATAATTTAAGAACTCTAGGTGCCAAAACCCACTTAATGGGTATTATTGGCAATGACCCAGAGGGCAAAATTATCAAAGCAATTCTCAAAGATAAAAAAATCAACAATTCACACATCGTAACAGATAATCGACCGACAACTTTAAAAACAAGAATTCTTTGCCAGCAACAACAAATGATTCGTCTAGATCGAGAAGTTACAAAAACATTATCGGTAGAAACTCAAAAAATATTTTTAAAAGGGTTTTATAGCTCATGTAAAATACACTCCTTTAAGGCAATTATCATTAGTGACTATGCCAAAGGTTGTATCACCCCCATGGTGTTAAAAGAAGTTTTTTCTTTTGCTAAAAAAAATAAAATTCCTGTGGTTGTTGACCCTAAAAATCATGATTTTAGTATTTACAAAGGTGCTTCTTATATCAAACCAAATCTTTCAGAAACATCATTAGCTATCAAACAACCTTTAAATGGAGCAAATGAAAAAGAAATTGAATTGGCGGGGTTCAAATTACTTAAATTAACAAATGCCGAGGGCATTTTAATTAGCAGAAACAAATACGGCATGTCGTTAATTCGCAAAAAATCAAACTTTCATGTGACAGCAAAAGCCACGGAAGTATCAGATGTCTCTGGTGCTGGTGATACGGTGCTTTCGGTTTTTACGCTAGGTATTGCGTCTGGTTTATCACCAGAATTCAGCACGGAACTTAGCAATGTTGCTGCCGGAATCGTAGTTCAAAAACATGGTACAGCAACTGTTACCCCAGAAGAAATTTTCAAAACTATTGATTTTTCACACCAACAAAAGGCTATGCCTAGAAATGAATTAAAACATTTTGTTCAAATGGAACAAGCCTTAGGTAATAAAATTGTATTCACAAATGGTTGTTTTGATTTATTGCATGTAGGCCATGTAAAATTATTAGAAGAATCAAAAAAACAAGGTAATATTTTAGTGGTTGCTATAAATTCTGATCAGTCCGTTAAAAAATTAAAAGGCAATGGCCGCCCCTTAATTTCTCAAGAAGATCGTGCAAAATTATTACTAAGTTTAAGTTGTGTCGATTATGTAGTCATTTTCGATGAAGCTACACCAAGAAATTTAATAAATTTATTAAAACCAGATGTATTAGTAAAAGGCGGAGATTATAGCTATAAACAAATTGTAGGATGGGACATCTTAGAATCGTATGGCGGAAAAGTTATGACCATTGATCTTGTACAAGGTAAATCTACCACTAAAACATTGCATAAAATACTTGAAAACAATATAGCATTACACTAGCCACTTTTAGTTTTTAAGTACTTGTCTAGCTTTTTGGCCATTGTACTTAATTCATATGGCTTAATAATAAAATCATTCGCCCCCGCTTTAGCACACTTTGTTACAGTATCTTTATCATTTTTTGCCGTTAAAAAAATTACAGGGATTTTTTGCATTCCTGGCATTGATTTTAAGGTTCTTAAAAAAGTTAACCCATCCATGACTGGCATCATTAAATCACACAAAATTAGTTGAACATCACCATTTTTTTCAGAAATTGCTAATAATCCCTCTTTACCATGATCGCATTCAATAATATTACAATGAAATTTTGTTAGCAGGTACTTTACCAAAACTCTCCTTAATGCTTTGGAGTCATCAATAACAACAACATTTCTAATTTCGATTGGTTCATCCTTTTTTGCTTCACCTGAACCCTCGGCTGGCTTCTCCGATGCTGCTCCGTCCTTCTTTTCTTCTGCGTTTTTATCCACAGCTGCATTTTCCGAACTTTCTGTATTCGCTTTCTTCTTTTCATCAATCATATACTTACCTAATTTTATGGGCTAGACTTTGTATAAAGACTATTTTAGTATAGGGCTAATTTAAAGAAAAATCAACTTTTATTAAAATTTATAATTTTCGGATGGGTAACTTTGTTAAGATAGAAAAGGCAACCGCTGCACTCACTACAACAATTTGCAATTTTTTAAGAAAAAATGAAAGAAACTGAAAACCTATAACGGCCTAAACTATTTTTGTAAAATCTGCAAACCTTCAGCAAATTTATTTTTAGTCGTATCGTCTACGCTATTGATGATATCATTTCCCTTTTTTTTATCACCACTAAGCAATGTATAAACACCAAAGGATAATTTAAGCCCTTGATCAAAATCACGCAAAGCAGTCGTGTAATCATTTATCATTTGAATGGGTAATTTATCAAATGGAATCTCAACTAATTCTTTTTTATCAGTCATTAAACCGATAGTATCAGCAGAAACTTTTACAACAGTATACTTAATGTTTCCTATCACTACATCTTCACCCTCCATCAGCCTACGCATATTACGAGAAAAATTCGCATATAGTTTTTCTACTGAATCTGCGGCACAAATGGTATCCGGAAACTCTTTTGCAATCTTTGTTTCATTTTCATTATTTTTTAATTTATCTCGATTGCCAATATAGGTTCTTACAAGCTCAACAAATTTTCTTTCTTTCATTTTTTGTTTCATATTATTTGACAAATCTAATAAGTCTTTTGATAAAATAGCATTGGGGGCTTCGGAAACATTCGTTTCAACGGAACTTATCTTTTCTTGCCCTTTACCCACCTGCCCTTTGGCTCTGGAATTATAATCTTGCACAGCTTTGTTTAAGGCAAAAAGAATTTCCTCAAACTCTTTATGTCGAATCAGTTGGTTGCGCACTTCATTGATTTGATTATTTTCATCATTAGTCTTAATCGGCAATGCACTTTCAACTAATTTATCTAAAAAATCTTTACGCACTTGTTTAGCTTTTTCAATATATGCAGCATTATTTTCAGGCAATAAATCCAATAAGCTACTATTTATCTTTGGGTCAATTATGCTTAACAAATTTCGGTACCCAATTCCAAATTTTCCTTCCGTAAAATCTTTTTTTGAAATATTTACAGTTTTATCAAAAAAACTATTTGTCATGTGAGTTGCTACGGAATCTAAATAAGTCTCCATTTCTTCTTTTAACAAATTAACTTCAACTGGTAAAGCATTCAAATAAATATCAGATATCTCCTTAAAACGCTCTTTTTTTGCTATCGAAGAAACCTCAGTTTTTTTAAGTAACTCAATAAACTTATTCTTATCAGAATTAAATGACTCACTTAAACCACTTGTTAATTTTTGAACCTGTTCAGGTTCGGGAACTTTTGGTTTTGATTTCATCATATTGATACCTATATATGCAATTACAATCACACCAATCGTTATGGCTATAGGTTTTATAAAATTTAAACCAGCAGACTCTTCTTTTTCATATACTGGCATCTGCTGAGAAATTCGAATCGTTTTATTCTTTTTATGATGCTTTTTTAATATTTCTATGATTGCATCCAAAAGTTCCGCAGGGGTTTGATATCGTTCCGCCGGATCTTTTTTTAACAATTTATCAATTAAGTGAACGGTGCTCTTACTAATACTCGAAAGATATTTACTTGCCAATGGCGGCTGATCGTTAATATGCATGGTAATAATAGAAATCGGGTTTGAACCTTCAAAAGGGTGACGACCCGTGATCATATAAAATAAACTAGCACCTAAACTGTACAAATCTGAGCGAATATCAATTTCTTTCGAACCTTTGGCTTGCTCTGGCGAAGTATAGTAAGGCGTTCCCATAAAAACGCCTTCTTGGGTCATATGCGGGTCATCTTCTAAAATTTTTGCTAAACCTAAATCACAAAGTTTTATTCCACCTTCTTTAGTAATCATAAAGTTATCTGGTTTCACATCACGATGGATCAGCTTCTTTTGATATGCATGATGTAAAGCTTGAGTAATTTCATAAATAATTTCTAATGCACGGTCTTCTGGAATTTTGCCATCTTTTAATATGATGTCTTTTACACTACCGCCTTCAATATATTCCATCGCATAATAACAATGCCCACCATCATAACCAGCTGAATGTATACTGATTATGTTTGGATGATGTAATTTAGCACTCGCTTTGGCTTCTTTTAAGAAGCGCTCTCTTTTTTCTTTATCCTTTGCAAAATTTGGCGATAATATTTTTAAAGCAACTACACGGTCTAAACTTAATTGACGCGCCAAATAAACGGTACCCATACCGCCTTGCCCAAGCTTTTCCAGCAACAAACAACCACCAATTTTTGAATCTAATAAACTATCTTTTGTTGCCACTTTATAACCTTTTTAAATTTCCATAACTTGAAAACAATTCTTCGTAAGCTTGCCAAGCATAGCGATCTGTCATACCTGCAATATAGTCACTTGCGGCTCGATACGGCCCTTCATTTTTACTAATATTTTGAAACTCACTCGGCAATGAATCTATATGCGATACAAAATAATTAAACAGTTTTTCTATACAAAGCTCAGCCTTATACATCATTCGGTTAACTCGATAATCTCGATAAAGCTTTTGATATAAATACTTTTCAAGCTTTTTTTTCATTTCTTTCATTTGAGTTCCAAATTGAATCGGGCATTCTTTACATGCTCTTACATCGGATAATGTTTTAATACCTAACTGCTTAATTTGCTGTGTTGAATGTTTAATTAAATCATCCATCATCATGCCTATTAAAGTGCTAATTGTACGGTTTTTTTGCATTTTTCTATCTAGCACCCCATTTTTCTCCAAAACAATCTGACTTGCCATTTGCCAAATTTCTAGTTCTTTCAAATCTTCGTCTATTAGCAAACCTGACCGTAACCCATCATCTAAATCATGATTATCGTAAGCAATCTCATCGCAAATATCAACCACATAAGATTCTAGTAACGGCGCCAATTCAGGGTGATATTCAGGGTTGACTTTGCCAAATGGGCTATGTTTAATCATCGACTCTCTTGTTTCATAGGTCAAATTTAAACCATCGTATGTAGAATTTCTTTTTTCTAAAAAGGTAACAATTCTAATTGCTTGCGAATTGTGCTCAAAACCACCATGATCCTTCATTAAACTATTTAGAATTCGCTCCCCCGCATGACCAAATGGCGTATGCCCTAAATCATGTGCCAAAGCGACGGTTTCCACTAAATCTTCATTTAAACCTAAAGAGCGCGCCATCGTACGCGCCAAACCTGCGACCTCTAAGGAATGTGTCAAACGCGTACGATAATGATCACCCATATCATTTAAAAAAACTTGGGTCTTATACTCAAGTCGTCGAAAAGCTACACTGTGAACAATACGGTCATGATCTCTTTGAAATGCCGTTCTAAATTCATGTTCACCCTCAGCATAAACACGACCCTTTGATTGCATCGCCTTCATCGCATAAGGCATAAGAATTTGATTTTCTCGATTTTCTAATTCATCCCTTTTAAGCATAATTTGGAACAAACCTTATTGAATACCAGGAATAATTTTACTTGGGTCCTGAAAAATTCCTTCGCGCATGATTTTAATACCTAATGTTTTCCCAGATGCAATAGACCCAAGTGTTCCACCTTTCATGACCACATCACCTACCTTAGTGGAGATGGAATCTAACCCATAAATAAAAGATATCTCATTTCTACTGTTGGCAACAGCAATGCTTCGACCATAACTGGAAAAATTTTCTGCAACAAAGACTACTACACCATTATGAATTGCTTTTACGCTTTGAGCTAAATTACTTCGAATTTCAACACCATGAAATTGGGTACCATAATGTTTTGAATAATAATTCTTTGTCATATTGCCCTTAATACTCGTCTGATAACCTGTACTTGCAGGAATCAACATATAAGGCACATTCCCCAAAAAATTCTTAACATTGGAATTAGAAGGTTCATTTGGAGCTGTATTATTACTGGCGAAATTCTCAGGATTAATTAATTTATTGTGATTCGATGGAACTTGCGTGTCCTTAGAATGCGTACCTACTCTAATTTTTAAAACACGACCAATTAACACATCGTGATTACCTCTTAATTTATTATCAATGGAAATATCCGTCATTGAAACTTTATATTTTTGCGAAATACTAAAAAGAGAATCGCCCTTTTCAACGATGTGTTCTCTAAATCGACTCGTTTGATCGACATGCGACTTAGTTTCTAATGTGTGATAGTTAGGCCGGCTTGGAGTATTACAACTGAATAATAATACAAAAAAAAGACTAATAATTAGTTTTTTAAAAACTTGCATAGTAACCAATAAAAGCTAAAATTCTAGGATGCTTGGGCTCCCTAAAAGTACACGCATTGCATAAATACCCTAAACAATATAAAGGGGCAATTTCTAGCAAAACTGTAGTTTTTTTGGGATTAAATTCAAATATCGATTATTATGCTCTAATTCACTAAATTGTCAACTTGTAAAGCATTAATTTCAATTCATTTATCAACATCCCTACTAATTCGCTGTAAACCATACAAATGAACACATACACCCACAAACCTACTTGTTTTATAAGCGGTTGTTCAGGCTATATTGGTAGTTATATTGCTAAAATTCTTACCAAACAAAATTGGCAGGTTTGGGGCGTTAGTCGTAACCAAGAAAACAAAATCAAATACCCCGAAGTCAATTGGATAATTGGGGATCTATTAGACTTACCCCATTTACAATCTTTATTAGAAAATGTAGCCGAAAACACAGTCTTAGATGCCGTGATTCATTGCGCCGGCGATTCGCCTGATTTCTCGATTCTAAATCTTGATTCTCATAATTTTGACAGAGGCGTATCGCTAAATTTTTTATCGGTTCAAAAAATCAATCAATGTTTACTTAAAAGATTGCATAAAGGCAGTTCAATTATTCATTTTGGTAGCCGAGTTGCTAACCATGGCAATATAGGGCAAATATCTTATGGTGCCGCAAAAGGCATTTTAGTCGACTACACAAAAGTTCTCGCCGCTGCGTTAGGCCCATTAGGTATAACCGTCAATTTGGTTTTGCCAGGTGTGCACCCTAGTCAAATGCTTGGGAAATTCAAAGAGCAAATTATAGAAAATGCCAAAAACGAAAGTCTTCTCAATTCGCTAACCAACATAGAAGATGTTGCAAATGCTGTTTTATTTTTGCTAAAGGCCAATTCAGTAACAGGTCAAGTTTTTGCTATTGAAAGTCGGTTAATCTAATGATTTTTTTGGCCATTAAATGAAAACAAATCTATATTTAGATCAACTCGGAATCATCAGCAGTCTAGGTTTTGGCATCAAGAAGACCCAAATAAATCTTAAACTAAAGCCTAACATACAACCTTTCTCCTTAGATAATTTGGTCTCACTACCTATTAGCCAAACGAATCAACAAGCTAGCGCAGACAAAGCATTCGTATTAGCTGATTTAGTAATGAAAGATATATGGGAAAAACTACCCGCAACTTTCTTTAACCGCTACAAAGCAGTTCTATTAACAGGTTGCACAAAAGGTGAACTTCAATTCATCGCTAACAATGTAATAGAAAAAAAAATAACCGATTTTTTAAATTCAGATATTAGCGCAAACGCTATCAATAAAAAACTTTCGCTTAAATACCGCGTTCCTTTTATTCCTGTTTCTAGCGCCGCATGTGCCACGGGGGCTCAAACATTGCAAAAAGCTCAGCTAATCTTTAATAAAAAAAATATAGATAAAATATTTCTATGCATGACAGAAGCATCTTTAACAAAAGAAATGATCAGTGCCTTTTATCAATTAGGAGTTTTAACAAATCAACCAAATGGCACCGCCCCTTTTCATTCTGACCATTATGGTTTTCATATGGGTGAAGGTGCAACAGCCTTTTTAATTTCGCCCTCTAAAAATAGCAATTCTTTTGGCAAAATCTTAGGTGTAGCTACCGCCACAGATGCCTTTCATTTTACTTCTTTTCCTGATGGCCCCAAAAAGGTATGGAAGACAATTAATGATTTATGTCATCAATGCAATATCTCTATAAAGGATATTGATCATGTTAATTTACATGCGACCGGTACGGCTGCAAATGACGAAATGGAATTAGCCCTTGCAAAATTAATCATAAACGAAAATAATGATGTCAGCTTCTCAGCGTTCAAACCTTTTACAGGTCATTTACTTGGCGCAAGCGGCTTAATTGAATTCGCTCTTTGCCTCTTATGTGCCCAAAATAATTGGTTTCCGCCTATTTTAAATTGCAATAATGCATCTAACTTGCCATCGCAATTTATTTTGGAACCAAAAGGCAGAAAAAAAGAAATCAAAAAATTTATTAGCTTATCTTACGGTTTAGGCAGTACAATTGGTGTAATTCTTGGTGAAAAATTATAATTTTTATATAAAGTTGAATTATGATCTATTTAGATAATGCCGCTAGTACCAAGCCAACAGAAAAAGTAATAACTGCAGTAGCAGATACAATGAACCAATTTTATGCTAACCCTTCTTCTTTCCATCGATTAGGCACACAAGCCCATGAGCTATTAGAATCAAAAAGAAGACAAATTTGCAATAAACTAAATTTAAGTTCTGATTGGTTAATTTTCACAAGTAGCGCCACTGAAGCAAATCAAACCGTATTAAAATGTGGCATTAAAAATTCTAACAAAAATAGAAACCATATTGTTTTTTCAGCTTTTGAACATAGCTCAGTCATGCAAACCAAAGTATATTTGGAAGAAAAAGGTTACGAAGTTGAAATTTTTCAACCTGACCCATCTGGTTGGGTAGACCCTAACAAGCTGGCTTCTAAAATACGCCCAAGTACGGAACTAGTAAGTATCATTGGCGTTCATAATGAAATGGGGACAATTCAAGATATTGTCAAAATCAAAGAAATGATTAGCTCCATAAACCCAAACACCCTATTTCATGTTGACGGGGTACAATGGTTTGGCAAATATCCTTTACCATCCGCCAGTCAAATGCCTGATTTTTTCACTTTTTCAGGTCATAAATTACATGGCCCGCGAGGGGTTGGCGGAATTATTAAAAGACCCAATACACCCTTAAAACCACTCATACATGGTGGAGGCCAAGAAAACCGCATGCGTAGTGGCACAGAAAACCTACCCGCAATTGCTGGTTTATCTCAAGCGTTAGACGAATTTAAAGAAGAAACAAAAACCCAGCTTCTACCTCTTCAAAATAAAATTTATGAATTTGCTTTATCTCACTCATCTCTTAAATGGCTGGGGTTGCCACCTGGCATGAATCGAAGCCCCTATATTAATTTAATCACAGTAAAAAATAAAAAGAGTGAAGTGTTAATTCATCAATTAGAAGAACTTGGTATTTATATTTCTTCTGGCAGTGCCTGTTCTGAAAAAAGCGGCAAATACCAAAGCAATTGGAACTTTTTAAATTTAACGAATGAATATAAAGAAGGGATTCTTAGAATTAGCTTAAGTTTTGAAAACACCTTACAGGAAATAGAAACATTTTTAAAAGCATTGGATAAAATTATATGAACGAACAAGTCGTATTAATTAGTTATGGAGAAATTGCCCTTAAAAAAGGAAGACGCCATTTATTTGAAAAGAAACTGCTAGATAATTTAAGAAAAGTATTAAAAGGCAATGGTTGTCATCAATTCAAAACTTTAAGAGGCAGAATTAAAATTGCCTTAACAAGCAAAGCCAATGAAGAAAATGTCTGTGCTTTAGCATCTAAAGTTTTTGGTGTAGTTGGTGTGCATCCATCTGTTCAAGTGAAATCTACTTGGGAAGCCATTTCTCAAAAAATTACCGAAATGATTAAAGAACACCCTCTACTAAGTCAAACCAAAACTTTTGGTGTTCAAACAATTCGACCTTGGAAGGAATTCCCTAAAACAAGTTATGAAATAGGTAAAGATGTTGGCTCTCTAATTTTAGACATCGCACCACACTGGAAAGTTAATTTAAGTGCACCCGAAGTTGAAGTTATCATAGAAGTTCACAAAGACAACACTTACATCTCCACTCGTAAAATCAAAGGTCCTGGTGGACTACCCACTGGGTCTTCTGGTAAATTAGCCTTATTACTTAGTGGTGGTATTGATTCACCAGTAGCTGGTTATATGATGCAAAATCGAGGCGCAAAATTAATTGGCTTATACTTCCACAGCCACCCTTACACTAGCGATCAGGCATTAAATAAGGTAAAGGATTTAGCACGAGTATTAGGTCGATATCAATTAGGGTTTTCTTTGTATATGATACACCTTACACAAATCCAAGAAATGATAAGAGATAAATGCGACCCCAAATATGCAGTAATTTTAACGCGCAGAATGATGATGAGATTAGCGCAAATTTATTCAGCACGACGCAAAACGAAAGGGCTTGTCACAGGGGAAAGCTTAGCTCAAGTTGCCTCACAAACTTTAGAAAATATGGCGGTTATCGGTAATGCTACTTTTTTACCAATTTATCGCCCTCTAATCGGTTTCGATAAAATCCAAACTATTAAAATGGCTAAAAATATTGGCACTTATGATATTAGCATTCGCCCTTACGAAGATTGCTGTAGCCTTTTTGTTGACCCTCACCCAGTAACTGATGCACGCTTAAAAAATGTTCTCGCTGAAGAGGAAAAACTAAATATTAAGGAATTAATTCAACAAGCCATGAAATTATCCAAAAGAATTATCTTTGAAGAAGAATGGGAAAAAACATCTATGCCTAAATCAAATAATATTGCAAATCAAAAACAATATTAGTTTTCAATATGAAAATAATTAGGCGTATATTTGAGAATACACCTAGCATTTGCTTCAAACAGAGAGGCTTCTCTTGTTTTCAATAACAAGGCATTAAAATCTAAGGAAACAATACAGGATTAATCATTATAATAGTTAAGGGAAAAATGGCCATAAAAGAAAAACTAGTCGACTTAAAAGTTTCTGCAGACGAAGACGATGACTCTCATTTCAGCTTAACAGATCAAACACCAATACGCGATGGCGCGTTTGATATTTCTGACGAAAAAAAAATGGCTGTTATAGAAAAACACTTTGCTGCAATTATGGAAACACTTGGCTTAGATTTAAAAGATGATAGCCTATGCGATACCCCAAGCCGTGTTGCTAAAATGTTTGTGAAAGAAATTTTTAGTGGCTTAGACCCAAATAACAAACCACAGGTCAAACTATTTAAAAACAAATATAAATATGATGAAATGCTAATTGAAAAAAATATACATGTCGCTTCAACTTGCGAACATCATTTTTTACCCATCACAGGTATAGCGGCAGTAGCTTATATTCCAAACGGTTATGTTGTGGGTCTTTCAAAACTAAATAGAATCGTCAATTATTATGCCAAACGCCCCCAAGTTCAAGAGAGATTAACGCGACAAATTGGCCAAGAATTAATTAAAGCCCTTGGCACAGAAGATGTTGCTGTTTTCGTAAATGCATCTCACCAATGTGTTTCTTCAAGAGGCATAAATGATAAAAATAGCCTAACGATTACATCTTTTTATTCAGGTAAATTTAAGGATTCTAAATTGAAGAAAGAATTTCTTCTCAGCGTACAACAATAACTATTAAACATAGATTTGATTATACTTTTAAGGAATTGAGTTGAGAGGCACTTATGAAAGGCCTCTCAATATATTAGTAAATTATTTTACAGTAGCAATATGGCCAATCAAATCAACTACCTTGTTTGAATAACCCCATTCATTGTCATACCAAGAAACGACTTTGAAAAAAGTATCGTTTAGGGCAATACCTGCATCTGCATCAAATATCGATGTTCTAGCATCGCCTAAAAAGTCATTCGATACAACGGCATCTTCCGTATAACCCAAAACACCTTTTAAATTGCCTTGAGATGCTTTTTTCATTGCTGCTTTAATTGCATCATAAGTTGTAGATTTTTTAAGTTTTACAGTTAAATCAACAACTGAAACATCTGGCGTAGGCACTCTAAATGCCATACCTGTCAATTTGCCATTCAAATCAGGGATAACTTTACCAACCGCTTTTGCAGCACCTGTTGCTGAAGGAATAATATTTTGAGCTGCACCTCTACCACCTCGCCAATCTTTGGCTGATGGACCATCAACTGTTTTTTGAGTAGCTGTTGTGGCATGAACTGTTGTCATCAAAGCTTCTACAATACCAAACTCATCATTTAAAACCTTAGCAATTGGCGCAAGACAATTGGTAGTACAGCTCGCATTTGAAATAACATTCATCTCTTTTTTATAAGTTTCATGATTTACACCCATAACGAACATGGGGGCATCTGCACTTGGTGCCGAAATCACAACTTTTTTTGCACCTGCTTTAATATGAGCTGAGGCTGTGTCTACCGTTGTGAAAAAACCTGTCGATTCTACAATGTATTCAGCTCCTACTTCATTCCATTTTAGATTAGAAGGATCTTTTTCACTTGTCACACGAATTTTCTTGCCATTAACAACTAAAAAACCATTTTCAACAGAAACTTCACCTTTAAATTGGCCTTGTGTAGAATCATATTTCAACATGTAAGCCATATAGTTTACATCTATCAAATCGTTGATACCCACAACTTCAAAATCAGAGCGCGATACAGCTACTCTAAAAACTAATCTTCCGATTCTTCCAAAACCATTAATTCCAATCTTTTTCACCATTTCTTAACTCCTTGTTGATAAAAAATAAACCTCATTAGGAAAGGCGGGGATTTTATAAAAAACCCCCAATAAGTCAATCACAAGGACAGCGTAAAATTAGATTAATCAAACTATTCAATCAAAAAAATATATAATGCAAAAAGTGCATTTTACCCAAAAATAACTGCAGAAATCAAGGTATGACCTCACACTTCGGGTCATTAGACTTAATAAATAACCAATAGGTGGAAGCCCACGATTAATAGTTTAGTTAGAAAGGTTTTTATAAGGCGTTTTAATATAGTTTCATCATTACTTTTTAAAGAGCGATAAAACCTAAAATTCGTACACTTCTTCATCTGTAACGGGAGGCATGCTTCCTTTGAATCGATGGGCACCGAATTCCGTTTCACTTTTCTCTTCATATTTTGTTAAAATCGACTCTAGCTCCAATTGTAATTCATTGATGTTGCCACCATTCTCAATTTGTGACAAAACATTTTGCAACCCACTTCCAAGGTGATTTCCAGTGGCATCCCCTAATTTTTTTAGAACTTTTGCCATTTGTCGCGGGTCATTTCGATCAATTGTCTTCAATTCATTTTCGAGAAATAGTTTTGATCGAATAACATCAATGTCATTATTTGAAGAAAAACCACCCTTATCTTTAATGGTAGAAGTATCTTTCAAAGCTGAAAACTTCGAAATCATTCTTTGCAAACTACGCTTACTGCAACGAGGGCAATTAGGAGTTTTTTCTGTATCTATTTGTCTAGAATAAAAATTAAAAATTCGATGACAATCTTCACAATAAAATTCATAGAAAGGCATAATGATTGCTAAATCAAATTTCAATAAAACAGTACATGGTCCTTGCGAAGTTTAAACATAATCAAATGAAACACTTCATTTGTGCGTAACAACAACCTTGAGTTATTGTTTTTTAAGTTGTTCTAATTTCGTTTCTAACTCTTTGATCTCAGAACTCTTATCTTGTACTTTTTTATCCGATTCACTTGGTTTTTTAAACTCGTCAATGCTTTGACGCAAGGCACGAGCAAATTGAGGCAATTTGGAAGACCCAAATAAAATTACAATAATAGCAAGAATAATCAACATTTGTGATATGCTTGGCATAACTAAACTCCGAACTCTAAAATTTTTACGACTTTACACAATCTATATTCTAATAAATGCTTTCGATAGTCAAGAAAACTAACCATTTTCTAGTTTTAATCTGACTATAAAATGGCACTTTGAAAACTTAGTAATCAAAAAATACTCTATTAGGAGTTTTCTTTGAATACATCGAGAGACTCCACTCGTCGGATAATAGAAGTTCTGCTAACCTTTTTTACGATTTGCTGACCAGAAGATTTTTCCTCTTTTTCAGTCAAAACCCCCTTCTTTTTTGCAAGTCGCGTTAACCCCAAACCTAATTGAACCCAATTTTTATCTTCAATCGTATTTTCACCCGAAAGAAACTTTAAGACTTCATCTGTTTGTAATTTGCAAATTTCTGCAAGTGACTCTATAGGTTCATTCAGTTGTTTTAACTTATCACTCACATAAGTTTTGCGCTCATCATAGCTAAATTTTTTAATCATGTTTCCTTCTTAAATAAAAGGGGGGGACATTGTTTGTTTGGGTTTGCATGCGCAGGGTAACTGCCCAAGATTTTTAACTCTGTAGAAATATTTTTGATTTGAGCTAGAGCTTTTGAAAGTGAGGCATTTTTTTGATGCCCTTGCAGATCTACAATAAAAACATGTTCGCAAAATTTTCTTCGTAAATATACGAGATTAATATTTAAAATGCTAATTTGAGATTTGGCTAATATAGAAGTAAAACGATTTAAACAACCTTTTTTATTAGGCAATTCTACCGCAATCGTTGTTAAATCATTTTTGGTTGGCTGCGGTATCGTTTTGCCAATAACAGCATATCTACTCACTAACCCAGTAGAAGAACTACTTAACTTCTTTAGCACAAACAATCTATTTAGCTCTGCAAATAAAGTTGGCCCTATGGCTGCAGCTTTATGGTCAATATCTTTAATGGCATCAATATAAAAAGAATTGGAATATATTTCACATTTTTCAGCATGCGGTAAAATTTTATCTATCGTTTTCCCTAACCTCGTAAACAACCAGGTCGTACCATAAATTTTTTCAATTTGTTCTAGTTTTCGGTTTTTATTGGGTGATATAATGGAAAGGTCTAAGGGCAGTAATGTTTCACCCACTATTTTATTTTCGGATCTTAACAGCAAGTCATTTGTTAACTCAACGCCAAGCTCAAATGAAGTTTGGTATGGCACAACAGCGAATTCGATTTTTTTTTCATCCAAGGCATTAAATAACTTTGTCACATCATCAAAAGGAACCAAAGTAATTGTTTTATTTTTTACCGATTGCATTTTCGCCGCTGACTCGCAAAAAGAACCTCGTGGTTCCTGAAAGCCGATCCTAACCAAATCTAATAACGCCTTAGCTTGCTCTCTTTTACTGCCTTCAATTATAGCTCGATACACCTCACGCAACATCAAAGCATCTAGCCCACGACTACGCCCTTCCTTTTCCATTCGCTTTAGCAAATCCAATTCGCGTTCTGGCGCAAAAATTTCTGCCCCTTGATTTTTTTTCGCTAATGTAACTCTTTCTACCTCTCGCATTCTTTGCTCTAAAAGTTTTAGTAGATTATCATCAATTTGATTTATATTCTTGCGAGCATTTAGCAATAATTCGTTCAATTCTTTCACTTGTAATCTCTTCAGTTCAATTTTAAATTATAAAGTTCTGACTTCATACTCATTAAAAAAATCTGATAGGAAGTTTCTAGCTTATCCTTATCTTGATTCTCTTTTAAAAACAATTTTATTTTTTTATACATATTTAGTAATTCAGGGCTCAATCTTTTTAAGTCTTCTTTCTTCAAATCAAATATAACTTTTTTACCTTGTTCAAAAAAACCACCCTTACTAAAGCTACTTGCAATGGCTAACATACCGCTACTAAAACCACCTTCAATAAACATGTAGTCCAACACCTCTTTTATTGGGTATTGATAAAAGTTTTTAAGCAACTTTGGACCTTCTAAATATAAATTTCTCAAAATGAAATCGTCATTTCTATAATTTGGTAGAATTTCTTCTAACCTCCCTTTTGCATTTTTAAACAAAATAGCGATATGATCCATTTTTGTTTCGAATAGCTCAAAAGTTTGTTTGACCATTTGATGAATGGTAGATTCGCTAATCAAGTCTTTTCGTTGAAAATAATGATCTAAAATAAATTTCTGCTCTTTTAAAATCGAAACTTCATGAAAAATTTCTGAAATATAAATATCAAATCGCTCGGTTTTCTTTCTGCTTCTAAATTCAGAGTGCGATAAATTTCTGAGCTCAACTAGATAGGTATCCCTAAGCTCCTCGAGTTCCGTTGGCTCTAAATGCTCAATGAAAGTCTCATATAAATTGGATGATTTGCCCTTTGCGTTACTGATGGGCTTTCTAATATTTTCTGTAAAATTACTTTCTAACTTGCGAAAAAAATTAAAGGAATTAAAAAACACCTTTATCATTCGCCAACTAGTAATTTGATTATTCATTATACCACCTGTGAGGCACTAGTTAGCGCAGATCTTCAAACTTACATAAATACCTTCAAACCCATTTCAAGCTTAGGTACAATTTTGAAAACCTGATCTAAACCTAATAATTCTAATACCTCAGCAACATTTGCTGAGGGGTTTAATATCACAATATCGCCACCATTATTGTTAGCTTGACCATGCGCCCAAATAAATACACCAGCACCCGCACTAGATATATATGGCACATTCTTCATATCTACTATGATTTTATATTGACCTTCATCAAATAAATCGATCAATGTACTTTCAAATTCATCAAAAGTATGAGCATCAAGATACCCATTAACCTCTACTTTGCTAATACTTCTCTCTAAATGCTCTACATTAATGGAAAAATTACTCATTTTTACGCTACCTCTTTAATTATTATTATATTTTATCATACTTAGTTCGTTTACGCAATCTTTCTTATAGGTGTAATTAATTTCATCCATTATCTGGCGAATTAAAAATATACCTAAACCATGCTTTTTATTCGACTTTAAATGCATTTTCACATCAACCTCTTCAATTCCAGTAGGGTCAAATCGCTTACCAGAATCTCGAATGATAATTTGAAACTTTTCATTATCCGATTTGATACAAAGCTCAATTTTTATATCTGAATCCAATTTATTATCAGTTGCATGCTCCATTATGTTTGCTATCGCTTCATCAACTGCCAACACAATCATATTGCGTGCCTTACCTTCTATCGTAGAAGTCAACAATACACTTGTCACCATCTCACGCACATTCGAGAGATACTTTGTATCGTTTGGCACTACCATTTCTCTTACATAATTCTCAGCCATATTAACTTAAAACCTTAAAAGTTAAAACTGTTATATCATCATGTTGTTCAGCTTGTCCCTGATGCGACGCAACATCAGCCATTAATTTATCCACAAAGTTTTTAGATGATAACTTAGAATTCTTTTGCACAAACTCTTCCAACCTCTCTTCACTATACTCTTCCCGATTAATATTCATACTTTCAACTACTCCATCCGTATATAACACAACCCGGTCCCCTGGATACAATTGAATTTTTTGCTCTGCTATAACTTTATCGAAGATAGGCCCTTTGTCAAACCCAAGCGCAATACCTTTTGGGTTCACTTTAATAAATTCACCCGTTGCTCTTTGAATCATCAACGGATTATGCCCCGCACTCGAAACTAACATCGTCTTATCAATAACATTCAATATACAATACATCATAGTCACAAACATACCTGGCTTTATGTCTTCTGCCAAATATTTATTTGCTGCTGACATAATTCGTTTGGATGACAAAACATTATTACGAATAATTCTTAAAATCGTACGCGTTTCGGCCATCACCATTGAACCTGGAATTCCTTTACCAGAAACATCCGCCACTAACAAAGCAAGGTTTGACCCATCTACTGGCATCACATCATAATAGTCACCACCAACCTCTTTCGCTGATATATAAATCTGATGAAATTCAAAACCCTTGATGTTAGGTATTGAGCGTGGCAATAACCTTTGTTGAATCTCTTTGGCGTGTGACAATTCTGCATTTCTTACCTCAGCATCCATCTCCAGATCTTGTTGATATCTAAGGTTTTCAGTCATTTTATTAAACGCTAATGCCAAAACACCAATCTCATCCTTAGAACGCGCTCGCGTCTTATGCTCTAAATCACCATCGGCTACGATGCGAATATCCTTCACTAATCTTAAAATCGGCTCAGATAATGTTCTCGCAAACAACCAAGAAACCACTAACCCAATAATTGCTGCAAACGCTGCTACTACGACAGCAATATTAGTGATTGTCGATGCAGCATCTTCCACATTTTGAAAGGATATAAATATAATCGAGTATCCTATTACTTTATCCTTTTCTACTATTTTCTTCTCAAACCTAAAAGAAGGTATCTCCTGTTGAGCACTCTCTACTCTACGAATAAAAATACCTTCTCTGATTTCAACTCCTAAGTTTGTGATTTCTGGTGGGTGATCCATAAAACCACTTTCGGAATAACTGCCAGCGTATGATGAAAATATCGCAGTCTTAATGTCAACAGGGTCGCGAAGCGATATACACAAAATATTCTCATCATGATTATTCGGGTTGACCGATATCTCACGCAAATATCTTACAAGCTCACCTTTTGTACCTTGCGGAAAATTAGGCTCAGTATCAACAATTTCTTTAAACTTATTATAAACTTGGCCGGTCATACTTAATAGCATCGAAGCCTTAACGCCTGACTTTTTAATTTCTTCTTTTAAATTATCTTTCATAAATGCATTTAATAACATCAAACTAACAAATACCATCACAGCTATCAAAATACCAAAAATAATCGCCATTCGCAAAGCGATACTCAAACCCTGAACTTGAATACTTTGATTTCTTGAACCTAATGCATTCTTAGCATTTAGATTAACGGGCACATTACCCCCAGATGATGTCGCTTTATTTATTCGACTAGAAGAAGCTGCACGCATATTCGTTGATGAGCCATTTTTTCCAACCGAACTCACAACTCTTAATTTGTTTTTTGATTTCGCACCTTGCTCACTACGAACAGCACCTTCATCTCTTCTTGGCCTGCCACCCGCCGTGCGAGGTCTCTTTTCAATTGCCATTCAATCTACTTCCAAACTAAATATTAACCGAAGTTAAAAATAATGTACTGTATTTATAACTGCTTTTTTTACATCGTGTGAAGAAATATACCCCTAAAACTCAAATTTTCACACAAAAAAAACAAAAGGTTTTTATTTATACCCTAATATTTAACTATAACACGATTCCAGGGTTCGTAACAGTACTTTCAAAGCAAGCAGATTTCTTCCCCATTGGGGGCAATCCTTTTAAGCAAACCCTCTAATTCTTGTTTACGATAGACATTTAAAGGGCTAATTTCTATTCTTTTTGCCTTTTGTATTTTTGAAATTTCTATCGGGTCTTTTATGTTTTCTAACAAAATTTTTCGACATCTATCCATGAACATTTGACGAGCCGTTTCAGGTGAATCTTCGCCATCTTTGTTTTTAACTGGTCCAAACTCCTCTGCTCTATCCACTTCTAGTAAAAAGACATTTCGAGTAAACTGCACTGCGTCAAAAACAAATGTCTCAAATTTTATACCATTTTTTTCTTGTGGTCGAACTTCTCTGCCATTAGCATCAATATAGGGTATTGCCTTTTCCGCTTTATGAAATGGCAATGAAAAACCTTTAGCAACAATTCTTTTGTTGAAATCCACAGATATTAAATGTATCGCTATACTACCTGACCAAAACTTCAATTCATCACCACTACTTTTTGCAAACATTTCTTCCTTCGGTAAATCCGAATATTCTATTACTTCTATAACTCCATCTCTTTTACCAACTACACCAACTTTCTCTTCGGCATTTCTTTTTCGAACCATCTTAAATGACATCTCGGCATTCTGTTTGGCGTGAAACCCAATAAATACAGGGTCTAAAATCTTAATAAGTATATTGTCGACTTGATAATAACTAATATACTCAATTCCCCTCGCTTTCATGTCATCTAAGGCACCACTTCTCTCTAACCCTAAAAGTGAGCCTCCATGCCCATTTGGGCTCATAAACAAGCTACCTTTTTCTGACAAAATTAATTTTCCATTAACATCAACGGCAGGCAACATATCTTGAGAAAAAAAACGAATATTTGATTTGTTAAGTGAAAAATATTGATGTTTTTCAAAAAATTGAATTGTCTCCAAATGATTGGATTGACTCGTCATAATATACCATGGTATTTCAACACCATAATACTTAATAGCCGCAAGAATTTGATCGGCTTGCAAAGCAAATAATGATTTTCCAGAAGGCAATCTAACATCATAGGCACCCTTTGGCCCCTCAAAACCCAAACGCGAACCTTGGCCACCCGCCACCACGAAACAAGCTACCTTACCTGCCCGAATTAATTTTTCTCCCAACTCAAAAGCCTGTTGAAATTCTTTAATTTCCCCTTGCGTAGACGGAATCTTTTTAACCTCAGCGGCTTCTAATTTACCAGATGATTTTACTTCAGAAGTTTTAGTAGATTCATAAATTTGAGCGACTTCTTTCAAATCAATACTCGAGAGTTGCTTTAAAAACTCAGACTTTAAAGAATCACTCAATTCGTCATAAAATCGAAAAACATGTTCTTGACCAAATTCTTTATATTTTTGAAAAATATCTTTTTGATGCATCATATCAAATTCACCTAATTCTCTAAAATTTTTAAGGCGATTTTACGAATGCTTGCTATGATTTACAATAGAAAACTTACTCTAAGGAACATACACTTGGACAACCTAATTCAACTGATTCCACAAATTAAAAATTTCCTACCTATCGTCGGCAGTTTTCAAATAGAAAATTTCAGAACCAATCTTTTGCAAGGAGGGCAAGCCAAAGGCCCAAATGACTTTGTATCTAAAATTGATATCGAGTCTGAAAAATTAATAAAAACAGAACTAGAAAAGATTTTTCCCAAAGCTGGCTTTTTTGGCGAAGAAACGGGTATTACCAAAATGCAAGAATGGATGTGGGTAGTTGACCCCATCGATGGAACTTCCAATTATTTAAGTGGTATCGACCAATTTAGCATTTCAATTGCGCTTTCTTTTCAAAATAAACCTGTTTTAGGTGTCGTGTATAAACCCATGACAAAAGAATGTTTTTGGAGTGTTAAATCACAGGGTTTTTATCATGATGAAAAACGAATAATACCTCATAACAACTTTTTACTAAAAGATGCAATCATCGGCACAGGTTTTCCTTTTCGTAATTATGACACGGTTGATTATTTTAATGGCACCGTTAAAGATTTACTTGCAAAAAGCCGTGGAATCAGAAGAATGGGTAGTGCAGCTTTAGATCTAGCTTATACAGCTTGTGGCTATTTTCAAGGTTTTTGGGAAATTGGCTTGCAACCTTATGATGTAGCAGCGGGCTTATTATTTTTAGAAGAAACTAATTGCATTTGCACCAATTTTAACGGAAACACATATCAATTATTTGATGATAAATCTATCGTTTGCGGTTTGCCCAAAACTTATGAAGATTTACTAAAAATTGTGCAAAAAAACTATAGGATTCATTCGGCCTAAACCCGTTGGTTATTGCCGATTCAATTACTCTGCTAAAGATATTGAATCCTCATCAATTATGGCGCTGCTCGATAACCCTACTTTTTCCAAAATAACCGACGCAGATTTTTCTGTTTTTCTTAATTCAAGAATCTGTTCCAGTTTTCTTTTACCAACTCCAGGCAATAAATTAATAACCCCAGGCCTGTCATTTAAAATATCTATTTTTTTAATAATAATTTCAGACTGTAAACTTTGTGAGTTTTTAAATAATACTAGGCCTTCGCAACTAATTGCAAAAATCAAAAAAAACCAACAAATAGCCTTATTCATCGCGTCAAATTGCATACAAATATACCATCCAATTTCCGCAAAATGTGAAATACCAGTTCGAAAACCTGATTATCGTCATTCCTAGAAATTCTGCAAGTAAAATACAAAATTATGCGGTTGCATAAATTTAATCAAGAATAACTTGCTTGAAACCATCCATTTTCAAAAATTATGTTGCTACCCTCATATTTAGGGTTAAATTCCTACCTATTTTTAATAGTTGTCGTAGTTTTTTAATTGGGAAAGTTGACTAGACATTTATCATTTCCTCTTTAGAATGCCTCGAAATCTACAGAATTTTCAGTTGGAGAATGAAGAATGTTGAAACACAGCTTTTTTTTGGTCTTATTAGCAGTTATATCTCCTCTTTGCTTATTTGCACAAGATGACCAAGTTAAAAAAGATTACCCCAACCACGATGTCCGTAATAATAATGTAATAACATTTAAAGTTTTAGAAACATTAAAACCATTTGTAATCGAAGATTCTCTAAAAGGTAAAAAACTTTTTCATTATTTTGTTTATACAGTGGAAAATAATAATGGCCTAGTAGTTCCCCCAGCCAATTTAATTCCAGGCGATGTTTTAACAGAAGATGTTTTCACTTTGACAGGTGTTTTAAGCGAAAAAGAATATGTGGAAACTGTTGATGGCGAAGTAAAAGTTGAAGAAGGCGCCACCACAGATGATATTATTAAATCTCGTAAGAATGTAAAACAAGCCAGAAAATTACCGTTACCTATTGCAGGTATCAGAGAAAATGTAAGACTATTTGTTAAAGGTCATACTCTTACAGAAAAAGATATTCGAATTTTAAGAAGAGTTCCTTTCAAAGTTCTCATTGCAGGAAATCAACGCTACAATGTTTCAAGCATGAAGCTAAACACAGAGTTGCCTCTAGATGTAGTAGATTTTCATGGTAATAATGTACTCGAAAAAGGGATAAAATTAGATGCTAGAAACTTAGCTATCTTACGCCAATTACCTGTTGGCAAAATAAGTGTAAAAAGATCTTGCACTCTAAATCTGGATATTCGAATTTTTCAAGGCCACGAAAAGACAATGAAATGTTTGCCTGGTTGCGATGAAGAATTCGACATATCAAATGCCTACCCAGGCATCAAATTTAAATGCGGTCAATTGCCTGATGAATTAGCAAAACTTGGCATTAAAAACATAACAAAAAAATCTTACTACACAGGTGAAGATGGCGTGCTTGGTTGTGGAAACACTATTTCAACTCCTCAAATTGAATCCATTCCTTTACATAATCACCCAGCGATTGATAAAATCTGGGATAGCGAACCAAAAGTATGTCAATTTTGTAATGTAAGATTTCAAGTCAAAAACATCAAAAACTATCATAGCGCAAAACTAAAGAACCCAAATTCTGGTGTTTTTTATGAAGAAAAAATTCAAAGATTTAGCCCAGATTCAAAAGTAGCCCTTGGCACAGATACATTTACTTTAAGAGAAATTAAAGAGTATATTCCAGAAGAAATAGAATGTCCATCTTGTGGTAAATGGCTAAGACAAGACATGAACTTTTTAGATTTAAACATTCACCCACTTCAATCGATTGATAAAGATAAGGAATATTACTCGAATTTACAAACGATTCCATACGGTCATATTCAAAGAGGAATTGCCGTATTTAATGACATTTCTAAACACATGGATAAAGTAGAAATTGTAGTTGGTGGTTTAGATGAAAATGTTTATGAATTAGTTGGAGAAGAATATGTGGCGATCATACCTAAAAATATGGCAAAAACCCTACCTGATAATCGTTGGGTAAGAAGATTGGTTTTGCAATATGATCGTAAAGGTGACGAATTTAATACACCTAGAGACGCAGTTACTTTGATAAAAGAAGAATGGCGATATTTCCGTCAGGATATCCTTAACAACAGAGGAATTAGCTTAGAAGAGCCTGAATTAAAACAATGATTTTTGTTCTCGATAATTACGATTCTTTTACCTACAATCTGGTGCAACTGATTGGTGAGCTTGGGTATCAGCCAAAAGTTTACCGCAATGACAAAATTACAGTTGAGGAAGTCTTGCACATTAAACCTACTCATATTGTGATATCTCCAGGGCCAGGTGACCCAACAGAAGGCGGCATTTCAAATGAATTAATCAAAGCCGCTTATCAAAAAATACCAATCTTTGGTGTTTGTTTAGGCCATCAATGTATTGCCCACACCTTTGGTGGTGTAGTAAAACGCGCCAATCGCTTAATGCATGGTAAAACTTCAAGGCTAATTCACGATAACAAAGGCGTTCATAAAGGGGTACCAAGCCCCTTCACTGCAACTCGTTACCATAGCTTAATGGTTGACCAAGATAACCTACCAAAAGATTTCATAGCCACTTGTTGGTCAGAAGACCAAAACGAATTAATGGGCATGCGCCATAAAAAATATCCACTGGAAGGTGTTCAATATCACCCAGAAAGCTTTCTGACAGAATACGGTGCAAAAATAATGACAAACTTTTTACGCACATAAAGCTACCTATATAAAAATGAACTCAATCGCTAGACTATACGACTTAAAAAAAGTCAGAATCGTCGGTATCGGTTCCTCAAATACTGAATGTTGCTACCCACACACCTTTGTACCAAGTTGGCTAAATTGGCTAGATTATGGTCTTCGTAAAATTTTCGGTAGTTATTTGACAACTATCAATTCTGGTATTAGTGGGCAAACTAGCGCACAGTTGATAAAGAGACTAGAAGAAGATGTACTGTTTTATCAACCGCATCTAATCTTTCTCACAGTAGGTGGTAATGACTCGAACCCAAAAAACAATATACAACTCGAAGAATTTCATAAAAACATGCTGTTTATCATAAATGAGTTCAAAAAAATAAATGGATGCGAAATTATTCTTCAAACCTATTACAGCCCCATCTATGAAAAACTAGCAGCCGATTATGCCGCCAACTTCAAAATATATATGGCAGAAATTCGTTCGATAGCAAAAGAAACAAACACCGTTTTGTTTGACCACCTTCCCCAATGGGAACACTTAAGAAACGAATTAATAGAAGATTACGAAAAAAAATTTATGGATGACCAAATGCATCTAAACGGTTTAGGCAATCAACTTTGGGCATTCAATATCTTAAATCGACTGGCTAAAAAAGAAATTCCAAAAATAGAAAAACAGTTTCAAAATGTAATCGAGTACCAAAAAATATTAGAAAGCTACAAAGCTTAAGTTTTACAAAAATTTTTGTGAATTTGCCAAAAAAACACAAAAATACGGCTAAAATGATTCGCCCTACCTACACGAATTCTTGTAAACCCCGTTTTCTAAAATCGGATGGAGTCAACTTAAACTTTTTCTTAAATGAATTATGAAAATAATGGTCGTTCTTAAAACCAACTTTGAAGGTTATTTCTTTAATAGTCAAATTCGTGTGCCGCAACATCTCCACGGCTTGTTTTAATCTAAAATGATAAATGTATTCTTTTGGGTTAATATGCATTTCGTTAAAAAAAATTTTTCTTAATTGGGTACTACTTAGTCTTGCAATTTCAGCTAATTCTTCTACATCAATATCGCTAGCATAATTCTCATGGATATAAGTTAAGACTTTAAAAAGGCGATTATCAATTTGTTTTTCAGGTTCATTCAGTTGCAAACCGTCATAAACCAGAGCTGTAAAAAACTCCTTTAACAATGATTTTCCAGATTCCCCTCCGACAACCTTATTTGAATTATATAAAGAAACAAATTGCAAAAATCGTCTTTGCCAATATTGAATATTTTTGCAATCAATAAAACAGGATTTAAACAATTTAAATAAGTTTAGATTCCAAGCATTAAATGGGTCTAAATGAATAACCGCCATACGAATCACTTCAAACTGCTTTGAAGGTTTGATCCACCATTTTTGAATATAATTTTCAGGCATTAAAGAAATGGAACTACGATGACATAAATATTCTTCATCCTTTATTTTTACAAATGCTTCACCAGAGAAAAAAACAAAAAACATGGAATCCTCAATGAATCTTCCATCACAATGCCATCGCTCATCCAACTCAAAATATGCCGCAGAATTAATTTTGAAATTAAATTGCTCTAAAAACTCAAGCGTTTTAATTTGCTGTGGGGTGATTCGATCTTCTAAAGTTTGCTTTTCGTTCATATTCTTGCAACCCACAATTACAATTTTTTAATATAAAGTTTCACCATAGATACAAACCATATTAGGTATTTCAACCTTTTTTATGATTACTGTTACGAATCAGACCTTTGTTATAACCTAACGCATTAACTAATATACAACAGCACCTGGTATTTCTTTTAATTCTTGGTGATTTCTTTAATTTTGATGAAGCTTTTATCTAACTCTTTTATTAGCATATTTTGAATATAAATACTTTACGAACATTATGAGAAAATACCAATAATCATTTTTAGATTGATAAAGGTTAAGCTGAATGCGAAACATTATCCGGAAAAGTATCAAATAATGTCGCTACTTCGTCGATTGGCTGATCATCAAAAATATTCAATTGAATATACATTCCATCCCAAGAATTTTCACTGATAGCTTTATATTCTTTCTCAACCAATTTTTCTAACAACTCTGCTTGGCTTAAACCCGTCTTTTTGGAAATAAGCTTCAATTTATGTCGTGCGACTCGAGAAAACTTGCAAAAGAAAGCATGATCTTTATGAATTTTTGCCATAGCGGTATCCCCTAGTTTTTGTCAATTTTATACCATATATAGTGTTACAATCAATTAAATTCACTATATACAGATACTTAATGAACAAAATTATCCGAAAATATGCCTAGAATTGACAAAATTTCTCCCTGATTAGCACCAGAATAGGTCTTTGATTAACAATTCAGAAATACAAACATTTTAGTTTTTCTTTAGTTTCGATAAAAATCAATTCCTTTTAGACTGAAATTATTTGTCTTTACCTAACACTACCGAGAATAAAGACAAGGCAAATTAATCTAGCTTACATATTTATCAATACATCTATAATTCAAAGCTTCTGAAATATGTACTGAAATAATTTCAGGGCTCTCTTCTAAATCAGCTATCGTTTGAGCCACTTTTAATATCCTAGAAAATGCTCTCGCAGATAAACCCATTCGATTTACACCTAATTCTAAAATAGCACGCGCTTCTGGGTTTAGCACACAATACTTCTCAAGCATCTTCTCATTCATCTTGGCATTACATTGTATGTTAGTGCCTTCAAATCGCTTCAACTGAATATTCCTCGCCTTTTGTACCGCCTCCTTCATTTCTTTAGTAGATTTCCCCTGCTTATTTGATAACACATCCTTAAAACCAACCGCTGGTATTTCAATATGCAAATCGATGCGATCCATAAGAGGACCAGAAATTTTACTCACATATTTTTCAACCAATGAAACCGAACAACGACACCTTTTGGTAGGGTGCCCTAAATACCCACATGGGCAAGGGTTCATCGCTGCAATAAGCATCATTTGACTAGGGAAAGTCATAGAGCTCGCCGCCCTCACAATGTTTACTTTGTTGTCTTCCAACGGCTGACGCAATACCTCTAGCACCTTACGATTGAATTCGGGCAATTCATCCAAAAATAATACTCCATTATGCGCTAAAGAAACCTCACCAGGTTTAGGCGTGCTTCCCCCACCAATCAACCCCACATTAGAAATAGTATGATGCGGAGAACGAAACGGCCGCACCCGCATTAACCCATCTTTCCCTCGTAAATGACCTGCAATACTATGAATTTTGGTTACTTCAATTGCTTCATTCTCTGACATATTTGGTAGAACCCCAGGAATCCGTTTCGCAATCATAGACTTCCCCGAACCTGGCGGCCCAACCATTAACATATTGTGACCACCAGCGGCCGCTATAATTACAGCCCTCTTTGCAAATTCTTGGCCTTTTACATCTAAAAAATCCCAAGATGCATCATTTACATTATTATCTAATATATCTTCATCCCGCGAAATCACAAATGGCTCACCTACCCCTTTAAGTGCCGCTACTGCCTCATTTAAAGTTTTTACTGCATAAATATTAATTCCATCAACCATGGCAGCTTCTTCAGCATTTTCATAAGGTATTATGATGCCCTTCTTGCCATATTTTTTGGCCGCTAAAGCCGCACATAAAACTCCCTTACATGGGCGCACACGACCATCTAAGGCAAGCTCACCTACAATCATATAATCATGTGAATTAAAAATCTCAATATTGCCGTTTGCCATCATAGCACTTAAGGCAATCGGCAAATCAAAATAAACACCTTCTTTTTTCAAATCAGCTGGCGCAAGATTAACTACAGCCTTATCAAGATCAACCGAATACTTATTATTAGCTAAAGCCGCTAAAATGCGATCACGACTTTCTTTGACTGCAGTGTCTGGCAAACCAACCGTCACATAAGAAGCTAACCCTTTACCAATATCAACCTCTACTTCAACCAAAACACCTTCTACCCCTTGAATTGAAACACTATCCACTTTTGCATACATAGTTATCCGCTCCCCAATCAATTTCATTATACTATATAATTGTATATTTTATTTTAGTTTACTATATAAAAATTCCCTTTTTGCCCAAAAAAATTACCAATATTTTCTATCTGCAAATAAATAGTGCAGGTAATCGCCAAAAAATCAGTAAAATGGCTCGCTCAAAATTTAGAAATTATTTAGAGCCAAGTTTACCTAAAGATGAGTCACCCAAAGTCCAATCCATTCACAAAAGCGTATTTATTTTGCAAACACGCCATCAACGGCGAAACACTTGACTACACCAAAGGCGATATTTCAAAATCAGTTTTATTTTTAGCAATCCCAATGATTCTAGAAATGTCAATGGAAAGCATTTTTGCTTTAGTTGATATTTATTTCGTAGGCCATTTACCTAACAGCAAATATGCCGTTCAAGCTGTTGGTCTAACAGAAAGCGTTTTATCTATTGTTTACTCCCTTGCAATTGGCTTGTCGATAGCAGCAACAGCCGTTGTGGCACGACGCATTGGCGAAAAAAACCACGAAGAAGCCGCCATGGCTGCTGCTCAATCTATTTGGTTAGGCATATTTGTTTCCATTTGCATTAGTCTAATTGGATACTTTCTAGCATCTGAAATTTTACGCCTCATGGGGGCAGATGCTGAAACCATCAAGGTGGGAACTGCTTATTCCCAAATTATATTTATTGGGTGTCTACCCATCATCCTTTTATTTTTAATTAATGGAATTTTTCGAGGAGCCGGGAACGCAGCCATTGCAATGAAAAGCTTATGGATTGCAAATATCGCCAACATTATTCTATGCCCAACTTTAATCTATGGCCTAGGCCCAATTCCACCTATGGGCTTAACAGGGGCAGCTCTAGCAACGACAATTGGCAGAAGCATTGGTGTTGTCTACCAAATCTATCATTTATGCAGTAAAAGCAATATAATTAAATTAAATTGGAAACATTTGAATATCAACTACCCAATCATAAAAGCCATATCACATATTGCTTCGCCTGGTTCATTGCAATTTATCGTCGCGTCCTGTAGCTGGATATTTCTGGCAAAACTGGTGGCAGAAACTGGGCAAGAGACAGCCTCTGCGGGTTTTCAAATTGCGTTAAGAGTCGTCATTTTTTTTATTCTGCCAGCCTGGGGTATGAGTAATGCAGCAGCTACACTAGTGGGTCAAAATTTAGGGGCTAACCAGCCAGAAAGAGCTGAAAAATGCGTAATCATTGCAGCAAAATATAATGCCTATTTTATGGGTTTTGTATCCCTTTTATTCTTATTGGGCGCATCACCTATTATGGGCATTTTCACCAATGACCCTCAAGTTAAAAAAATTGGTGCTGATGCTTTACAAATTATTGCTATGGGTTACATTTTTTATGGCATTGGAATGGTTTTAGCAAACGCCTTTAATGGTGCAGGGGATACATGGACCCCAACTATCATTAATTTCTGTTGCTTTTGGCTTTTTCAAATACCACTTTCGTATGTTTTAGCCATTTATTATCAAATGGGACCAACAGGCGTTTTTATTGCTATTCCATTAGCAGAATCCGCCATTGCCATAACGGCTTTCATTTTGTTTAAAAAAGGAAAATGGAAACTAAAATTGGTCTAACTATAGAGGATTATTTGTATATAATGAATTACAATTAAACATTCTTTTGTAATTAGATTGAAATGTTGAAAAGGGAATTGCTTTTCTTTAGAGATTTTCTCCATTTCAAATATAAATTAATAAGTAAAAAAGCAAATTTTTGATGGGGGCAATAATGAAACCTAATATTTTATTAATTATGACTGACCAACAAAGATACGATACTATTCATGCTTTAGGCAATAAAAAAATCTATACACCAAATATGGATCGACTCGTAAAAAGAGGCGTAAGCTTTTTAAATGCTTATTCCCCCACCCCCGTTTGCGTACCCGCAAGATACACTATCAGAACAGGTTGCGATTCTAGAAATACACGCGCCTTTAAAAATCAAATTGCTCCTGCAGTAAATGGGCAAAAACCAACTATAGAAGAACGCTGCGGTCAATATATTGGCAAAACAATGCGAAATTTAGGGTATCGAACATTTGGTATCGGTAAATTTCACACATACCCATGGGATGAAAATCTTGGCTATGATGTTCATCTACATAGCGAAGAACTCTATGATGATCAAGACCAAAGAAAACGCGATAGTTATGTCAAATGGTTGCGCGAAAACCACCCACAATACAATTATGTAGAAGCTCTAATGGGGGAACGCAGTGACATGTATTATCAACCGCAAGTTAGCATTGTGCCTGCTGAACTAGGGGTTGAAAATTGGGCTGCCGAACAAGCTGTCATTGAAATCAATAAAAAAGAAGATAAACCCTATTTTGGCTTCATTTCATTTATCGGCCCACACCCACCTTTTGCACCACCGTTACCTTATAATCGCATGTATAACCCAGACAATATGGATAATCGCTTGCTATCCAACATCGAAATTGACTTGATGGATGAACAAATGAAATACATGAATCAAATGGTCTGGGCAGAAGATATGCCTGATGCTCATATTCGAATTCTAAAAGCCAGATACTATGGTGAAATTTCCTATATTGATACATGTTTAGGTAAAATACTAGATGCGGTTGATAATACAGATGATCCAGACAACACCTTAATTGTTTTTACTTCCGATCATGGCGATAACCTTGGTGATCATCATTCTTGGCAAAAAGAATGCTTTTTTGATACAGCGATGAAAATACCGTTTTTAGTTTCTTGGCCTAAAAAATTACCGCAAAACATTACCAACAATACACTAGCAAGTTTAACTGACCTATTTGCAATAGCGACTAACGCTGGGGGCAGTACCGAATTAAGAGATGGTGCCGATATTCTTGATATCATTTTAGAAAAAACCACACCAAGAAAACATATCGTTGGTTTATACGGCCTACCAGGTTCATTTCTCTTTAAAATCATGATTCGTGACGACCGTTGGAAGTTTAACTATTACGCCAATGGCAACAAAACTCAATTATATGATATGCTTGAAGACCCAAATGAAACAATCAATCAAATTCAAAAATATCCTGATATAGCAAAAAATTTATATCAGATTGCAGTACAAGAATGCCAACATCCAGGCTTAATTGATGCCTGCGAAAACGGGCAACTAAAAGCATTTCCCTATCAAGAACGCCCCAAAGGCCGTTATTATCAATTTGATGCATCAAGAGGTATTTTTGGCTACCCCAAAAACCCTGAAGATGCCTTAAAAGAATACCAATCAAAAAAATGGCAATATTAAATACAATAGAAAAGACGACATTAGATACGCCCTAATTAGGCGTATCTTGCTCTATCGTAACATATACTTCATCAAAGTTTTCCCGACTTTCTATTTAATTTTGATTAAACCTAATTTAGACTCGACCTATATTTTAAAAAAAATATAAGATTACAACAAAAGCCTTGACAACCCAAAACATATTTAGATAATTAGCTAAATATCATAATAAAGGATTCCAATGGAAGCAAAACTCAACTTATTTAAGTCTATCTCTGACCGTAATCGGTTGCGAGTCATTATGGCTTTAATGACCTATGAAGAACTTTGTGCGTGCCAAATTATTGAACTTTTGCAAGTTACTGGTGCAACCGTCTCTAAGCATTTAGGCCAACTAAATAATGCTGGGCTTATCAAAAGCCGTAAAGAAGGTCGTTGGATCTATTTTCGAATTAAAAAGGATGATGAGCAACATAAAAAATTTCTAAATTGGCTATTTGAAGAATTAAAATCATCAAAAGATTATTTAGAAGACCAAAAACACTTAAAAAAAATTATGTCTTGTGAACCAGAAGCCCTTTGCAAAAAACAAAGAGGCGAAAATTGCTGTTAACCATCTAAGGAAATTTTATGCAAAAACAAAAGTTGTTATTTTTATGCACGGGTAATTCTTGTCGTAGCCAAATGGCAGAAGGCTGGGCAAAATCTCTTAAAGGAGATATTTTTGAAGTATTTTCAGCAGGCATTGAAACACATGGTTTAAACCCATATGCTATTAAAGTAATGGCAGAAGTCGGCATTGATATTTCTGTGCATCGCTCCAAAAACATTCAAGAATTTCAAAATATTTCTTTAGATTATGTCGTAACTGTTTGTGGGCACGCTAATGAAACATGCCCAATATTTTCTGGTAACTGCAAAATTGTCCGTCATGGGTTTGAAGACCCTCCAAAACTTGCAAAAGACCTTACAAATGAAGAAGAAAAACTGAATTGTTATAGGAAAGTTCGTGATCAAATCAAAGAATTCGTATTAACTTTACCCGACTCTTTAAAATAGGATTAAAATGACAAGTTCAACTCCAGACAACCCTCAAATGGAAAGTATGTTCGAAAAATACCTCGCCTTATGGGTAACCCTTTGCATGATCGCAGGTCTAACATTAGGCTACTTGTTTCCACAACTTTCAAAAGAATTAGACAATCTAAATATTAAAGTTAACGAGGCGCCAATTATATCTTTACCTATTGCCGTATGTTTATTTTTTATGATGTACCCAATTATGGTCAAAATTGATTTTACGAATGTAATTAAAGCAGGTAAGACCGCTCAACCCATACTATTAACCTTGTTTTTAAATTGGGTAGTTGCTCCACTTGCCATGTTTGGCATAGCCTATTTATTTCTTGGCATTCTATTTAGACAATACATTGGAGAAAATGCGGTTGATTTAATCAAAGTCCCATTTGGGCTTGATTTGCCTGAAGGTGCAATATACGGTGCAGGTAAAATTGTATTGTTAGATGGCATCAAATATTTAGAAATTCCTCTTTGGCGCTCCTATTTTGCAGGTTGTATTCTATTAGGTTCTGCACCTTGCACCGCAATGGTTTTAGTTTGGACTCATTTAGCAAAAGGTAACAACGGCCTCACGCTTGTTATGGTGGCAATCAACTCCTTGTCGATGCTTTTTCTTTATGGCCCTATTGCTGGTTTTTTACTAGGCATCGGCAATCTACCAGTGTCATGGCAGGCTTTAGCAATTTCCTTATGCGTTTATGTCGCTTTACCTTTAGTCACAGGGTATTTTTCAAGAAAATGGCTGCTAAAATTAAAAGGAGAACAATGGTTTAAAGAAAAATTTCTCCATATACTAACACCCATAAGCATTCTTGCTTTACTAATAACTTTAGTTCTTGTGTTTAGCCTAAAAGGTGCAATCATTTTAGCAAATCCGTTGACGATTTTATGGATAGCGATTCCCCTCACCATTGATCTCATCATCGTTTTCATTATTGGTTATTATTTGTCAAAATATTTTAAATTAAAATATGAAAATGCCGCGCCTGTAGCTCTTATCGGAGCATCCAATCACTTTGAAGTCGCCATTGCAACAGCCACTTTGTTATTCGGTCTTTCCTCTGGCGCTTCCTTAGCAACAGTTGTTTGCGTTCTCATAGAAGTTCCACTCATGCTATTTCTTGTCAAAATTTGCTTAAAAACAAAATCAAATTTTCCCTAAAAAATAAATAGGGTTTAAAGTTTTTTTTATCAAATTAAAATTAAGGCATTGTGCAATAATAGAGAAATGGCACATTCGTCATATGAAGTTTTTGTCGTTTTCTCCGTATGATTTCACCAAAACCTCATCAAAAGGCGAACACACCCTAGAGAATTAAAATACCTCTATCAAAAAAATCTTGTTTAAAATTGTAAATCAAATCATTTTATGTAATCACATTTTATTATTTTACTTAAAAACAGGCATTGCTATTTTCAATTAGAAAACTATTAGAAAGAAAACTAGACTCAAATTTATATTTAGACTTAGTCTAAATATAAATTGTTTGACAACCCAAATTTCCTATATAAACTTCCACAAAATTAATCTCTAGAGTATAAAAATGGATGAAAAAGAAAAGTTAAAAAGTCACCTGAATGACCTTCTCGATAGCATTTTAGAACACCAAGGCTATGGGGAAATCAGATTAGACATCAAGTGGGCAAAACAAGGCCAAAAAGAAGTTGTAATAACAGCAGGAAAGCAATTTAGGTATATCGTTCCTGTTGAGAAAGAAAACAAAAAAAGATAAACCTAACTATTTGCGTGATTATCTGCTAACACGCTTTTTATCTTAAGACGAGACTGATTACTTTTATTGAATACTTCTCGCAACGAAATCAAGAGTTCTTAGTTGAAAAAAAGTCTTTTCATTATTATTTGTATTGTCATGCCTTGCCATTTCTATGCTCAGGAAGCTAAAAAGGAAAACAAAGTTATTCATTTAGAAAAAACAGTTGTCACTGCTACAAGAACTGAAAAAAAAATTTTTGAAGTACCAATACGAACAGAAGTAGTAACCGCCACTGATATTCAAAAATCTCAAGCAAAAAATATAGCCGATGCACTAAAATATATTCCTGGATTATTTATTTCAGAAAGCCATGGCAAAAGAGGGCAAATCGCCTCCATTCAAGGGTTCGACGCCAACAGAATTCTAATTTTAATCAACGGTGAAAGACAAACCGCCCCTACTGGTTCATCAATTGATTTAACTCAAATTAGCACAAATGGGGTTGAACGCATTGAAATTGTAAAAGGTGCTTCCTCTGCACTTTATGGCAGCGAGGCAATGGGAGGCGTTATAAACATTATCACTAAAACACCTCCCCAAGGTACTAATTTTAAAATTGGCACAAAAGTCGGTAGTTATTTATCTGCATCTGATTCAAACCCACCAGATATTTTTAATATTTACGAAGAATTTTCAGTCAACAAAAACATTTGGAACCTCAAAATAAATTCCGATTATAAAAATGATAAAGGCTTTGATTTTGATACATCAAACTTAGATACAGATGGTGATAAATTGAATACATTAAATTTATACGCAAAAATGGGGGTTTCGCCAAATGCAAATTGGGATTCATCTTTAACATTACAATATTTTCTTGAAAACAAAAAGAGATTATACTCAAGCAATGTACCAGGTATTGGAGTAATCTCCAATCAATACTTAGAAGACGCTGAACGCGCAAAATCTTCATGGGCATTTTGTTATACCTTCAATAATGACGCACAATTTAAATCCAACTTGTATTTTGAATCTTTTTCAGATATTTCAATTGAAGACATCGTTAAAAGCCCTCAAATAGAACAAAAACGAACTGCCAAAATAAATATGATTGGTAGTGAATTTCAATTTGATTTACCTATCGGAAAAAACCAAAAATATACCTTCGGCTCTTCAATTTTATATAGTGAAATGAATCAAGAGATTAAAAAAGAAGGGTCAACTAATTCAACTTCAATCGACGAAATTCCAAAAGGGTCCGAAACCGAAAACTATTCTCTTTATTTTCAACCCGACATCATGTTAAACCAATGGTGGGAACTAGTGCCAGGAATCCGGTATCAATATGACAGCGATTTTGGTTCCTTCGTAGCCCCAAAATTCAATACATCCTTAAAACCAATCGACGATTTAATCATACGTTTTGGTTATGGCGTGGGGTATCGAGTACCTAACCTCAAAGAAAGATATTATTTTTTTGACCATAGCGCAATCGGATATCAAGTCATGGGGAATACTGATTTGCAACCTGAGCAATCGCAAAACTTTCAAGCTGGTTTTGATTATAAATACAAAGAAAGATTTTCAGTAAATTTTAATATTTTTTTTAATCATATAAAAAATCTAATCGATACTGAAATAGATTTGGAGCAATCTGGCGTTAAAGGGTTGCAAGTCTTTACCTATAAGAATATTAGACGAGCAGAAACCAGTGGGTTTGAAACAAATTTCGACTACTACTTCATAAAAAATATTAAAGGTTCATTAGGTTATAATTTTTTAAATGCCATTGATAAAGATACGGATAAATTTCTTACAAAAACATCCAATCATCAAATTAAAATTGGGCTTGAATATAAAATCGAATCATGGAAATCAGAAATTTTGATTCATTGGGTCTATCAAAGCAAACAATATGTGGATGAAGACAACACGATTACAAGCCCAGCCTGGAACACCTTAGATATTAGATGGAACAAACAATTCGGTAAACATATCAATTGCTTTACTGGTTTAAATAATGCTTTCGATGTACAAAGAAGTACTGGAATGAATAAAAGCCAAGATTTTCGACCATCCGTAGGTCGAAATTTATATGTAGGAATGGAATATAATGTTAACTTTTAAAGGAGAGAAAAATATGAATGTTTTTTTAAAAATGATTTTGCTTTTTGTAATGTTTGTTTTTATGGGCTGTAACAGTAGCTCAAAAAATACTGAAAATGTCAATAATAGTGAAAACAACACAAGCGAAAATAACTCTAATAATACAAATAACAATACGAGTTTGGCAACAAAAATTACGATTAACGCAACGGCTGGTGGTTTAGGAATTGCGCCTACAGACCCACAAAATAAATATTCCTATTTTAATTTTGAAACCGGCACCATTGTGGATTTGAGCGATGCTGAGGCTGCCACTTCAAATTCTTGGGATATCGCATTTAAACGATCTACAATTAAGTTAAACGGCGGAACCTCTGGCACTAAAGGCGTAAAAGGCTTTTGTGCAAACAACAATGAAGAGGCGTATGATGCTAACGGTGTTGCCATCGCAAGTTGGTTTAGCACTGCCACATCTGAAACCGAAAAAGAAGATTTTTCTAAAATTACCCTTACAGATTTACCCGCAGAAAGCGAATTTAAAACAGATAGTCTTGTTAAAGCTATAAAAGGCGATGGCACCACAGAAGGATGGTGGTTATATAACCCAACAACTCATGCCGTTTCAGCTAATCATTCAAAATATTGGGTCATCAGATCAAACAAAGGTTCAAGTTATGCCAAATTGCAGATAACCTCTTTGGTCAAATCTACTAATTTCAGGGAAGTTACCATAAGTTTTGTGGTTCAAGCAACAGGTGAAACTTCTTTTGCCGATACAATTATAGAACACACTTTTAATATCCCATTAGATGGCGGTTACCTATATTATGATTTAGATTCTCAAACGGAAGTAACTAGCGATAACACGAATTGGGATTTTAAAATTGGTTTTGAAAAAAACAGTTACAATATACTTTTAAACGGCGGCGTTTCAGGTTCTGGTTCAGCTGCTTCTTTTGGTCCATTTGAAAACTCTAATGAAATGCTATCAGGGCCTAGCGTTCCCTATTTCACATCAGATTCTTCTAGTGGTATTTTTGTTACTTCCCCTTGGTATGCTTATAATCTAACTGGCGACAACAAGTTACACCCAAACTATCGAGTTTACATAATCAACTCAGAGACTAATAGCTATAAACTTCAAGTATTATCCTATTACCACCCTGATACAACTGAAAGTGCCTTTATAACTATTCGATTTGAAAAACTAAATTAACTTTAATGAAAGGAAATTCAATGAACGGAACAATGGAACAAGCACAAAAAATGTATGAAAATTTTACACAACCATTCAAAAGTATAATTTTAGCTACGGCAGAACTAAATGCTGAACCAAATGCAAGTTATGCGCCTTTTGTAATGGATCAAAATCAAGATATATTTATTTACATTAGCTATATTTCTCAACATGCAAAAAATATTGCAAACAATGAAAATGTAAGCGTAATGTTTATAGAAGATGAAAAAGAATCAAAACAAATTTTTGCGCGAAAAAGACTCACCTATCAATGCAAAGGTAAAGTCATACCTTTTAACACAGAAAAATGGCAAATCGCATTTACTGCATTTGCTAACAAATTCGGAAAAATTATTGATAGTTTCAAATCTATGGAAGATTTTAATATCTACCAGCTTACACCGAACAAAGGCAGATTTGTTATTGGTTTTGGTGCGGCTTATGATATTGAAGCTAATAATTTAAAAACTTTAATACCTGTTGCTGGTCAAGGGCATGGTCATAAACACAGACAAGATGGGCATGGCAAAGAATCCAACACAAAGGATGCAGTAGATCACATGAACAAAGATCATAGAGATTCTGTATTAAATATTGCTAAAGTTTATGGTAAGCACCGAGAGGCCTTGGATGCTGAGCTATTAGATATTCTGCCCGACAAACTTTTGATTCGATTGAGTTTAAAATCTGGTCAAAAGGATGTAGAAGTGCCATTAATCTCACCTACCGATGGCAATTCCTCCTCCCATGGGGTTCTAATTAGTATGTCGAAGGAAAGTCGTAAAATTTTAGCAGAAGAAACCTTAAAAGTAAATGTTAATTAAAAAAGGATGTGAAATGAAAAACATACTACCATTACTTATTTTCTTATTATTTTATTCTCTGACAATAAATAGCCAGGAGAACAATAAACCATCTGCAGAATATCGAATCATTAGCTTAGATAATAGTGCTACTGAAATTCTTTACCAATTAGAATTAGGTAAATTTATCATTGGAAGAGACTCAACTTCAAAATTTCCAATAGAAGCATTACAAATCAAAACAGTTGGTGATCATGGCAAACTAAACAATGAAGCTATTTTAAGTTTAAAGCCAACCCACATCATCATTAATGATACGATAAAGACCGAACAAATTAAGCAAATCTCTGGTTTGTCAAACATAAGCATAATTACATTATCTAGTACACCAAACTTCAAAACTGCACTAGAAAAAATCACTAACCTTTCTGGTGAGTTTAATAAAATTGAGTTGGGTAAAGCTTTGTGTGAAAAAATCACCAAAGAATATGAAGAATTAGAAGTTAAAAAGAATTCTTTAAAAACTTCACCTCAAAAGGTTTTGTGTGTATATTTAAGGGGCAAAAACTCAATGTTTATACTTGGTGAAGATAGCGGTGCAGTTGGTTTATGCAAAACTACTGGCGCAAAATTATGTTTTCCAGATTTAAAATCACCAAAACCACTAAACACCGAAGCCTTAATAAGCGCCAACCCTGATGTTTATATAGTGTTTACTAGTGGCTTAGAAACTATTGGAGGCATAGAAGGTTTTTTAGAAATTCCAGGGGTTAGTGCTACAAAAGGTGGGCAAAACAAAAGAGTCGTTTCCGTAGATGGCCAACTATTAAATACATTTGGCCCTCGAACTGGTGAAGCAGCAAATAAAATGTTTGTTGCTATTAATGAATCAAGTGGTTATATAGAAGTCAAGTAATCAAGTGAATTCAAAATACAAAACTTCTTTATTGATTTTACTCATAGTTTTGCCACTGGTAATATTAGTTTGTGCTGGATCAGGCGCTTACTTTTTAAAGCCATGGCTTATACCAAAAATTCTATGGGAAAAATTAGATGGATATGAAATACTTCTTTATATTCGATTCCCAAGAGTTGCATTAGCCTTACTGGTTGGCTCCTCTTTAGCTATTTCTGGTGTTGCAATGCAAGGGCTTTTTAGAAACCCGCTTGCATCACCAGATATTATTGGTGTTTCTAGCGGCGCATCCTTAGGTGCGGCATTATGGATAGTCTTGTTTTCTCACTTTGTAAATATAAACTACGGGCTATCTATAGCAGCCTTTTTAGGTGGCGTTGTAGTAGTATTATTAATCACTAAATTAGGTAAAATCAGCAATTTAAGCGGTATTTCAGCTTTAGTCTTGGCTGGTTTAGCAATCAATGCAATTGCTGGATCGATACTTGGTTTGATAACTAATTATTCCAACGAAGAAGAACTCAGAAGCCTTGTTTTTTGGAGCATGGGTGGTTTAGGTGGTATAAATTGGAAAACGATTGCCACCACACTTCCCCTGTTTATAATTGGTTTTCTCATTTTATTACCCCTAGGTAATTCTTTAAATGCCTTGTCATTAGGTGAAAGTGAAGCTTTTCACTTAGGTTATAATGTCAAAACTTGTCAACGAAAAATTATTTTAGGCTCTACATTACTGGTTGGAGCTTCTGTTAGCCTTGCAGGAGGAATTGGTTTTATTGGTTTAATTATTCCCCATTTATTAAGAACTTGGATAGGTGCTGATCACCGCTGGTTATTATTCAGTTCTTCTATAGCAGGGGGAATTTTACTTTTAATGGCAGACCTCCTATCAAGAACAATTGCCATACCTGCTGAAATACCTGTCGGCATATTAACTTCACTTATGGGCGGTCCATTTTTTTTATGGATTTTAATAAAACAAAAAAGCAGGCTAATATAATGATATACGAATTGAATAATCTTAGTTATCAAATATCCTCAAATAGGATATTAAAAAACCTGAACTGCAAAATAAAAAAAGGATTCCTCACAGTTCTGATTGGGCCAAATGGTGCAGGTAAATCTACCTTAATTAAAATATTGTCTGGGGAAGTAAGTAATTATACCGGCGATATCAACTTCTATGGTAGATCTCTAAAAAATTTTAGCTGTACTGAGCTAGCTTCCGTTAGAGCCGTTTTAACTCAAAATCAAAACAATGCCCTACCATTTAAATCCTACGAAATAGTTAATATAGGCAAAATAAAAAACAAAAGTTCAGACGAACTTTCATCTGCCATATCCTACATGAATCATACAGAATCAAGCCATTTGGCTCTAAGAAACTACAATACTCTTTCAGGGGGCGAAGTAAAACGAGTTGACCTAGCTAAAATGTTAGCCCAAGATTGTAAAATTTGCCTACTTGATGAACCGACAAATCATTTAGACCCCTATTTTCAGAGAGCTATTTTAGTAAAATGCAAAGAACTCACCGCAAAAGGATTTTCTGTTGTTGCCGCCCTACACGACTTAAACCTTGCGTCCATCTTCGCGGATGAAATTATTGCTATTAAAGATGGCGTTATCATTTCGCAAGGTCACCCCAATGAAATAATAAACAAAACACTAATCAAAGAAATTTTTCATATCGACAGTGAAATTATTCTTCACCCAAGTGGTCGCCCGAATATTCTAATGCTATAATCTAAATAATTTGAATTTAGGGGTTATTGTCTACGAACATTTAAAGGAGTAAACGCCCATTTCGGGCGCTTCTACTACAATCTTTTAATAATACCGATTTTCACATTGACTCTTTTTTTTGAAAACGAGTACATTCGTCTTATGATAAAGTTTTGTGAAGACTTTATAGGCAACTTCTCTACCAGCATCGGTGGTGGCACACCATGAGGCGAATACACCCCCTCGATACGAAAAAAATGCTTAAAATATCATCATTAAACTTTATAGGCTTTTACATCACCCGGATGCCTTAACATTTTGTTTACTTCATCCAAATGCAATTCTTCGAGAACTATCATTTCTCGGGCATATTCTTCTAAGAGAACAGAATGGGTATTTTGAGCCAATGTTAATAATTCATAGTAAGTGTCTAATGTTAACTTTTCATGAGCCATACTTTCGCGAAGAATATCGCCAATATCATGCTTCTCTGTTTCTAATAATTGACCAATCTTTAAAGATGGGTGCCCACCCAAAAGCGTCACCATTTCACCCGCCCGATGTGCGTGAGTTAAACCTTCTTGAGCATTGCCTTTCATCCAATCAACTATTGGCAGTCGATTATACCCATAGACCATTAATGAATAATGGGTGTACCGAACCACACCCGCTAATTCAATCTCCATTATTCGATTTAAAACCTCAATTACTTTTGTATTATCATTGCTCATTTTTATTTCTCCTAAATTTTTTTTGATTTGTATTCTCATAAAAAACTACCTAAATTCAACCTAATAGCTCAAACAATCATATACAGCCTGAATATAGAATTAAGTACTTTCTAAAAAATAGCTGAAGGCAAATCAGGGCTAAAATACCTTCATGATCTCCCATCAAGCCAACGAAATACCAAGTTTAGACCGGCAACAAATTTTCGCCTTACATATTCGCATAAATATATTGAAATAGGCACCCTAGTTGTATATTATCAATTGAAATCAAAGAAAATGCGTTTCTATTCAGTGTATTTTTATTTTTTTTACAATTGGCGCAGTAGAAACGGGTTTGAAACCCGTCTCATACGCATCAACTTAAGGGTTACCGCCAACTACTTTTCTCGTTCTTTTGCGTAACCAGACCGTCCCCGGTCTGGTAGAGTTGACACGGAGAAAAAAGAGTTGATTTATAGTCGCTCTTTTTTTGAAAAAGTAATCGTTTTGGCCAATTCCTTACTATCTTTTGCCTTCTCTACCAGACAGGGGTGGTGCGACAATTCGCCGGTCTGGTTACGCACTAAAAGCTTAAGTTGATGCGTATGAAACGGGTTTCAAACCCGTCTCTACAATTTGCTGAGTTACGAAAATACGACAATTTAAAAGAAGAAGGTATAAAACTAATATAACCAAATGACCAAGAACAGAAACCTATTTTATGCACCCTATTTAGGTAGTGTATTTTTAAATTTTCCCTTATAATTTAGAATTTTTCAATCTATGACACAAGCAAAAAATAGAATTCGATTTTTACTCCAGCACATTCTAAAGTATAAATTCCAATTTATTGTTCCTATTTTTTGCATGATCGGCCTAGCCATTATTACCCCTACCTCTTATTATTTAGGGACGAAATTTGTCATCGATGAAGTCATTGAATTAAATAAAGTTGCACTGTATATAGTACCTGATCAATATCACACATTTCAATGGTCATTTTTATTTGATTGGGGATGGTTACAAATTGCACCAAAAATTGCTTTTAATTATTGCTTCCAAAATTTTGTTGGTCATAAATGGTATGAAATTTTTATCTATATGGTTGTGCCTTTATTTTTTATCAAGTCAGTTTTAATGTACGCAAGGTCTTGGCGGGTTACTTATATCGGCCATAGAATTATTTGTGATTTTCAATCTGAACTATACGAACACTTCTTAAAACTACCCATACCATTTTTTAACAAATCTCGCATCGGCGAAATTTCTTCTAGCATCATCTCCGATGTCTACCGAATTCAAGAAATAGTAACTGATTCTATCTTACAAACCCTACAAAATTTTTTCATCATTACGGGAACTGTTATAATCTTACTTTTCATTAGCCCCTCTTTAACCCTAATTGCTCTAATTGGCATACCTATTGCAATGGCTCCTATTGTTATGTCAGCAAAATATCTCAAAAAAAAGAGCAAAAGCTCTCAAGAAGAAATAGCAAATATATCATCGCATATTTACGAGACAATCTCGGCCATTAAAATCATCAAGATTTTTAACAAAGAAAAAACAGAAGACATTCGATTCAAAGACGCACTAAGTAAACTACTCAAAATATTATATAAATCCGCTCGAGTAGGCGCTATCAGCTCACCTATAGTAGAATTTTTAAGTATTTTTTATCTTGCTCTATTTATAGCTTATGGTTGCTCTCTAGTAGAAACCGGCGTCTTCCCTAAAGGCAGCTTCGTCGCTTTTATAGTGCTGGTGTTTTCTTTGTATGACCCCATCAAAAAATTAAGCCGAATGAACAATAAAATCGCAAACAGTATGGCCGCACTCGACCGAATTATGACTACTCTAGACTTAAAAGGTGAAAACTATAACCCTCCCCATACTACCGAAATGCCAACATTCCAAGAAAACATCACTTTTAAAAACTTATCTTTTAGTTACGATAATGAAAATGAAGTTTTAAAGGACATCAACTTTGTTGTCCCAAAAGGCAAATCAACCGCTCTTGTAGGCTTATCTGGCTCTGGCAAAACAACTCTTGTCAATCTATTACCTTGCTTTTTCGAAATTAAAAATGGCGATATACTGATAGATGGTGTTAGTATTAAAATGTATTCCATACCTTCTATTCGCAAAAACATTTCTCTAGTTAGTCAAGATATCTTGTTATTCAATGAAACTGTTGCCTACAATATCAGTTATGGTAAATCAAATGCAAGTAAAGAAGAAATAATTGCAGCAGCTAAAAAAGCTAATGCCCATGAATTCATCATGCAATTACCAGATGGCTACAATACAATTATCGGAGAAAAAGCCTCCCTACTTTCTGGGGGGCAAAAGCAAAGACTCAGTATAGCCCGTGCTTTACTCGTGGATGCACCCATCTTGATTTTGGATGAAGCTACTTCAGCCTTAGATGTGCAATCAGAAAAACTAATTCAAAATGCTTTAGAAGAATTAATGAATAACCGCACAACCATAATTATTGCACATCGACTTTCAACGGTTAAAAATGCTGACCAAATTGTTGTGCTTGATAAAGGCAGAATCGAAAGTATTGGAAAACACGATGAGCTTATCGCTAGTGGCGGCCTATATAAATCTCTCTATAATACTTTAATCAATAAAGAATAAAAAAACACTATCTTCCAAATATAGCCATTAAACTCTGACCATCAGAAGGCTTGAAAACAACAACTATAATGATAATAAGTAAGAAAAACAAAGGCACTTCATTAAAAAAACGATAAAAAATATGCGAAAATGGCAACATATCTCTTTTCATTTTTCTTAGCAATATCCCACAAATAACATGGTAAACAATTAAAAAAAATACAAAGGTCAGCTTCACATGCAACCAAACCCCATTAAACCCATATATCGTGAGAAGCCAAATACCCGTAGCAACAGCTAAAAAACCAATAATTGTCATAAATGAAAATAATTTTTGCCCCATATACTTCAATCGATCAACCGTAACACCTTCTTTTTTACCAAACTGAAAATGCACAAAAATTCTAGGCAAATAAAAAATACCCGCCATCCAACCAATTACAAAAAATATGTGAAAAACCTTTAACCATAAATAACTCATCATTATTTCCTTTTATTTAGAAGGTCTATGATTGTGCGACGCAATGCTTCCTCTGATGAAACAACAGCCTTGTAATTAAAATCTCTTTTTGCATTACTGCAATCAAAATAGTGATGCTTACCTAAGCTTTGTGCCAAAAATCGCGTCATACGAGGCTCTCCTTTTAATGCAAACCATTTATATATTTTCTCCATACATGCACCTAATCTATAGGCAAATGCATAAGAAACCTTCTTTTTAACCTGCGGTATCGACAATTCCGCCAAAAGATTATTGACCCACGGCCAAAGCTCAATCGGAGCATCATCCGAAATAAAATAGCTTTTACCAGCACAATCCATCATATTGATCAAACCATACCAAGCATCAATATGCCCCTGAACTGCATTGTCAATATAAATCATATCTACTTTATTCCTGCCATAACCTACAATTCTTAACCGAGAATCTTTGGCACTGCTTATAACTCTAGGTATTAAATGATTATCCCCTGGCCCATAAATCAAATGGGGGCGCAATGAAATTGTTTTTAATTCTCTTGTGTTATTTTTCAAGACTAATTTTTCTGCTAGACATTTTGTTTCAGAATAAAAACACAAATGCTTTTCCGGGTACCCAATTGATTCATCAACATTCTCAAGATCCTTACCATTAAATACAATGCTCGGGGAACTAGTAAATATTAAATGCGGAACCTGATTGTTTATACAACTATTAATGATATTCTCGGTTCCTAATACATTTGTTTTAAAATAATCTTCACGCTTGCCCCAATACCCCGCTAGAGCAGCCGTATGAAAAACCGCATTTTGACTCTTTGTCGCTAGAATTGCGATGGCAGCATTACTAATATCACCTTGAAACCATTTAATATTTAAATCCTTCAGCTCACTAGCTTCCGTGCGTGATAAATAACTTACAGAATGACCTAATGCATGTAGTTTTTTGCATAAAGCTTTACCCAAAAAACCACTACCTCCTGTTACTAAAACATTCATACTTTTAATTCATGAAAAGAAGGTTGAACTTGAGCCCATTTCGCTAAATATTCACGGTCAATTTTTGCATTATGACGAACATCAACAGGAAATTCCTTATAAAAAACCGCCCTAGTGATTTTTTTTGTATGAACAAAACCCTGACCCAAAACAAGTATTTCCTCTGCTAACATCCTATTTCTTAATTTCCAAAATTGATTTTTAAGCTCAATCATTAAAACAGGCGCAACATTCTCTTTGTCTAATTGAATACCAACAAGAGCCGAACGATTTACTTTTGGATGCATATTAAAAATTGCTTCACAAGGTATTGTAAAAAGTACTTCATTTTGCGATATTTCAACACGATGGTCTTTTCTACCACAAAACCATAGAACCCCACTTTCATCTAAATAACCAACATCACCCATTCGATGCCAAATAATATCATTCTCATAAACTTTAGAAAGTTTGGTCTTATCAGGTTTAAGAAAATATTTTTTTGTAGTGGTAGGGCTACTCACTAATATTTCGCCAATTTCCCCAATTGGCAATTCTATAATATCTTTCAAGTTAATGATTGGGTTATCATCAATAGCAATTATTTTGATTTTTACATGCGGTACAGGCTTGCCAACACACACACCACCCCCCTTATTTGTTTTTTCCATTGTACTAGCAAGACGCTCCCTACCACTAATAGATGCAACCGGTAATGATTCCGTAGCACCATAAGGTGTATATACATCGCCAGTTTTAGGCAGAATATTTTCGCACAAACTTTTAATGATACGCCCCCCAATCGGGGCACCTGCTGCTAACGCAACCTGTAAACTCGGTAAAGCAATATTGTTTTTCTCGCAATAAATACAAACATTATTCCAAATGGCTGGAGATGCAAAACAATTGCTAATACCAAACTCTAAAATTGGGTCAACAATTCTTTTAGGGTTCGCCTTAACAGGGTTCGAAGGGTCAATATCCGGCAAAATAAGCGTCGCTCCCATGGCAAGTGAGAATAACCCAAACAAAGGGAAACAAGGTAAATCCTTGTTGCCTGGCTTTATATTGTATAACTCCTGAATAGTCAAAACTTGCTGGTAAAACATCCCATGTTCATATTCAACACCTTTTGCGATACCCGTACTACCACTTGTAAATAATATTGCAGATAAATCAGATTGCATGGTATCAACCAAAATACTTTTTGACCCTACAAAGTCTTTTTTTATTTCATCTAATGTTGCGCCATGCCAAAATATTTTTTTACCAACTGTTATTGCAATTTTACAACTATCAAAATATTTTCTAAAAACAATCTTCAGCAAATGAGCTAGCGGTATACCGATTAAAGCCTCTGCTTGAGCTTCTTTAATACAAATTAACATATCTTTTTTTCGCATACTTGGGTCAATGACTACAGGTACAGCACCAATTCTAAACAAGGAAAACATAACCAAATAAAAATCTAGTGAATGCGGAACCAGCATTATGACGCGAGTGCCCTTTTTTATTCCCTGTTGCAAAAACCCTGCCGCATAGGAATTAGAAATTTCTTCAAACTTCTTAAAGGTGCAAGATTCATACCGCCCTCTTCTTTTATACATAATTGCTGTAGAATCAGGGTACTTTTCAGCTAGTTGCGGTATAAATTGAGCTATATTACAATAATTACTGTTCATTCTCATTAGCCCATTTTGCAATATCTTCAATTATTTCAGGCTTTGCGTCTTCCAATACATAATGACCAGCATCCGCATATTCCTTTACGCGCGCATTAGGGAACAATAATTTCCACTTGGCCAAAAAATGGTCATTAAAACAAAAATCAAGTTTACCCCAAAAAATATGCATCGGAGTATTCTTAAATAAATCAAGCATTATTTCTATCTTAGTCATAGTAATCCACGAAGGATGAGAACTATCCATTGGTATATCTTTCACAAAACGATGTGTGGCAATTCTACTTTCCCAATTATGATAAGGGGCTAAATAACCTTTTTTTATCGTCTTCGTCATTTGCCCTTTTTTCTTGCTTGCCATCGTGATAGCGGGTCTTGCAAAACCATTCAAACCACGAATAACTAAATCCCCAAAAACAGGAATCTTGCAAATATTAATGGAAAATGGAATTATTGGCAATAAAAACGATGCTGTGTTTAGAATTGTAAATTTTTTAATCTTATCAGGGAATTTTTGAGCCATACCCATGCCGATGGCTCCTCCCCAATCATGCAAAATCAAATGAATATTTTCTAATTTCAAATGTTCAACTAGTTTACATAAATTGTCAATGTGATCCTGAAGGCGGTAAGAATAATTTTGCGGTTTATCAGATAAACCACATCCAATATGATCTGGCACCACCACTAAAAAATCTTTAGATAATCTTTTTACCAGGTTTCGATAATAAAACGACCATGTTGGGTTACCATGCACCATTAAAATAGTTTGAGTACCCTGACCTTCCCTTAGGTAGTGATATTGCATATTATTGATATTCAAATAATGCGACTCAAATGGGTATTCGTCGCAAAATGCTTGTGTAGAAAATGCAACCATTAAATCAAATACTCCACGCCAACCATTACACTATTTAAACCAGAACCAATACCTAATAAAGCCAATTTGTCTCCAGACCTAATTTTGCCCGATAAATAACAATCTGCTAATGCCATTGGCAAAGCAGCCGAACCAGTGTTGCCATATTTTTGATAGGTTGGGTGATCTTTTGACTGATCCACTTCCAACTTTTGAAATAATAAACTCTGATGTGCCTTGCCGACTTGATGACAAATAAAATGTTGCGGCGTATCGTTTTGCCAATTTAGAAAAGATTTTAATTCATTCCAATTTTCTAATGCTAACTCACATCCTGCATGCAACATCTTTTCAGAATCAGTTTGCATATCTGGCAAATTACCCCCATCAAAACCACTACTCAAAACAGCATCATTACTTACATCGCCTAGACAAAGTTCTACCCACTTCGTAGCCGCTTTAGCTGTAGCGCCCACTAAGCTAAACCCCTTTTGAACAATATCTTTTCTTGAAACAACGCAAGCAACGGCTCCGCTGCCAATCGTTAAAGAAGCAAAACTATTTTTAAAAGATTGCCGCGTTAAATTCTTATCCTCTAAAATTCTTTTAATCGTCTGTTCAACTAAAGGCCCACCACTTTCACTTGAAACAACCAGACCATGACTAATTTGACCCGACTCAATCATATTTGCAATTAAGATGAATCCATTTAAAAAACCTAAACATGCATTACTAATATCAAAAAGCATACACCTAGAACCAAGACCCATACCATTATGAACTACAGATGCCGTTGCTGGTTCTAAAAAGTCTCTCGATACAGAACAAAATGCCAAAGCTTCAATTTTATCTAAGTTTATGCGACTCTCTTGAACCGATTTTAAACCAGCCTGAATAGCGCCTACACTTGGTTTTTGACCTGATTTCCAAAATCTTCTCTCTTTAATACCAGTCATTAATTCCAAACGCCCTAAAGGCAATCGCACTCGTTCATAAAAATCTTTCAAGCGAATCTCTAAATCATCAGAAGAAACTATTAATTCTGGTAAATCAACCTGAAAGGAATGCAATACACTATTTTTAAATCTAAACATGGGAACTCAAACCCCACTTATTCTTAGTTAACAAAATTAAGCCTCAAAAAATACTTTCATTTAATTAAAAATTTTAACTCATAATAAATTTAAAATAGACTTTGTCTTTTAAAGTACTTAAACCGAAAAAGGTCATGCCAACAGCATATGACAAAATAAACACTCCAAATATCTGACTGCTATGCCTAATGAACAATACACTCGTATAGATAGCATAAAAACCTAAAATTAATTCCGCAATACACAACAATAATGGAGCATTGGATCGATAAGAACCACTTAACTTCTTTTTATCTGTACTCCCACTTTTTGGCGTTCTAATAAAAGCTGTTTTCTTTTTAGTAAACGCCTCTATTACAGCACAAGCATTATTTAAACATAAGCCTGTCCCTAACATAATCATATAAGGAAAGTTTCGAAAAGAAAATAACCCCTTCCCTAAAACCATGCCGCTACCCGTATACATTACACATGGCGCTAAAGCACTGATAAGTATCAATACCCACAATACTTTCAAAATAAAAAATTTCTCAATTGTTAAATTTCCTGCAATTGTCATCACAGGTAAAGTAATACAACAAATAATAATCATGAAAATAGAAACAGAATAATGAGTCATATGAAGTAAAGATTCTATTTTTTCATACCATTTTAAAGTTTTACTCTCAATGATTTTGGGGAACAATTTAATGGCAGTTTGCATAGAACCTTTTGCCCATCTTTTTTGCTGACTTTTTAAAGCCATAATATCAGCAGGTATTTCAGATAAACAAACATTGTCAAAATCGTAGATGATTTTATAACCTTCCATTTGCACTCGATATGACAAATCTAAATCTTCCGTCAAAGTATCACCTTGCCAGCCGCCGCCAGCTAAAATAGCCTCTTTAGACCAAACCCCAGCTGTACCATTAAAATTTAAACACAAATCATAATAACTTCTCGCACCTTGTTCAGCTGTAAAGTGACCATCTATCCCTATACTTTGAGCCCTAGTTAACCAGTTTTCATTACTATTGAAATGCCCCCACCTTCCCTGAACACAAGCATTTTTAGGGTTTTCAACCAACAATGGAACTGCACGATTTAAAAATTCACTCGGAATAATAAAATCTGCATCAAAAATCGCCAAAATATTTCCTTTGGCAAACTTCATTCCATTTGCCAAAGCACCGGCCTTAAACTCTTGTCTGTTAGTTCTTCGTATCACAGAAATATTAAAACCTTTTTCTTTTATTTTTGATATCAATTGATCAACGATTGCAACTGTTTCATCCGTACTATCATCTAATATTTGAATTTCATAACGATCTTTTGGGTAATTTAACTCAGTGGCAGATAAAATAACTCTTTCTACAACTGTTTTTTCATTATAAAAAGGCAATTGAATCGTCACAAAAGGGAATTCGCTTTTTGGGGTAATCGCATGAAAAGAGTTTATCTTATCTTGAATTTCTTGGCGTTTATTTTTTTGTCTCTTCATAAAGAGAAAAATCATCAAATAACAATGAAACCCATATACTGCTAAAGAAACACTAGCCAAAGCATAAAGCCCCAACACAACAAAATGAATATAATCCATGTTTTATTTACCTTTAAACCCTTAATTTAAAACTGTTAACATTCGCGTCAACACCTTTAAAAAATTATTTTAATTATCAAAAAAACTTTAACACACTTTTCTTTTTGTTTGTTAACAACAACCTGGCCCCGAACAGTTTTCACCAACACTCAAACTTTTACTACTTGGTAATTTACAATCAAAAAAGCCAAGATGCTCAGTAAAATCACCCTTAAAATAAAAATCATCTTTAAATCTTGACTCAAAAAGCATTCTATAGGTGTTCCCACACACAGGCACTACTCGATTTTTCTTAAAAACATGATTGCTATCTAAATAAAATTCCTCACGAGATTCTTCTAAGGTACCAAGATATTTAACGCGATGACCATAATCTTCACAAGCGTCTTCCAATTCTGGCAATTTAAATAAGCGATAACCCGTAGATGAAAATGTAGCTAACCCTATTTTTTGGGCAATTGCAACATCATTGATTTCTAAGGTGCGGTTGGAATAAACCCTTGGGTCTAAAAACCCAGCCTTTTTGGCAATTCTTTCAAAATCCTTCCAATATAAAGCACCACCTAAACATTCCCCTAACAACACAGAATCCGTTTTAAATTCTTCTGACAATCGTCGATCACAATAAACATCCGAAAAATAAAATTCACCACCAGGCTTTAATAAATGATAGACATGTTCTAAAACTTTATCTTTTGCAGGCGATAAATTTAAAACACAATTTGAAATCACAACATCAAAATAATTGTTTGGCAAATCTAGTTTATCTAGCTCTTCAATATAACCCTTAATAAACCTAACATTTGGTTTCTTAAACCCAAATCTCTTCATTTGAAAATCAATGTGACGATTTGCTACTTCCAATTGCTCATCCGTCATATCAACCCCAACGACTTCACCTTCTTCCCCAACCAAATAAGAAGCCAAATAACAATCTCGACCTGTCCCACAACCTAAATCTAACACCTTACAATTCTTCAGATGCAGCGGCAATGGTGAACCACACCCATAAAACTTATCCTGGATCTCATTGTGAATTAAAGAAAGCGGTTTAATTAAATATTGCGGGAAGGCCCCTGCTTCACAACAGGCACTTGTCTTAAGATCATTTTTAGAAGCCAAAACTTTACCATAATAATCTTTTACCATTTCATGAGACCGATTGACACTTTGACCAGAAACTGATGTCATTGATTTCTCCTACTAAAAAGAAGTTTTGCAAAATTCATGCTATCTATTTTCCGAATTAATTAAATAAACACCAAAACAAGCAAATAAGTTATAACTGCCCTTAAAAAAACCTTTTAGTGTGCCGCTACTGCTCATATTATTATCAACTGTAACTAATTCCGGTGGCCTCTCCAAAAAAACACGATCTACTATTTTTATACTGTTTGCTTTACATGCAATTTCAAAATCCTTCAATGTACAAAGGTGAATGTTTGGCGTATTATACCATTCAAAAGGCAAAGTTTCCGTCATTGGCATTCGACCTCTTAAAAGCAAATCAACCCTAATTTTCCAATGACCAAAATTACTGATACCAACAATACAATGCGAGCCTACTCGCAGCATTTCACCAAGCAAAGGTATCGGGTTATGCAGAACCTGCAATGTTTCATTTAACAATACAAAATCAAAAGAATTTCGATCAAACATCGCTAAACCAGAATCTAAATCGGCGTGAATTACATTTAAACCTTTTTCCAAACATTTATAAATTTTATCTTGGTTTAACTCAACACCTACACCACGAACACCTTTACTCATTACCAAATACTGCAAAAATTCCCCGTCACCACAACCCAAATCTAAAACAGAACTGTTGGGCTTTATCATCTGGGCAATTTGAATTTGATCTTCTCGTAATAATTGAGTCATTAACTTTTACCCAATGATTTTAAAAACGCAGAAACATAACTTGACAAGTATTTATCCTCTAATAAAAAAGCATCGTGCCCCTTTTGGGTGCTAATTTCACTAAATGATACATTTACACCAGCTTTCATCATTTCCTTCACTATCAATTTGGAATGATGCGTTGGGTATAACCAATCAGAGGTATATGAAATCACCAAAAACTTACTCTTAACTTTTTCAAAGGCCTTTTTAAGACCACCATAATGTTGCCCTAAATCAAAATGGTCAATCGCTTTTGTAATTACCAAATAACTATTGGCATCAAACCTCAAATTAAATGTAGCCCCTTGGTGCCTCAAATAACTCTCAATCTGAAATACTGCATTGACACCTATATCGTACTGATAACTGATTTTGTCTTTGATTTTTTCTTGATCAATCTCTTGAAACTTGCGACCAAATTTTTCATCCATACTCTCGTCGGAAAGGTAAGTAATGTGACCAATCATTCGCGCAACCGCCAACCCGTTTTCTGGGTTAGCATGCTCATAATAGAAGCCACCTTTAAAATTGGTATCGCTGATAATGGCCTGCCGACCAACTTCATTAAAAGCAATACATTGGGCACTATGTGAACTTGTTGATGCAATAACAACTGCCCCCAAAACCATTTCTGGGTATTCGGTTGCCCAAGCTAACACCTGCATGCCACCCATTGAACCGCCAATTACACCTAATAATTTCTGAATACCCAAATAATTGATTAATTCTTTTTGGGCATGCACCATATCAAATACCGTAACAAAAGGGAAATCCAAACCATAGTGCTTGCCCGTCGCAGGGTTAATGGAGCTCGGCCCCGTCGAACCCGAACACCCCCCTAATACATTCGAACATATTACAAAATATTTACTCGTATCGATCGCTTTACCAGGGCCTATAATATTATCCCACCAACCGGGTTTTTTAGAATATTCACCATGATACCCTGCAACATGAGCGTCACCAGATAAGGCATGGGTAATTAAAATCGCATTGGATTTATCCCCATTTAATTGCCCATAAGTTTCATAGGCCAAGGTAACTGGACTTATCGTTTTTCCGTTGATTAATTTAAACTCTTCACCCGCCTTGTCGGCAAAAGTGAAATATTGAGTTTTAACCACTCCCACGGAGTTTGATGAATTAATTACCATAAAAACTTTGCTAAATAATAAAATAAGGGGCGAATTATCCTAATTTGTTCCTTTATGTCTAGTAATCATTGGCATAATTTGCCATTTCCTAGCATTTTGAACCTAACAAATTTCAACCAAAATATAGGTCTAAGCACTCTCATCTTCAAGTCAAACCCTTATAGCCTTTTGAAGCAAATAAATACTTTGTTTCATATGTAAATTGACACGAGAATTCATTTGCTAATAATAATATAGTCGATTTCTTGCGAAATGCTTTTGAAGAAACTTATCGCCTCACTTAGCCGATAAAATTTCTTCCTTTTCTTTGTCAGATAATTTACGAATGGAAATAATTTGTATTTCAGTTTTTGGCTTACTGTTCAAAGTTGGCGTTTCCGATATTGCAATAGCAACATCCATTCCCTTCACAACCTGACCAAAATTTGTAAAAGTACCATCTAAGTGTGGCGTATCAACGACATTAATAAAAAATTGAGAGCCGCCAGTGTTAGCACCAGCATTAGCCATTGCTATCGAACCCTTTACTAACTTTTTAGTTTTAAGATTTTTATCATAAGTGTAACCCAAACATAAATTATAGTCTAGTTTGGTAAATGACATTTGCTTTTCTTTTAAATATGACACATTCTCGCCAAGTTTTTTTGTAAAAGCTTCAATTTCATAATTTTGCTGCTGCTCTTGCGTATATAGTTTAAAATCCGAAAATGTCTTTTTAATTGCTAATCTTTGCATCAAATCTGGCGTTAATGAAACAATTTCTTTCTCAAAACCAAACATATATCCATTGATCTCATCTTGTATCGCATAACCAGGCCCACCTGCACCCGTACCCAAAGGGCAACCGCCTTGTACCATGAAATTTTTTATGACACGATGAAATGTTAAACCATCATAAAAATTTCCTTTTTTCTTTTCTCCTGTTTTAGCATCCTTGTATTCAATCGTGCCTTCTGCCAACCCAATAAAATTCGCAGTCGTTTTTGGGGCCGAATCCGAAAAAAGCTCGACAACTATATCTCCCATGCTTGTCTTAATAATCGCAAATGGATTGGTATTTTTTTTATTACTATCATTTGCACTTAAAAAGGCACAACTAATAAGCAAAAATAAAATCAATACTTGCTTCATTTTAAACACTCCATTTGTATTTTTATCAAAAAAGGGATGAATTATAAAACTGATACGCTATATTTCCACTAGATTACTTAGATAAAAAATTTAGACTTTTATCAAAAAATGAAAAACTATTTCAGAAGCTTCGCAAAAATATTATGACATATCATTTATTAAGAAGTGCCCTCTTCGCATTTCCACCTGAAACCGCACATCACCTAGGCATACTAGGCATTAAAACTATTTTTAATACCCCGCTACTATCTATTATTGCCGCAAATTATTTGCAGTATGAAAATAATATGCTTCATCAAAATATAATGGGGTTAACTTTCAAAAACCCCGTAGGTCTAGCCGCTGGTTTTGATAAATATTGTACTTTTTTTAAACACTTCGAAGCACTTGGCTTTGGTTTCGGTGAAATCGGCACCATTACACCGCTACCCCAAGAAGGCAATGAAAAACCCAGACTTTTCCGCGACCCTAAATCCAAAGCTATTCTAAACCGAATGGGGTTTAATAATGGCGGTATGCAAAAATGCATCAGTCAAATGCAAAAAATTAAAAGCCACCCTATTCCCATTTGCATCAATATCGGGAAAAACAAAATTACCCCAAATGAAAACGCCAAAGATGATTACCTAAAACTAATAAAAGGTCTATCTGATTACGCATCTTTTTTTACAGTCAATATTTCTTCACCAAATACCCCTGGTCTAAGAAATCTTCAAGCAAAATCCGATTTATTACTATTATTAGAACCAATTGTAGAACTCAATCGACAATTAAAGAATCTACCCATTGCTCTAAAAATCGCACCAGACATTACTGAAGTTGAAGTCGATGATATCGTTGCCGTGGTCTTAAAAACAGGTATTTCTTGCATTATAACAACAAATACAACCATAGATAAAAGCCAAGTCAACGAAAAATTCAAAAATGAAGCTGGTGGCATTAGCGGTATCCCCGTGAGAGAAAAAAGCGACCAAGTCTTAAAATGGGTAGCACAAAGAACAGAAAAGAAAATTCCGCTCATTGGTGTTGGCGGTATCTTTTCTGCAGAAGACGCTTACCGAAAAATAAAATTAGGCGCAAGCCTAGTAGAAGTTTACACTGGTTGGATCTACCAAGGCCCCACCCTTGTTAAAAAGATTAACCAAGGCCTAGAAAATCTTCTCAAAAAAGATGGCTATAATCATATCAGTGAAGCAATTGGGAAAGACATTAAGACCTAACATGACAAAACATAAATTTATTATCCTCGGCGATTTACACTTTGAAAAAAAGACGACTCCAATCGTTTTAAATGCATTCGAACAACTCAAATCTCTTAACCCAGAATTTATGGTATCTCTAGGTGATTTGGGTGGGTATTCCCATCCAGGAACACAACTTTCCTTCGATGAAGCCAAAGATTTATTCTCTCAATTGAATTTCCCCGTTTACCCTTTAGTTGGCAACCATGATTTAGAAGGTCTAGAATTCAAAACTGACCAAGACAACTTAAATGCCTGGCAAAATTCTTTTCATTTAAAAAGCCCTTACTATTCCTTTCAACAAGATGATGCTGTTTTTGTTTTTTTATCCACAACTCGATTTCGTGATAACCCGTATTGCTGTCATGAAGTATATATCGATGACGAACAATTTAGCTGGTTTGAAAGCACAATAAAAACAAATCACAATAAACGAATCTTTGTTTTCTCCCATGCGCCAATTTTAGGTAGTGGCATAAGAGTTCTCCAAAATTTACACCTGCGAGGTGGCAATGCTTGGTTAAATCATTCACAAAACCCAGGCAAATTCATCGCACTAGTTAATAATGCAGGAAATATACATTTTTGGGGTTCCGGCCATAATCACCTAAGTCAAGAATACCCAGATGCCATTTCCCTAAAAAATAATTGTCTCTTTTGCCACACAGGTGTCATCAACAATATCACTAGAGATGGTCGCCACCAAAGCAGAATGATTGAATATGACCAAAATGAAATTTTAATTTATACGATTGATCATGACGCTAATTCCACAAAACTTGTTCAAAAATATAATGTTAAATCTAAAAAGACTGAAAACTATTGCCAATTTCAGGAAGTAACAAATAAACAATTCGTCGCACCACCCCCCTATGAAACAATTTCCTTTACCACGAATATAAAAAATCACCAGTTCACCATAACAAACAACATGATCGTCGAATACCTAAAAAACTCACAAGGGCCAATTGGTGTACTATTAGATAATGTAACCCCAGATACTAAAATGATTGTAAATGGAAACGCCCTTGAAATATGGGAACAAAACCAATTAATTCACTCCTTCTTACCCAATTCACTTGGCACCTATTCCACACCAGTGGGAATAAAAATACAAGAACACCCATTAGGCCAACAAACAATTTAATCCCTATTCTAATAAAAGTAGGTAAACCATTGAATGAAAGGTGTTTTGACTAGATTTTATTTTTTAGCAAGTATTTTAATTTTAACAAAATATAAATTTTCAATCTGAAAATATTATAATTTTCCTTAACATTATATGTTTAAAATACTAAATTTTGAAAAAAACGCCTGTTTTCGGCCATTTTGCTAGAAATCTAAGCCGGCAATAAGTCACAAAGTATTTTAAAATAGCATGCGAAATGAAATCGTTTTCATTAACAAATTAGATACTTTTTTAGAAAAACCTAATTAAAATTCAAACCAAAAATTACCTAGATTTTGGCATAAATGACAGTTGGCACAATTTTAAAAATGGAAGTAAAACACACTTCGCCTGTCACATATCATTTGCCATTAGGTGCTGTAAAAATTCCTTTAAACCCATATATTGGTAAAAAAATAAAATTTATATTTCTTGGCAATATCATTTGCATTAACTGTCAAAAAAAAACAAAAACTTCTTTTAATCAAGGCTATTGCTTCAAATGCATGAATTCTCTTGCCGCTTGCGATATGTGTATATTAAAACCTGAACTTTGCCATTATGATAAAGGCACTTGTCGCGAACCTAGTTGGGCACAAAGCCATTGCATGCAAGATCACTTTATCTATCTTGCAAACTCTTCTGGCTTAAAGGTTGGTATTACAAGGCATACGCAAGTTCCAACACGCTGGATCGATCAAGGGGCCATTGCAGCCTTACCTATTGGTCGAGTTAAAAATCGATTGCAAAGTGGCTTAGTGGAATCCGAATTCAAAACCCATTTCGATGATACCACCAATTGGCAAAAAATGCTAAAAGGCTCTAATGAATTTGTTGATCTAGAAGAAAAACGCGATGAAATCTTAAATTATTGGCCTGACAATATAATGGGAGAACCCTTATTAAGCGAAAAAATAGTTACAATTGAATACCCTGTTTTAGAATACCCTAAAAAGGTTAAATCGCTTAATCTTGAGAAAGACCCCAATGTAGAAGGTGTTTTATTAGGTATCAAAGGTCAATACCTCATTTTAGATACTGGTGTCATCAATATGCGAAAATATCAAGGGTACGAAATACAATGGGTAGATTAAAACAAAACATTTTAAACAAAAAAATAGCGAGGTAAATTTATGGCAGAATTCGTAAAGGTTGCAAAGACAAGTCAGATAAAACTAAACGAGTCGATTTCCGTAAAAGCAAATGGCAACTATATAGCCATTGGCAACAACAAAGGTAATTTCTTTGCGGTTTCTGATATTTGTCCACATGCTGGCGCACCACTAGGTGGCGGCTGGATCGAAGACGATTGCATCGTATGCCCCCACCATTACTGGAAATTCAATTTAAAAACTGGCGATTGCCCACACATCCCAGGTGAAAAAGTAATCACCTACGAGCTAAAAGTCGAAGGAGATGAGATTTATATTAAGATATAATGTTTACATCTTTAAACCTGAACTTAACAATATATAGATAAATTTGACGAGTGTGTTCGGCTCATGATGTGTCTTAGTAACACTTTTCGGCGAACCGTAATTGATAACATGCGTAGAGACGGGTTTGAAACCCGTCTCTACCACTCTCTCATCAACAACCCCAAAAACTAGAGTTCTTACAAAAAACACACCTTTATAAAAGCTTCACAAAACCACATCATAGGACGAATGCACCCCATTTGACTCCAATCAAGTAAGGAATTGAGCTTTTTTTGTAAATTTTTCATAAAAAATCACAAAGTAGAGACGCACTATAGTGCGTCTCTACTTCAAAAACATTGAGCCGATACAACTGAATTTGATTTAAAATTGCATAATGAATTCTTTATTTCAAACACATTATTGGTACAATATTGAATTTCAAATGCTAGGTTAAAATGGATGCTCTTTTAGATATCGAAAATTATATTCACTCCGTCGCTTCAGCAGACCCTACACCCGGTGGCGGCTCTGTAGCAGGCGTTGTGGCAAGCCTAGGCGCAGCCCTAGGGGCCATGGTTACAAATTTTACTTTAGGCAAGAAAAAATTTGCTGAATTTCAAAAAGACGCAGAAGAGTCATTATTTTTTTTAAATGAACAAATCAGACGCTTTATCGATCTCGCTCAAAAAGATATAAATACTTATGCCGTTGTTGCCAAAGCTTATGCCATGCCAAAAGAAACCGAAAACGAAAAAGTATTGCGTGCCAATGCAATTTCATCAGCTAGTGAAACTGCACTAAAAGTTCCATTTGAAATAATGAAATTAGCAACGAAAGTTACAGCCTGTTTAAAAAAATTATCCAAATTTGGCAACCCCAATTTAGACAGTGATATGGTTGGTGCTGCCATCCTAATTCAGGCGGCAAGCGATACTGCATTTTTTTGTGTGTATGCCAACTTACCCTTTTTAAAGGATCCATCAAAAGTTGCACTCATTAAAGCCAATATTCACGAAATGCGAGTGTTGGTTCAAGAAGATTGTTTAGAAATAACAAAAACAGTATCAAGTCGAATGAAAATAGAATAGAAAGGGTTAATTGTGGCAGATATCATTGATGGTGAAAAATTAGCAGAAACATTAAAGAAAGAAATTAAATTCGAGCTTGACTCCCTAAAAAAATCAGGAGTGTTTCCTTCTTTAATTGCACTTCAAATTGGCGATAATTCGTCATCAAAAATTTATTTAGAAAACCAAAGAAACACTTGTGAAAGCTTAGGTGTAAATTATACATTGCTAACTTTATCACAAAACACCACACAAGAAGCACTAGAAGATCATATCAGAAGCTTGAACAGCAACCCTTCCATACATGGTATCATTATTCAGCACCCATTACCAAGTCATATTGATAGCATTCAAACCATTCAAGTCATGGACCCAAATAAAGATGTCGAAGGCTTACACCCATTAAATTATGGTCGTTTATTTTATGAAGAACATAACCTAGCCCCTTGTACGGCACTAGCGGCTGAAAGGCTTTTGAAATTCTATGAACCAGACCTAAAAGGCAAAGAAATCACTATCATCGGTCATTCAGCATTAGTAGGCAAACCCCTTAGCATGATGCTTTTAAGCTCTAAAAAAAATGCCCCCACAGTCACCACTTGTCACATAAGCACAAGAAATCTAAAAGAACATACCCTAAGGTCTGATATCGTTTTTGTTGCCTGCGGTGTTCCCAATTTAATAAAAGCCGATATGGTCCATAAAGATTCCATTATCATTGACATTGGTATTAATCGCGTTCCAAAAACCGACGCAAATGGCCAAGTTATTTTAAACGAAAAAGGGAAACCAACAAAGAAAACGGTTGGCGATGTTGACTACCCCGAAGTATCCAAAAGATGCAAAGCAATAACTCCAGTACCAGGTGGCGTTGGCCCAGTGACTGTGGCAATGCTTCTTTCTAACACCGTCAAATGCGCAAGGCTCGCTAATAAAAAGAAATATTAAACATCTATGATGGATTGGATTTTAGAAAACCTACCCTATGTAAGAGACAATCAATTATTAGTTGGTACTTTTCTAATTGTTATCACATCGATTCTATTTCTGATTAAAATCGATACGGTTTCTGATAAAATTGACGATAACCAAAAAGATTTAGCTGGCGATTCAGATAATGTTTTAACAAAATTATTGTTGCCTCTTTGCACCGCTCTACCAAATTTTATTTTTGCATTTTCAGCATTAAAAAGCCCTAGCTCTAGTTATTTGGTTATTACTTCAAATGTGGGTAATAATGTGACAAACATTACCCTTTTTGCTGGCCTAATACTGTTTATAGGCTTCATCAAAGGCGAATCCATAAATAAAGAAGAAGGTTTGTCATTACGAAAAGATTTTATTTTTTTGACTATTTCTACAATTATATTTTTTGTTTGTATTTGGGATCAAAAAGTCACCAGACACGAAGGCATAATTCTTACCTTATGTTTTTTTTATTCCATGGCTGGGGTCTTTAAATTTCAACTAAAAGATCTTTACATCATAGTTTCTATTCTAATAAAGTTAGCCCCATTTTTTGTGCTAGCAGGCTTTTTTATATTTATTGGCTCTGAATTAATTGTAAGTGAATTAGAAAAATTAAGCAATAATGGCAATTCAGGGCTTTACGAGGTATTATTACCAGGCTTAGTCTTGGTATTACCGTCAACTTTACCTCTTTTACTTACCATTGCAAAACCAAGTATGCAAAAAATAGCCCTAAGTGGAATAATAGGGGATAGCGCATTTTCAATTCCCTTAATTGTTGGCATCATAAGTTGCTTTTCAAATGAAATTTCCCTGCAAAAAGCCTCGAATTTATTTGATTATTTATTAATATCAACGATCATCGCTTTTGTATGTTTTTACATTTCAGCACCTTCAAGCGAAAAAGGCAAAACGCCTTTCTGGAAAATATTCGTGCCATTTGCAGGGTATGCAATTATTGTATTTTTATCAATGAAAGGGAAATAAATGCTAGACAACAGTACTCTTGAACTGATGGAAAAAGAACTAGGGGAATTTTGCAATCAAATTGGTTTTGATGTAGCAATACTTTTAGAAATTGAAAACGATAAAATTAAAGTAGCAAAAATATTTGGCGACCCTTTTGCACGGCCTGATTTAACGGAACTACAGCCTATTGATCGAAAATCTTCTATATATATGAATGAAAACTTATTAGCTGAAAACAACAGCGACTTTTCTTATATTCCGACTCAAGGCATAGGTTCAGATTGCGGCTTCCGAATTAAAAACTCTCCTTATATAGTTACCTTTGATGATGTACTTGGCGGTTTTGAAGTTGATCAAAATGGCAAGAAACAATTAACTTCCATTCAGAAAAAACTGGAAGATCAAATCAAATGAACAAAAAAGAACAAGAAAAAATTGCAGATTTTCAATTGGCCCGACTCAACCGTAAAGTAAAAGGTCTACAAGAAGAATTAGAAGCAAATAACCAACACTCAGACTTGTGGCAAAACTTTTTAAACGAATTAACACCAGAAAATAAAAAAATATATGAAGAAGTACCCCCCTATCTATTTAAATTATATCGCCTAGACAAATATTTAGCTAAAGGCGGTCAAGGCATTACTTTTTTAGTTAAAGATGGCATGGGTAGAAACGCCCTCTTAAAAATTGGGGAATATAACTCCCTAAAAAACGAGTACATCGCTTTAAACTCTATAAAAAGTCCAAACATCATTAGCCTTTATATGGGCGAACGCTTCGGTAAAGCAATGGTTTTAGTGGAAGAATTCGTTTCAGGTATTAACTTAGGCCAGCTAATTAATAAAGCTAAAGGCCAAAAATGGATCAGTAGCGATTCTTATAATATTTTTGCCACCATGATTTTTATGCAAATCATTACCGCCTTGGAATCCATACATAACTCCAAAGGCGAGTTTCAAGCAGATGGCAAATTGCAGGATCGCAGCTTTGTTCATAGAGATATAAAACCAGAAAACATTATGCTTGGGTATGACGGCACTACAAAACTAATCGACTTTGGTCTTGCACAAAAAATTGGCGATACTCAAACAAGGCAAGTAATGGGCTTTAGCCTACCTTTTGCCAGCCCTAACCAAATTAAAAATAAACCACATCAAATTCAAGATGATTATTACAGCCTAACTTGTTTAGCAATTATCATGCTTGAAGGTGGCCACGAAAGGTTTTATCTTAAAGAAGATGTGCAGAACATTCTAAACGGTAACCCAGAAGATTTTTTAAACAAACAGTTTCAATATTTCGTGCCAAGATTAGACAAACTATTGCCTATTTTTCAAAGAGCTGAATTAATCTTAAAAACCAAATTTGTACCAAGAAATTTTAAAGATTCCATTAAAGCGATTTCTGAAAACCCTCATTTATACGGCGGCGAGAAAAATCTGAAAGAAAGATTACTGCTAATCGAAAAATATCAAGCTGAAGCTAGAAATTTCCCTCTAGCAGAAGAATTATACAACGCACTTACCAGCCCGTTTTTTAATACCTTTTGCGATATCTCGCATCTAGTCAAAGGCTTTCAAATCCATCGTTTTATGCATCAAGAATTCATGGCTCGTCAAACTTATTTACTAAAAACAAAAAGTTAAAAAGAAAATCTCATGAGCGATATGTTTCAGCTTTTAAGGGACTCATACGAAATTACAGACCAAGCCATTTTAACACCCCTCACGGGTGGCGTTTCCAGCGACATCGTACTGGTTGAAGACCAAGGCAAAAAATGGGTTGCTAAACGAGCCTTAGAAAAACTAAAAGTCATTGAAAATTGGTGCGCCGATACCAATCGATACATCACCGAATACCGATATTTACAAACAGTCTCTAAATGGGTACCATCGGCAGTTCCTAAAATACGCAGTGTTGGAAAAGGCTATTTTACCATGGAATATCTAGGTTCTGGCTATCATAATTGGAAGCAACTAATGCTCACCGAAAATAACAATGAAAAATGGGGTGCAAAAGCTGGTGAAATCATGGGCGCCATTCACGCAAATTCATGGGGTAATCAAGAGATTAAAGTACTATTTGAAACAACGCAAAACTTTGAAGACCTACGAATTGAACCCTATCTAAGATTTACTGGCACAAAACACCCCTCCTTACAATCGCAATTTAACCAATTGGCCGATAACATTAAAAATAATCGTTGGGCCTTAATCCATGGCGATTTTAGCCCTAAAAATATATTAGTCCAAAACGATCAAATGATTATTTTGGATTGTGAAGTAGCATGGTACGGTGACCCTTCTTTTGATGCTGCCTTTTTAATAAATCATTTAATACTCAAAGCGATTCATCAACCAAATCTTGCCAAACAATATATTAAAACAATTGATTTGTTCTGGTTAGCATATGAAAATGCACTTGGCGACAACAAAACAAAATCTATCCAAAAACAAACGGCTAGGCTATTGTGGTTTTTAATGCTAGCCAGAGTCGATGGCAAATCGCCAGTTGAATATTTAACAGAAACAGAAAAAAATAAAATTCGCACTCTAGTACATCAGCACTTGACGCCAAACTTTCAACCCACCTTTGAACAAACTTTTAAAATACTTTTCAACCATTAAAGGAAACCTAATGAAAATTAAATCGATTGATGCAATTCAAATTTATGATTCACGAGGTATGCCAACAATTGAATGCGAAGTAACTTTAGATAGTGGCACAAAAGGTCGCGGTATTGTACCTTCAGGGGCATCCACTGGGCAATACGAAGCCCTTGAGCTTAGAGATGGAAATAAAAATAAATTCCGCGGAAAATCAGTTTTTAAAGCAATCTCACATATCCAAGGTGAAATTCAAACTTTATTACTTGGCAAATCAGTAGAAGATCAAAACGAAATAGACCAATTGATGATTTCACTAGATGGCACACCCAATAAATCAAGGCTTGGCGCAAATGCTATTTTGGCTGTTTCCTTAGCAGTTGCTCAAGCCAAAGCAAATGCAAAAAATATTCCTTTGTTTAAATCACTTGGCTCTGGCAACTTACTTCCCCTTCCCGAAATTCAATTAATTGGCGGTGGCGCTCATGCCAATTGGCGCACAGATATTCAGGATTTTCTAATTATAGCAATGAGTGCCAAAACATATGCTGAAGCCTTAGAGATGACATTTAATGTCTACCATGCTGCAGCGGATATATTTAAAGCCGAAAATAAATATTATGGCGTTGCTGATGAAGGTGGGTTTTGGCCTGAATTTTCAAACAACGAAAGCGTTTTTGAAAGAGTCGTTGAAGCAATTAAAAATGCTGGTTATATTCCAGGTAAAGACATCGCAATCTCATTAGATGTAGCGGCTAGCGACCTTTACGATGAAAAAACTGATCGCTATGAACTTCATTTAGAAAAACGCAGTTTTTCATCAGAAGAGTTTTGCGATTTAATGATACATTGGTGTAATAAATACCCTGTAATTTCCGTCGAAGATATGATGGCCGATACAGATTGGAAAAGCTGGAAGCGATTCACGAAAGAAATGGGCAGTAAACTACAAATCATCGGTGATGATCTTTTTACAACAAATATTCAAAGAATTCAACAAGGCATAGACCAAGGTCTAGCTAACTCTGTTCTTATAAAACTAAATCAAATCGGCACAGTAAGCGAAACACTAAAAGCAATCGAAATGACCCAAAAGGCAAATTGGTTGCCAGTTGTATCCGCACGCTCAGGCGAAACAGAAGACGCCTTCATTGCCCACCTAGCTACCGCAACTAATGCCGGCCAATTGAAAGTCGGCTCGTTTTCAAGAAGCGAACGCATGGTAAAATGGAATGAAATCCTGCGCATCCAAAACTCTCTCGGCAACCAATCCAGATTCATCGGCAGCAAAATATACCAAACAATAGGGCTAACCACCTAATCCTTCATTGTGCAAAATAACCACAAAATTATTCAACTTTACAAAAAATTAATAAAATAATTAACAAAAACAGAGAATTTTTAATTCTTTAATAGATTTATTCATAAATTGGTCTATAGGTTTTGTTTACTTACAATACCAAGTAAAAATAGAAAGGGAAATCGTTTGACCTTGAATGAAATCTATGAGATTTATCGAAAAGTACCTAATGAAGGTAACCTAACTAAAATAATAATAAATTCTCAAAACTTAATTTATAGTATTGCACTGAATATTGCAAAACATAACCAAGATGCAGAAGACATAACACAAGAAGTGCTAATAAAAGTTATACAAAATGCCAATATCCTACCTAAAGATGTAAATTTTATTGCATGGGTAAACAAAGTTTCCATGAACGCTGCAATCAATTTCTATCATCAGAAAAAACGCTCTAATGCCAGATTAAGTGGTTATAAGGAAGAAAATATAGGCAGCATTCAATCAAACGAAGATGAAACAATAGCCATTGTCTACCAGCACCTTGCTCTATTAGATGAATCTGAACAATCAATGGTAATTAATAAACATATACATCAAATGACTTTTGCCCAATTGAGTAATATCTATAAAATGCCAATTCCAACGATTCAATCAAAAATAAATAACATTCTCAACAAAATAAAATTATCGATTGAAAAATCAGGATTTGCTAGTGTTTCTATTGGGCTAACTTCAACTTTAAATGGGCTACAATCATCCAGTTTAACTTCTGATATTTTATCAAAATTAAAATCCTATTACCCCAAAATCTACCCTAAATCAACACATTCCCTACATGTCATATCAACCTCTAACATGATAGTAATTTGTGCATTAGCCCTAGTTTTGATATATGTCGCAAGTATTCTGATAAATAATCAAAACGATTTTTTTGTTGCAAATGATATCCCCCCTACAAATCAATTAAATTCAAAAAATAACCAAGAACAAATTTCTTTAACAAATTCTAATAAAGAAACAATAGAAAATATTGGCTCTGAAGATCAAAAAGAAAAAAACCAACATTCAAATTCAACTTTGCCAATATCTCATCAAGAAAACGAATCACAAGATTTAATAGTAAATTCCATTTTTGCAGGTCAATTATTAGATTCTGAAACAAATAATCCAATTGCCGGCGCTAAGTTGGAAATATGGGATATTTATACTTTTCAAAAAACAGAAACCGTTACGGATGCTGAAGGCAAATACAATATCCCCAAAGATTTAGATAAAACCTTTTTTTATTACCTTAAATTTATAAAAGAAGATTATGCCTTCAAACAAACATTCCAACATTTTGGCACTTCCACAACACCTAAAATTTATATGAACAAAGGTAAAAAAATTATCTGCAAAATACAGTTTTTAAAAAACACAAATGGTGAAATGTATTTCGGGTCCTATATAAACCTGAATTCTGAACAACACCTAACGGCCAATCAAAAAACAAATCTATTAAAAATTTTTAATTGCTTCTTAGAAAATGCTCCACTTGAAGTTTTTACATATAAAAAAATTACTTTAGAGAATGTTTCTTTTTATAATTTTACTAATTCCATACTGGAACAAAATGCCAATGAACTTCTAAGTACTCATCGTGATTTTGCATTTTATAACTTTGGGGTTTTATATGAAGATGGAACCTTAAAAGGTTCATATGGTCTTGTCAACGGTGATGCCTCCATTTCTTACAATCACAGCAAAAATCAAAGCAAATTGTATTTTTTGAAAAATAATACGCCTGTGCCTGTAAAAAATCTAAAAATTATTGATAAACACACCAAAAAAGAATTCTTAAACAAAAATGAAAATAATGAAAATAATGAATTTTATGGTTCACATTGGAATAATATATTCAAACATGAAGGAATAGACTATTATTGTCAATTTGGAAGTTCAGATTATAGCTCGATTGAAAACACCTTCACTAAAATGATGTTGGCGCCATATTCTGATATTTATTTTGAGCCATCTGCACTAGGTTCAAACTTTAATAACTCACAAGCAATTATTGGCAATAACTATTTCTCAAAAAAGTCTAAGTTTAATAAGGTTATGAATGCGAAAGATTTAGCTGTATTTGATATGTTTTTTGAAGAAATGCAATTAAACACGAATATAAATATATCATTTGGCGAAACAATTGATGTAAACCATGAACTAAACAACACACTTTTAAGAAATATTAGAATATTGATTTATATAAATGAAATTCCTTTAAAAGATACTTGGATAAATATTATTTTTTCTGACAATGATGATTTTGAAGATCAAAGCGAATACGACACTCATAATTTAAAATTAAATTCAAATGGGTATGCCGAAAAAATAATTCCTAATAAAACCAAAAAACTAAAAATTTCTTTTGTTTCAAATAAAATCTCATATACAAAAATTGTGGATTTAAAACTCATTGCAAACGACGAAATTACTATTAACTATGTTAAAAGATTAAAAGTTCATATTAGCAATGAAATGAAATTGGCTAATATTAATGCCGAGAAAAAACACAAAGAGTACTTTAATTATAACCTTGCCCCAAATAACATTTATTTATTTAATGAAAACTCAAGTATTAAAATGCCATTTGCTGATTCAATTTTATATCTAGAAAAAGACATTGAATATACTTTAACTGACTCGGGTAGTAGCATTAAAACTAACATAAATCAATTAAAAGCGTTTAAGTCAATGTCTATTAATTCCAGGATAGATTCTGTAGAAATTAAGCCTGTTTCTGAATCAGACTATACAACTTTTCAAATTAGTATTACTGATAATATGGGAAATTCAATTGAGAATGCTATTTGGATGGTATTAGAAGATTCTATTGCTAATAGGAATATCATTAAAAGTATATACCATCACAACCATTTTTATCCAACAATCGAATTTTTAGGTTTGGACAATCCCCTTTTTAGCGGAAAAGATAAAAAACTAACTGAGGATTTTATAATTGGCGATGATGCAATTAAAAAAAAACAAATTGAAATATTAAATAATAGAAAATATTTATTATGTGTACGGGCTGAAGGTTATGTTAATTATATGTATTATTTTACTACTCGTGATGGGCAATTTTTATCAAATTCCATCATACTAAAAAAAATTAACTCTGTAAAATATAAAGGTGAAAATAAAAGTGAATTTTTTGAAATTACCAAGCTATTAAAAAAAGATGATATTATTTTTGAATATAATAATATTAGAATTAATAATTTAGAAGAATTCAAGAAAGCTTGTGATGGCGTCAAGCAAGAGAATATACAAATAAAACTAATAAGAAACAATATTGCCATCTCTTTGATAGCACCTGCAATTCAAATATTTGGTGTAGTGCGGTGCCCCCCAATTTTCATACCATTTTTTAAAATTTTATAGTTAATAAAGTGACCTTGGTTTGTTAAATTAACTTATTTTGGAAAAACTTTATGGCAAGAAAAGAGCGTCGTACATTTAAACCAGATTTTAAGGCTAAAGTCGCCTTAGAAGCAATTAGGGGTCTCAAGTCAATCACTGAAATAGCTTCAAAATTTCAAGTTTCCCCTAATCAAATTATTCAATGGAAAAATCAAGTTGTAAAAAACATAGACAGCTTATTTGATAATCATTACCAAACGACAAAAGAAGACCAAGAAGCAATTATCAGTAAGTTATACGAAGAGATTGGTCGGCTAAAGGTTGAAAACGATTGGTTTAAAAAAAAATGACTGAAATAAGCATTAGCAAAAGGCGTGCTTGGATTGATACTAATCATAAAGAGCTTTCCGTTAGAAAGCAATGCGAATTGGCACTGCTCAACAGAAGTTTTTTGTATTATGAGCCTATAGGTGAAAGCGAGTTTAATTTGAAATTGATGGTAGAAATAGATAAAGAATATTATAGACATCCAGAAAAAGGTTATCGTAGGATGACGGACTATCTAATATCACAAGGGTATAATGTCAATGAAAAACGGGTTTTAAGATTAATGCAACTTATGGCGATTCAAGCGATTACACCTGGCCCACATACAAGTAAGCCTCATCCTGAACATAAGATTTTTCCTTATCTTTTAAAAGAAGTTGAGGTGAACAAGCCTAATCAAGTTTGGAGTACAGATATTACTTATATTCCAATGAAAAGTGGGTTTCTCTACTTATCTGCTGTTATGGATTGGCACAGTCGTCATGTAATCTCATGGCAAATTTCCAATACGATGGAAGTTGAATTTTGTATAGCTGTTCTTAAAGATGCATTAGACACTGGAGTAAAACCTGAAATCTTTAATACCGATCAAGGCTCTCAGTACACGAGCAAAGAATTCACAAATGTTTTGCTGAACAACAAAATTCAAATTAGCATGGATGGAAAAGGTCGAGCCTTAGACAATGTGCGAATTGAACGACTCTGGTGGACGGTTAAATATGAAAATATCTATCCTAATGCTTATGAAAATACTTTGCAGTTACACGAAGGCTTAGAAAAATATTTTTATTATTATGATTATGAAAGAGAGCATTCTTCTTTAAATAAAAAAACACCTAACCAAGTTTATACAGGATATTAAAATGAAAAATAAGATTTGTCATCTTGTAAAATATAGAGGGCAACTAACAATGGGTGGCTTGGGTTTATCGCACAGTCAGAAAGCATGTCATTACAAAGAAAAGAGAGGGTGTCTATCACCCACTCTCATGCTTTCACATAAACCGATGCTCTGGTTGCTCCCCAGCATTGCCATATCCTTCGTCTATGCAAATAATATAATATGCTTTACCTTGACAATTCACAATAGATTTTCTAAAAGAAAGGAGTATAATCACAATATATTAAGCAGAAAGCAGTGTTTTAAACTAAAAAAGCAAGTTCTGTTTATTAATATAATTTTTAAATTCGTGGTTTAAATATTGGGTGCACCCCATAGAAAATTGTTTTTATGACGACATATTCGGATTTTTAAAAAATGATGAATCTACTAATCTACCAAAATAAAGCTTCTTGATTAATTTTGTAACTTCAAAATAAAATACAAATATTAGAAATATCCCATTTAATTCAGTTTCAACAAAACTTTCAGAAATTTTGCTTGTCTTACCAGCACTTTGGCTAACTTCTTATAATAAAACTAATACTCCGAGCTAATCTTTAAACAGAATTCTAAAAGAGCAAATAACCCATAGATAGTTGACAATTTGAAAATAGAATGCCTGTTTATAAATTAATTCATAAATCGAAAGCTAGAAATTGTTACTTATTCCAATAGAAAAAATACATAAATTTTAAAGGAAATAAATATGAAACCCATTCTTATATTAATAACTATACTCGGATTTTCACTAAAAACAAATGCAACAGAAATCGATTTAAAAGCTATTGATGATTTAATTTCATCAATTAAGGAAATTAATGGTAGTCAAATACCTGAATCTGAAAAGGAAAATGGTAAAAAAATTCTTTTTAAAAAAGCTATTGAAAGCGTTGAAAAGGCAAAATCAAACTATGTACAAACTTATCAAACAGATAAAACCAAACGAGCAAAAGATATACTAGCACAATTAAAAAGCGGAAATATCCCTATAACTACTGTGGATGTTTTATTGGATAAAATGAACGAAGCAATAAATGGTGATGAATTAAAAAATTGCAATTCATTTTCTGTAAAAATGTCAATGACTGGTACATTAAATGGATTTACTGAAATTCATTCTATTAATAAAAAAATAATCCAAACTTTCAAATGCGCTGATTGGGAATCCATTCAAGGCTTTGATGGCACGGATGCATGGGTAAAATTTAAAAATTCAAATTTCCTGACAAAAATTAATGAGTCCGAGAAAGATGATATTGCCCAAACTTCTTTTGACGCATGGTATAATCCTAAATCACATTATTCAAAAATTGAGTTTACAACAGAAAAATTTGAAGGCAAAGATTGCTTTGTATTGATTTGTAAAAACAAAAAGCCTGAAGTTTCAGATCGAAAATTCTATGTTGATAAGTCAACATTTTTAATATCTGGATACATATGCGTATTAGATACCGATGTAAACCACCGAATAATTTCATCAAAATCGAAAATTAGTAACAAGAGAATAGTTAAAGTAGTAAATAATTCTTATAAAAAATTAGAAAAGGGCATCCTCTATGTAGATAGCTTTACCATTTATGAAGACAAGTCCAAAACCGAATATAAACTAATTGACTTAAAATTCAACCCAACAATAGATGAAAAAATATTTCAAAAACCAAACCTAAAAGAAATGTAAAAAAGCAGATCAGACACATTTCCAGGAAATCACCAAATAGGGATGGTTTTAAAACCATCTCTCGGCGCCATGTCTATAGCCAAAACTGACAAATGAATGGGGCATTACATTACTCTCAGCAGGTATAATTTTTTGTGCTTCTAATCTTTTTAAATAAAATCATTTCTGTGTCCTCATAAAAAACAAGGTCGCACACTATCATAAATTTTTTTAAAAAAAATAAAAAACCGTATAGCAAATGCACAGTCCTATCTCTACTTTATGCTACCTTATATTGTGACCTAAACTTATATCAGATCAGACATGTGAGTCGTGGCGGCAGTACTCCTCTACGCAACACACAAAAGAGCATATCGTTTCTAAATTTAAAACCGACATAGTGTTTTAAATACTAAATCAATTGATGTCGATTTTCTTTATCTGCTAGTGGATACCACCCCATTGGCCCTGCAACCCGCGAGCAAACATGTAAGGATCATCGAGGTTGGCATGCGTATTGATTAACAAAATAGGTATTCTCCAAACCAACTCGTTCTCGGTGTTATGTGCTAAGCTTTAGGGCATACAACATTCACCTCGTAAAACGCCAGAATTTTACAAACCAATACTGCATCTAATAAACTCAGTTCTAGGTGCTGGATCTACATTACATAGAAAGGCTTCCAAATTGTAATTTAAATCAATTTTCTCCTTTACTTTAAAATCTCAGATCTTAGTTAAATGACCTAACAGACAATTATTTCATCCAAACTGGTTTAATTGTTTGTAGCAAGCCAGATTGCTTCGCAATTTCTCGTTTTTCTTCTGACCATTTTTTCCATGGCTCAGAATTTACAATATACTTGTTTGGGTCAGCATCTATAGGGTCTATGCTCCACGGATCTATTTCCTCTTTAAAAAACTTAATGTTTGCTTCGTCGTACTTAAAATCACGGTCGATTACGGATCTTGTAAAATATTCTGGCAATTCAATATTGTAACGATCCAAATAATACACCAAATCCAATGGCCATATATAAATTCCATCCGTCATTTCGCCTATTCCAATGTTCATCGTTGCACCTGTAATTCGACACCATGTATATAACATAAATTCCGCCAAAACCTCCGCTTCATTAAGATATTGGATAAATTTCTTTTTTAAACTATTGTCCCAAGGATAATTTAATATTAATTTTGGATCCATACCCAAAGGTTGATCTTTATCGTACCAAAAACCAAGTTCAATTAATATTAATTTTTCTTTTGGTAAAACCATTGCCAACCCTCCCCGTGAAATAAAAAAGTCTTTGGTATATCTGGATTCCTAACGAAAGGGATACCTGGAATTGGGACATCTACTGCGTTTACTCTATCAATAGCCGCTTTAACAGGCACTCCTTCCAACAAATTAGCAAGTTTTTGAGCGAAAGGTATTGAACCATCAAAAGATTTGCCACAATTACAAACAACCAATTCAACCATTTTAGCATCTTTAAAGTTTTTAGTAATGTAATTTGCCAAATCAAGTGTGGAATATTGTGCAATATTATCGAAAGTCTCTAATTGCCCATGTCCAACAATAGTAACTAGACGGTCATTATACCCCACTACTTTTTAATCATTGGTTATATGTCTATCCTCAAGCACGAGTCTATTTTGCTTAGAACCACTTACCCCTTGATCTTCAAATATTTCCACAATACTAAGCTCTCTTTGCTCACAATAACGGATTAAATCCCGCTTTTGATTCTCGGTTGTTTGTTCTTTAGTCGAAACCCTACAATAAATAGCCGTTCTTTTGCTCATGGCCTTTTCTCCTGTTACATTTGCGCCCGATTTGTTAAAATTAGGAATAGGCTGGGCGTAATCGCCTATCCTGTTACGGCCAATGATGGGAACCTCTAATTCCTGTCATTGGTTTTTCAAAGCTGTTTAATCAGACCATCTACAAACTGAGAACGATTCTTGTCTTTTCTCAATTTCTCTATTTTCTGAATAGATTTTACACTTAGCATTAAAGATACTCTTTCTTTTGGCTCGTCCGAAGGCTTTCGACCTGACCCTTCTCTATAACCACCCCATTCTTCTTTTTGCTTCTTCATAAAATTACCCTTTTCTTGATATTTTAATATTTTTTCAAGATTGTAAATAGAAAAATGACTTTGTCTAAGAAATTAATGATTAATTTTGGGGGAATTTTAATTTAAATAGAATTTTAAACAGTATGGCTTTTCATTATCATGCTTTCGCTTTTGCCTGTTCAAAACACCAATTTCTACTCATTTTACAACGGATTACTTTTTTGACTATACGACATTAAAAAAAACGGCCACATTTAATGAGCTCGAATATTATGTTCTTCAATTGTTTTATAATATCCAGTCCAATTGAGTTCTTCATTTTCTGGCTCTGGGAATCGTTTCTGATACTGAAGAGTTTTTTCCTCAGTTAATTTTAAATACCAATCAAGCCATTTACAAAGATATTCTTCGCCATAACTCTGTCTCCAACCAGAAGTTGTGGAAGTAAAAAAAGGGAAAACAGCCCACAAAGGCAATAAATTGGAGTCATTGTTATTTGGATAATATTCAAATCTAATGACCCTTTTTGTGTCTATCACTGTCACAACCCCTTTGCCAAGATTTGTTTTAAATTCTAGGGTAAAACTAGAAGCTATTATTGGACAATACCACAATCTCCCCTTTGATTTTACTGAAAATTCTTCACATATAATACCCCATTTTTCAGCATAACTTTTAGCAATTTCAATTGCAACACTTAATTTCATCCAATATTCCTTGAAAAATAATGCTTTACCTAATCTTCGTCAATTTTATTAGCTACTACATCCATAGTATTATAGCCAACACAACCACCAGCAATTGTAGCTACAAAACCAAAGGCTAACGCACCAGGTCCAGACCATGAAGTAGCTGTATTGTATATGCAGCTGCTGCAGTACCAGATGCTATAGCGCCACCACACCCCCCTACTTCCCTAATGTTTGTGCAACAATAGGTTATATCGAATCGTTTCTAACACTTTTAATGGAAGCAATTGCCATGTTATTTGCCGTGATTCCAACACCTACAAAAAAACAAGCCTTTGCCTAAATAATGAAGAGCAAAACCACTTTTTCCAACTGTAATTTTATTATCCTTAACTTCACCTTCTATTAAAATTTTTCTTTCAATAAACTTGCATGTATCGAATCTAAAGTTTCACCCTTTTAGACTCGCCATTTATTTTTACCCAAGTTTTCCAACCCCAACACATCCACCCCATTAGGCCCAGCGTAGAACCTGTAAAGATTCTGCCCATCACGATACCCAGCAGGGTCGGGGGTTAGCCATCTGACATGTTGAGGGTCGTAAAGCCTGTAGTGAGTATGATAAAGCCCTGTGTGCTCATCACGCCACATGCCTTGGTAGCCGAATGGGTTTGAGAAGTCTGACTTGACCTTTTTGACTTCAGGGTTGTTGACATTTAGGTCATGGTCAAAAGTCTTGACTAGCCCGTTTTGGTCTAGAATATTCGTGATACCGTAACCGCTGTATTCGTACTGCTCTCTTGGAACTGAACCTGTGGTATCGCTTGCTTGGTACAGAGCTAAAACAGTGTTTTGGTCGTTCTTTAATAAGTAATAGTTCTCATTGGCGTTTGCGTCAATTTATACTCGGCTTAGCAATAATTCATTACTAAATCGGGTACAAACTGAACTATAAACGCACCTGACAAAATCAAATGCGTTCGTTATTCGTCTTTAAATTTTCAAAGAGCTATGTAAACAGCTTTGCACTATTTTACCAAGTCAAAAAGAATTATCAAAATCAAACTATAAAATGACTTGGCAACCTAAAATTTTATACCCAAATTATTTCTGCGTTTTATGCGAGAATAATACAGTCTACACATAAATCGAAAGGAAAAAATTGTCAGAAAAACAATTAATCCTGGAAAAAAAGAATATAGCTTGCCCAAGCACATAGCAAATATGCTTAAAGCCATCCCAGATCACAATAAAATTTTTTAGATGGCTTCGAGTCTTTATAATAAAAGAAGCTTCATGGTGCGACGCCATTGCGAACCTACAAGCAATTTACAGGGTAACTTGAAATGAATTATCCAGACCGTTGTTTCTTTATTTACTTTCATCTACTGAATCTAGGCTCAATTTCAATAGCATCTTTTCCTTCACAAATAGTTTCAAATGCTTTAAAATAATCATTCCCGCATAATATTAAAAAACCATCATAACCAGCATATACCTTACCTGATTCAGATAGTAATAAAACCATATAATTTCTAAAAGCCATTCCAATGCAAACTAGGTTTTCTCCAACTCTCTTTTCATAGTTATTTATAATTTCTTTTTCTATAATAGTTGTGGCCAAAATAGGGTCGATTACAAAATAATCCATTGATTGCGGTACTTTTGCATGAGGATGAACCACCTTTAAACCACCAAATCTACTCAAAAATTCTCTCATATTATTATCTAAAACATACCCCTCTTCATTTAGTACTTTTTCAAATTCAGAAATATCAATTTTTCGATTGTGACTCCAACCTGCATTTAATAATAACTGTTCTGTTTTATTTGAAAATTCCATTTTATACTCCTAGTTATCTGAAAAAATTATTGCGTCTTTAACTGTAATTTGACAATTTTTACATCTGCAAAATGGCGCTTTATTCTTTCGTATAATTGTATATATAAATAAGTTCTTCATTTTGGCGCCTGCATTTAATGCATTATTTGCAGCATTAAACTCTGCACAATTAGCAACTGCCCAATGTGCTTCAAGACTCGGGTTTGGCATAACATCTTGAAGAGATTTATTAATATTTGAGGAAATATTACCACTTTCTCCATAATAAATTTTGCCTGTTTTAGTATCTATAGCTACAGAAACTCCCATTGGCTTACCTGTTACCATATTAGCATACGCTAAAGCAAAACCTTTTATATTTTTTGCATATTTAATTAAGTTTATTTCTTGTGTAAATGCAGATTGAATGTACTTTAAGCCAATTAAGCTGCCCAGTATTAATAATTGTGAAGAGACATAAGGTTTAGCTTCATCTGTTGCTAAAGCTTGAGCGCCTGCGTCAACAGCCATATAAGCAGCAATACCTCCGACTGTTTTTGCGGCAAAAAGCCCGCCTTCTTTTAATGCATAGTTTACACCTATCCTACCACCTGTTTTAAAGGCTATATAACCAATTCTAGTAGCAACTAAGCCTAAACCACCTATTCCTGTTCCAATCAATATCGCATTACCAGCATACCCAGAGTACTGCGCAACCGTTCGCAAAGTGCCTATGGTTTCTAAATTACTTGAAATCAAATTACTCATAGATTTCACATGAGCTAATTCGCCTTTTGCACTTATTTGGCCTACTTCCGCAATTTCGCCGAGCTTACTTTCTGCAGCTTGATACCAATCATAGGATGATCCAGAAAAGTAAGAAGAATTTTCCATGTACGCTTTAATTTGCGAATTAGCCAAATTTCTTTGGACTAAATAACTCTTATACATACTTTGAGTTTTCGCAATATATTCAGCTGTAAGAGCTTCATCATCACCTGCTTTAATCCGTGCAAGTCTAGATAATACTTTGCCTTTGGTTGTAATTGCATTTGTTACAGCATGTCTCACTGAATCTTCGTCCATTAAACCAAGCGGATCCACCCCATTAGGCCCTGCATAGAATCGATAAAGATTTTGCCCGTCTCGGTAGCCAGCAGGGTCGGGGGTTAGCCATCTGACATGTTGCGGGTCGTATAGGCGGTAATGCGTGTGATACAAACCTGTGTGCTCATCACGCCACATGCCTTGGTAGCCGAAAGGGTTTGAGAAATCCGACTTGACCTTTTTGACTTCTGGGGTGTTGACATTTAGGTCATGGTCAAAAGTCTTGACTAGGCCGTTTTGATCTAGAATATTCGTGATACCGTAACTGCTGTATTCGTACTGCTCTCTTGGAACTGAGCCTGTGGTATCGCTTGCTTGGTACAGAGCTAAAACAGTGTTTTGGTCGTTCTTTAATAAGTAATAGTTTTCATTTGCGTTTGCATCGTAGATGTAAACTGGTTCGTTGATGGCAACGAACCACTTGGGAAGATTGCAAACCTTTGGAGTATAAAGGATTGAGAAAAATTGAAATTCGTACATTTAGCATCAATTTATACTCGGTTTAGCAACAATTCATTACTAAATCGGGTATAAGCTGAACTATAAACGCACCTGCTAAAAACAAGTGCGTTCGTTATTCGTCTTTAAATTTTCAAAGATCTTTGCCCGTAAATTCTAATCAATATTATACGAATTTCTAGGATGAAACCTATCAATCATGGCTTTCAAATCATTTTTTACTACCCTGCAATAGATGGTTGTGGTTGTAAGATGATTATGCCCCAGAAACTTGCTGATTAGAACAATATCCATGCCTCGCCTTAGTAAGTGGGTTGCAATGGAATTTCTGATACCGTGAATCGTTAGTTTTTTGCCTATTTGTTTTCGCATCCCAAGGCCATATAAAGTGCTTTGTATATCATTTTCATTCATTCTTTGGCCTTTATTATTTACAAATAGAGCCGTGGTTTTCAGCTTAACCTTTTTTCGTTTCTGCAAATATTCTTGAATGGCTTCCATTGCTTTTTTATTAACGGGTAGCAATCTGTCTTTGCATTTTGATTCTCTAATTAACAAAGTAGCCTCTTCTAGGTTAAGGTCGAATAAATCAGCGTTGATTACTTCCTTTAACCGTAAACCGCATGAGTACGATAATTCAATGATCGCTTTTAATCGCTTGAATCTTTCATCTTTTAAAGAACTAATCAATTGGTCAATCTCTACCTCTGACCAAATATCCTTCGGCAAAGCCTTTGTTTTACTGGTACTAAAAAGCAAACACTTTGTATTTACAATCAGCTTATTCCTAGTGATCAGGTATTCACAGAAAGCTTTTACGGTGCCCATTTTAAAAGATTTTGTACCCGTTGTATATGCTTGTTGTTCTATTACAGAATAGTAATCCATTATAACCTTTTCCTTTATTTCGCTTGGCTTACTAATATGCTGGCAAAAGTTTTCAAGGATAGCCTTGTACCTCTTTAGTGCCTTACTGCATAGACCTTGAGATTCTTTCAGTTTAACAAATTCATTGATGTAGGTTTCCATTAAGATAACCCCCCTCTTGGGTGATAGCGGTCAAGGGCGCTCTTTAAATCACCTATTTCTACTCGGGTGTACTTTTCAGTGGTATCTAGGGAATCATGGCCCAGAAGCTCTTGAATTAAACGAATACTAGCCCCCTTTTTCAGTAAATGGGTTGCACAAGTATGCCTAATCGAATGAGTCGTAATAACCTTGCTCCATTTGGCTTCTGTAGCGTATTTACGCACTATCTGACTTACTTTTTCTTTATGGAAGGGCTTACCCGTATCGCCAATGAAAAACCTGTCTGATACTCTGCCTGAAAGAAGCCCGTTTCTTTGATTCACAAGATAAACCTCTATGAATTTGTTACATGATCTTGTCAAAGGAACCACCCTTTCTTTACCACCTTTAGCTTCTTGTATAAACAATTCTCGATTATTCAGGTCAATATCCCTTACCTTTAAAAATCTTGCTTCACTGGCTCGAATTCCTGTACTGTAAAGCTTTTCCAATAGTACCCTGTCTCTATAACCTTCACTAGTTGTTAAATCTGGTAATGTTAATAATAGCTTGATCTCTTTTTCAGTTAAAATATTTCTAGGTATTCGTTTCGGTAATCTTGGCTTATTAATACCTGCAGCAGGGTTATACAGTATTTTATCGGTCATAACTAGGAAGGTGAAAAAGGGGTTTAGTACACCAATTAAATTGGCTTGATAAGGTAACGACAACCGCCCCCCTTCATTTGTTTTGTATTCGTGGTAAATGTATTCTTGGTAGGCAAGAATCGTTTCTTTATTGACCTCTTTAATATCGCTAATGCCTTTTTGCTTCAAAAAATCAAACAGGTAGCCAAGTAAATATTTGTAGCCAGTTACGGTTCTTGGTCTAATGCCTTGGGTAGCTTGGTATTTTTGAAAATTAGACAACAGTTCTTGATACATGGTTTTTCTCCTTAGTTAAGTTGGTTTAGGTAAAAGTTGACAAAAAACTGCTAATGATGTGCGTTCATGTTTTCCTGTTCCAAAGTTCCAAACAGGAAATAAATTTTTAAGTGTATTAATTACAAAGATTTAGGACGAAATATTTGGGAATTCCAAACTTGTCCCAAATGTGTTCCAAATCAGGCTAATAGTTCGGATGGGTGTAACATGTTGTTTTGATACTGGCTAGTAATATCAATTGCCGTTAATCTGTAAACATATTTACCGCCTGCCCCGTTGATTCGTTTCGATAAATATTCAAGGCTTTCCAGTTCTCGCATGATTCTTTTAATTACATGGTCAGGCTTCATAGACCAATGCCTTACCTCCTTTCGGGTGAAATCTATAATTTGACTGTCTTTACCTAATTCTTTGCCTAATCTGGCTAGATTTAGAAGGATTAGGTCATAAACATCTTTGCACATCGGGTTAAGCTCTGAAAGGCTTGTTTCGATTACCTCACTTTGAAGGCTATAAGCGATTTCATAGTCATTTATGGTTGCCTCAATGTATTCCCCTGAAGAATCCGTTACTATTTTCCGTTGGTATTGGTGAAGAAATGCGCTTGCTTCAATTAATGATAAGAACCTGTCAAAATCTCGCCTAGCTCTCAGGAAATAAGCAGGAAACTTCACTTTGTCAACGAATGGAATAATTACTTTTAAAGGTCTAAGTATTCTTTGAACATTATGATGAAGCTTTATAGTGTCTGAAATATCGGCATGACTTCTGATTGACCTTTTGTTTTTATGGGCATCCATAATTAATTTGGTTTGAGTCTCTGATTCATCTAATGATATTGTAAAGCAACGGTTTTCATTTTCATTGTTGCCATAGCTTGTACTGGAATCAAAATAGGCAATTGGCCCCAACACTTCAAAGAATTTTGTTTTCTGTTTTCCAGTAGCAGGGTCTTTCATTACTACAGCCATAGAAAGCTTTTTTCTGCTTTGAAGAGTTCTTATAGAATATTCGGCTTCATCCGAACCGCTTACTTCGTCTATTACTAAAAGTTTATTTGCTAACCCGTCTTTATCCATGTAATAGAGTGATTGAGGGCTGATACGGCTGAAATACAAAACATCTTCAGGGTTAATTAAATCCGCTACTCGTTCCATCAAAAAAGATTTTCCTGAACCCGATTGGCTTCTAATTTGAGCAGATAGGGGAGAAGAAAGCTTTCTTGATGTTGCGACTAAATAAGCTAAAAGTTTATTTTTATCTTCTCCAATGTAGCCTATTTTCTCAATGTCTTGTTTGATTAGATCAATCAGATTAGGTTGTTTCAAAAACTCTATCGCTTCTTTACGATCATTTTCAGAAAGAATGATTTCTTTAGTTTCTTCTTGTTTGTGTTTTGTCAGTTTTTCTAGCCAAACTTGAATCTTGGTTAAATGCTCTTCTCCGTTTTGAAGCCCAAGGTCATCGTTTAAAATCTTGGCAAAACTTCTTCTTGACCTGAAGCTGAATAAATCTATTTTATCTGTATGAACTTGGGTATTATGGAAAACGCTGACAATGACTTTTAATTTGGTGGAAGAAATTAGCCTTAGACCTTTTACTAGGTATCTATAATTCTCAAAAATAAAAGTTGCTTCCTCTTCCGTGTGAGAAATTGGTTTATCTTGTTCTCTTGAGCCTTTAAAGACTTTTAGCCCTTTGATAGTGATAGAAAACTGTCCTAAAGCCTGAAGCTCAGGAAGTAATTTATCGTCTTTAAGTTCTATGGTTTCAATGTTTGAATCAAGCAGGGCTAAAGATAATCCTTCATAGATTTCACCATTAATTAATGGGATTACATTTTGTTTAGGGTTCTTTAAATATTCAATAATGTTCGGTGCCAATTCAATGCAATCAAAAACTTTTAATGCCCTAGAATTTATCACGCCTGTCCTAGCATCATTTGTATAAATTGCCTCGCCTTTTAAATTGAAAGCAACCAAGCCAAGAATTGGGTCATCAATTGGAAGCACATAAAGCCCTATTAGGTCTTTGAATGAACAATTGAAAATGTGGCTGTATTCATCAAGTGTATTTACATTTTCTTTGGAAATAAGTCCATATTTAAGTTCCTTAGAATATAGCCCTGCCTTTTTAAGGGCTTCTTGGGCTTTAGTGTTTTCTTTGAAGGCTTTGGATAGTAAGTCTTGGATTGAATTTAACATAATTATTCTCTAAAGTATATCTATTTGGTGTTTAATAATACACCTAATTAAACAATAAGTCAACACCTATTTAGTGTTTAATTTCAAATTAAATGTGATAAAATAGGTAAATAATTACAAATCGTTGGAAGTTATGGATTTAAGCGCAAATATTAAAAAATATCGTAAAGAAGCTAATCTCAGTCAAAAAGAGTTGGCGGAAACCATTGGCACCGTACAAGCCGTTGTTTCAGGTTTTGAATTAGGTATTAAAAGACCAAACCCTCAAAATTTAATTGATATTAGTAAGGCTCTTGGTGTTACCCTTGATGTATTGATGGGAATTGAAAAAGAAAAACTACCTAAAGATGTTAGTCGAGCAGTTTGGCAAAGAGTTCAGATAATTGAAAAACTTTCAGCTACTGAGAAACAAAAGGTTTTAGATGCAGTTGATTTGATTCTCAATGGTTTTATTAAGAATTAGCAATTATGCATAAATTGCCATCCAATAGCACCATTAAAAACACATTAATAAAACTTTCTCAAGACCTAAATAAATCTTTTGACTACATGACACCAAAAGACATCATAAATATGATGAATGAAATCGAAAGACAATGTACAGAAATAGTTATAGAACAAGCGCAGAATGGTAATAATGATTTTAAAGACATTAAAAATATATTAGATACTAATATTGATTTATTAAATAAAGAGAAATATTCAATTTTATGGAATTTTTTTATTGTACTATGGCTAGAAAAAGTAAAAAAAACTACAATTGGTGTAGACCCAAATAAAAGAGACTTTAAAACAATTAAAAAGAATAAAGAAGGGTTATCTGTTGACTCTGAAAATAACCCTATAAGACATTGCATTTACAATTCTAATGGTGAGCTTATTAAAACTTTTATACCTGGTAGTTTATCTCCAGAGGAAAAAAAAGAAGTCATTTCATTTATAAAAAATGGCAATAAATTTAAAATCGAAAAACCATTCGTCTATGTAGAAGATGAATATACTGAAAAAGAAGCAAAATCTCACTTCTTTGACAAGGCGAGAAAGCTATCATTAATATGTCTAGCACTTGCAGATTTCTTTGAAGATAAAGAGAAAGAAATAGATGATACTGGTGAAAAAAAAGACAAAAAAGAAGTTTTTTCAACCAAATCTGTAAAATTGGTTTTCGACTATATTAGTAAAGTAGGATATGTGCCAAGTTTTGATAATATAACAAATGATTTAAATATGAGTCGAACAACTGTTTCTAAGGCTAAAAAGGAATTAATAAAATTAAATTTATGGCCTGAAAAATAAAAAAAGAACTATCCCTCACACCCACAAATCAATTCAAATATATTTAAACTTTTTCTGCAAAGAGCAACTCCTTTCAGTTAAATTATTCATTACGCCAGTACTAAAATGATACCAAATTGATACTGTTTCAGGACTGCAATGCTTTAAAAGCGCCTAAAATTTCACCTAAAAATCGAAAGGAGAAATTATGCCCGCTTTTGAGCTACTTACCACTAAAGAAATTTCTAAACTATTAAATTGCAAACCTAATGATGTAATTCATTTTTTTAAAGCCATTGGCGTCCAACACATAATGTGTGGTCAAGCATATTTATGGCACAAAGATGAAGCAATAAAAACGATTCAAAAATTTAAACAAAAAAGTAGAAAGGAGGCAATACAAATTAATCAAAACCTTTAATCAGTTCTAATCACTTTTAAAGAAAGGTATTCAAATGGCCAAAATTAAAAATTACTGCGAAACATGTGGAAGGGTGCTTGCCACTTATAGAAGAAGTGTCACCGTTGGCGCTAATCAGTTTTTACAAAATCTAGCAAACTTGCATCAAACATACCCACAAAGGGCATTTTTTCATTATCGTGAGATTATAACGCAAAAATCAGGCGGAACCGATTACGGTATCCTTCAAAGTTTCGGGCTAATACAGTGTAATGAAAAAGAATCTGGATATTGGGCAATTACAGAACTTGGGGAAAAATTCATACATGGCGAAGCTTCAATTCCTAGACATCTTATATTTTATCTTTCAAAAGTAATCAAAGAGAGTCCAGAAAGAATCTTCATTCATGAATTGTCAAAAGAAAAATTTAATCTAAAGGAGGTAATGCAAACAGGCTCAAAAATAGAAGACCCCTGCGAAATCAACTAGCGAAGTATCAAACACAGAGGCCATGACAGGGAAATCTGAGAAATTTCTTCTGTCATCCAAAGTGTAACAATTAATTATAACCCGTAAAGAGCCGTTCTATCGGGTTTATTCAAACGAATAAATGTTACTTGAAAGAATTATAATATGGAAAACATAGATAACAAGAATACAGTCGACCAATCTGTAAGTATTCTGCTTGAAACAGCAAAAGAGTATTTAAATGCAGGTCTATGCGTTTTACCTGCCAATAAAAAAAGTAAATGCCCTACTTTAAGTTGGAAAAAATATCAAAATCAAATCATAACAACTACAGAATTTGAAGAAAACTATAAACCTTCAATTGATGCAATTGCAATTGTTTGCGGTAATGTTTCAGGCAATTTAGAAGTAATAGATTTTGATAATCAAGGTGAAATGCTAAACCAATTTTTAGACTTATTGGCCTCTAAAAATCCTGATCTTAAAAGTAAACTTGTAATAGAATTGACCCAATCGGGCGGTTTCCATATCTATTATAGGTGCGAACAAAAAGTTTCGGGCAACTTAAAACTTGCAATGCGTGATAACAAAGTTCTAATTGAAACCAGAGGTGAAGGAGGTTTAATTATTTGTGCTCCCACTGATGGTTATAAGGCAATTCAAGGAAATCTTTTGGAAATCTCAATTATCGAATATCAAGAGCGTAATTTACTTTTGAATATTGCAAAATCCTTAGATGAAACACCTAAAGAAGATGTACATAAAAAAGTTAAAAATGCAATTGAAAGCAAAGTCTATGAATTACTGCCAAGTGAAGACTACCAAAATAGAGGTGACCCAAGACCTATTCTAGTTGAATTTGGATGGCATTGCATAAAGCAAGGGATAAATGAACATTGGTGTAGACCAAACAAAGAAACTGGCCTATCAGCTACACTAAAAAATAATATATTCTATGTTTTTAGTAGTAATTCAGCGCCTTTTGAATCAGAGAGAGGCTATTCTGCATTTTCAGTTTATTCATTACTTAAATGTAATGGTAACTACAAATTAGCGACCAAAGAACTTTATGAATGTGGTTATGGCAAAAGAAAAACAAGTAGCTTTATAGATTCCAATCGGAATTTACCTGAACCTGAATCAATACCAGAACACTTATTAACGGTGCCTGGTTTTATTGGTGAATTATCAACTTATATGCTTGAGTCAGCAAGTTACCCTAATAAGGTTTTATCATTTATTGGTGCAATAGCTATGCAATCATTTTTATGTGGCAAATTAATTAAATCAGAATCAGGATTAAGGCCTAATTTATACTTGTTAGGTCTTGCTTCTTCTGGTAGCGGTAAAGATCACTCAAGAAAAGTTAATGCAGAGTTGCTAGAAAAGACAAATATGCTTCATTGTTTAGGCGACAGCTTTGCAAGCGCAGAGGGCCTAGAAGATCGTTTGGCGAAAAACTCTTGTTTGCTTTATCAAACTGATGAAATTGATAATTTTTTGCATTCAATTAAGCATGTAAACAATGAAACAAGGTTTTCTCAATTGATGGCTATTTTACTAAAAATTTACACTTCTTCAGACAGTAGTTTGCCCAGAAGAGCATTGGCTAATACTGATTATCAAGCACCCATTAAGTACCCACATTTAACAATATTTGGTACAACAATACCAAAGAATTATTATGAAGCTTTATCAGAAAAGATGCTGACAAATGGGTTCTTTGCTAGAATGTTAGTTTTTGAGTCCTATCAGAGAAGTTTCAAAAATCACTCCCCAAAGTTTGGCCTTCCCGACTCAGTGTTAGAAGTTGCTAAGTATTGGTGCAATCAAAAACAAAATAACGACAACTTTAATACGCTTAACATTCAACCAAAAATAATATATTCAAATATGCAAGCTAAAGACCTTACTGAATCTTTTTGCAATTTTACTGACAACGAGTACAAAAAGTGTGAAAAGAAGTCCGATGAAATTGGAATGACAGTTTGGAGTCGGGCTAGTGAAAATATGGTTAAACTTGCTATGTTATATGCTGTTAGCAAGAATCACCAAAATCCTATTATCGAAGAAGATGCGGTTAAATGGGCATCGGAATTAATACAATGCCTAGTTAAAAAAATGCTTTTTATGGCAGATAAATACTCGACTGATAGTAAATCAGAAAAAGAAGCTGTCAGATTATTGGAAATGGTTCCCAAAGATCAATCTGGTATCCCAAGATGGAAGCTATTAAAGAAATCAAAATTGTCCAAAAAGGAATTTGACCTAATCATTGAAACACTAGTAGATAGGGGTGATCTGGTCGAAATAGAAATAAGCTCTACCACTAACAGAGGGTTAGTTTTTAAGCTACCAAAGTTTATATAATTCATTTTTTTTGGGGAAGTAAATCTTTCCCTAATCCTTCCCAATCTTTCCCTTTATTTTTTTCAATGTTTTTTTTTAGCATAATTTTTTAGGGGAAGAATTGGGAAACATTGGGGAAAAATTAAACAAATTGGCAAAGTCATAACTAGTTAATATTTATATAATTACATATATATATTTTTAATGTTTCCCCAATTTCCCTCTTTCCCTACCCTCTCCAAATTATTTACTATTGATAATTTTTCTATCTGTTTCCGTGTGTGTATAGGGTAAATCGGAGAAAAGGGGAAGAATTCCAAAACGACTATTAAAAAGCCATTCAATTTTTTTTTCGTAGCATAAAAAAAGAAAAACCAAAACTGCACCAATACCGTACCAATTTAAATTCTTTAAAAATAGAAATTCAATCATATAATGTTTAGAGAGCTAAACAAATAGGACAATAAATTCAATGAAAATAACTGAAGAAAAATTGCAATTTATTGAGTTAAGGGCCAAGGGCAACAGTTTTGAAAAATGCGCCGAAACTCTGAAAAAAGCTAAATCCACTTTAATTGAATGGCAATCTGAACTGGAAGACGAAATAGCTAATTTAAAGGCAATGGAACTCGAAAGCCTTTACCAACAATTTTTCATCTTTAAAGAGGCTAGAATTCGGAATATCGCCACTATCCTTCAGAATGTGAATCAAGAATTACAAAGTAGAAGTTTAACTGAGGTGCCAACTGAAAAATTAATAGAACTTCAAATTAAGCTTTATTCAAAATTGTCCGATGAAATGATTGAGCCGAAATTCCTAAACGAAAATGCTAGAGAAAGAAATCAATTCACTAGAGGTTTAGGGTTATAATACATGTTTAAGCTTAAATGGGCATTTTTGCCTATTTTCCCTTGAAAACCCTGTCCATTTAAAGCAAGTTTTTTGCTAAAATTCTACCTGATATTGCATTTTATACATGATCTAACAAACCTTTTATTTTGATACAGGGGAAACTTAAAAAGCTTAAAAATGGATTAAAAAGAGGCTTAAATTTCTAAGCCTCTAATATGGATAGTCAGCATTAAGCATTTTAAGAATCAGTCGGCGGGCTTTCTGTTTCTACTGGTACCGCTTCAATTGATGCCTTCTTTTCAGCCTGTTTATTTGCCTTTGCTAAATTTTTTTTGATTTGCGCTTGGGTTTCTTTTACTTTTTCACCTTCTATTACCTCTCTTTTAAGCACCTCATTATTCAGAATGTCTGAAATTTGTTGGTTGTCGACCTTAACTTCTGGGAATAATTTTTTAAGCTCTTTTCTAATAGAAGAAACAACTGGTTCGGATGAAACAATTTGAGCAACAGTAAATTTATTTAAAACTTGAACTTGTTGGTGGTAATCGCTCATAGCGTCCGAGGTAATTCCTTCTCGACAAAGTAGAAATAATTTCTTTTGATCTTCTTCATTTTTCAAGTTGATATTTAATAGGTTAAAAGAAGATAATTCTTCATGGTCAATATGGGGGCTAAAAATTACTTTATATAGTCGCCATTCAATTGCATTTGTAAGAACAACCCAAGTAATGCCTTGATTGGCCCCATAATTTAAAGCTTGGCGCAAATGTGAATCATTCAGCTCGACCCCAGAAGCTTTCACTTCAATTAGATATTTTATTTGCCCATCAATTTTTACTGCTAAATCGCAAAAAGTGCCTCTGATTTGTTGCTCGCTTGTAAGCTCTTCATACTTATTAAAGCCAAAACAATCGCTTAAAATATCTTTCACAAGCGTAACGGTATCAGCTTCAGACACATCTTTAATCTTGTGTGATTGAGCAATTGTTTGGTAAGATTTTAATTGGCTTGAAATTCTCTCGATTACTTTTTTTGGTATTTTTAACATTTTATTTTCCTTAAATTTAGAGTTTTATTTTGATTTAAATATTATTTTTCTGGCACCGTATTTCTATTGCTTGTGACGGCAGAAACTTTTCCATTTTCAATAGTCACAAAAATCATTCTATAGGCAAAGACTGTAAACATGTTGACATTATGAAACAGATATATTTCAGTAATTTGATTGCTACCCAACATCGTTTTACTATTTGTTTTAGTAACTGATTTGGCTTTTCCAAGAGAGGCGAACATCACATATTTTGAAGACCCAATTTCAACTTTATAGTCTCTTATCAGAATTAAATCAGCATCAGTCATCAAACCACGCTTTTTAAATTCTGCTTCGATTTCGTTTCTGCTTTTTTCAGTAAAGGCTTTGCCTCGATTAGTTGAATAATATTTGTAGCACAGATTTATATCTGTTAATTTTGAAAGTTCCGAGGTTGGAAAGGTTTGAACAGTAGGGGCTTTGCCACAACTGCAAATTAAAAATAATAATATTAAAAGGATTGAAAGAGAATTTTTGTTTGAAATGTTCATGTCCACTAGCTCCTGTAAAGGTGATGCCGACTGGAAGCATTGCCCTACAAGAGGTTCCTCCAAGAACCCGAAGAAGAACAAAAACTACCCAATCGACATCATAAACCACCACAGGGTGGACATGATGCCGTATTGAAAAGTCTTGTGCTTCTTCTTTAAATCTTGGAGGATTTCTTGTAGCACAATAACTTAGCCACGGCTAAATTAAAAAATAATACTAAACTCTAAAACTAACTTTTTTCTTAAACTCCTTTTGTAAAAAATTCGGTCGATTATTAAACATTTACTAATTGTATATTTTTACACGATTTTTAAACAGCTTCAAGCATTTTAAGATAATTTCTAACAGTACAATGCGAAACATGCATAATTTCCCCGATTTGACGAAGTCCGACCCCTTGAGACTTCAATTCAATGGCTTTATTCATATCAAATAGACATTTTGGACGACCAAATACTTTGCCTTTGGCCTTAGCGGTTCTTAGCCCTGCTTTGGTGCGTTCTATGATTAGATTTTTCTCAAATTCTGCAATGGCACCGAGGAAAGTAAAGACCATTTTTCCCACACTGGTCGAAGTATCCACGCCTTCGTTATAAGAAATAAAATCAATGCCTAATTCTTGAAACTCACTAAGTGCAGTTATTAGATGCCTAGTTGACCTTGCAAATCTGTCAAATTTCCAGACTAAGACAATGTCAAATAAACCTTGCCTAGCCTTTGCCATCATATCATCAAGAGCAGGTCTATTTTGCTTACTTCCACTTACCCCTTGGTCTTCAAATATTTCCACAATAGTAAGCTCTCTTTGCTCACAATAACGGATTAAATCCCGTTTCTGATTCTCGGTTGTCTGATCTTTTGTAGAAACTCTACAATAAATAGCAGTTCTCTTGCTCATGGCTTTTTCTCCTGTTACATTTTTAGCCCAATTTGTTAAAATTAGGAATAGGCTGGGCTTAATCGCCTATCCTGTTACAGCCATCTAAGGGAATTCAGAGTTCCCTTGGATGGTTCTTCTAAAGCTCTTTAATTAAATCATCTACAAACTGAGAACGATTTTTTTCTTTTCTCAACTTCTCTATTTTTTGAACAGATTTTATACTTAGCAACAAAGAAACTATTTTTTTGGGCTCATCAGAAGGCTTTCGACCAGACCCTTCTCTATAACCGCCCCATTCTTCTTTTAATTTCTTCATATATTTTACTCCTATTCCTTGATATTTTATTATTTTTTCAAGATTGTAAACAGAAAAATGGCTTTGTCTATGAAATTAATGATTAATTTTTTAGTTTGCTTGGTGAAATTTGATTTGAGAGACGACATTAAATAAAACCCACCCAAGCCAAGGACAACGAATTGCTTGGTTAATGGTAAGCGAGGTGTTTTACTAGCCAAGGAACTGCCTTAAAGGTTTCTTCGCTTTTATAGCCTTTTTTATTTCAGACAGTTGGTTATTGTTTAGTTTTTGAATAAACCCCGACTCCATTTCCATTGTTTGTTCATGATCGTAATATGTTTTTGGTTGAGTTTTTTCAAATTCTATGATTTTTTTTTCAAGCACCTTTGGTTCCAATAAATGTTTGTTGTTTTCAAAAAACAATTTAGCTCCTCTTAAAAACACTTTGATATTATCATCATTTTCTGAATACAAATTATTAAACAGGCAATGTAAAGAATATTGAGTTTCAAGCTTAATATCGATTAAATAACAACTACTCTCTTTATTGCGTGTATCAAAAGAGTATTTCAAAAGTATCGATTTATTAAAAAAAAAATATTTTTCTACTCTTTGATCAATTTCTTCATACTGACTTTCAAAATTTTCTGTAATAGAATAAATTGAATTTAATACATCTTTTTTGTACATAATTACTTCCAAACTCTACCTGTTAAAGGGTCATAATTCATCTTTTTAGTATTAATTAAATAATTCCATTCTTTCCCAAATGTGGTAAAGCCATTTTTCTTTAAACCATCAACATAAATATTATCTGGAATTGCTTTAGTCGCAAGAATTAACTCATCGCCTCTTTTAATTGCAGCATCCATAAAAGGAATGTTATATTTTTCAAAAAACACATCTTTTTCTCTTTGATAAATATCATCAGCTACATTTAAGAAGTTAAATTTACCAGCATTAGGCGTTGAAAAGTCTGTCGTTTCTAATGGATTTATTTTCTTTTTTATAGCCGCCAAATCTAAATCGAATCTACCTAAAATAGTTGTAGATTTCGTTGGATGTGGCTTTATTTTAACCTTTGATGCTGAAGAAAACCCATATTTGTTATAATACTTAGTCCAACCAGTCGCAACAGCCTTTGAAACCCTAGACTTAAATAATGCCAATTTACTTGCTGTATAACTTAATACCTTACCACCACCCCTCATTATTGCTGCAACAGCCTTAATTCTCTTGCCCCAAGTTACAATTTTACCCACAGGAATAAATGAAGTTAAAACTTCTTCAGCAGCAGCATTGGCAATTTTTGGAAGTGGCCTTAAAGTCTCACCTGTAATTGCTAAGGCTTTCATTCCATCACTTTGGTTATCTTGTCTAATTTTTTCAGATTTTTCTATTTCTTCCATCAAAGTAGATTCATCGTCAGCGATAGACATGTTTATTA
>Ga0209573_1000323_pt1:2500-109316 | contig 109316 bp, 77 predicted proteins | sample TNRBio252014_DNA_FD_185870 | JGI IMG/M metagenome (GOLD analysis project Ga0209573, IMG submission 185870) | Wastewater treatment Type I Accumulibacter community from EBPR Bioreactor in Madison, WI, USA - TNR Reactor_6/25/2014_ DNA (SPAdes)... | ecosystem: Engineered > Bioreactor >...
TCAGAGGCGAAGAAGGACGTGATAAGCTGCGAAAAGCTGCGGGGATTGGCAAATACGAATTGATCCGCAGATGTCCGAATGGGGCAACCCGGTATACTGAAGGTATATCACCCACCGCAAGGTGAGGAGCAAACCCGGAGAACTGAAACATCTAAGTACCCGGAGGAAGAGAAAACAATTTAGTGATTGCGCAAGTAGTGGCGAGCGAACGCGCAACAGCCCAAACCTGACTAGTTAAGGCTAGTGAGGGGTTATAGGACTACATAATTGAAGTGATATGAAATTGAACTGCGTGGGAAAGCAGGCCAAAGAAGGTGAGAGCCCTGTAAGTGTAAGATATCATGGAGAGGTAGTATCCTGAGTAGGGCGGGGTCGGAGACGCCCCGTTTGAATTTGCCAGCACCATCTGGTAAGGCTAAATACTCCTGAGAGACCGATAGTGAACCAGTACTGTGAAGGAAAGGTGAAAAGTACCGTGAACAACGGGGTGAAATAGAACCTGAAACCATACGCTTACAAGCGGTCAGAGCTCCGAGATGGAGTGATGGCGTGCCTTTTGCATAATGAGCCTACGAGTTACTGTCACTGGCGAGGTTAAATGACTTAGAGTCATGCAGCCGGAGCGAAAGCGAGTCTGAATAGGGCGCATAGTCAGTGGGAGTAGACGCGAAACTTTGTGATCTACCCTTGGTCAGGATGAAGCCTCGTTAACACGGGGTGGAGGTCCGAACTAGTAAACGTTGAAAAGTTTTTGGATGAACTGAGGGTAGGGGTGAAAGGCTAATCAAACTGAGAAATAGCTCGTACTCCCCGAAATGCCTTTAGGGGCAGCGTGAGGGTTAAGTTTGTTACAGGTAGAGCTACCAATTGGACTAGGGGGAGTCACATCCTACCAAATCCAGATGAACTCCGAATGGTAACAAATATACCTTGCAGTGAGGGCGCGGGTGCTAAGGTCCGTGTCCGAGAGGGAAAGAACCCAGACCAACAGCTAAGGTCCCAAAATCTACACTAAGTTGAACTAAGGCGGTTCAGTTGCTTAGACAGCCAGGATGTTTGCTTGGAAGCAGCAATTCATTTAAAGAGTGCGTAACAGCTCACTGGTCGAGCGACAGAGCATCGATAATAATCGGGCATCAAGTGTAGTACCGAAGCTATGGATATATTCCGTAAGGAATCTGTGGTAGGGGAGCATTCTAACATCGGAGAAGCAGGGGGGTCACCTTCTGTGGAGAGGTTAGAAAAGCAAATGTAGGCATAAGTAACGATAAGGCGGGTGAGAAACCCGCCCACCGATAGACTAAGGGTTCCGCGGCAATGCTAATCAACCGCGGGTAAGTCGGGACCTAAGGCGAAGCCGAAAGGCGTAGTTGATGGACAACTGGTTAATATTCCAGTACTACCGTAATGAGCGAAGAAGTGAAGGAGTAGTGAAAGCTCCGCGCCCTGACGAACGTGGGCGTTGAAAGGCGTAGGTATAGGCTTTGTAGGCAAATCCGCAGAGCTTGCTGAAACCCAACAGTACGAGGAGGCTTCGGCCGAATTGATAGAGAGTGTAATCAGACTTCCAAGAAAACCTTCTAGCGTTAATCATTATGGTACCCGTACCGCAAACCGACACAGGTAGTCAAGGAGAGAATCCTGAGGTGCTCGAGTGAATCATGGCTAAGGAACTCGGCAAATTAACCCTGTAACTTCGGGAAAAGGGGTGCCCTCCAGCAATGGAGGGTCGCAGAGAAATGGCCCAGGCGACTGTTTAACAAAAACACATGGCTATGCGAAATCGCAAGATGAAGTATATGGCCTGACACCTGCCCGGTGCTGGAAGGTTAAGGGGGGACGTTAGCCGCAAGGCAAAGCGTTGAACTGAAGCCCCAGTAAACGGCGGCCGTAACTATAACGGTCCTAAGGTAGCGAAATTCCTTGTCGGGTAAGTTCCGACCTGCACGAATGGTGTAACGATCTGGGCGCTGTCTCAGCCATGAGCTCGGTGAAATTGTAGTCACGGTGAAGATGCCGTGTACCCGTCACGGGACGGAAAGACCCCATGCACCTTTACTATAGCTTCACATTGGCATTGGGAGAATGATGTGTAGGATAGGTGGGAGGCGTTGATCCAGGGCCGCTAGGTTTTGGGGAGCCAACGGTGAAATACCACCCTTTATTTTCTTGATTCCTAATCCCGTACATACGGGAGACATTGTGTGGTGGGTAGTTTGACTGGGGTGGTCGCCTCCGAAAGTGTATCGGAGGCTTTCAAAGGTATGCTCAGTACGGTTGGTAATCGTATGTGGAGTGCAATAGCATAAGCATGCTTGACTGTGAGACCGACGGGTCGAGCAGGGACGAAAGTTGGATATAGTGATCCGGTGGTTCTGCATGGAAGGGCCATCGCTCAAAGGATAAAAGGTACGCTGGGGATAACAGGCTGATCTCCCCCAAGAGCTCATATCGACGGGGAGGTTTGGCACCTCGATGTCGGCTCGTCACATCCTGGGGCTGGAGAAGGTCCCAAGGGTTAGGCTGTTCGCCTATTAAAGTGGCACGCGAGCTGGGTTCAGAACGTCGTGAGACAGTTCGGTCCCTATCTGTGATGGGCGTAGGAAGTTTGAGAGGATCTGACCTTAGTACGAGAGGACCGGGTTGGACTAACCGCTGGTGTACCGGTTGTCGTGTCAGCGGCACTGCCGGGTAGCTATGTTGGGACGGGATAAGCGCTGAAAGCATCTAAGCGCGAAACCCACCTCGAGATGAGACTTCCATTAAGGGACGTCAGAGATGATGACGTTGATAGGCTGCAGGTGTAAAGTCAGAAATGGCAAAGCTGAGCAGTACTAATTACCCGTTCGCTTCAGAACAAGATTTTGCCTGTGTGCTCGTTAGCTTTTACGTAAACAACGAATACTCTTTCATTAATGATGTCAACGATATTGGACTGTGATGGGTGTGATTCATGTGATGAATATGATGAAATACATCGGCACAGTAACGGGGTTAAAGTCGATAGTAAATAGTCCTTAGTACTAAAAGGACTTGATACTAAAAGCTCAAGACTAAGACTCGTTTAAGAGATTAAGGTGATCCCGATAACGATCGGGACGGTGGGGATAAAACCTCTACTGAAAAAATCATTAAAGAGATTAAGGTGATCCCGATAGCGATCGGGACGGTGGGGGTTAATCCTACTGAAAAAATCATTAAAGAGATTAAGGTGATCCCGATAACGATCGGGACGGTGGGGATAAAACCCTTACTGAAAAAATCATTAAAGAGATTAAGGTGACTATAGCGGTGGGGATCACCTCTTCCCATTCCGAACAGAGCAGTTAAGACCACCCGCGCTGATGGTACTAGGGTAAAACCCGGGAGAGTAAGTCGTTGCCTATTTTTTACTTAAGGCCTCACAAGTTACATTGTGTGGCCTTTTTTTATGAGTATACTAATCAATACTAATAGATAGCTCTAATCTTTAGGAAGAGTAGTAGGTGTATTTAATTTCCTGAATGATTTTTTAACCGACTGCTACAGTGTGTAATGTTTCGGCAGAGAGATAGTTGGCTGCCAATTTTTGCAGATCGTTTGAGCGGATATTCATTATTTTGAAAAACAACGAATTGTAGTAATCCGAATTCAGATTGTACATACGAAGCATCTTGATTTTATCAGTAATAGAGAATGGATTGGCAGCATCTAATTGGATGCCGCCAAGCAGGTGGTTACGAGCTAAATCTATTTCAGAATCTGAAGCAGGATTAAGAGATAGCGCATGGATTTCTTTTTTGATTTCATCAATTGCCAACAGCTGGTCTTTACTATTCACATCCGTTCCAATCAAAAAAAGGGAATCATTGAAAAGAGTTGAAATGGAAGAATGGATTCCGTATGTAAGACCTCGCTCTTCTCTCAGGTTTTTCATAAGTCTGGAGCCAAAATATCCGCCAAGTAAATGATTTAACAGAAGTAGCCCGGGATAATCCGGATTGGCACGATTAATTGTTTTTTTGCCCAGACGCAAAGAAGTTTGAATGCTTTCTGGTTTTTCGATTTTCTCAAAAACAGCACGACTATTCGTTGTGAAAGAAGGCGATGGATGTGGGGTAATTTCTTTTCGCTGAGAGATTAAATCACGGAGTATTGTGTCAGTTGATTTGCTTAATGGCCCGGTTACGTAAACTTCGTGTAGAACGAATCTATCGTTGAAATACTCGCGAAGTAATTCTGTGGTAATGAATGGCAGATGTGACTCATCTAATGTTGCTCCGTAGGGATGAGTTTCACCAAAAATATTTCTACGTATGTTTCTGCTGGCTACAAAACTGTTTTTCTCCAGATTCAATTTTAAGTTTTGAGCAAAAATTTCTTTTGCCTGTGTCAATTCAGAATCTGGAAAGGAGGGGTTAGTTACCAATTGAAAAAACAATGGTAGCGTTTCATGGACATTGGAAGCCAATGAGAATAATGAAACGGAAGTAAAATCCAGACCTGCATGAATTTCCAGAGATGCTCCAAACAGATCGAACCAGGAGGCTATCTGATACGCATTTTTTCCGGGGACACCTTTGTCTAATAATAGGGCTGTAAAATGTGAAATACCGGATGCCGGCTCAAACCATTTTCCGGCTTTGAATAGTAATTCAATTTTTATTACATCCTGTGTAACGCTGTTTAAATGGATAAGGTTATACCCATTGGAAAGCGAAGTGACTTCGGGTGTTGGAAGTTGAAAATTTGCTAAAGGTGAGAATGAGGGGGCTGATTTTCTATCGAGCATTCTATTAATCAGTAACAGAATCGTTTTCTCCTATTTTGCGATCAAAGTTTAGCATGATGGTTAACCTTAGGGTTTCGGCCAGTGCGTTTTCTCTCTTATTGGTTGGAACTAAATAAGCGGCATCAAAACCAAAACGTTGATGGCGAAAGCCTACTCCTGCTGTTAAATATTTTCGGTTCCCTTTATCAGTAGCTTCATGAAAATAACCTAAACGACCAGCAAGCGTATTGTTGTACCAATACTCTACACCTGTTGAAGTCATAAATTCTCTTATCTCTTCTTTAAAGCCTCCGCGCGCGTCAGTAAAGGATCCAAAAATTCCACTCAATAAAGGTGTTGAATTATTTCTGGGAGGGCTTGGTACTAATAGTTTATTTAAGTCGAGGGCAAAGGTTAGTTTGTTGCGTGGATCTAACTCCATGGTGTATGCGCCACCCATTCGGAGGTTAGTTGGAATAAAATCACGATTGTTGGCATCCGAATATGAAATTTTAGCACCCAGGTTTGTGATGGCGGCTCCTAATGAGAGTGTTGCATTTCGGGATGTTAATGGTTTGGTATAATAGATACCAAAGTCTACTGCTACTGAGTTACCAGGCCGCGCATCAATGTTTCCGGTTGATAATGCGCCAGTAAGGTTGGAATGAATGTAACGTAGTGCTCCACCTAAGGCAAGTTCTTCTGTAAGTAGGCGTGAGTATGTTACGTCAAACGAAAATTCGCGGGGATTAAACCGACCCAAATCTTCAGCGCTTAATCCTCTAAACTGAATTTCGCCCAAGTCAAAATATTTCATAGAAGCCGCCACAGTTTGCTCGCGCCCCAGCTTGTAAAAACCGGAGAGATAAAATACATACATGTCGTTAATAATTTTACCTAACCAGGGGGTATAAGAGCCCGATATTCCATACCCCAATCCATTGTCTATAAAAGCTAGTTTGCCAGCATTCCAGTAAGCCGAGTTTACATCGGCTGAAGTTGCCACACCTGTATCGCCCATGCCGGCTGCGCGGGCATCTGGGGTAATGGTTAGAAAAGGAACAGCGGTGGTAATAACCCTGTTTGTGCTATCCTGTCCAATTAAGGTGCCTTGTTGTGGTTGCGAAAAACCCAATGTAGTTACGCAGAGTAAAAGGGTCAGCAGACTTAACTTATTCATACTCAAGTTCTAAGGGGTAAAGGTAGTTAATTAAGCACAATTAGCTTGGTAAATTGCTCATTTTTCGAGCCATCCAGTAATGAACGAACAGATAGTTTCCCAACATATATTCCCCGGCCTAATTTTGTTCCGGAAGCAGAGCGGCCATCCCATTCGGCAAGGGTAACGCGGTATTGGCTGGACAGTACTTCAAAATGTTTTTCCAGTATTTTACTTCCCGCTAAATCAACAATACTTACCCATACTTCCAGGTCTTCGCCCGGTCGGGTATGTGTAAATTCCAGAGTAGTGCTGCCTTCAAAAGGATTGGGGTAGTTCATAAACTGTTCAATCTCAATCTGACTGCCATCGGTAACCACAAAGGGCACCGAAATTGTTGTGCTATTGTTGTGTGAATCGGAAACGGTTAGCGTTATGGTATGATTTCCTCTCTCTAAGCCATCCAGTGGAAATAAGATCATTCCGCTCTTGTCTGTATCGACATTGGCCATATAATAGTCGTTAATAACCTGAGGCTCGCCATTATCCAGAGTGAAGTATATCTGTTTGTCTTCCGGAGAATTGGTGATGTTTATTCCACTAATATCGGAAAGCAAAGCAACAATTCGGGTTGATGGCCCCACAATACCGCCCGATATAAATGTGGTGTCGCCCATAAATAATTTTACCTGTGGGGGTGTTGTATCTGGTAATGCTGATGGGTTGAGGCCACCAACGGTTTGATTGCTATATCCGCTTGCCCGTGAAGAGTTATTGTAAGCAAATCCGGTAAACATACCAACCGAAGTATTTAATGGAACGTTTTTAGATAACATAAAACTGGCCTGAAACTGGCCTTGCGTAACGGTTGCTTGTCCTCTGTACAACACATTCGATAGTTCTGAATAGCTGAAGGGTGAGCTCTCATCGCCTTTTGTAGCTTGTGTTACGGGTTCATCAAACAAAGACAGAACCAGGTTTCCATCAAAGCTATCAGCGGTATTGCCTGCATTCTCAATACGACCCTTAACTAAAATTTCCGAAAGTCCTGTTAGTGAGGAAGAGCCCGCTGCTGTGGTAATTTCATCAAATATGATTTCATTTTGTGGTAGTGCAAGTTTCATACTTGGGTCGGCCAGCAAAGAAAAATTACGATTGGCTATTCCGCTTGTGCTATTGTTTTTGGTGATACGGAAGGTAGTACCAAGATCGGGATATTGGTTATTTGTTTTGGTGAACAGTGCTTCGTAGAAAGCCCGGTTTAAGGTAAAGTTGGTGCTGGAATTTACCGGACGCGCAGATGTAACCAAGCCAATGCTGCCGCCCTTTGGTTGCAGCAGAGTTAACTCTCCACTGGTTATTTGCAGGGGGTCATCATGCCGGCCAAACTCGCAGGTAGCGGTAACAAACAAAGGATACCGGGGTTTGTTCTTCCAGTCTTTTACCATTACCTCATCCAATATGCGTTCGTCCATCCATACCCGCTCAGAGCCATGCCCTGTGAAGTTTACAATTAAAGATCCTTTACGAACAGCAAGGTCTAATGCTTTTGCGGCAGCCGGGCTGGTTTGTCCGCTGGGTTTTGTAATCTGTTCATACGAATCAACAAAGAACCTTCTGGTTGCCATAGCCGGGTAAGTTTGTTCTACATAGGTAGCCAACTGATCGGCTTGTGAGTGATGAATATTAAAATCGCCATCGTCTGCAACAAAAAGAATTTCGTTTTGCCACGGCCCTGAAGCATTCGTGTCATATTCAATAAGTTTATCTACCACGGCTTTGGCTTCTTCTGCCGTTTTAACGGGTAGCCGCCCCACACTAAGATCAAGCGTGTGATTTTGTACCGGGGATTCAAACCAATCTCCTTCTGATTCATCCATAAAAGCATAATAATCATCAGATGAATAGGTTTCGAGAGGGCTTAAAGAATTTCGTGACTCATAAACCGGTACAAAATTGGAATTACTGAGTACACGATTCTTGTAGTCGTAAGATCCACGGCCAAAAAGCAATACATGCTTTAATGCAGAGCCTGTTTGTAAATAATAACTTCTAACGAAATCGCGGATGGCGCTAAAATCCTGTTTGCCACCTGCATATTCATTGTAGATTTTATCAACAGTAACAACCTGAGTAGATAATGCGGAGTGTTGTTGGCGATGATTGGCCAATCGTTGCGCTTCAGAAACAAAGTTCTGATGGGTGATGATGAGTAATTCTGATGCTGTTGTGCCTCTTAAGTTTTGATTGGCAATTGAATTTTCAAATGTAGGAGCCGGGAGTTGAGAGGGGTTAATTACCACAAATGTGCGGAGGGTTTCGGATGGAGCAGAAAAAGTTATTTTTCCTGCTGTAAGCGTTGTTTCTTGCTGAATAACGTGTTCAGCATCTGTAACATCCCAAACCTGCAGGCCTGCTGTTGCATTCGAAATTTCATAAGCAGTAACAGGTGCTTCCGTACTTTCTGCAGAGCGAAAAGTAAGTTGAGATGTGCGCATGGTTAATTTCCGCGAAAGCGTGAGTAAGAAAAAATCGAGATACCCAACGGACAGTCCGGGCGAGCCTTTTGTAAATTGATACCGGATATCCTGATTTTGGCTGGTGCTTGCTCCAATTGTGTTGGAGTTTAAGATAATTGTATCTGCTTTGATGATTCCTTTTACACCATAGCGTGTGTTAGGAACCGCATCAATAGGTTGGGTAAGAATCGGGTTAGTGTTGTAGCTTACAGAAAAGGATGAGGGGGTAATGGATTGCGCCATTACGTGCGATACTAATTTTACCTGCGAATTTTCTACAATGTCACCGATCTCAAACCGGATAGTTGCAGTTAAGCTGGCATCGAATTGTTCGCCAAACCATTGCCGGCCCGATTTCAACTGGCTGTATTTTTCAGTTTCATAAAATGCCAGATCCTGATAGGTAGTAACAGTGGGGTGCGTGCCTGCTATACTTTGGCGGTTGGAAATTCGTTTACCGGCTTCCGTTCCAATGGCTAGAAAATAAAAATTCTTATCTGTAAATAAATTATTCTCGTATTCAAAAATCTGCTTTTGCAGATTGTATTGGTAACGGTCGGGGCCTTGTGCGTAAAATAAAATAGCATCGCCTGTATTAAACCGTCCATCTTGTTCACCCGTAATTTGAATGGCAATTTCAGTTAAATCTGTTTTACGGGGTTTATTGTTGGCTTGCGGCAACATGCCGGGTTGCCCGGTATAGATTCGAATGTTTCGTGGATCAATTTGATCGGGGTTCACACCGGCCTGGCGCAGCAGTTCGTAGTTTATACGAACAACACCATCAGTTGCAACAGAAAATTTATACCAACTACCGTTCTGTAAAACGGAATTAGTTTGAGCCACTAAGGCTGTGCTCAAAAGGAAGGGAATTAAATAAAACGCAAACCGGATTGCGATCATCGTTATTTTGTTTCTGCACCTGCCAATCGCGAACCTAACGAGACACCCACGTAGAATAGTATAATAAAAGGTATTGCCCCCGCACGGAACAGGAATAATAACAATACCGAAATGATTAAAAAGGTAAACCTGAGCTGATTGCCCTGCCAGCCAAAGTGTTTGAATTTTAGAGCAAGTAATTTGATAGGGGCTACCAATAAAAGTGAAAAAATAACGGTTATAGTTAATAACGAGGCGGGTAAAAACACCCATGAATGTAGTGCATCTGGCAAAAAGGGTAGTGCGGAAATAAACAACGCATTGGCAGGAGTTGGCATTCCTATAAAAGAATCAGATTGAGTTTCATCTATATTGAATTTAGCTAACCGTAAGGCCGAGAATACAGCAATTAAAATAGCCACAAGCGGGAGATACTGTCCTGTGGTGTTTCCAATCCAGGTGTACATGGCCAGTGCAGGCAGTACTCCAAAACTTACTACATCGGCCAGCGAATCCAACTCTTTACCAATAGGGGATGTTACCTTCAGCAATCTTGCAGCAAAACCATCAAAAAAATCGAATACACATGCGGCCCAAATAAAATAGGCTGATTCAATTTTGTTAGTGAATAAGCTAATAATACCAAGGCAACCACAAATAAGATTTGCGCAGGTTAACGCATTAGGAATATGGCGCAGCACACTCATGGGGTTACAGATATTGCACAGAAGGGGTTAGAAATTTTTTCTTCGCCCACTGTAGTTGGGTTACCATGGCCCGGGTATACAATGGTTTCATCGGGTAAAGCAAAAACTTTTTGGCGAATACTTTGTATAAGTGTATTAAAATCCCCTCCTGGTAAATCGGTACGGCCAATACTATTTTCAAAAAGAACATCGCCACTAATAAGCGCATTTGTGGGGGCGTGATAAAAACCAATATGCCCCGGAGCATGACCGGGCAAAAAGAGTACCTGCAGGTTTGTATTTCCAAACGAAACCACATCTCCTTCGCTTAAAAACCGATCGGGGGTAGTCTCCTGAAACAGCGCAAACCCATAATTTGACGCGTAACTTTTAACAGCCTTTAGTACCGGCAAATCTTTTTCGTGAATCAGAAAAGGAACGTTGTATTTCGTTTTGATGAAGGTATTGCCCAACACATGATCGACATGGCAATGGGTATTTAATAATAGTTTTACGCTTAGGTTATTACGATCAATAAACTGAACGAGCTCGGCCTTCTCTTCGGCTTCGTAACAACCCGGATCAACCACCACGGCTTCGCCAGTTTCATCGAACAAGACAAATGTGTTTTCCTGAAAGGGATTAAACGTGAAAGTTTGAATCTTCATCACGCAAAAGTAAGGCTTTTACTAAAATTAAGGTGGAAACAACAAAAGGCTGGTGTAATTTTAAACCATTAAAAAATCATGATCGATTACCTGATTGTAGGGCAAGGTTTGGCAGGCTCATGCATGGCATGGCAATTACTGCAGCGAGGCAAACGCGTTCTTGTGTTAGACGTTCCGCGAAATAACCGCAGTTCGATGATAGCGGCCGGATTATTTAATCCCATTACCGGAAAACTGATGACCCGCACGTGGTTGGCAGAAACGCTTTTTCAGTCTCTTTTTGATTTTTATCCACAGGTTGAACGTACATTAAAACAAAAGTTTTTTCATCCCATGCCCTTATATCGTCCGTTCTTGTCGGTGCAGGAACAAAACGAATGGATGGGGTATAGTGCCCAACCCGAAAATCAAAAATTCATTAGTCATATTCACACAAAAAGTACGTATGGCGACCAGGCAAATGATTCTTTTGGTGGCCTGGTGATAAAGCAATGCGGCTATGTAGATACACCTGTTTTTCTGGATGGAATGCGATTATTTCTGTTGCAACAAAACTCGTTTGCGGAAGAGTGGTTTGATGAGTCGCAGGTGCACTATTCAGCTAGTGAAATAACATACAAACAATGGAAGGCATCGGCAATAATATTCTGCACCGGTGTTTCACCCATAAATTTATGGCAGGCGCTTCCTGTAAAACCGCTTAAAGGCGAAACGCTAACCATTAGAATTAAAGAAAAACCCAGGGTGATTTACAATCGGGGTGTTTATGTAGTGCCGGGCTGGGAAAATCTGTATAAAGTGGGTGCTACGTACGAAACCAAGGAGCTATCAGAATCGGTTACCCATGCGGCCAGATTGGAGTTGGAGACGCGTACAAGTGAATTATTAAAAATGCCTTTTGAAATTACAGATCAGAATTGGGGGCTAAGACCTACTTCGCCCGATCGCAGGCCTATGCTGGGGCACCACCCCAATTCGAAAAATGTTATTATTTTTAATGGTTTGGGTACTAAAGGTATAAGCCTGGCCCCGTATTTTTCGGCACAATTAACCGATTGGTTAACGGGCGCCACCGAAATTTTGCCCGCAGTAAATATTAACAGGTTTAAAGCGTTATATTCGAAATCTTAGAGGGATAGTATGCGAGTGTTTCGGGTTGTATTTCTGAGTTTAATAGCGGCAATTTATTTGGGTAATGCGCAAGCGCAGGATGCCTATGAGCGGTTTGGTAAAAACCGGATTCAATACAAGCAATTTCGATGGAACTACCTTAGTTCAGAAAACTTCGATGTTTATTATTATGACGACCGTAAGCGGGTAGCACAGGATGCACTCGATTATCTTGAAAAAGAGTTTGACCGGATAACCGACCTTATCGGATTTTATCCTTATCAGAAAACAAAAGTGTTTTTGTACAACTCGGTGGCCGATTTGCAACAGAGCAATATTGGCATGGATAAACAACAGTTTAGTGCCGGTGGCGAAACCGATTTTGTAAAACCCTATATTGAAGTGGCGCACCCGGGCACTGTTGAGGAATTTAAAGAAGAACTGATCTATAAATTTTCTGACCTGATGCTGAACGAAATGATGTTTGGCGGAAGCTTAAAAGACATGTTTCAGAATGCGGTATTATTAAACCTGCCCGATTGGTTTGTTGATGGCGCCTCATTCTATGTGGCCAAGGGCTGGAATGATGAAATGGATGATTTTGTTCGGCAACTCATTACCGAGAATAAAACAAACCGGGCACTTCGCATGACGGGCCCCGAAGCTGCCCTGGTGGGTCAATCTATCTGGAATTTTATTGTTGAAAAATACGGGAAGAGCTCCATAAACAATATTCTTAATTACACCCGTATTATCCGAAACGAAGAGCGCAGTATATTAATTACGTTGGGTATTCCTTTCCGGCAGTTAATGGTGGATTGGAAAAACTATTACAGCGAGATGGAAAAACGGGTTGAGCAAAGCTACGTAACACCATCAGATTCTTCCCGATTTAGTTATAAACACCGTAAGACAGTTGTATTTACAACTGTAAAGATTAGCCCCGATGGTAAGAAAATTGCATACGCTGAAAATGACAGAGGAAAATTTACGGTAAAGGTTCGCTCACTGGAGAATGGTCAGGAAACCGTTATTCTGAATGGAGGGAATAAAGCAATTCGGCAAACCGTAGATCATAACATTCCATTGCTAAGTTGGTCTGATGCCAATACACTTGGTGTAATTGGGGTAAAAGATGGTCAGTATGTATTCTGGTTGTACGATCTGCTAACCAAAAGCAAATTGCCACGCGAACTGGAACGCTTTAGTAATGTGCGCAGTTTTGATTTCTCTGGAAATGGGCGTCTGGCGGTTTTAAGTGCAGACTTAAATGGTCAGAATGATTTGTTTCTGATAAGCAGCCGGAGAGACCGTACCCGCAGGCTTACCAACGATGTTTTTGATGATTTAGATCCTTCGTTTATACCAAATACCAACACCGTTGTATTTAGCTCAAACCGCACTACCGATTCTATAACTAACAATGTGCGTGGCTACGATAAGTCAACTATTAATTATAATCTTTTTCTATTCAGTCTGGACACAACCAGTACCACGGTTACACGCGTTACTAATACCCTGAGTAAAGATATTAAACCTAAAGCACTGGACGAAAACAATTTTTTTTACTTAAGCGATCAAAGAGGTATTGTTAATCTCTTCCGGTTTAACCGGCAAACCGGAATCTATGCGCAAGTCACTAATTATAATTCCAGTATTCGCGATTACGATATGAATTTCGGTAACCAGAAGTTGGTACTGGTAGCTACACAAGATAATAGCGAGGATATCTTTCAGGTAAACAATTTTAATATAGAGCGGCATGTTTTTACACCTGCTTCGCGCAGGCGTGAAGTGCAACAGGCTAAATCAATAACCGAAAGGCGTAAGCCTGAGCAGCCTAAAAATATGTCGATTAAAGACCTGATAAATGCCCGCTTGAAGGAAAAGACCGACACTACGCAAAAGCAAGTACCTAAGCCAGAAATTAAACCAGACTCAGTTCAGAGAGAAGGTGTAATTAATACAGATGACTATACGTTTGAAGAACCCGTTAAAGCGGATACGATAAAACCAAAAACAGAAAAACCATTAAACACAAGCGATTATGTTTTTGAAGATGAGGCGGTGAAAGCCAAACAACCCAGCGAAACATTTTTAACACGCTACATGAAAGCGCGCGATGCAAGCCGGGTAACAGGGCCTTTTCCCTATATGCCAAAGTTTAGTTACGAAACCTTTGCCACCAATTTTGTAATTGATCCCTTGCGTGGATTTAGTATGAAGTTAGAAGCACAGATGAATGATATGTTGGAAAATTATCGTGTGCTGGGAGGGTTGCAAACTGCTTTTGACTTTAAGAATGGCGATGTGTGGGGCGAGTTTCAATTTCTGCCCTATCGTGTTGATTACAGTGTGCGTTTTGATCGGAAAGTGCTCTTTTGGGAGACCATAGGTAACAGTCAGGATCCGGTTTTAGAACAAAAATATTCTTTTCAAAAAATTGAAGTAGGGGCATCGTTGCCGTTATCAGTGCGCACACGTGTTTCATTTAAACCCTTTGTAGGGTTTACTCAGTATGTAGACAGAGGAAACGTTTTTCCGCAAAATGTAGCTCCGGAATTTTTGCCGTCACAGCATCAGGTTTATTCGGGTGCACGGGCCGAAGTAGTATATGATAATTCGCTCACTACCGGTATGAATATTATTGAAGGCACACGCGGTAAATTCAGCGTGGTGCATTACAAAGCAATAGGAAATGGCGCGAAAAGTTTTTCGCAGGCATCGTTAGACATACGGCACTATCAGAAAATTTATCGCGAAATTGTATTGGCTGTACGTGGGTTTACAGGAACATTTTTTGGCAACTCGCCCAAAAAATACTTGTTGGGGGGTATGGACAACTGGGCATTTAACCGGATTAATTACACAGGCCTTCAAAACCCGTTACGAAGCTCTTCAGGCGCATACAACGAAAACATACTTTTCTCGGAATTTGCCACAAGCCTTCGTGGTTTTGATTATGCAACCTTGTATGGCAATAGTGTAGCGGTTGGAAATATAGAATTGAGAGTGCCATTGGTTAGGGCACTAAGCAATGGGCCTATTACGTCAAACTTCTTTCGCAATTTACAGTTTACCGCATTCTACGACATTGGAACAAGCTGGACAGGCCCGATACCCCTTAACTCACGCAACAGCGTACGTAAACGAGTAGTGCCCGAAGATCCTACCGAATCGGGTAGCCCGTTTGTAATTGAGATAAATGAATACCTTAACCCGTGGCTATATAGTTATGGTGTTGGCTTGCGCACTATGATGTTCGGCTATTACATGAAGTTTGATTTAGCCTGGCCGGTAGAAAACTATCAGGTAAAAGACCCACGGTTGTCAGTAACACTTGGCTTCGATTTCTGATTTACTACGAGTGCATTAAAAAATAAATACCTTGCAAGGTATTTTGAACAGCTATTGTATGATTAAATCCATGACTGGTTTCGGGCAAGCATCTAATTCAGGCGAAGGCACCTTCTCTATTGAGGTAAAAAGCCTGAACTCAAAATTTTTAGACCTGAGCCTGCGCCTGCCTAAAAAATTCTCTGAGAAAGAACTGGAATTACGAAACCTGGTAGCCGATAAATTAGAGCGCGGTAAGGTTTCGCTCAGTATAGATTTTCAACCCGGATTAAAACAGGAAACCCGGCAGCGATACAACGAAGAGTTATTTGCTTCTTATTATGCTGAACTTAAAAGACTGGCAGACAAAGTAGGGTCGCCACAGGATGGGCTTTTTGAAATGGCACTTAACGCGCCCGATGTAATTCAGAATAATGGGAAAGAAGAATTAGATGTTGCCGAATGGGCGCGCGTACTGGCTTTGCTGAAAGCGGCCATTGAACAGTGCGACAAATTTCGATTAACCGAAGGTAAATCGCTTGAAGGCAAACTGGCAGGTTACATTGAGAATATCCGGCAAGGATTACTTCAGGTGGAGGAACTGGATCCAAAACGGGTGGAAAAAATCAGAGCCAGAATAAAAGGCAACATTACCGATTTTTTTGGAAGCGAAGGTTTTGATGCTAACCGGTTAGAGCAAGAGATAATTTTTTATATTGAAAAACTCGACATTCACGAAGAGCGCGTACGCCTTAAAACGCATCTCGATTATTTCTTGAAAGTAATAGAAGAAAAGCAATCGGCAGGGAAAAAACTGGGGTTTATTGCACAGGAGATAGGCCGCGAGATAAACACCATTGGCAGCAAAGCCAATGATGCCGAAATGCAGAAATACGTGGTGTTGATGAAGGAGGAGTTGGAAAAAATAAAGGAGCAATTAAATAATGTATTGTAACAAGAAAAATGCAACTCCTTTTCATGCCAAAATTTTGCATTGTATCTGTTTTATTTTGTTGATTCGCACCCCGATTTAAAACCTCGGTGATGCATGAATCCAATTGAATTAAAAATTGCAGGTGAATTAAATCTTAAAGCGCCACAGGTTACTTGTGTAGTAGCGTTACTGGCCGGTGGTGCTACCATTCCGTTTATAGCCCGCTATCGTAAAGAAGTTACCGGTAGTTTAGACGAAGTACAGTTAGCGGCTATTCGCGACCGACATGAACAGTTAGTTGAATTGGATAAAAGAAGAGAGTCAATACTTTCATCCATCGAAAAACAACAAAAGCTTACACCCGAACTTGCCCATGCCATTAACCAGGCAGAAACACTGAACGAACTAGAAGATATTTATTTGCCTTACAAACCAAAGCGTAAAACCCGGGCAAGCATAGCAAAGGAAAAAGGACTGGAACCATTAGCGGTTACCATTTTTGAACAAGCTACTACTGATGTAAGTACATTGGCTAAAACATTTATTGATGCGGAAAAGGGAGTTACATCTGAACAGGAGGCGCTAGATGGTGCCCGCGATATAATGGCCGAATGGATAAGTGAAAACCAGGAAGCGCGCCAGAAGATACGCGAATTGTTTTGGGGTGAAGGGATAATTGAAGCGGCCGTGATTAAATCGAAAGCTGAAAGTAATGAGGCCCAGAAATTTAAAGATTACTTCGATTGGAAGGAACCCATTAAAAAAACGCCTTCGCACCGGCTGCTTGCCATGCGCAGAGCCGAAAAGGAAGGCTTTATTACGTTAGATATTGCTCCGGAAGAAGGGCAGGCAATTGCTTCATTAGAAAAACAATTTGTTAAAGGAGCATCTAAGGCAAGCGAGCAAGTTTCACTGGCAGTTAAAGATTCGTACAGGCGTTTATTAAAACCTTCGCTTGAAACGGAAATCAGAGTAGAAAGCAAAATGAAAGCCGATGCAGAGGCCATTCAGGTGTTTGCAGATAATCTGAAAAAACTTTTACTCGCTTCACCACTGGGCCAGAAAAGAGTGTTAGCTCTTGACCCGGGCTTTCGTACAGGCACAAAATTAGTGTGTTTGGATGAGCAAGGCACGTTATTGTTCGATACGGTATTGTATCAAAATGAGCCACAACGCGAAACTGCTAAATCGGCCACTATTGTACTGGGTTTGTGCGATCGGTTTAAGATTGAAGCCATTGCTATTGGTAATGGTACCGCCAGCCGCGAAACAGAAACCTTTGTGAAGAACATTGGCTTACCTAAAGAAATTTTAATTGTGATGGTGAATGAGAGTGGAGCATCGGTATACTCTGCTTCGGATGTGGCACGAGAAGAATTTCCAAATCATGATGTAACAGTGCGGGGCGCAGTTTCAATTGGTCGCAGGCTAAAAGATCCGTTGGCCGAGTTGGTAAAGATCGACCCGAAATCTATTGGGGTTGGTCAGTATCAGCACGATGTGGATCAACCAAAACTAAAGGCCGGGCTTGATGATGTGGTAGTCAGTTGTGTAAACTCTGTAGGCGTAGAATTGAATACAGCCAGTAAAGAATTGCTGGCCTATGTTTCGGGCCTTGGCCCGCAATTGGCAAAAAGTATTGTGGAGTACCGTAATCAACATGGCGCATTCGCAGATCGCAATGCACTGCTGAAAGTACCGCGCCTTGGTGAAAAAGCATTTGAACAGTGTGCAGGATTTTTACGCATACGCGATTCTAAAAATCCGCTTGACGCAAGCGCTGTGCATCCTGAACGGTATGAGTTAGTGAAACAATTTGCAACCGACCTTGGCTGCACCATTAAAGATTTGATGACAAGTGCAGAGCTTCGAAAAAAACTGGATCTTAAGAAATATGTATCCAACACAGTTGGCTTACCAACCTTAACTGATATTTTATCGGAACTTGAAAAACCGGGTCGCGATCCGCGCGAGAAGTTTGAGGTATTTGAATTTGCAGAAGGCGTTCATGAAATAAAAGATTTAAAAATAGGAATGAAACTGCCAGGCATTGTAACTAATGTAACGGCCTTTGGTGCATTTGTAGACATTGGTGTACATCAGGACGGGCTTGTTCATGTAAGCCACCTGAGTGATAAGTTTGTAAAAGAACCCAGCCAGGTGGTAGCTGTACAGCAAAAGGTACAGGTAACAGTAATGGAGGTGGATATTGCACGTAAGCGTATTGCCTTATCACTGAAGGCTGATCCGTTTGGGAATACCCCACGGCAAGAACGCACCGAGCGAATATCTAAACCCCGTCCGGTTGAATCGATGGAAGATAAACTCGCACAACTGCGTGATAAGTTTAAGCGATAACAAGCATTGTACTGAAAATAAATAGGGCTGCCTTGTATGGGCAGCCCTAAATTTTAAAAAGTTAATTTATAATTACGACCCCGGGTTATCTTTAGCCAACTCACTCATCAGGGCATCATATTTTGCTTTCAATGCAGTATCGGTGCCTAGTGCTTTCCTTACTTTATTAAAAGTAGCCGCACCAACATAATCTTTTGCAAGAGTTTGAACGGCCTGATTGATTTTTACAGTAGCAGAGTCACGTTTTAACGCCAGCTCCTTTACAAAGGTAATTCTTCGGGTGTGGCTTTAGCTTCAGCTAACCGGGCCTCGTCTGCAATGATTTTAGAAATTTCATTGTAGCGGGTTGCTGTTACCTCTTTGTTGTTCTTTACTAATTCAGTAATCATTTCTTTTACCTCGGCCGACATCTCGTTAATTGAGTCCATAGCGGTTGCGTACTTGGTAAGCTCTTCGTCTGTAACCGTTACGTCCTGCGCTAATGCCGATACACTCAACAAACAGAAAATGGGAATAACTAAGAATTTTGTCTTCATAGTAGTTTGGTTATAGTTTAACAGGTTGTTTAATACGCAGTTTAGTAAACAACGTGTAACTATGCAACTATTTTTAGTTGAGGAAAGAGCAATGTTCTTAATTTGCAACTCTAAGTCGTGCAATTACCCCTTCGTCTTGCAGCAAGATTAATTCATGGCCTTCGAGCCGATACACATTTATAATCTCAAGACTTTGAAGAAAAGAAGTTTCTATCGTCATGGTTTCTGCGCAGAACATACGGGTTGCGGCTATGTTGTTAAACTTAATTTTTTGACCGTTTAACTCATATGAACCAGCTAATTGATTACACCCTCCAAAACCATTTAATACCATGCTTTTGGAAGCGAATACCAGATAAGGTTTGTTTTCGATGGTTACGGCTTGCGAGTTGAGTTCAACTAAATTCCAACGGGTGTTTTCCAGTGTAATTTTTGTGATGCCCACTACTTCATTGATTTTATTGGATGGTTTGCAATTCATGGCCAGAAAGGCAATTAGCGTTAGCAGACCAGTAATTTTTAAAATGTATTTCATATCGGTTACGATTCAAATAAATTAAGAAATTCCTGCTTTTTATTAGGTGAAATTTCAAGTTCCTGATTGTTTTTCATGGTTACGTATCCACCCTTTCCCTTCGAATATCGTACCACAAAATCCGGATTGATGAGGTGAGATCGGTGAATGCGCACAAAACGATGTTCTTTCAGTATATCTTCGAAATATTTAAGTGTACGACAAATTAAAAGCGGTTGTGTGCTCTCAAAATGAAACCGTGTAAAATTGTCAGCGCCTTCGCAATATAAAATGGAGTTAATATTTACAATTTCGAACCCCTCCAGCGTAGGCAACATAATTTTTTGATGCGCACCATTTTTTTTATTTTCCAGCAAGAGGCGCGCATGCTGCATGTAATTTTTTTCAGTGCGCTCGGTTTTAATTTTTTCAACGGCCTTCACCAACTCATCAATATCAATGGGCTTAAGAAGATAATAGGCAGCGCTTTGGTTGAGTGCCTGAATAGCATAATTATCAAACGCGGTAACAAAAACAATTTCAAACGTTACAGAACCTATTTTATCAAGCAGGTCAAACCCATTTCCGTATGGCATTTCAATATCCAGAAACACTACATCCGGGTTGTGTTTTTTAATTTCTTCAAGCCCGGTAGCAACAGATTCTCCAAAGCCAAGCACGCTAACATCGGGGCAATACTTTTTTAAGTAGTTTGCTAATATTTCGCGGCTATCTTTTTCGTCATCTATAATTATAGCCTTCATAGTGCAGGAGCTTTTGAAATGGGTAATGTAATAGTTACACGTGTGCCGGCATCAGCTGGCAGGTCCTCAATAGAAACTGTAAAGGTTGTTTTGTATATGGTGTTTAAAATCTGCAAACGCTCCTGAATGTTTTTTAACCCTGTTGAATGATGCTTCTTCTGATTGTCTGTTTTTAGTTGAGCTGATTTTTTCCGGCCGATACCATCATCAGCCACCACCACTTTCATATGGCCATCTTGCCTGATAAATTCTAAGTTTAGTTTTCCTTTTTCTTCTTTATACCGCAATCCATGCCAAACCGCATTTTCAATATAAGGCTGAATGAGCATGGGGGGTAATTGAATGGTTTCTTTGTTCAGGCTTTCATCAATTGTTAAAGTGTAATCAAATTTATCGCGAAAGCGATAGTGCTCTAACTTCACATAAAGTGAAATGATTTCTTCCTCTTTCTGTAGCGAAATAAAATCTTCTTGCGAATTCTCCAGTACCAGTCGCATAAGTTTAGAAAATTCGGAAAGATACTTATTGGCCGATCGTTCATCGTTTTGCGAAATAAACTGATTAACCGAATTAAGAGCATTAAAAATAAAATGCGGGTTCATTTGAGCGCGCAGCGATTTAAGCGCCAGCAACTGATTGGCCCGTTTGCTGGCCTGTGCGTTTTTGTAAATGAAATAGCTGGTGATCAGAATGACTGCAATTATAATGAGTAGCCCGTAGATAACCAGTTGCTGTTGCTGAAGCAGAGTTTGTTCTTCGCGTTGGCCCGTTACAACTTCGTTACTCAGCGTTTCAATTTCTTTTTGCTTAAGCAGCAATTCGGCCCGTTGTTGTTGGTTAATTTGAGTTTGCTGTTCGTTGCGAATTACGGATTCGCTGTATTTCCTGTATGCGCCTAACGCATCGGCTGCACGTCCGTTTTTTTCATAAAGTGTGGCAAGATTAAGATAGGCAGCGGCTTGATCGTTAGGGTTGCTTATCGAATCAGCCAGCACTGCTGCTTCTTTTAATTGTTGAATGGCTTTATTTGTTTCGCCTTTGGCTACCAGCGATTTGCTAAGTTCGATTTTATCTTTTGATACTTCAGTAAGATTATTCAACTCGCGGTTATAATCGATAGATTGATTGCGTAACGTGATATCTTCGTCATATCGTTTTTGATCGCGCAACACTTCTGAAATTTCTTCTTTGGTGCTTTTTAGAGCCTCTTCCTCTTTGGCTGGTGCAGCATTGCCAGCCGAGCGGATATTTTGTTGCGAAGATTGGTAAAGCGTATTGGCTTTATCTACTTCATTGGTGCGGGCATAGATTTTAGCTTTTTGATTTTGAACTTTACCCAACAACACATCACCAGCAATTTTTGGATTCACTTTAATTTCTTCAACCGCAGTAAGCGCTCCAGTGTAATCGCCCATCTGGTAATACACTTCCGAAATATCGAGTTGGCGTTCTGCTTTCTCTGTGTCGGTTAAACGGAGCGCGAGGGTTTGCCTGTAATAGTCTAAGGCCTTATCATAGTTTGCCATTTTTAAGTACGTATTTCCCAGTCCGCGCAACGTGCGTGCATAGTCTGGCGTGGAAGCATAACGCACCGCCAGCCGCTGATAGGCCTTAGTATAGTTTTCGAGTGCCAGCGTCCATTCATTTATTTGTTCATTTATTTCACCTATCAGTAGATAGCAGCGCGCCTCGTTCAATGCATCGGCTTGCGCCAGACTCATGCCCAATGCTTCCTGAACATAGTTTAGGGCTTGTGCCGGATTTGCACTCTTTGTTAATTCTGCATCGCGTAAAAGTTGCGTAATACTGCCTTGCGATGACCGGCTCTTAAAATCTGAATACGAGTCTGCTTTTTTCTTCTGCGCAAGGCAAACGTTGCACAGGCAAACGAGCGCAGTAGCAAGAAAAAATGTAAGCAGCTTTTTCATTTCAGTACGTGTTGTCAGGTTTAATCAACGTGCTAAATTGTAATTAGGCCGGAAAGTTAATACAATAATTTTGGGTCATTTAACCTTGCCTTATTGGTTTAAGAGGGTTTACCCAGCCAGTAGAGGGGTTCACCCACTCAAATGCGGGTATCACTAAGTTACGGTACCCCCACACGTTTTTACGCGTAAACTTTACCAAAAACTAAAACGCCATGAACACACTAACATGTTGGGTAGGTAAGGTTAAGAACCGTTTATTTGCCCTTTTATCTCTGATTCTTTTTTTTAACCTCAGTGCATTTGCACCCGCACCTCCTGTGGTTAAAGATCAAAGCATTCAACTGGCCTTATTGCTGGATACCAGCAACAGTATGGATGGATTAATTGACCAGGCTAAATCGCAACTTTGGAAAATTGTAAACGAACTGGCTGCAGCCAAATGTGCCGATGGAAGAAAGCCTAATATTAAAATAGCGCTTTATGAGTATGGTAACGATGGCTTGCCTTCCTCGGAAGGATACATTCGGTTAGTAAGTGGTTTAACCGATGATCTGGATGTGATTTCCGAAAAACTCTTTGCCCTTTCTACCAATGGCGGTAATGAGTATTGTGGCCATGTGATTAACACCTCGTTAAAGCAATTGGATTGGAGTACATTGGCTAATGATCTGAAGATGATTTTTATTGCTGGTAATGAACCATTTACACAAGGTGGTATATCGTATCGTTTAGCCGGTACAAACGCCAAAGAAAAAGGAGTGGTAGTAAATACAATTTTCTGTGGCCCGTATGAGGAGGGTGTGCGTACAAGCTGGAAAAACGGAGCCGATATTACCGGTGGTTCTTATATGAGTATTGAACAAAACCGCAAAACAGTGTATGTGCCCTCTCCTTACGATGATCGGATTAGCGCATTGAATGAAAAACTGAATGACACCTATGTATATTATGGCAGCAACGGAGCCTCTAAAAAAGAATTGCAAGCTGTGCAAGACAGCAATGCCGGTAGCTACGGTGAAGCAAATAAGGTAGAGCGCGCAGTATCAAAAAGTTCACATGCTTATAAAAACTCAACCTGGGATTTGGTGGATGCTTCAAAAGAAAATGAAGAAGTAATTGTAAAGGCAAAAGACGAAGACCTGCCTAAAGAAATGAGAGGCATGACCGTAACTCAACGTCAGGCCTATGTAAAAGAAAAAGCCACTGAACGCAAGAAGATACAAGACGAGATACAAGCACTGAGTAAAAAACGCCAGGAGTATATTGCAAGTAATACACCCAAAGAAATAAGTGATAGTATGTTAGATGCAGCCATGATTAAAGCGGTGCGCGAAACGGCTAAAACAAAGAAGTTAACTTTCTAAACAGGTGGGTTAGGTTATCCCGGGGGTTGTTGTAGTGATGAACTTTGGGGTAACCTTTTTTAATGAAAGCAGTATGAATTTTTTTTTCTTGCCGTCAGGTTTTCAACCTGACGGATTTTTTTGTGGACTTCCTTTCTTAGCGACTCCAGATTGGAGGAGCTTAATCACACCGCCACCTCAAAACTCTCGGCCGAGGCGCGTTTCATGTAATCATCATAATCAAACGGAATGTCTCCATCACTTAGCAAACAACCTTCGGGCAGGGTAGGATAAATTTCTTCGTACGTTTTTACTAAGTTCATAAACACACGCCTGTATACGTGTGTGCGGTTAATCTGATCGGGGTTGTCTAATCCGGCTGCCCCCATCAGTTCAACAAACCCTTCTAGCGTGTTTTTATGATAGTTGGCCACGCGTACGGTTTTATCTTCTACCACCAGGCCTTTCATAAAGTAAGGATCTTGGGTGGCCACACCGGTAGGGCAGGTGTTTTTATGACACTCTAATGCTTGTATACAACCTAAGGCCATCATCATAGCGCGGGCACAATTACACGTATCGGCCCCCAGTGCCATGGCCCTCAGAATATGGAAGCCGGTTAGAATTTTACCGGAGGCAATCAAACGCATTTCGTTGCGAATACCAAAACCGCGCAAGGCATTATCCGCGAAAGCGAGTGCATCCAGCATGGGCATGCCTACCGAGTTTGAAAATTCTGGCGGAGCAGCACCCGTGCCTCCTTCACCACCATCAATTGTAATAAAATCGGGATAGGTGTTTAGTTGTACCATAGCTTTGCAGATAGAAAGAAACTCGCCCTTACGGCCGATGCAAAGTTTAAACCCTATGGGCTTGCCATTTGAAAGTGTGCGCAATCGTTTTACAAATTGAACTAACTCAAGCGGAGTACTAAATGCGCTATGAAAAGGGGGTGAGAAAACAGTAGTGCCGGCTTTTACATGGCGGATGGCAGCGATCTCAGGTGTGTTTTTCTTGGCAGGTAAAATTCCGCCATGCCCGGGTTTTGCGCCTTGCGATAGTTTGATCTCTACCATTTTTACATTGGAGTGAGCAACATTTTTTTGAAATATTTCATCGCTGAAGTTTCCATTGTCATCGCGGGCACCAAAGTAGCCCGTTCCAATCTGCCAGATTAAATCGCCTCCGGGTTTAAGGTGGTATGGGCTAATGCCACCTTCGCCTGTATTATGGGCAAAGCCACCAATTTTTGCGCCACCATTCAATGCTAATACTGCGTTTTTACTTAGCGATCCAAAACTCATGGCGCTTATGTTAAGCACACTCATATTGTAAGGTTGTGTGCATTCTTTTCCGCCAAAACGAATGCGTGGGCTATGATCAAGTTTATGAAAATCTTTAGGAACAATAGAGTGGGTCATCCATTCGTAACCTTCGGCATATACATTTAACTGGGTGCCGAATGGAATAGTATCCGTTTGTTTTTTTGCGCGTTGATAAATAACAGAGCGTTCGTTGCGGTTGATGGGTGCCCCATCGGTGTCGCTCTCTACAAAGTATTGTTGAATTTTAGGTCTCAGATCTTCAAACACATAGCGTAAACGGCCCAGCACCGGAAAATTGATACGAATAGATTGCCGGGGTTGAAGTATATCCTGAATACCCAGCAGGATAACGGGGCCAATCAGAATAAAAAGGTAGAGTGCGTTTTTCCAGAAATAGGCAAGTGCCAATACAACGGCAATAGCAAGTGCAGAGTAGAGGTAGAATGCGGTACGCTTCATAGATTGGTTAGGATTAAAGACCGGATAAATTAGCTATTCTCAAACAGGAATCAAACCGATTTTGATTTTTCTCAGGCTACTTTCATTGCTACCAGGCCTTTACTTTTATGCAACCGCATTTCAAAATGAGTAAGAATGAAATGATTCATTTTGTTTTCGGCAAGTATAGCGTGGCGGTTTTCTGGCAGAAACACGGTTAAATCCAATACAGCCTGCAGAAAAAGTTCATGGGCACAAAAGCGAGTTGTCCATTCTGCGAAAGCAGTTTCCCACTCAACTTTGTATTTTTCAATATGGTCGCGGCCATCCCATACAAATTCAAGTTGAACTTCTCCATGTTTGTAGCGATACACTGCTGCCAGATTCTGATAAAAAGCTTCGAGTGGTTTTGAATTTTTAAGTTTAAATGTGGCGAAGAGTAATGTAAAAGCATCTTGCAGGCCTAATGGATTATGCTTTTGCAGATAAATGGATTTTACTTTTTCGACAAGGCTTACCAGCAAGTGTTGCCGCGATGTAATCTGGGCTTCTTCAAGCAGATAGTTTTTGTCTAGCGGAAAAAATTTACGAATCACGCTGGGACAGAAGGTTTTACAAAAGTAAGAAGAAAAACAAAGCGTGCAAAAATTTTATCCCATCAGGGATCATACACGGTTGCCGGGGCGGTTATCAGATTGGTTGGATACTTAATCCGCAGGTTGGTTCTAAACTCAAACCGGAATGGTTCTAATGCTTCTATTGTTTTGGGGTAGTAGTATACACGTGCTTCAACCGTATTGAAGATGAGGTTCTCGTTGCGGGCGCGCAGGGCAGCAGAAAACCCGGAATAAAAATTTTGTTTTTGAAACAATACACGATTCGCTTTGGCGAGGTAGGCCAGGTCTACTCGTGTAACAGGTGCAAAATGAAAGCCGGCTAATTTTAAGGGAGTAAACCAAACCGTTTCTGTTCGGAACACGAGCCGTTGCGCACCCCACAAACTATCGGGCCTAAAACCATGAATGCCATTTCCATCGCGTATATCTAATAACCTTTTGTGGCCAGCATTAATTTGCGATGCAAAATTGAGTTCGGCCTGGTGTCTTATTTTCACTTTGCCTAAAAAATAGAGCCGGCTGTTCCTGCTTATTCCAAATTGTGCCTGCGCATCTTCTATTAATGCTTCGCTCCAATAGTTGCCAAGTTTAAGGGTGTAGGTGTAAAATGTTCCGTCTTTATTTACGGTACTTAAGGTAAGTTCAGCGCCCGAGTAAAATCTTTCTTTACCGAGTTCACGCTCCCAGCCACCGGTAAACGCAAGCCTATAACCATAGGGCACATCTTCTGTTCGGCCAAAGCCCAACACATAATTGGTTTTGTAAAAATCTTGTTTAAAGAAGGTGAGTTGCCCCAAAAAAGTGGTGCGGTTTGAATAAATAAGTTGATCGTTGAACGAAATGTTTTCCGGGTTTTTTAAAAAGCGTTCTTCAAACGCGCGCACAGCAATAAACCTGCGGTTACGATTTTCGGTGAGTGAGTTCGGCAACTTGTTAAACCCAAACGAATATCCGGCCCATACATCGTGTATCAGGTATTCGTACTTTTTAAAGTCGGCATCATCTTTACGGGTTGTATTAGCAGACCAGTTGCGGCTTATTTCTGCCGCACCAGCCCACCGTACAAACGGGTGGAATAAGGGCCGGTCTAATCTAAAAAAGTATGCACTTTCGTTTTCGTTGCCTACACTGCGGCCTGTATTAATTTCTGAATAGCCCGCGGTAGCGTTAACAAAGCTTCCGAACAAATTCGTTTTGCGATACAGAAATTCATAACCAGTTGTGGGGTTGCGGTCGGTATTATACACTCCGGAAACCTGTACGCGTTGGCCCATGCCTGCCAGGTTGGCTTCCTGCATCCGAAAGCGATAATCGGCAATTCCGCGAGGAGAAAACGTTATGCCCAGGCTAAACACATCGCGTGTCATTACCAACAGGTCAATAGAGTCGCTTTCTTCTGAAATAGGGGCAACAAATATTTTGGAGTCGAGAATAAAATCCAGATCGCGCAGGTAGCGCTCATTATCTGCGGCCCGGTACGGGTTAAAGGGTTTGCCTTCGCGTAAAAAAATATTTTCGCGTATTACCCACTCTTTGGTGTCATTATGCAGGCGGTTGGCCAGATGTGCTACAGCCGATCGAAACCTGCGGGTAGTATCCTGCACGGTTCTGTCGAACCCGATACGGTTTACAATAATCTTACGAATAATTTTTCCTTCGTAGGGTAAAAACGAGTCTTCACTTTTTACGGTAATAACGGTATCGGCAGGGGGGGTGCGGGTAATAGTGCCAACTACTTGTTTGGTTATTTTACTGTGTTTAATCTGATCGATTTTTTTTAAGTGTGTGGTATCCTGGCCGGGTGCCATAACCGGTAAAATGAAAACACAAAGCACACCATACCACACATACCGTTTCATAGCCAGGCAAAGCTACAGCATTAATTTTTGGATATAACCGGGCTATAAAATGCAAAGAACCAGCCCCCGACCAATCTTATTTTGGTGATTTTTAAGGTGTTGAACCTGTTTTTTGAGATAAAAAAGTGGGCTTTAAGACTAATCCATTTAAGCCAGGTAATTGTTTTTTAACTCAAAGCACAGGGCATAAAGTACAAGGGCTTAGTTGTTTATGAAATTGTTAATAAAATGTGTGGAAGATTTAAAACGAAGGTCTCTTTTTTTGAGGGCTAAAAGGGATATTTTTGCTGCCTGAAAATCCAATCACTTAAACCCTATTTTATGAGGAAAATTTTACTGCTAATAACCTTTGCGCTCGGGTTAAATCTAACGATGAATGCGCAGGTTACAACAGCTACATTAACCGGTACAGCAAAGGATGATGCGGGTACTGGTATTCCAGGTGCCAACGTGGTGGCGGTACATGAGCCATCAGGAACAACATATGGCACAGTTTCTAGTCTGGATGGAAAGTTTACCATTCAAAACCTACGCGTAGGTGGTCCTTACAAGGTTACAATCAGTTTTGTAGGTTACCAGACTCAGTCTTACGGAGACATTTATCTGAAGTTAGGCGAGCCTTATGTTCTTAATCATTTGATGAAGGAAGAGGGGACACAACTGCAGGAGATTGTAGTGCTTGCTACAGAAGATGTGATTATGAACAGCAGTCGTAATGGAACGCTTACCAATATTGGTTCGCGTCAGATTATGACCATGCCTTCCATATCGCGTAGCATGAATGATATGATAAGAATGACACCGCAGGCTTCCTCAAACAGTACGGGTGCTATTGGTGGTGGTAACTATCGCCAGAATTATATAACGGTTGATGGTTCAGATTTTAACAACACCTTTGGTATTGGAGGAAACCTGCCGGCAAACGGATCGCCTATTTCACTGGATGCCCTTGAAGAAATTTCTGTAAACATTACGCCATACGATGTTCGCCAGGCAAACTTCATTGGTAGTTCTATCAATGCCGTTACCCGCTCAGGTACAAACAATTTTTCCGGATCGGCCTATACCTTTTTCAGAAATCAAAATCAGCAGGGAAATAAAGTTGGCGACAATCCGGAATTAACCCGTGCGCCACTTGATATTAAAACATACGGTATTCGTCTGGGTGGCCCGATTTTGAAAAACAAATTGTTCTTCTTTGTTAACTACGAAAAAACATCTGAGACTCGTCCGGGTCAGTTACAAGTAGCATCAACCCCTGGAAAACCCTTTAACCCGGCAGTTAATCCCCAGGTAAGTCGCCCGGAAGCTACCTTTTTGGATGATGTAAGCGATTACCTGAGAACTAACTATGGTTATGAAACAGGCCCTTATCAGGGATATGACAACGAAAGTGGTAATACACGTTTTGTTGCCCGTGTAGACTGGAACATTAACAACAATCACCGCATTAATGTGCGCTACAGCCAGGTAGAGAGCAAGTCGCCATCATTTCCTAGTACGTCTACATCAGGTTCTGGATTTAATGCAGCCAGTGGATTCAATCGCCAAAGCAATAATGCACTTTTCTTTAAAAATGCAGGTTATTTTCAGGAAGCAAATTTTTATTCATTAGCGGCAGAAGCTAACTCGCTGTTTGGCAAGGTTGCTAATACTCTTCGGTTTACGTATACACACCAAAATGACCCACGCAGTACAAATAGCAGTCAATTCCCATTTGTAGATATTCTGGATGGAGACCCTGCAAACAACCGTACCTTAACATCTTTTGGTTACGAAGTGTTTTCGTTCGGCAACTTGCGCGATGTTACCACTTATTCGCTTGTTGACTATGCTACCTTTACAAAAGGTATCCATAATATAACGGCTGGTATTCAGGCAGATTTTCAAAAAACCAAAAACGGCTTTCAACGGTTTGGAACAGGATACTATGTGTTTGCAGATTGGGATGATTTTATCGGTGGAGCTAACCCGATCAACTACGCCATCACCTACTCACTTTCACCTGGTTTTCAACAAGCATTTCCAAACATTGGATATAATCAGTATTCAGTGTATGGACAGGACGAAATGTCTATTAATGAACGGTTGAAGGTAACAGCTGGTATTCGTTTTGATATGGCTGCTTTCCCTTCAGTAGATGGTATTAAAACACACCCGTTGGTTGAACCTCTCACTTTTGCAAATGGTAAAAAGATGGATTCAGGTCAGTTACCGGATGCCCGTTTAATGGTATCGCCACGTGTTGGCTTTAACTGGGATGTGAAGGGAGATCGTTCATTACAGGTTCGGGGAGGAACAGGTATTTTCACCGGTCGTGTACCAACCGTATGGTTAGTAGCGCAATCTGGTGATGCCGGATTACTTCAATTCACAGAAACCTTTACAGGCCAAGGCAACACCCCGGGGCCCTTCCGTGTTGAACCTTATCGTCCGGCAACCCCCCCGGCAGCAGGCACATCCATCCCGTCAACGTTTAGTGCCATTGATCCTGATTTCAAATTTCCACAGGCATGGAAAACCAGCCTTGGGGTTGATAAGAAATTGCCATTTGGTTTAGTGGGTAGTTTAGAAGGTATTTATACTAAAGACATCAATACTGCGCTGGGTGTTAATCACAATATACAAGACCCTACTGCTTTGAATGTAGCTGGGTATCCTGATAACCGTCCGTTTTTCCCAACCAGCAACAATAACAAGTTTATTTATAAACTAAGTGGTGGTCAGGCAAGCACTGTAAGCGGTAGTGCATGGAATCCTATTATGCTAACAAATGGTAACAAAGGGCACTATTGGTCAGTTACGGCTAAATTGGAAAAGCAATTTGATAAAGGACTTTCAGCGTTTATCGCATATACAAAAAGTGATGCGAAAGTGCTTTATGATGGTGGTGGAGATCAGTTGATCAACACCTGGCAGAATACCCAGATAACTGGAAATCCCAATAATCCACAATTGAGCTCTGCAAACTATATAGTGCCTTCACGCGTGGTGGCTTCAATTTCATATCGCAAAGAATATCTGAAAAAACTGGCATCACAAATCTCCATTTTCTTTGAAGGCTCTGTAGCAGGAAGATTCTCCTATACTTACAGTTCAGATTTTAACCGCGATGGTCAGGTAAACGATTTGATCTACATACCAAGAGACGCATCTGAAATTACATTTACCGATTTTAATTATGGTACAGGCGCTAATCCTAACGTGGTAACTGCTGCTCAACAAAGCGATTTGTTCTTTCAATATATTGAACAAGACGATTATCTGAGCAAACATAAAGGAGAGTATGCTGAGCGTAATGGTGCTAAGATGCCCTGGAGAAACCAGATTGACCTGCGCTTTACACAAGACTTATTTACAGATATTGCCGGAAGAAAAAACACCCTGCAGTTTACGATTGATATATTCAACTTCGGAAACCTGTTGAATTCGAAGTGGGGTATTTACAAATCGGTTAATGCGCCTGGTATATTGGTACCTACTAACATAACCTCTACTGGTGGGGCTGTTACTACAGGCGGTGCAGTAGCACCAACATTCAGGCTGCAATCAAATGGTAGCCAACCGGTATCAACTACCTTCAGAGATAATAACAGTATTTCGTCTACCTACTACATGCAATTTGGTTTGCGGTATATTTTTAATTGATAGTTGGTTTACTAAGTTTAAAAAGGCCTCATTTGGGGCCTTTTTTTATTTACCGGTTAGCTGTATATTCCCTAACTATGTTCAGGCGGCAATCTTTGTTTTTTCTTCTATTTCTGCTGTACGCCTGTACACCCTCCGGCCACAACCGGAGTTTTACCACCGAACCTCAGGTAAATTTTGATCTTGAGGCTATTCGCGAGCGCGGCTCATTAGTAGCTCTGCTCGATAACAATTCCATCAGCTACTTCATTTACAAAGGTCAACCGATGGGGTATGAGTATGAGTTACTAAGGGATATGGCAAAATCTTTAAAGGTTGATCTGAAAATCCGGCTGGTTACCGGAATAGAGCAGGCCATTGATCTGCTGAACAAAGGCGAAGGCGATGTGTTGGCATTTCCGCTAACAATTACAGCTGAGCGAAAGCAATACGTAACCTTTACAAACCCACACTTTGATACGCACCAGGTATTGGTACAAAAGAAACCGGCCAACTGGCGCATGCAGGCACCGGAAATGCTCGAAAAAAAATTGATTAGGCAACCCGAACAGCTAGGCGGACAAGAAGTGTACGTAATGAAAGGTTCTGCTTTTCTTGATAGACTACGGGAGTTGAATACACAATTGCAAAAACCAATTCTGATTAAAGAAGATAGCGCTACTGCAGAGACCGAATCGCTTATACAAAAAGTAGCTACCGGAGAAATTAAATTCACGGTAACGGATGAGGTGATTGCCAATACCAATACCTTGTATTATTCAAACCTCGACATCAATACTGTTTTAAGCGAACCTCAACAAATTGCATGGGCTGTGCGAACAAACTCTCCTCAGCTTCAAACCGAGATTAATGCGTGGCTAGCCAAAACAAAGAAGTCGGGTGTGTTTCGGGTTATCTATAGCAAATATTTTAAAAGTAATAGACTGGCATTAGCTCGCATAAAAGATGACTATTCATCATTGGCTGGTGGCCACCTTTCTCCGTACGATGAACAATTAAAACGCGGTGCGGAACAAATTGGTTGGGATTGGCGATTGGTAGCATCGGTTGTGTATCAGGAATCGAATTTTAACCCACGCGTAAAATCCTGGGCCGGGGCTGTGGGGCTTATGCAGATTATGCCTGCAACCGGAGAGTACTTTGGAGCCAGTAACCTATGGGATCCTTCGCAAAACATTAATGTAGGTATTCGCTTTCTGAAATTTCTGGATAAACATTGGGCTAAAACTGTTTCTGATCCGGAAGAGCGCATGAAGTTTGTGTTGGCGTCATATAACGTTGGGCTATCGCACGTAATTGACGCACAAAAATTAACCCGTAAGTATGGGAAAGACCCTACCATGTGGGATGGTAATGTAGAATACTATCTTTTACAAAAGCGCGATCCTAAATACTTTCGAGACCCAGTGGCCGTGGTTGGCTATTGCCGGTGCGATGGCCCCGTTCGGTATGTAAAAGAAGTATTACAACGATACGATGAGTATAAACTTCGGATTGTTGCCTGATTTATTTTTTTGGATTGATATCCGGAAGTTTGAATTTTTGAAGTGGGCTGGATTGCTTCATCATAGCTTCAATGTCGGCCACGGTGCGGGGTGCATAACCCGACAATAATTCACAACCTTCTTTGTTTACCAGATAATCGTCTTCAATGCGTACAGCAATGCCCCACCATTTCGGGTCGGTTGCGCTGTTGTTGGGTATGTAAATTCCCGGTTCAATAGTAATTGCCATGTTAGGTTCCAGCATACGATTACCTTTGTCGTGCACATCTAACCCGATATGGTGCGATACACCATGAGGGAAGTACAAATGTTTTTCTGTTTCTGTTTTAATAATACCCAATTCAACTAACCCTTTATTCACAACCCCGCGCGAAACTGTGGTAAGAAATGCCATATCAACACCGGGTTTACAGGCTTTCATAGAGGCTTCCTGGGCGTTAAGCACCAATTCATAAATTAATTTTTGTTCTGGTGAAAATTTCCCGTTTACGGGAATGGTGCGGGTAATGTCTGCCGTATAGCCGTGAAACTCAGCTCCAAGATCCATTAGAATTAATTCTTTATTGTCAAGAGAGGGTTTATAATTATCGATATAATGCAGAATGCAGCCGTTGTGCCCTCCGCCTACAATAGAAGGATAGCCTACATCTTCGGCCTGATATTTTTTAAACACAAACTCATGAATACCCTGTATTTCGCGCTCGCTCATGCCTGGCTCAATGGCTTTCATCACCTCAACCTGGCCCACACATGAAATCATAACGGCTTTGCGGATAAGCTCAATTTCTTCCTGAGTTTTAATGCCCCGTAAATTAGCCATGAGCTGATTCAGGCCTCTTGTATTTAAGTTGTTTTTTGGTTGCTCTTTTGCAACAATAAGACTGTTATCCTGTTTAGTATAGTTTACCTTTTGCTTGAATTGATCGATCAGACTGTACAGGTCGGCCGAATCGCGCGGGTTATCGCGTACATCGTTATAGAAATCATAAAAAAGTACTTCAGTAAATTTTGAAAAATCAACATTGTATTTTTTGAACTGACTGCCGTTAAAGGCTTGATCTAAACCCAGCAGATTCTTTACACCTTCGGCACCAAGCCTGCGGCCCGTCCACATTTCGGCCATCGCATTTCTCTCCTGAACAAAAATAATTTCATCGTAGCTAGTGCCGTTGGCTGCGGTTTGTTTGTTTTTAAAAATTAACAAAACAGCTTCGGGTTCGCGGTAGCCTGTGAGGTAAAAAAAATTGGGATCCTGGTGATATACATAATCCACATCGTTCGAGCGGTTACGCACTGCGTTGGCAAAAAAAACAGCAACCGAATTAGCGGGCATGCTGGCGCGAAGGTTGGCTCTGCGTTCTTTGTGCCACGCTTTACCCAGAAAATCGTTTGGCAGATCAGGGCTTTGGGCCAACAGGTACGAGGAAATAACGGAGATGAAAAGGGTAAGCAGAAGATGTTTCATAAAAGAGAATTCTTTATCAAATTAAATCAGTCGCGATGACTAATCCTAAAAGTAAAATGACCACCGGGGTGTGGATTAAAGTGAAATTCTTTGGTTAAAGCATTCGGATTAACGTATTCACAATTGCTTCAAAATCCAGTTCCTGCCAGTTATTTTCAATGCCGGGCTGTTTCATTACTTCATCCATAATTTGTTTTTGCTTCAGGCCGGTGTGCAGCGCATCAGAGTAGCGCATGGAATCCATGAACGTTACCATCGGGTAGAGCGGAATCCATTTATCAGGGAATAGTTCATACAGTTTGCTTTCAATTTTTTTGCGAAGTAAAAAATCGGCATCGGCTACGAGGTCGCGCATCTCAATAAAATTATCGAGTGCTAACCGGGCAATGGCATCGGTATCGGGCTTGCGCAGGTGTTGAAACTCGGGCAGCACAGCATCCCAATTGTCGTTGTGCTGGGTTAACAAAGCATTTAGTATGCGGCAATCTTCAAAACCGGCATTCATGCCTTGTCCGTAAAACGGAACAATGCCGTGTGCAGCATCACCAATCAACAACGTTTTGTTGCGTATCCACGGATAACATTTAATGGTAACAAGTGAAGAGGTTGGGTTAGCTTCAAAATCGTTTAACAACTCTGGCATTAAAGCTTTTGCATCGGGGAATGTTTCGGAAAAGAACTTTTCCACTTCGGCTTTTGCCTTCACCGAATCAAACGATGGGTTGCCTTCGAACGGAAAGAACAAGGTGCACGTAAAACTTCCGTCAGGGTTCGGCAGCGCAATCATCATAAAGCTTTCGCGTGGCCAGATGTGAAGGTGATTTTTTTCTAATTGAAAAGATCCGTTAGCTCCAGGTGGAATGTGTAGTTCTTTATAACCGTGGTCAATGTAATCCTGTTCGTAATCGAACCGATCGGTAAACTGAAACGCAGTGCGTACGGCAGAGAAGGCGCCATCGGCACCGATGATGTAATCGAATTCGTAGTTCTTAGTCTTTAGTCCTGAGTCCTGAATCTGACTTTTGACTATTGACTCAGGACTATGGACATATAAAGTAGTATGTTCTAAATCCACTCTCGTAACCCGTTGTTCAAACCGAAACTCCACACCCAACCGTTCGGCTTCATTCATCAATACAATATTTAATCCGCTGCGCGAAACTGAATTGATAAACTGCCCTTCTTTACCGTATGCAAATGATGATAGCTTTCCTTGTTTGTCGTGCATCATGCGGCCGTGCATCGGGATGGCTACCTTTTTTAGTTCATTGGCTAAACCAACTTCTTCCAATGCACGAATGCCCCGGTTACTCAGCGCCAGGTTAATTGACCGCCCTGTTTCAGCACCCTGCTTGCGCATGTCGGTTCTGCGTTCAAATACAGTAACGGTATAGCCGCGTTTTTTCAAATAGATGGCTAACAACGAACCGACAAGCCCGGCCCCGGCAATGGCAATGTGTTTCATGACAAATGAAAGATGGCTGAAAAGTAACAATTTTGAATGTATTCGGGCGGTTGGTGTACATAAAATTACGTATCTTGCGTTACGAATCTTACGTAACGAATTATTCGTAATGAGAAAACCCAGTAACCCGTTTATTGTTTCCGGTTATCATAGCCCGTTTTATTTCTGCGACCGGCAAGCGGAACTTGCCTGGTTGGTAGAGCAGTTTGAGAATGAACGTAATGCGGTTTTGTATTCGTGGAGAAGGATGGGGAAGACGGCTCTGCTGAAACATTTTTTTTATCACCTCGAACAAAAGAATATGGGCGAAGGTGTGTTTGTGGACTTACTTGGAACGATAAACCTTCAAGAGGCCAACAGGCGAATTGCTTCGGCTATTGTGCAACGGTTTGGAGAAACAAATGCTGGTCTGGGAACACGTTTGTTAAAGCTGGTGGGGGCTATTGGTGCAACCATTGGAATTGACCCGATGAGTGGTACGCCACAAGTAACGTTTGGTTTATCGAACAGTCAGTCGATACCAGCATCGTTCGAGGCTATTGGGAAATTCTTAGAGGAACGAAAAAGAACTGTAGTGATATGTATAGATGAATTTCAACAAATCGTTAGTTATGAAGAAAACAATGCGGAAGCTGTTTTTCGTACCTGGATGCAAAACTTCCCGATGATCCGGTTTGTTTTTAGCGGAAGCCACAGAGGTATGATGACTTCTATGTTTAGCGAAGAGTCCCGGCCATTTTATAGGAGCGCACAACTCAAAGCGCTTGATCCGCTAAAGCCCGAAGACTATACGCGGTTCATTGAAACACATTTTTCAAAAGCGGGTAAGAAAATCACGGGGGTTCATATTGAAAAAATATTCAGATGGACACGCATGCAAACTTACTATGCGCAGCTGATATGTAATAAGTTGTTTAGTAAAAGCGATGTGGTTTCTGAAAACTTGTTTAACGAAGCGTGTTCAGAAATCCTGCAACAGGAAATTCCCGTTTTTTCAACCTATCAGCAATTATTGACAGCATTTCAATGGAAGTTGTTAGTGGCATTGGCGCGTTACGAAGATGTAACCAACCCGCTTTCGCAAGAGTTTCTCAACCAAAATGCATTGGGGGCGGCCAGTTCGGTAAGTGCTGCACTGCGCACACTCGAAAAGAAAGATTTTGTAATTTATGAAAACAACCGATACACATTACACGATACGTTGCTGATGCGATGGCTTCAAACTATTTAAAGGGTTGTAGTTATCTTTTCAAGCAGCAGAACATACTCAGCCGGTATGATTAAGGCTGGGAGGAGTATCGAAAATAGTTTATAGGCTATTTCATTGCCTTCTTAAATATGCCCGCAAACCGGTACACCTCTTCAAACGTATTATAAAGCGGTACAGGCGCTACGCGAATTACACCTGGCTCGCGCCAGTCAGCAATTACACCGGCTTGGGTTAAGGCATCGAAAACTTTTTTACCTTTTTGTTTCATGTAAATAGAAAGCTGACAGCCACGTGCATGTTTATCGGATGGCGTAAGAATAACAAATTTTTTTCCGGTATTGTCTGCCTCTTTAAGAAGATATTCGAGATAACCTGTTAACTGAACACTTTTTGCGAGAAGGCTTTTTATCCCAACGTGTTGAAATATATCGAGCGAAGCTAACAACGCTGCACCGGGTAACACCGGAAAGTTTGATAGTTGCCAGCTGTCCACACCTGACATTGGCACAAATCCTTTTTTCATTTGAAACCGTTCTTTTTCATTGTGCCCCCACCAACCGGCCAGTTTGGGCAGAGTTTTGTCCGCACCGTGACGTTCATGAACAAAGGCTCCGGCAACAGCACCCGGTCCGGCATTCAAATATTTGTAACTGCACCACACGGCAAAGTCAACATTATGCTTATGCAGATTGAGCTTTACATTGCCAACGGCATGCGCCAGGTCCAACCCAACAATAGCACCGGCTGCATGGCCAGCTTGTGTTATTTTAGGGATGTCAAAAAACTGGCCGGTATAATATTGAACCCCGCCAAAAATTACCAGTGCGAGTTGTGCTTTGTGCTGATCAATTGCAGCCAGAATATCATTGGTGCGCAAGGTATATTCACCTTCGCGCGGTTTTAGTTCAATAATAGCTTTGTCAGGATTAAATCCATGAAATTTTACCTGCGATTCGAATGCATATTGATCGGAAGAAAATGCACCGGCTTCGGTAATAATTTTGAACCGCGTTTTGGTGGGGCGATAAAACGAAACCATCAGCAAATGCAAATTCACCGTAAGATGATTCATGGCCACCACTTCTGAAGGTTTTGCTCCGGTAAGTGCAGCCAGTCCCTTCTTCATAAGCTTGTGATAATACAGCCAGGGTCTTTTGGCATGTACGTGACCTTCTACACCTAACGCAGCCCAGTCATTAAGTTCTTGCGATATGTATTTCGTGGTTGATTTTGGCTGAAGCCCCAGCGAATTTCCGGTAAAATAAATTGCTGGTTTCCGGTTTACTTTCGGAAAATGGAACTGTGAGCGAATTTTCTTCAACGGATCTAACCGATCCTGTTTGCGCGCAAATGCGAGGGTGTTTTCAAATTGCATACAATCCGAAAATTATAATCTTTTTGCTAAAGACGATGGTATTAAAACGTTTTTTTAAGAGCACGGATGAGAACCAGTACGATAGGGTGAATAAAAAAACGTCTGACTGATAACAGCCAGACGTTTTTGTGCTTTCAAATACCTACCGAATAAAGATGTCGGTGGCCGAACTATGGATGTTTTCAGTAACAGCAATAACCTCGTTGTTAAATCTATATTGGGCCTGGTTTCCTCTGTAGCCAACCACATACAAGTTATTTTCTGAAAGAACAATGCCCAGTGCATTTTGAATTGTGCCAGCAGTAAAGGCATTTGTAGATACACCGTTTTTCCAATACACCGCTGTGTTGGATATACGCCCGGCTATGTACACATCATTGCCGGATATATAAATGGCATGTGCTTCAGCGCTCGAGCCGCCATCGGTAAGGTAAGTGATGATGCCATTTTTCCAGTAACAGGCGCGGTACACGGAGTTCTTATTTTCCCATCCGACTACGTATACATCATTACCTGCTACGGCAATGGCTGTGGCAGAAGAATACTCATCATGTAAATGTATTTTTTGCTTATCCTTCCAATACGTAGCCACTTGTTTGTTGTTACTGGTGGCAATACCGGCTACGTATGTAATATTGCTGGTAACGAACAGATCATTTACAAATTCATTTTTGTCGGCATCAGAAATTTGCTCAGCCAGGCCGTTTTTCCACACAAAGGCAGCCTGTTGCAAAATGTTGTTGTCATTTCTAACAACCATAGTGCCGGCTATGTATACATTGCCATCCGATACAACAACCGCTTTAGCCGATGAACTGGAAGTACCATTTGCTAAACTTGAAGGAGTGCCGTTTTTCCAATACGTAGCTACGTTATTTGTACCATTAGATACATAGCCTGCCACATAAACATCGGACTGATTAACCCAAACGGAGTTGGCATTAGCTGGCTGTGATCCATCGGTGAGATAAACAGCCTCTTTATTTTTCCAGTATGTTGCTATGGGAATGTTATTCTGTATAACATAGCCACTGATGTAAACATCTCCGAGTACCGTGTTGTCGTTTTTCGGAGTGGGATTATCTCCACTGCAGGAGGATAGTAAGCAGAATAATGCAAATAGAATAAAACTGTTTAGGGATTTCATCTTTAGGACTTTAAAGTTTTTGAATTAAATTATAGTTGCCAACCTGAGTATAAAGGTTGGTAATACTGGAGTAGGGGGGTATCCTGTAAAAGGAGGATTTTTTAACAACGTTACCCCGATTGCGGTAGTAACGAAAGCATGTTGTGTTTGCGTAATCAAATAGCTTTGCTCTAATTTTTTAGAGTAAGGTCTGCAAAAAAATATTCTCTTATTTTTGAGATAGGCTTAGTATCAGGAAATCAAAACAACGAGAGCTGTTTCAACACAGCCCCCTCATGTTCAAGCAACCATTGCTTGTTTTCAAGACCACCACCATAACCAGTAAGACTTCCATTCTTTCCGATTACACGATGGCAGGGTACAACTATGGCAATAGGGTTTTGCCCATTAGCTAACCCAACCGCACGAATCGATTTTACATCGCCCAGCCGAATGGCAAGGTCTTCATAAGAAAGTGTGTTACCATAAGAGATATTGAGTAGCTCTTTCCATACTTTATTCTGAAACGCAGTTCCTCGAAAGCCAAGATTAAACGTAAAGAACTTTCTACCTTTTGAAAAATACTCTTCCAGTTCGCTAATACATTGTTCGATTACAGGGGTTATGTACTCCGCCTCGCGGTTTTCTTTTAAAAAACCAATGCGTGTAATGGTGTCACCTTCCGATTCAATTATAAGATTACCAACCGGTGTTTGATTATAATAGGCAAGGCCTTTGGTTGAATTCATTTTTTGAGTTTGGAGGGCAAACTGTTTTTGAATTGTGATGGATAAGATTAAACAAACCTTGGGTCGGTTTCCATTACAGTGCCACACTTTTTACAGGTTCGTAACTCTCTCGAACCATAAAAATCGCGGAAGCGGGGCAGAAAATCTTTCTCGATATTCTCGAGGTGAAATTTATACTCGTTCAGTTTATGATTGCAGGCATCACAATACCAGATCAACCGATCCTCAAACGTGGGGTCTTCGCGTTTGCACTCAATTACTAACCCCACGGTATTAGCGGGTCGCTCTGGCCGGTGCGGTGTATTGGCCGGCAACAAAAACATTTCACCTTCCTTGATTGGAATATCTACCGCTTTTCCATCTTCCTGAATACGCACGTTTATGTCTCCTTCAAGCTGGTAAAATAATTCTTCTGTTTGGTTGAAATGATAATCTTTGCGCGCATTCGGGCCGCCAACAATCATCACAATGTAATCACCCGCATCGGCATACAGGTTTTTGTTTCCTACCGGAGGTTTTAACAGATCACGATTTTCAATAATCCATTGCTTCAGGTTGAAAGGTTTGCGAATAGCCATACATAAGTTGATTAAGACCAAAAGTTAAGGTTCTTTTGTGTTTACTAAAAGAGCAATTTTATGAATCTGAATCTGGAGGGTAAAAATGCATTGGTTTGCGGCAGCACACAGGGCATTGGCAAAGCTTCAGCAGTTGAGCTCGCCAAGATGGGCGCAACTATTACACTGGTGGCACGCAATGAACAAATTTTACAGGCTACCTGTAGAGAACTTTCAGTTCATGCCAGTCAAAAGCATACTTATCTTGTGGCCGACTTCTCTTTGCCAGATCAACTTAAAACTGTAATTGAAAGTTTTGTTATGGGTAAACAAATTCACGTATTGATAAATAATACTGGTGGACCGCCTGCCGGGTTAGCCATTGATGCATTGCCCGGGCAATTTATTGAAGCATTCAATACGCATTTAATATGCAACCATATTTTAACACAAGCAGTGGCGGCAGGCATGAAGCAGGCAGGCTATGGCCGCATTATAAATATTATTTCAACCTCTGTTAAAATTCCGTTACGGGGGTTGGGTGTTTCCAATACCATTCGGGGGGCGGTAGCCAATTGGTCTAAAACCTTATCGGTTGAACTTGCACCTTTTGGAATTACGGTAAACAATGTGTTGCCCGGCACAACCATGACGGGGCGGTTAGATTCACTCATTAAAAGCAAAGCAGAAAGTTCGGGAAAGACATACGATCAGGTAAAACAAGAAATGATTAACGAAGTGCCGGCTGGAAGAATTTCTGAACCCCATGAGGTTGCGGCAGCCGTTGCATTTTTGGCAAGCCCGGCAGCAGGGTATATTAATGGAATCAATCTTCCGGTTGATGGTGGGCGTACCGGAAGTTTGTAATTTGCATATATGAAATTGTCAGGTTGGTTTTTATTTATTTCAGTCGCGGTTTGTGCGCAACCCCCTGTGTTGATTCATGAAGATTTCAGTTCGAACAAGAACGAACTTTGGTGGACAGGCAAAGGGGATAATTACATCATCAGCATGGAGCGCGGTAAGTATATTATTACCACCGTACAAAAAGACAAAGGTCGTTTTATTACCATTAGCCCGTATATCGACAGCAAAAAGGACTTCACCATGGAGGCTGCGTTTGTACAAAAGTCGGGCACCGATAATCAAGGCTATGGATTTTTGTGGGGCGATAATGCACAGGGTAAGAATCATAGCTTCACCATTGCATCAACAGGATATTTTCAGGTTATGAGCCCGGAAATTAAACCCAAACTTAACGAGTGGATTGCTAGCGATAAGGTGAAGCCGATAGGGGAAGAAAATTTATTAAAGATAGAGCAGCGCAAAGGCAGGTTATATTTTTTTATAAACAACCAGCAAGTACATGACACAGAAGCTTTGCCACTTTATGGAACCAGACTAGGGTTTATTACCTATTCCAACATGGTGCTTGAGATTGATAATTTTGTGTTACGTCACGATTTAAAAATTAATCTGCCAGCTAATCTGCCAACGGGTTTGGTAAAAGAAAATCTGGGGCCGCACATTAACTCCCCCTACGATGATCTTGGCCCTATTATTACCGCTGATGGCCGCACAATTTACTTTGGAAGAGAAAATGCACCCGGTAATATAGGAGGCAAAGCCGATGGCGAAGACATTTACATTACCACCAGCACTGATGGAATTACGTGGAGTAAAAGTAAAAATCTTGGACCACCTATTAATAATGCCGAGACCAATAACATGGCAGCGGTAAGTGCGGATAACAACATGCTGATGTTTTGTCGATCGGATGGATTTCAAATTCGCAGGCGCACTAAGGAGGGCTGGTCGGAGCCTGAGTACCTGAATGTGCGATTTAAAAATGAGGCTAAAACAATGGAAGCTAACTTAGCTTCTGATGGAAAAGCTATTGTGTTTACATCCAAGCTTTCGCAAAACTTGTTTTATAACGCAGCCGATGATATGCGTGAGAAAGATATTTATGTAACACTGCGGGATGAAAATGGAAACTGGGGTGCACCAATCAATCTGGGTAAACAAATAAATACTTCGGGCGATGAGCTATCGCCTTTTCTGGCCGCGGATGGCCGTACATTATATTTTGCAACCAACGGCCGGCCAGGTTATGGCAGTTATGATATTTTTATGAGCAAACGTACAGGCAACTCGTGGACGGACTGGACAGAGCCTGTAAACCTTGGCCCGGAAATTAATACCAACAGTTTTGATGCTTATTATACCTTATCGGCTGCTGCCGATTATGCTATTATGGTAAGCGACCGGAATTCTATTGGTGCTTCAGATCTGGTGCGTATAAAATTGCCCGAAGCCATTAAACCCGATCCGGTGGTGTTGCTGATGGGCCGTACACTCAATGCTAAAACAAAACAACCGCTAAGCGCAGATATTATTTTCGAAGACCTAACCACCCGAAAAGAGGCAGGCGTAGCCATCTCAGACCCCAACACAGGCTCGTACCGTATTACGCTTAATAACGGCAAGAACTACGGCATTCGGGCGCAGGCTAAAGGATACATTTCGGTGAATGAAAACATTGAGTTAGCCGCTGTTACCGAGTACAAAGAAATGAACAAAGACCTGTTGCTAATGCCAATTCTGATTGGCGAAAGTATTATGCTGAATAATGTTTTCTTTGAACAAGGGCGCCCCATTCTTAAGCCTCAATCTTTTCCCGAGCTTGATCGCCTGGTAGAGATTATGAAGGACAACCCCACTGTAAAAATTGAACTTGGCGGCCACACCGATAACGTAGGCAATAAGGATGCATTGAAAGCGCTTTCCGAAAGCCGCGTAAAAGCAGTGAATGAATACCTGATATCCAAAGGCATTAACAAAGATCGTATTACAGGAAAAGGCTATGGGGGTACGGTTCCCGTTGTGCCTAACACCAACGAAGCCAACCGCCAGCGCAACCGCAGAGTAGAGTTTAAAATTGTTAAAAAATAATCCGTGCCAGTACGTACAACAAACTACCCGTGTTCAGGTATTTGAGTTGACAGGCATTGTAACTTACTTCCCGTTTTAATTTTTTATTATGAATCAGATTGTTATTTGTTTGCTCTTGTTGTTCTCAGTATATGCACAGGCTCAGCCTGTTTTTCTTAAAGAAGATTTTGCCAATAATTTTAATGGTTGGCATATAGGATCGGGTAGCAATTACAATTCGAAAGTAGAAAACGGAAAATACATTTTAACTACCACCGAAGAAGGAAAGGGGCGCATCACTACTATATCGCCCTATCTGGATAAACGAAGAGATTTTTCTATTGAAGCAACATTTATTCAAAAATCAGGCAGTATAAATAATGGCTTTGGCCTTGCGTGGAATGATGACGGCACCGGAAAGCGATACGAATTTCTGGTAACAACAAATGGATATTATCAGATGAAAGGGCCTGAAAAAGTTAAAAAATTTAACGAGTGGGTAGCGTATAAAAAAGTAAACCCGATGGGCCAGGCAAATCATTTAAAGGTGGTACAGAAGAATGCATTGTGGAGTTATTATCTCAATGGTAAAAAGGTGATGGAAGTAGAAGCGCAGAAACTTCATGGATATGGTATGGGTATAACCAACTATACCAACATGGTACTGGAGGTGGATGATTTTATTTTCAAACACGATGCAAATATCAATCTACCCAAGGATATGCTTACGGGTTTAAAAAAGGAAAACATGGGGAATCATGTAAATACGATTTATGGTGATATCGGCCCCATAATAACAACCGATGGACGCACCATGTATTTTACGGTGCGCGATGACCCGGCCACACAAACTAAACCAGATGAAGAAACATCAGACATTTGGGTTACTACAACTGAAGATGGTATAACCTGGACAAAAAGCTACAAGCTGGGATCGGATATTAATAAAACCAGAACTAATAACATGGCGGCCATTAGTGCCGATAATAATATGATGTTGTTCTGTAAAACAGAAGGTTTTCAAATAAGGAAGAAAACGGCTTCTGGCTGGTCAGAACCAGAGTGGCTGAATGTAAAATTCAAAAATGAAGCCAAGCACATGGAAGGCGCTCTCTCAGCCGATGGTAAAGCCATATTGTTTACCGTTATGTTGCCCGAAAATATATCGTACAATCCGCAAAATAAAACTGAAGACCGCGATATATATGTAAGCGTACAAGATAAAAAAGGTGTTTGGTCGCAACCCATAAACCTGGGTAAGAAAATTAATACAGAAATGGACGAAGTTTCTCCCTTTCTTGCGGCCGATGGTCGCACCCTTTACTTCGGATCAAATGGTCGCCCGGGGTATGGCAGTACCGATATTTTTATGAGTAAACGGAAAGGCAGCGGCTGGACCGACTGGACTGAACCCGTAAACCTGGGGCCCGAAATCAATACAGCCTCATTCGATGCCTACTATACCATTCCGGCATCGGCCAACTATGCTTATATGACCAGTACGGCAAATGAGTCGGGTAAAAATGATATTGTCCGGATAAAACTTCCGCAAGCCATTAAGCCCGACCCCGTTTTGCTTGTACTGGGCAATACCCTAAATGCTAAAACAAAGCAACCTGTAAGGGCAGATATTATTTTTGAAGACCTGACCACAAACGAAGAAGCAGGCGAAGCCATATCAGACCCGGCAACAGGCTCGTACCGTATTACATTAGCCGATGGTAAACATTATGGAATAAGGGCAGAGGCAAAAGGATTTCTTTCTGTAAATGAAAACATGGAACTGGCTCCCATTACGGAATATACCGAAGTACGAAAAGATTTATACCTGATGCCCATTGAAGAAGGCGAAAGCATTTTGCTGAACAATGTATTTTTCGAGCAAGGCAAACCAATTTTAAAACCCCAATCTTTTCCTGAATTAGATCGGCTGGCACAAATTCTGGAAGAGAATCCATCTATCAAAATAGAATTACAAGGCCATACCGATAATGTAGGAAATAAAGTTGCCCTGCAAGAACTATCGGAAAACCGGGTAATGGCTGTGCGCACATATCTGGTAAACAAAGGAGTTAAAAAAGATCGGATAACCGGTAAAGGCTTTGGCCCAAACAAACCTATTGCACCAAACGATACGGAAGAGAACAGGCAGCGAAACAGACGAGTTGAATTCCAGATTACAAAGAAGTAAGAATATAGCAGTAACTTATTTCGTTAACAACGTGTAACTTGAGCCACACTTTAGTGGCTCATGGAAAAAATTCTCAACTACATTAATGGTACTCTTACAGAACCGCTAAGCGGCAACTTTTTCAATAACATCAATCCGGCTGAAGGTAAACCCTATAGCCTTATTCCCGATTCTGATAAAGCGGATATAGATAAAGCGGCAACGGCAGCTAAAGAGGCTTTTAAAAAATGGAGCAACACACCCGCGAAGGAACGCTCAGCAATACTCATTAACATAGCGAACCTTATTGATCGCGATCTGAATAAACTTGCGCTTGCCGAAAGTATGGATCAGGGCAAACCGGTTAAGCTGGCTAGGTCGTTAGATATTCCGCGTGCGGCCGCCAACATTCGTTTTTATGCCACAGCCATTTTGCACGAGCAGAGCACGGCACACTTTACAGATAGCGAGGCTATCAATTATACATACCATACTCCTGTTGGAGTAGCAGGGTGTATCTCGCCATGGAATCTACCTTTGTATTTATTTACCTGGAAAGTTGCCCCGGCATTAGCTGCGGGATGTACTGTTGTAGCCAAGCCATCGGAAATTACGCCTATGACAGCTTATTTATTTTCAAAGCTCTGTATTGAAGCGGGCTTGCCAGCAGGCGTATTAAATATTGTACATGGGGTTGGACCAAAAGCCGGGCAAGCCATTATTGAACATCCGGATATTAAAGCCATTTCCTTCACCGGGGGCACAGCTACAGGAAAAATTATTGCAGCTACTGCCGGCCCTATGTTTAAAAAACTTTCGCTTGAATTAGGCGGTAAAAATCCAAATATCATTTTTGCCGATTGTGATTTTGAGAAAGCGGTAAGCACCAGCATTCAATCATCATTTTCCAATCAGGGCGAAATCTGTTTGTGCGGTTCACGCATTTTTGTGGAACGCCCGCTCTACGAAAAATTTCTGAAAGAATTTACCGCGCGAACAAAGGCATTAGTGGTTGGAGATCCATTAGATGAAAAAACCAACCTGGGGGCCATGGCATCAGAGGCTCACATGAAAAAAGTGCTCTCCTACATTGAACTGGCTAAACAGGAAGGAGGCACTATTGTTTCGGGCGGAAAGCAAGTTAACCTCAATAGCAGGTGTGCCAATGGTTATTTTATTGAGCCCACAATCATTACGGGATTATCCCATGCGTGCCGTACCAATCAGGAAGAAATTTTTGGACCGGTAGTTACCATTATGCCGTTTGATACAGAGGCCGAAGTACTGGAATATGCCAACAGTACAACGTATGGATTAGCTGCCACTATCTGGACAGAAAATTTAAACAGGGCTCATCGTGTAGCGGCACAGGTAAAGAGTGGAATCATTTGGGTTAACTGCTGGCTCTTCCGCGATTTACGCACACCGTTTGGCGGCATGAAACAAAGTGGCATAGGCCGCGAAGGTGGCTTTGAAGCGCTAAAGTTTTTTACCGATGAGAAAAATGTATGTATCAGGTTATAGTCAGACTAAGACATGAATCTTTTTGACATTGACTCAATTTTTTTTAAGGTATTAGGGTATCCACTCAGCTATCTCGAATTTTTTGCTGTGCTGTTTGGATTGCTGGCTGTGGCCCTTTCGGCAAAAGCCAACATCTGGAGTTGGCCCATTGGTATTGTTAATGTTGTACTCTCAGCATTTTTCTATTATCAAATTCAACTTTACCCCGATATGTTTTTGATGGGCTTCTTCTTTGTTACCAACCTGTTGGGCTGGTGGCGATGGGCCAATCCTAAACCGGGTGAAGAGGATAAAAAGAAAGAGCTAAAAGTAAGTTTCATGAAGCCCAAAGTGTTTTGGTTCTGGCTTGGTGCAGGCGTTTTAGGAACTTTTGCTATGGGTACGTTGGCATCCAGACTGCACGAATGGTTTCCGTTGTTATTTAATCTGCCCAGCGCATACCCGTTTGTAGATTCATTTATTCTGGTAATGAGTGTAATTACTACATTCCTGATGGTGCAGAAAAAAATCGAGTGCTGGATTATCTGGATATTGATTGATGTGGTGGCAACGGGTTTATACTTTGTAAAGGGAGCCATGTTTTTTGGTGTAGAGTATGCTGTGTTTACCGGCATTGCCAGCTTTGCCTTGTGGAACTGGATTCGTGAATACAGAAGCTATCCTAAAACAGCATGACGCGCGCTTTGGTTATTGGAAAATTTATGCCCATCCATAACGGGCATCTTGCGTTAATCGAGTTTGCAGCTGCCCAGGCCGATGAGGTAATTGTCTCGATGAGTTACACCGAGTCAGACCCGATTGATCCGATGTTACGCCTGGGTTGGATCAAAGAAATTTTCAGCAGTAACCCGAACATCATTCCCGCTATCATCAAAGACGATTTTGATGATGAATCGCTTCCGTTACAGGAACGAACCAAAAAGTGGGCAGTTGTTATAAACAAGACCTATCCGAAAATAGATGTGATTGTAAGTTCAGAGGAATACGGAGAATCCTTTGCAATAAACCTGAACGCAACGCATATTTTGTTTGATGCAGAACGGAAAAAGTTTCCGGTATCGGCCTCGTTAATTCGTGAAAAACCATTTCGGTATTGGGATTTTATTCCACCTGTGGTACGACCGTATTTCGTAAAGAAAATTTGTTTTTACGGTGCAGAGAGTACAGGCAAATCGTTTATGGCCCAAAAACTGGCGCAACATTACCATACTGAATTTGTGCCCGAAGTGGCACGCGAGTTAATAACAAGTAATGAGTTTACCGAGGCGGACATTATTAAAATCGGGTACGCACAAATTGACCGGATAAATGAAAAACTGAAAACAGCCAAAAAAATTCTCTTTTGTGATACCGATACCATCACCACGCAAATTTATTCGCAACACTATTTACATACTGTGCCAGCTATTCTATACGAACTTGAAAAACAAGTTCAGTATGATCGGTATTTTTTATTCGACATTGATGTGCCCTGGGTAGCCGATCATTTGCGCGATCTGGGTAATGAACGAGCACTAATGCATAATTTGTTTAGAGGTGAACTGGAGAAAAGATACATTCCATTTACATTGGTTACCGGCAATTATGAGAAACGGTTTGCCTTTGTTAAAGGAGAAATAGAGAGAATGCTAAGCGAATAATAGAAATTGACATAAACAAAACGGGCTACCCTGTTTTATTAGGGTAGCCCGTTTTTGAAGAATTAATTTCTTTACTATTCGGATTTGGTTTTGCCTGAGCCCGAAATAGACTGACGCATATCGGTATCAGCTTGTATGTTTTGCATTTTGTAATAATCCATAACCCCCAAATTTCCTTTTAAGAAAGCTTCGGCAAGTGCTTTTGGAATTTCGGCTTCGGCCTGAATTACATTTGCTTTTGCTTCCTGGGCTTTGGCAATCATCTCTTGCTCTAAGGCCACAGCCATAGCTCTTCTTTCTTCAGCACGCGCTTCGGCTACTTTTAAGTCGGCAGCAGCCTGATCGGTTTGAAGTTTAGCGCCAATGTTAGCACCTACATCTACATCGGCAATATCAATGGAGAGAATTTCAAAGGCAGTACCGGCATCCAGTCCGCGTGAAAGTACCAGCTTGGAAATTTTATCAGGATTAGCCAGCACTTCTTTATGCGACTGTGCAGAACCAATAGAGGTAACAATACCTTCGCCAACGCGGGCCAGAATAGTATCTTCACCCGCACCACCAACCAACTGTTGAATGCTGGCCCGCACAGTTACACGGGCTACGGCAATCAACTGAATACCATCAGCAGCCACAGCGGCTACTTTGGGTGTAGTAATTACTTTTGGATTTACTGAAATCTGCACGGCCTCAAACACATCCCTACCCGCAAGATCGATAGCAGTTGCTTGTTTAAAATCAAGGTTGATGTTTGCTTTTTCGGCAGATATAAGCGCCCTAATAACATTCGGCACATTACCACCTGCCAGATAGTGCGTCTCCAGTTCATTGGTGGTAATTGGAATACCCGCTTTGTTTGCGGTAATCAACGAATTAACAATTACACCTGGGGGTACCTTCCGGATTCGCATCCCAATTAACGAGCCAATAGTTACTTTGGCATTGGCAAAGATAGCGGTAATCCACAACCCTACCGGCACAAAGTAGAGGAACATAAAGAACCCTACGATGCAGATAAAAACAATAAAAATAAGTGCTAAGCCTTCCATAGTATTTGATTAAGAGTTTATATGTTCTACGATTATTTGATTTGAATTTATTCTAACGATGCGTACAGCACTGCCGCTGTCTAAATAGTCTCCTGCTGTTCTTACTTCATATTCCTTTTCTCCCAACAGGGCTTTTCCAATAGGACGCAGGGCGGAGGTTGTTTTACCTTCTAACCCAACTGTAAGCGAATTCAGGATGCCCTCATTTACTTTGCTGTCGATAGAAGACTTAAGAGAAAACTTTCCCCACACATTGGTTTTAAATGAAAAATAAAACACCAACCCCGAAATAACGGCTGTAGCACCTACCATTATCCAACCTGTTTCGCTGCCAAAATAATTAAAGGCAAACGCTACACCGGCAATCAGAAAAATAAAGCCGATAATACCCACTACGGTTGTGCCTGGCACAAAAATGATTTCGGCCACTACCAGCGCAAGGCCAAACACAATCAGACTAATTACGGTTACCCACTCTATCACTTCTTCCGGGATTTAAAACGAACAATAAAAGTAGTTAAAATTTGTGTGTTTCGGGTTTAATAAGCCCTGGCAAAAAGCACTCGTTTTAAAGAAGGTTTGCCCGAATAAACACAAACGCCTGCCTCTTCCGGGGCATTTAGAGGAATACAACGAATGGTAGCCTTTGTTTCGTCTTTAATAATAGTTTCGGTTTCCGGTGTACCATCCCAATGGGCCAGCACAAATCCTCCTTTTTCATCCAGTACTTTCTTTAACTCTTCATATGAATCAACAGGGGTGATCATAGATGTTCTGAAGGCAAGGGCTTTTTGATAGATATTTTCCTGAATAGCATCGAGCAATACCGGAACGGCCGTAGCAATAGTGTCTAAAGCCATAACTTGTTTTTCTTTGGTGTCTCTGCGGGCAACTTCTACGGTTTTGTTTTCCAGATCGCGCGGACCAATGGCAATTCGAACCGGCACACCTTTCAATTCGTATTCGGCAAACTTAAAACCAGGCTTGTGTGTATCGCGATTATCGAACTTAACAGCATACCCTTGTTTACGCAGCGCGTCAGCAATTTTATTAGCTTGTTCTGAAATGCGATCCAGTTCTTCGCTTGTTTTAAAGATCGGAACAATTACTATGTGAATAGGGGCCAGTTTTGGAGGCAGCACTAATCCATCATCATCAGAATGAGCCATTATTAATGCGCCCATTAACCGGGTACTAACACCCCACGAGGTTCCCCATACTTTTTCCAGTTTGCCCTCTTTATTTGTAAACTGAACATCAAAAGCATCAGCAAAATTTTGTCCCAGAAAATGAGAAGTGCCAGCCTGTAAAGCTTTACCATCCTGCATCATAGCTTCGATGCAATAGGTATCAACGGCACCCGGAAAGCGCTCACCTTCTGACTTGCGGCCCTGAATAACCGGCATGGCCATAAAGGTTTCGGCAAACGTTGCATAAACACCCAGCATGCGTTCCGTTTCTTCAATTGCTTCTTTGGCAGAAGCATGAGCAGTGTGGCCTTCCTGCCAAAGAAACTCGGCTGTGCGTAAGAACAAGCGCGTGCGCATTTCCCACCGTACTACGTTTGCCCATTGATTTATTAGTAATGGCAGATCGCGGTAAGATTGAATCCATTTTTTATAAGTACTCCAGATAATAGCTTCGCTGGTTGGGCGAACCACCAATTCTTCTTCCAGTTTAGCTTCCGGGTCAACCATTAACTTGCCCTTGTTTTGTGGGTCTGACTTCAGACGATAATGCGTTACAATGGCACATTCCTTGGCAAAACCCTCAGCATTCTTTTCTTCTGCTTCAAACATGCTTTTGGGAACAAACAAGGGAAAGTAGGCATTGGTGTGGCCAGTCTCTTTAAACATCTTATCAAGAGCCTGTTGCATTTTTTCCCATATGCTGTAACCATATGGCTTTATTACCATACAGCCCCGTACCTCAGAATTTTCGGCCAGATCGGCTTTTTTTACCAGATCGATATACCATTGTGAGTAATCTTCAGCCCTGCTTGTTAGCTCTTTTCCCATCGGATTAACCTAAAATTTTTCCTACTTTTGAATGATTCGGCAAATATAGAAGGAGGTTTGACTGGTTGGGGTGCTGGGCTTAAAAAATAACCCATTAAAAAATGGCATAACTACCAGATAAAACGGCTGGAATTTGCACGAATTAAACAGTAAACTTGTTATAGAAATATATCCCCAACAGGGGTATTTACGTTAAATAGGTTGTTGAACTAAAATTTTAATGTTATGAAATCCAAAATCACGTTTACGGGCCTGTTAATGGTAATAGCGGTGGTGGCGAGCGCACAGGCAGAGTTTGATGATATGTATTTCAAGGCGAGCGACAGGGCTAAGATTGCTGCTTCAAAACCATTATCAGAATTATCAACCCGTCAGTCGGAGGTAAGAACTCCTATTAACCCTACCGATAGCTATTCTGCCCGCAATGTTAACCCAGAGTATATTTCACAATCGGGTAACGCACCTGCACCGCAAGAGCAGGTGAGTTACTTTACTCCTGATTATGTGCCAACAGCCGTAAATCAAAATATTTACAATAGCCCGGCAAATTGGAATTACTATGGTATGAATAACCCTTACATGATGGGGGGAATGAACCCTTATCGGGTTGGCGGCTATAACCCTTATTATGGTTCTGCATGGGGAATGGATCCTTATGGATACAACAGTTTTTACAGACCGGGCCTTAGTTTTTCTATGGGATTGGGTTGGGGTATGAGTTCATGGGGTTACTCGCCCTGGAATAATTATGGTTGGAATTCGTGGGGAATGGATCCTTATGGATTTGGATATGGTTACGGCTATAATCCCTTTAACCCCTGGAGCAATATTGGCTGGAACAGTTGGGGTATGAACTCGTGGTACAGACCAACAATAATTATTGTTGGCGGTGGCGATAGTGGTAGTCGGGTTGCATACGGTAAAAGATCATCACGCTCCAGCGATATGAACAATAGTGTTAATTCAGGTGGAGGCAATCGCCAATCAGCAGCTATTCAAAATGATACCCGTGGAGGAAGTGGTTCAAGAAGCGCAACACGAACAGCTTCAACAAGCGGAGATTATTACCAGCGGGGCTGGAGAAGTAATCCTGAGAATACTTCCGCAACCCGTCCGGTTTGGAATAATACAAGTTCGGGTAGCAATACCAGAAACAACAACGCTACTTTCGACAATAGCAGAAGTTCGGGGCGTTCCAACAGCTGGTATGATAACAGCAGCAGCGGAAATTCTTCGCGCTCAAGTGGGTTCTCCAACAGTGGTGGAAGCCGAAGCAGTGGCTCATCATCAGGCGGAGGTTCTTCATCAGGCGGTTCAAGAGGTCGTAATAACTAAGGCGTATTCGCTGAAAGGTTCGGTTACTAACAAAATTTCCTGACATGAAAATATTGGGCAAAATGCTCGCTGGCGTTGCCATGCTTTTACCGGGGTTACTTCAGGCGCAAAACTTTACCGAAACGGCTTTGCTGTTTAGTAGAGTAAAGCCTGCCGGTAGTGCCCGTATTATGGGTATGGGCGGGGTACAAACCAGTTTGGGCGGAGATTACAGCTCAGCTTTATCTAATCCGGCCGGGCTGGGTATGTTTAATCGTTCGGAGTTTACTATTTCACCGGGCTTTAATAGCGCTACTGTAAACAGTGAATATCTCAATAATAAATCTTCAGATTCAAAAACCAATTTACATATCCCCGCCTTTAGTCTGGTGTTTCAAACAGAACAGGACGGGCGCAAAGGTTTTTTGAGTGGTACGTTTGCTGTTACCTTCAATAGAGTTAATAATTTTAATCAGGTTTTTAGTTACCAGGGCGATAACGCAAGCAATTCCATTATCGATTATTTTATGGATGATGCTTACGGAATAAATCCGGCAAATTTTGATTACCAGAACAACGGTGACAACAGTTATTTCAACTCGCTACCCGGCCTGGCTTACAACACTTACCTGATCGATAATGTAGGGCAAGATCAGAACGGAGAATATATTTATGGGTCTCCCCTTCAAACATTTGGCGACCCGGACGACATTCGTTGGGCGCTTCAAAATGAAACTATCCGTACAACCGGTTCGCACAATCAATGGAATTTATCGTATGGCGCTAACCTAAGCGATAAACTATTTCTGGGGGCAGGGCTAGGGCTTTCAACCATTCGTTACCGGAGCGAAAAGCAGTATGCTGAGTCTGATTTCTTTTTTGAATTAGATCCGAACTATGCACCACTGGACAGACTTGATCTTGTGGAAGAACTTCAGATAAGAGCTTCGGGCATTAATGCAACACTGGGAACAATCTTTCGCCCGATGGATATATTTCAGATTGGATTATCGTATACAACGCCCACCTTATTGAGTGTAACAGATGTGTATCGTTCTGAGTTAACAACAGAGTGGAATAACTTTGATTACTTTGGCGATGGTCAAACCATTCTGAACGATGAAAGCGAATATACAGATGAAATTATCTCTGAATATTCGCTGCGTACCCCAGGAAAACTGAGTGTGGGCGCTGTAGTGTTTATTAATAAATATGGATTCGTTTCTGCCGATGTTGACTTAATTAATTATGCAGGTGCCCGATATTCTTCCGGCCTCAGCGGTATTTCGTTCGATTCGGATAATAGAAGTATTAAGGATGCTTACCAGACTACAGCCAATGTTCGATTGGGTGCGGAGTTCAGAATGGATAAGCTAAGATTCAGGGCTGGCGGTTCATTCATGCCCGATCCATTTAAAACAGAACAAAATAACAGCAGTCGTAACATCACATCATTTTCTGGTGGTGTGGGGTATCGCACGCAAAAATTCTATGCTGATTTTGCCATAGTATTTAGCCAGGGGGCAAACACCTACAGGCCGTATAGCGTAAACCTTCCAAACAGTCCGTTGGTAACTATGGATAATAAAACCAGTTTTGGTATGATTACTCTGGGATTTCCGTTTTAAGATTTTATGGCTTCAATAAGATCTGCCAGTTGAATAACTCCGGTTAGGGTTGTGTGGGCCTGGTTGTAAAACGGAATTCGGTGCGAGCGCAAGAATTCAATTTTATCTTTTAATTCATCCGGAGCGAGCGAAGCGAATAATGGCCGCTCTTCTTTGTTCGAGTTCAAAATCCGGTTGGTGATATCGCGGGTAGGCACATCCAGAAAAAAAGTACGACCATGCCTGTTCATTGTCTTCATATTATTAAAAAAGACGGGAGCTCCACCCCCTGTAGCCATTACAAATTCTCCTGAACTTTCGGCCCACGCGGTTAGCACTTCAGCCTCCTGTTGCCGGAAAAAATTTTCACCATACTTTTTAAAAATATCACGCACAGGAAGGTTGACTGATTTTTCAATCTCTGCATCCAGATCAATAAAAGGAATTTTTAAATAGATGGCCAATTGCTTGCCCAACGTAGATTTTCCGCAACCCGGTAATCCAATTAAAAAATACTTTGTTGTCATGGCAACAACGCCAGCACTGTGGCGGCCTCAGGCGTATCGTTATGGTGCCAGTTACCCAGCACAGTTCCGTTACTCCACAAAGCAATGCCGGGGTTAGACCGTATAATGGTTTTTAGCACGGTTGCATCGGCATAATAGTAGGGTACAGCCAGCTGGTGTTCATGCCGGAATGCCTCCATTGCTTCGGCACCGGAAGAGGTAAGAATAAAACAATCTACTTTTCCTTCCAGTTGCCGGGTAAGTTCGCGCACGTTAGCAATATTTTTTACCGATGCTTTCTTTACATCAAAGAGTACAATCAGTAACCGGTTGCCTTCAAATGTATATTGCGTTTTGTCTTCGCCCTCGGGGCTGCTGATTGAGTAGTCTGTAATTTTTGGTTTGATTTTATCCGCGTTCAGCACGTGAGAAGAAACATACTTATAACCCTCGGCATCTGACAGAAATCTAGTGTCGCGCACTTCCTTACCGTCCTTCTCAAAGACATACTCAATAATCGGCTGCTCGGGGGGTATCATTTGCGCAGGAATGTTATTTCCTATTTTATAAGCGCGGAAATCAATAAACGGTAAATGCCGGATGGCATAAACGCCCAGTATAAAACTAAGGATGATGGTGCTTGCTACTATTATGTTTCCTGTTCTGATGCGTAAGACTGGCTTATAGCTTTTCCTATACCAAAATAAGTGCATAACAAATACCATCAGGATAACATCTTTGGTAAACGATTCCCATGGAGTAAGTTTAATAGCATCGCCAAAGCAGCCACAATCTGTAACTTTATTAAAGTAGGCTGAGTAAAACGTAAGGAAGGTGAAGAACGTCATCATAAGCAGAAGCAACCAGGCTGTAAGGTTCATGCGCCAGAAAATAAGGATTGCAACACCCAGCATTAATTCCAGAATAATCATGATCATGCCAATCTCCAGCGCCCAGGGTATAAAGTGATGGAAGAATGAACCGAAGTCTTCAGCAAACACTTCAAAATATTCTTCCATTTTAATCTGCGTACCGATGGGGTCGTTTAATTTAATTAACCCCGAGAATATCAGCAGGCCACCTACAAAGAACCGGGAGAATTGATCAATGATTTTTTTGAACATGGTTTAAATATAAATGGACCACAGTCCACAGTTGGTCGGTTTATAAATCAGCGTTATCAAAATGCTTTTTTTACAAAAGCTAAAGGTATACTTATCACTTAACACAGTTTTATCCTTCTTTCGACAACTTTATCATACAAAACACTGCGTAATTAATCATATCCTGATAGTTTGCTTTTATCCCTTCACTCGCCAGCAATTTACCGTCATTATTTTCAATTTGTTTCACTCTTAACAATTTCATAAGAATTATGTCGGTCATAGAACTTACGCGCATCTCGCGCCAGGCCTCGTCATAATCATGGTTTTTGTTTTGCAACAGTTCAAATGTTTCGGTTACAGCCTGATCATAAAGAGGTTCCAGTTCTTTGAAATTCATTTCCAGCGTATCTGAATCTTTTAGTTGAAGCTGAATCATGGCGATAACACAATAATTAATAATCCCGATAAACTCGTCTTTAATCGGGTCATCCACTTTTTGTACGCCTTTTTCCTGAATGCTGCGTATTCGCTGTGCTTTTATAAGAATCTGGTCTGTAATAGACGGAAGACGCAGCACACGCCACGCGGTTCCGTAATCTTGTGTTTTACGGGCAAATAATTCTTTGCACGTGGCTATCACCTCTTTATATTCGTGGGTAGTTTTTTCATTCATAACGGTGCAAAGTAAAATATTTTCAGCCAACAAAACACTGAATGCGCAGGGTCGGTTTATTGATCTTTCTGCCCCTAAAGTAATGGGTATTCTTAATGTTACATCTGATAGTTTTTATGAAGGTAGCCGTTTACCTACAGTTGCAGATGTGCTGCAACGCGCTGAAACCATGGTGCTGGAAGGCGCTGATTTTCTGGATGTGGGCGGATACTCGTCAAGACCCGGAGCTACGGATATTTCTGAGTCAGAAGAGTTGAAACGTGTGATTCCTGTTATTGAAGCGCTGAGAAAAAAATTGCCAGATGTCATGATTTCAATTGATACGTTTCGAAGTGAGGTTGCGCAGGCTGCACTTTATGCAGGGGCTGATATGATTAATGATATTACCGGTGGTAATGGCGATAGTAACATGTATTCTGTAGCGGCACATGCAAAAGCACCCTATGTGCTCATGCATATGCGGGGTACCCCGCAAACCATGAAGCACGAAACAGAATATGATGATTTAGAGGGGGAGATGATCGATTATTTTCATGCTCGTTTAGATAAACTAAAACAAGCTGGAGTAAAAGATGTGATTATTGACCCGGGTTTTGGGTTTGCGAAAACCATAAAACAGAGTTTTGAGCTACTCCAAAACCTTCAGCGCTTTAGAATATTAGAAAAACCCCTGCTGGTTGGTCTTTCCCGCAAGTCGATGATCTGGCGAACGTTAGAAACTACACCCGAACACGCCCTGAACGGAACATCTGTTGTAAATACGATTGCCCTGTTGAAGGGGGCATCTATTCTCCGTGTACACGATGTGCGTGCAGCGCGCGAAGCCATTACTCTCACTTCGCAATTAGCGTAAAATACAAGATCGGTTTTATTACCTTTGCTCTGAATGATTTTTGCTTTTAAAATCGGGTTTCTGGAAGTAACGTGGGTTGATCTGGTAGATATTAGCCTGGTGGCAATTCTTTTGTATCAGGTTTATAAACTGATCCGCGGAAGCCTTGCCGTTAACATCTTTCTTGGAATACTGGCCCTTTATCTGGTTTATCTGATTGTGCGGGCAGCAAAGATGGAATTGCTTACAACCATTCTGGGGCAGTTTATGGGCGTTGGCGTATTGGCTATGATAATTCTTTTTCAGCCAGAGATTAGAAAATTTTTGTTGTTGATTGGGCGCAGTACTGAAATAAACCGCGATAGCATTTTTAAAACGATTACAAGCTGGCGCACCGAACACCATGATGATTTTGATGTGCACGAATTAATAGAAGCCATAAAAACCCTAAAAGCTACCCATACCGGGGCATTAATTGTTTTTTCGCGCGATATAGAATTAAAATTTTATGTAGAAACGGGCGACATACTGGATGCCAAGGTGAGCAAAAAACTTTTGCTCTCTATCTTTAATAAGCACAGCCCGTTGCACGATGGTGCTATTATTATTTATAAAGGAAAAATTAAAGCAGCACGGTGTGTGTTGCCGGTAAGTGAAAATGATAACCTGCCCTCACATTTTGGATTGCGGCATCGGTCGGCAATTGGAATGAGTGAGGTTACAGACACGTTGTTGCTGGCTGTATCGGAAGAAACCGGTCGCTTAATTCTGGCGCGCAATGGCAAATACCTGCGCAATTTAAAATTGAAACAGGTTGAACAGCGCATAGCAGAATACCTGCATAACGAAGAACCCAAAAACTGGGAAGATGTGCAAGATGAATCCGAACCGGTTGAGCAGGAGATTAAAATACCATAATGGGTGTACAATCAATTGACAGCTGGTAAAAGCACAATTGATAATAGGGGAGCGTGTTGCGAATTGCCAACTGTCAATTTTATATAAACCAGATTTTAGTCCATCATTCATGAGCCGGATTCTATTCATCATGTTGGCAACCGCAACGCTTGCGCGCAGCCAGTCGATCGAAACCATTATTCAAAAAGGACATGAGCTTGCTGTAACAGCTGTTGCTGTAAGCCCTGATAGTAATTATGTAGCTACTGCCAGCCGCGATAAATCGGCTAAGGTATGGAACCTTAATTCCGGGCGCGAAGTGCGCAGCTTTTTGGGCCATCAGGCTTCTGTAATAGCACTTGATTTCAGCAACGATGGAAAATATCTGATTACAGGAAGTAACGATCACACAGTAAAAATCTGGGAAATCAAAACCGGCAAACAGACATTATCTATTTCACTTGACGATACCGGAGCATATAACAAGCGATATGGCGCTGGGCAGGAACGGATTAATGATGTAGCCTTCGATCCACAAGGCCGGTACTTTGTTACTCTTGGGCAAATGGTGCATGTGTGGGAATTTCCCAGCGGAAAAAGAATTACATCGTGGATGGTAGAGCAGGGAAATCGCGGTGCCGAAAGTTTAGCGTTAAGTGCCGATGGCCATTGGCTTGCAGTGGGAACGGATGCTACTGTTGATTTGTATAACACAAAAGATTGGACTCAGGTACACACGATAAAACCACGGGCGTATTCTTCATGCGGAGGGTGTTTTGCCGATCAGGTGTTTACGCCCGACAATCGTTTCATAATAAAAGCCACACGAAAGGAAGTAGTTAAATATGACCTGGCACAAGGAAAACCTGCCATTACGTTCAGTACGCATATTGATGATGTTACCGCTGTAGATGTTAGTGCCGGCACGAAAAGAATTTTAACAAGTACAGATAAGGTTGTAACACTTTATTCAGAGAAGGGTGATTCACTTTTAACGATCGATCCCAAACTGGAAGGGGAAATTACACAAGCCCGGTTTACAAAGAATGGAAAAGAGGTATTAGTTGCCTGCGATAACAATGTAGTATTGGTATATGATGTAAATACCGGTAAAAAGAAAAGCGAGCTTACCGGTTTTCTTAATCAACGCGACAAGGGTGGACTTACTTACAACCCTAATTCTTATTGGGATTCTTACATAGCACGCTACATCCGATATAAAAATAATTTGTTGCTGAGCCGCGATGGCAAGGCTCTTTTAAAAGGGAAGTTTGGTAACAAATTAAAAAGTTGGGACATCGCAACCGGTAAAACCAAAATGGAATTTACGGGCCATGAAAAAGCCGCATTGTGTTACCAATACTCAGCCGATGGAAAAAAATTACTTACCGGTGGAGGCGATGGAATGCTTGTATTATGGGATACAGATAAAGGAGACACCCTTTTTACGATTAAGTCGTACGATCAACCCGTGTTTGATGTTCACTTTAACAGCGATGAAACCCAGATCATCAGCAACAGCTGGGATGGTACACTAAAAATTCACGATATAAAAACCGGCAAACGCCTGCATTATTTCGAACTAAAAGAAGGAGCGGCTTACGTTTCCCTTTTTAGTAAGAACGATTTATATGTATTTACGGCTACGCTTGGCGATAACACCGACAAACTTCAGATGCGGGAAGTTGATTCAAAAAAAATCGTACGCACATTTGAAGGTCATACCGATGTGATTGCTTCATTAACACTATCAAAAGATGGTAAAAAGTTGCTCTCTGCCAGTTGGGATGGTTCCATTCGGTTGTGGGATGTAGCCACCGGCCTGGCTGAAAGAAAATTTACAGCCCATCAGGGAGCGGTGCACGTAGCGCTGTTTAATAATACCGAAACCGGAATGTACAGTGCCGGTGCAGACCGTACGATAAAGCAATGGGATGTAAATACAGGTAAGGTTTTAAAAACATTTGAAGGACATGTAGCGGAGGTTACTTCCTTAATTTTAACACCAGATGAAAAAATGCTTATCAGCCACAGCGTAGATGGGGTTACCAAGTTTTGGGATTTAACAACAGGAAAAGAGTTTTTTGAACACATTCATTTGGGAGAAAAAGAATGGATGGTAAAAAACCCGGAAGGGTATTTTAACGGTACCGATGGCGCGCGCCAGTATATTCATTTTGTGGATGGACTGAATACCTATGGGGTAGATCAGTTTTTTCATGAATTTTATCGGCCCGATTTGTTGCCGCGTATTTTTCAAAGCCGGGGTAACGAAAACCTGAAAGGTATTCAGGGAAAATTAAACAGTGCACCGCCTCCGGGAATAAAAATTGCCACTTTACCTGGCGATGACGCCACTCAGACAGAAGTATTGATTCGCATAACCAACACTGGTAGTGGTATTGAGTCAGTAAAATTGTTTCATAACGGTAAAAGCGTTCCGATAGAAAAATCGAACCTTTCACTACCCAAACAAAAAGGCGAAAGCACCACGTATCGCCACACGTTAAATTTGATTAATGGCACCAACACCATTACGGCTTCGGCCAGTAACAAAGAAAAAATTGAATCCGATCCGCAGTCGGTAGAGATTGTAGCCGATCATGGCGGAAAGAGCAGCACCTGTTATATCCTTTCGGTGGGGATCAATCAATATAAAAACCCAAAAATGATGTTGAACTATGCCAAGTCCGATGCGGAATCGTTTGGTAAAGTAGTAGATGAAAAAGGAAGTTTATTTAAAGGCATAGAGTTGCATACACTATTCGATGCGGATGCATCGCGCGCCAATATTCTGAAGAAACTGGATGAGCTGGCTGGTAAAATTCACCAGGAAGATGTGTTTATTTTTTATTATGCCGGGCATGGCAGTATGGTCGATAACCAGTTCTTCTTTATTCCAACTGAAAGCAGCCGATTGTACGATCTGAGCGCGTTACAGAAAGAGGCCATTGAGGCAAATGTGTTGCAGGATAAACTGAAAAGTATAAGAGCACTTAAACAACTGATTGTAATGGATGCCTGTCAATCGGGCGGATCGGTTGAGTTGCTGGCTACGCGCGGTGCAGCCGAGGAAAAAGCGATTGCACAGCTTTCGCGTAGTGCAGGCATACACGTAATGGCATCGGCAGGCAGCGAACAATTTGCTACTGAGTTTGCCGAGCTGGGTCATGGTTTGTTTACGTATTTGTTGATTAAGGCTTTGCAAGGTGATGCGGATGGCGCACCTAAAGATGGTAAGGTTACTATCTATGAATTGAAATCGTACTTAGATGACCAGGTACCCGAGATGACACAAAAATTAAAAGGCAAACCGCAGTATCCGTACACCTTCTCGCGTGGGCAGGATTTTCCGGTGGTAATTGAAAATGAGAAGTAATACGTCATTCTCTTTTAACCACATAGGCACATAGAAACCTTATGTTTCAAAACTATGTGCGTTATGTGTCTGTGTGGTTTGATTTGTCCGGCTGGCGTTAAACTCATAATTTTTTTTACCTTCGTACTTCGTAAACCAACTAATATGTTTAATGGAGGAAGCAAACCCGGTTAAATTTTACCTTGCCAGGTATTTTTTCCTGGCGCTTAGTGCGCTTCAGGGACTGGCCTCAGCACTCATGCTTTTTCAATTTGGAGATTCTCTCAAAGCAAGGTTTGTGGCGTTTGCACTTTTTACACTTGCGCTGATCTTTTTCTCACTCCATCTGTTATGGTCTAAGCAGATCAGGCGTGTAGCCATCAGCAAAAAGAAAATTGAACTGATTAAACCCGGCAAAGAAAAAAGCTACGAGTGGGACGATGTAAAAAGTGTTAAGCACATCCCGTTTCTGAACATGTATCGTCTTAAGTTGAAGGGTAAAAAAAATAAGATTTACTTTTTGCCCGCAGACAACACGCATACTATGTTTGGTATTTTCTCATCGGACTCAGATTTGATTCCGAAGAAGATGCGGTAAGTTATTGCGCTGTTCTTTTGGCGTGTCTTGGCATGTATTATGCCTCGTTTTTAAATTTATCAAAATATTTTTTCAATGTTTCAATAAGTTCGTTTGAACTAATACTAAGCCCAGCAGATGAAATATTAAAGGGAGAGTTGTAATTATTGACATTAAATTGCATTAACTTTTTCCTGAATACATTCTTCTCTTTTTCCAACCAATATCCAGGATTATTCACTCCAATAATCACAATTTCTGTACTCTGAATTCTAATTGTCTTAAAACCTTGTATCTCTTTCCACTCTATAATCTCATGTTTTTTGGGGTTTACATTTAGCCCCTTGGAATCGATAACTAAAGACAATTCGGATTTAATCAATCGTTTCACGCCAACAAAAATTCCCAACCCAAAGAATGCCATTGAAGCCATTCCGATTGCTCTGGTAAAAGTTGGGTTTATTGCCACCCTAGATAATTTATCGGCATCCAAAAACAACCATATACCCAAGGCAACAAAGGCAGTTGACCCAATTAATAGAAAAACAGTTTTCTTTTTGCTTGAATAAATTTCGATTCTCTCCATTTGTTTAAAAATCACTTCAACACACCCAACTCCTTCCCAACCTCGGTAAACGCTTGTATCGCTTTATCTAAATGACGCTGTTCATGCGCTGCCGAAATCTGTACACGAATACGTGCCTTGCCTTTTGCTACTACCGGAAAGAAAAACCCGATTACATAAATTCCTTTCTCCAGCAACCGCTCGGCAAACTGCTGTGCCAATGGCGCTTCGTATAACATAATTGGCACAATGGGATGCACACCGGGCTTAATATCAAAACCGGCTGCCGTCATTTTTTCACGAAAGTATTTTGTGTTCTTTTCCAGCTTATCGCGCAAAGCTGTTGTTTCCGATAGCATGTTAAACACTTCTATGGAAGCGCCCGTAATGGAAGGCGCCAGTGTATTGGAAAACAAATAGGGCCGTGAACGTTGGCGCAGCATTTCAATAATTTCTTTACGCCCCGAAGTAAATCCACCCGATGCTCCGCCTAAAGCCTTACCTAACGTGCCGGTAATAATATCCACGCGGCCAATTACGCCACAATACTCAGGCACACCACGACCGGTTTTGCCAATAAAGCCAGATGAATGACATTCATCCGTCATCACCAATGCTTCGTATTCATCAGCCAGATCACAAATCTTATCCAACTGCGCAATGGTTCCATCCATAGAAAAAGCGCCATCGGTAACAATAATAATCTGATTGGCTCCTGCCTTGCGCGCATCTTCCAGTTGTATTTTAAGATCGGCCATATCATTATGCTTGTAGCGATAACGCATGGCTTTACACAAACGCACGCCATCTATTATTGAAGCGTGATTTAACTCGTCAGATATAATAGCATCTTTTTCGCCCAGCAAAGGCTCGAACACACCGCCATTCGCATCGAAGGCGGCTGCATAGAGAATAGTATCTTCCGTTCCTAAAAATTCTGAAATTTTTTTTTCTAACTCTTTGTGAATATCCTGCGTACCACAAATAAATCGTACGGAAGACATACCGAAGCCATGCGTATCAATGGCTTTTTTGGCTGCGGCTATCACGCGTGGATGCGATGAAAGGCCGAGGTAGTTGTTTGCACAAAAGTTGATTACTTCTTTTCCATCGCTGGTTTTTATATCGGCACCCTGCGGGGTTGTTATGATTCTTTCTTTTTTAAACAGTCCGGCTTCACGAATGGAGGCAAGTTCTTTTTGCAATAAAGGCTGAAGTCTTTTATACATAGCTCAATTGATTTTAGGTTTGAAAACAGGTTTTGAGGCAACAGCGGGTTTAAGGGTTTCGGTTGGAGTTATTTTTAACTGATATTTTCTGCGAATGGGGTTTATCAGATAAAGTTTTTGCGAAGTAAAACTAGCCGCACTCATCTCGTCAAAGAGATTGCTCCATTCTTTCCACAAAGCTGGTTCAGCATCCCGAAAGGCTTTTGGATCAATCTTTTTTGTAATCAGATACTCTTCAAAAGTCATTAAGGCAAAACTATGAAAAATTGAGGCAAGGTTTTAAACCTTCTAATTACCGGTTGTAAATTATTTAATTATGCCAGCCGCTACTTTGCCTACCTTACTTCCATATAAATTTATGTAGGTAATGAAACTAAAGATGATTTGCATAGTGCTTCTGTTTTCAATAGTAGGCTATGCGCAGGAAAAGGAAAATGTCTTAGAGCAACTTCAAAAAGTTGCGGTAGTTGATCAGAAGGTAATGATGCCTATGCGCGATGGGGTGCGGCTTTCAACCGATATTTATCGCCCCAAGGGTAACGGCAAATATCCTATCATTTTTTCGCGTACGCCTTATAACTTTAATAGTTACCGCGATGGTGAACTGGTAACCCGCACGCTGCAAACCGCACTGGAGGCAATTAATAAAGGATACGCTTATGTAGTACAAAATGAACGGGGGCGTTTTTTCAGCGAAGGGGAGTGGGGTATTCTGGGCACACCCCTTACCGATGGATACGATGCTTTTGAGTGGATGTCGAAACAGGTGTGGAGCAATGGTAAAATCGGTTTGTTGGGTTGTTCTTCAACTGCAGAGTGGCAAATGGCTGTGGCCTCACTGCAACATCCGGCCTTAGCTGCTATGGTGCCGCAAGGTTATGGTGCCGGAGTTGGGCGGGTAGGCAGGTTCAATGAACAAGGCAACTGGTATAGGGGCGGAGCCGGGCAAATGCTATTTACTGCATGGCTTTACGGAACACAACACGATAAAGCCAAACCGAACCTTCCGGCCAACGTAAGCCAGGAAGATTTACAACGCATTCAAAAGTTTTATGATATGGCTCCCCGTTACCCCCGGGTAGATTGGAAAGAGGGGTTAAGCCATTTACCTGTGCAGGATATTATTAAAGCAGTAGATGGCCCCGTGGGTGTGTATGAAGAGATGATCAGACGTAAACCAAACGACCCGGCCTGGTTTGAAGGAGGATTGTATCACGACAATATGCCGTTTAATACACCCAGCTTTTGGTTTGTATCGTGGTACGATGTTTCATCTGGTCCTAACATTGAATTGTTTAACCATGTGCGCAAAAATGCGAAAGACCAAAAGGTGCGCGATAGCCAGTATCTGATTATTGCCCCCACATTACATTGTGCTTATACACGTTCAACTGAAAACACGGTGGTGGGTGAGCGCAGCGTGGGCGATGCGCGCTTTAACCATAACGAATTGGTTTATGGCTGGTTCGATCATTGGCTGAAGGGTGAACCCTTTAAAGATATGCCAAGAGTGCGATACTACACGATGGGGTCTAACAAATGGCAAACATCTGATGTATGGCCTCCTGCAAATGCCGTTATGACTACTTATTTTTTAGATAGCAAGGGTAAAGCCAACACATTAAATGGCGATGGCAAACTGGTTACCAAAAAAGTATCAAAAGACAACCCGGATGCATTTACTTACGATCCGATGAACCCTGTTACTTCGCACGGAGGTAATGTGTGCTGTACCGGCAATGCTGTGCAAGGCGGAGCGTTTGACCAGCAAGAGATGGAGAAACGCGAAGATATATTAGTATACACTACCGAGCCCTTGGCCGAAGGCGTAGAAATTAGCGGATTTATTGAGTCCACATTATATGTTTCTTCTGATGTAAAGGATACAGACTTTACGATCAAACTGATTGATGTTTACCCGGATGGAAAAGCCTATAATTTAGATGAAACGATACAGCGGGTTCGGTATCGCGAGGGCTACGATAAAGAAGTATTTATGGAAGCCGGAAAAGTGTATAAAGTAGAATTAACGCCAATGAGTACCAGCAACTATTTTGAAAAAGGGCATCGTATTCGTGTAGAGATTTCAAGCAGCAACTTCCCGCGTTTCGATCGTAACCTGAATACAGGCGGAAATAATTTTGACGAATCGCAGGCAAAAATTGCACACAATAAAGTACATCATTCTTCGCAATACCCCAGTAGCATTAAACTGCCAATTGTTAAAACGAAGAAATAATCTATTGCTTTTTTCATAATTAACGTCCACAGGCATGTGTCTGTGGACTTTTCATATCTTCGCACCATCATTTTCTGTGTATGAAAAAAACTAAGATTCTGCTTATTGGCGCAGGTGGGCAGTTGGGATCCGAACTTACACAAGGCCTTTGGAAAATTTATGGGCAAGAGAACGTTATTGCATCTGATATTAAAGATGCGCAGGGCATTTTGAAAGAAGGTCCATACGAAAAATTTGATGTAATGCAGCGCGATAGGTTGTTTGAACTTCTGCGCAAAAACGACATTACACAGGTGTACCATCTGGCCGCTTTGCTTTCTGCAACCGGAGAAAAAGATCCGCGTTGGGCATGGAAGTTAAACATGGAGAGTTTGCTTTTTGTGTTGGAAGCCGCTCACGAATTAAAACTTCATAAGGTGTATTGGCCCAGTTCCATTGCGGCATTCGGCCCAACAACACCTAAACAGAATACACCACAAGACACCATCATGGATCCTACTACGGTGTATGGTATTACTAAACTGGCAGGCGAATTATGGTGCGAGTATTATTTCAGACGGTACGGAGTAGATGTGCGCAGTTTACGCTATCCCGGATTGATTGGCTATAAAACACCTCCGGGTGGCGGCACAACCGACTACGCAGTTGATATTTATTTTAAAGCGATTAAAGAAAAAAAATACGAATGCTTTCTTTCGGCCGATACCTATTTACCCATGATGTATATGGACGATGCGGTGAAAGCCACGCTTGATTTGATGGAGGCTCCGGCAGAAAAAGTAAAAATCCGGTCGAGTTATAATATCGGGTCTATGAGTTTTTGCCCCGCTCAGATTGCCTCCACCATAAAAAAATATATTCCTGAGTTTGAGATTACCTATAAACCGGATTTTCGGCAGGCTATTGCCGATTCATGGCCCAAGTCGATTGATGATACCCCCGCCCGCCAGGATTGGGGATGGAAGCATGAATTTGGCCTGGAGGAGATGACTCATGAAATTTTAACTCAACTGCAGAAGGAGCCTCAGTTCCTTCTTCAATAAGGGCAATCAAAACGATAAGATGTACTTAACGCATGTTACATAATTAAGTAACTTGCTGATCAATGCTCTATACGGTTTGAGTAAACTAAAACGACTGGCTGGCGAAACTGCACTCTATGGATTAGGCAGTATTGTGCCCCGCATGATTAATTTCCTGCTGGTGCCTTTGCATACCATTAGCATGTTTAGCGAGGCCGAGTATGGCGAAATAACCAAGCTGTATGCTTACGTAGCTGTAGTTAACATCGTTTATATGTTTGGTATGGAAACCGCCTACTTCCGGTTTGCCACTAAACCAGGCACAGACCCTAAGCGGATTTTTAACCTTGCCCAAACCAGCGTTATTGCAATTAGCGGAGTCTTAACCGTTTTCCTATTGTTGGGGGCTGTACCTATTTCAGTAGGGCTTGAGGCCAGCAACCCAAAATTTATTACCTGGTTGGTAATCACTATGTTTATTGATGCCCTCGTGGCTATTCCTTTTGCCCAACTTCGGTTGCAGAAAAAAGCCTTTCAGTTTGCGATAGCTAAGATTATTAATGTGGTGATTGTGTTGGGCCTCAATTACTATTTTCTAAAACTCAATTACGACCCTGCCATTGGTGTGGGCTATGTTTTTCTGGCCACCTTAATAGCTAATGCGCTCTTTATTGTTTTCTTTATAAAAACACTTATAGCCTGGCGCCCCCAATGGGATAAAACCATTTCACCACAAATGTTGCGGTATGCGTATCCGGTAATGATTACCGGTATAGCGGGTATGATTAACGAAATGTTTTCGCGCAGTATGCTGGACTGGTGGTTACCTGAAAATTTTTATCCGGGCGTTACGCAAAAAGAAGCAGGCGGAATTTTTGGAGCTTGTTACAAATTTGCCGTGTTCATGAATCTTGGCATTCAGGCATTTCGCTATGCGGCCGAACCATTCTTTTTTTCAAACGCACAAGACAAAAACTCACCTAAACTTTTCGCGCAGGTAAATCACTTCTTTGTTATTGCATGTTGTATCGTGTGGTTAGGTATCAGCATTAACCTCGATATTCTGAAATACATAATTGGAGAAAATTTCTGGTTAGGATTACCGATTGTTCCGGTGTTGTTACTTGCGTATTTGTTTCTGGGCATCTATTACAACATAAGTGTTTGGTTTAAGCTTACCGACAAAACGCATTATGGAACGATTATTACCCTTATGGGTGTGGCAATAACTGTTCTCGGAAATTATTTTCTTATTCCTGTAGCTGGTTTTATGGGTAGTGCTATTGCCGCATTAGCTTGTTATGCCGCTATGGCTGCCATCTGCTTTGGCTTAGGCCAAAAACATTACCCAATTCCGTACTGGGTTACGCGAGATGTGGGTTACATTATATTTACCGCAGCATTAATCCGTTTACTCAGTCCGGTTCAGTTTCAAAGTCAATGGGCAGCCACCGGTTTCCACACTATTATAATTGCGGCCTTTGTGGCTCTGGTTTATTGGGTTGAAAAGAAGAACCTTGCACAATCTCCCCATTCATAATTTTAGTAGTTTTACTCCACACACACTAGCATGAACATTATTATACCTATGGCGGGATTAGGCAAGCGCCTGCGTCCGCATACATTAACTACTGCCAAACCCTTGTTGCCCATTGCAGGCAAACCTATCGTTCACCGATTGGTGGAAGACATTGCACGCGTATGCCCCGAAAAAATAAATTATATCGGGTTTATTGTGCATCCATCGTTTGGTAAACAGGTAGAAGAAGATTTAAAAGCAGTAGCCAAAGCGGTAGGTGCCGAAGGTAAAATCTATTACCAGGAGCAAGCCATGGGTATTTCGCACGCATTATTGTTCGCTAAAGAATTATTTGAAGGAAAGGTTATTGTGGCTTTTGCCGATACCTTATTCCGTGCCGATTTTAAACTGGATACCAATAAAGACGGTACCATCTGGGTACAGAAAGTAGAAAACCCACAGCAGTTTGGTGTGGTGAAGCTTAATTCGCAGGGAGAGATTACTGAATTAGTTGAAAAACCAGTCACGTTTGTATCTGATCTGGCCATAATAGGAATTTATTTCTTTAAGCATGGTGAAAGCCTACGTGCCGAAATGCAATACCTGCTGGATAATGACATTAAAGAAAAAGGCGAATACCAGTTTACTACGGCATTAGAAAACATGAAGAAAAAGGGAGCCCGGTTTGTTCCCGGCCAGGTGCAGGAATGGCTCGATTGTGGTAATAAAGACAACATGGTACAAACCAACCAGCGTTATCTTGAGTTTATTAAAGATCAAAAGCTGATTTCGGAAAAAGCAATTGTAAAGAATAGTGTTGTATTGCCCCCCGTGTTTATTGCCGATGGTGTAATAATCGAGAACTCTGTAATTGGTCCACACGTTTCTATTGGTCAGGAAACAAGGATTACCGATTCCCGTATCAGCAATTCAATTGTACAAAAAAACTGTGTGCTTGGTGGTGTAGTAATGAAAAACAGCCTGTTAGGCAATTTCGTTAATTTTGAAGGCTCGGCATCGGATGTAGACGCAGGTGATTATACCCGTATTTAATTTCAGATTTTGAAGTCAGTATATACATATTGTTTTTTATTCTGCCTGTTGCTTTTGCAACCGGTTGTTGCGCAGAAACGAAGACCGGTTGAAGTAAAATCGGAAGGGGCTCGCCTGCGCGAAGCAGAGTTTGTTTTTACCGAAGGCGAGAAGTTTTTTGTACTGGAAGATTATTCCAAAGCGTTGCTGTATTTTCAGAAGTCAGCAGAACTTGCCCCGGAAAACGCAACCATACACTACAAAATTGCCGAAGTATGGGCTAAGGGTGTAAAAGAAGAAGATCAACGGCAGGCGGCTATCAGCATAGAAAATGCATTACGTCTCGAAAAGAAGAACAAATACTTCTATCTGTTAGCTTCAAATATTTATGCCAGCCTCAACAACCTCGATAAAGCTACAGCAGTACTCGAAACTATGATGAAGGAAGTTAAAGGCACTGAAGAACATCTGTTTGATCTTGCAGCGCTTTATTTGTATAGCAAGCGCGAAGAGGATGCGCTTAAAACCTACAATCGTGCAGAGAGTGTGTTGGGAATAAATGAAATATCATCCTTGCAAAAGCAACGCATCTATTTGGAAAAGGGGAAAATTTCTGATGCGTTAGCAGAAGGGGAGAAACTAGCCAATACATACCCCGAAGAACCAAAATTTATGATGGGCTATGCCGAGTTGCTGGCGCAGACGGGCGACAGGGCTAAAGCAATTTCGTTGCTTGAAAAATACGTGCAGCATAACGAAGAGGCCGGTTCAATAAAAATGTTACTGGCCGGGCTCTATCAGGATAATGGCCAGACAGAAAAATCGCAACAATATGTGTTGGATGTTATTCAGGATCCCCAGGTAAATCTGGATAGTAAATTACTACTGGTAAACACGTATAGCGCTGCGTTTACGCAAGGTAAAGGCTTGGGGAATCCGGTTGCGGAAAAATTTGCTATTCAGCTGGTAGAAAAATTAGAAGCAGACTATACCCACGATGCTAATGTAAACATTGTAAGTGGCGATTTATTTATGGCGTTAAACCGCAAAGAAGAGGCGCTGATTAAGTATAAGCAAGCCATACAAAACGGAACCAGTAATTACGAAGCCTGGCAAAACCTGCTTTATCTTGAATCGCAAACAAACCAGGTTGATAGCCTCATTCATTATGCCGAACAAGCTCTTGAATTATTCCCTAATCAGGGAATGGTTTATTATTTCAATGGTTTTGGATTGTTAAAGAAGAAGCAATATCGCGAAGCGGCCTACGCGCTTGAGCAGGCTAAAAAACTTTCGAGTGCAAATCTGTCATTTGTAAGTGATCTGAATACCCTGCTGGGCGATTGTTACAATGGCGTGAAGGACTACGCTAAGTCCGATCAGGCCTTTGAAGAAGCGCTGGCGTATAATCCGGCTAATGATATTGTGTTGAATAATTATAGTTTTTATCTGGCGCTACGCAAAGAAAACCTGGATAAAGCCGAAAAGATGGCTTCGCTACTCATTAAAGCTTTTCCAAACAAAGTATCCTATTTAGATACCTATGCCTGGGTTCTGTTTGCACAGGAGAAATACAAAGAAGCGCGCAAGGTTATGGAAAAAGTGATTCAGGGCACACAAGTTTCATCCACGCATTGGGAACACTATGGAGACATCCTTTTTAAACTGGGTGAAGTAGAAAATGCTGTAAAGCAATGGCAGAAAGCCCGTGAAACAACGGCCGACCACACCCGTCTGGATAAAAAAATTACCAACCGAAGGTTAAATTAATTTACCTTTGTGTGGCTTTAATTTCCCGTGTGCATGCGTAGTTACATTTTACTTTTCGGCCTGCTATTACTTGTGTTCTTACAAGCCTGTCAGCGCAAAACCATACCTACAGTATCGTTACCCGAAGCCCCTAAAACGCTGGATATAGAAGAAATTGATTTTGGTTATATGCACGGTAAAGCCCGTATGGTGTTTCGCGATGAGAAACGCGAACGCGAAGTAAAGGCCAATATCCGTATCCGTAAAGACAGTGTAATTTGGATGACCTTCTCGGTAGTAGGTGTACAGGGAGGCAAGGCTCTTATTAACAAAGACTCCATTACGGTGGTTAGCAATGTAGATAAAGAGTATTATGTATTTGATTACAAAGAACTATCAGAGCGTTTTAATTTTAAGATTGATTACGGTGTATTGGAGGCAGCTATGCTGGGCAACCTGATACGGGCTAAACAAACAACGGATGAGATTGGCCGCGAAGGTGATTTTGATGTATTACTTCAACATGAAAACTCAGTATCCATCAAGAGTTTAATTAACCCGGTTATTCGTAAAATTGAAAAAGTTGAACTCGTAGAATCGAATACCAGCAACAAACTAAAACTGGAATATGCCAACTTTCAGCCATTAGGCGAAAAAAACCTTCCGTATAACGGAGTAGTAAGCGTATTCTACAAAACAACAGCGGGTTTAATTAGTAACACCATTACTTTCGAGTACAACAAAATAGAAATTGGTGATAAGGAATTGAAATTCCCATTCAATATCCCCAAGCGATATGACCGCAGGTAAATTTGTAGCGTTTGCCGTATTATTTGTTCTGAGTTTTTCGGTACAGGCGCAGAAAACCAAATCTCAACTTCAGCGCGAAAAGCAACGAAACTTAGAGAAAATAAAAGAGACTGAGCGCATTCTGGACGAGACGGGGGAACAAAAGAAAAATTCGTTAGGAGAACTTACAGCCCTTAACCAACGCATACTCCAACAAGAATCTCTTATTAAAGCTATACAAAGCGAAGTTTCCCTGCTGGATTACGATATAGGCGAAAACAATCAGATTATTGTTGCCCTGGAACGCGACCTCAAAAAGTTGAAAGAAGAATATGCTACTATGCTTTTTGCGGCCCAAAAGGCAAGCGGCAAAGTAGATAAACTCACCTTCTTATTCTCAGCGCAATCGTTCGATCAGTTAATGATGCGCCTGAAGTATATGGAGCAGTATGGAAAAGCCCGGCAAGATCAGGTTGTGGCAATTGAAAAAGTGCACGATATTTTAACCGAGCAGGTACGAATTACTCAAATAAAACGAGGTGAGAAAAATGCACTACTCAACGATGAGCTGAAAGAAAACAGAGAACTAACCAACCTGAAACAAAAGCAACGCACGTTGGTGCGAAACCTCGAGAAACAGGAAAAACAACTACGCAAAGATCTGGAAACTACCCGCAAGGCGGTAGCAGAATTAGATAACCTGATTGCTAAAATCATTAAAGAAGAGTTGGAAAAGGCAGCACGGGAGGCCCGCGAAAGAGAAAGAAATAAAAGCAATAGCAATAGAGAAGTATCAGAAGCAGCTGTTGCACTCTCCGCATCATTTGCTGATAATAAAAATAAATTTCCCTGGCCGGTATCTGGCTTTGTATCGCAAGGATTTGGACGGCAAGCACACCCGGTGTTAAAGGGGATTATAATTCAGAATGACGGTGTAAATATTCAAACCCGGCAGGGAGAGGAGGTTAAATCAATTTTTAATGGTGAAGTTAGCCGGGTAGCCTTTACTCCTGGTATGGGAAATACAATCATTATTAAGCATGGCGATTATTTTACAGTGTACACGGGGTTAAAAGATATTACGGTAAAACAGGGCCAGCAGGTTAGTACCAATCAAAATATAGGCACTGTAGTAGCCAACGGAGAAGGTATTTCTGAACTTCGTTTTCAGATTCGTAAAAACTTCGATGCCCTTAACCCCCAGGAATGGCTTCGAAATTAGGTTAAACGGTATAAATCGGGGTTTTACGTCCATAATCAGATATAACAAAAAGCTTTGTGGCTGTTCATTTATTCATAATTCTCTATCTTTACACACTTAATATTTTACTATGAGCGCAATTCTTTTGATAGGGATGCCCGGAATGGGCGAGTGGGTGGTAATCGGTTTGTTCGTGCTGATTTTCTTTGGTGCCAAAAAGATTCCTGAGTTTGCAAAAGGTTTAGGTAAAGGCTTTCGCGAATTCAAAGATGCTGTTAAGGACGTAAAGAAAGAGGTAGACGATGCCGGTAAAGAAGTACCGAAGATTGAAGAGAAGTAAGCATTGAGTTCTACCAACTTAACAAGCTTACATCATTACCTCTACAATGGCACCCAATCCTGCACGGATCGGGTTACTCGTTTTCTGCAAAACATTGAAAGCAAAAAACACCTCAATGCTTTTTTGAGCGTGTTTAATACCGAAGCACTTGACCGCGCCCGCTTAATTGATAAAAAAATTGAGCAGGGTACGGCAGGTAAACTGGCTGGCCTTGTGGTAGGAATTAAAGATGTATTAGCCTACGAAAATCATCCGTTGCAGGCCAGCAGCAAAATTCTGAATGGGTTTACATCAAAATTTACAGCCACAGCAGTGCAACGCCTGCTTACCGAAGATGCTATTATTATAGGCCGGCAAAACTGCGATGAGTTTGCAATGGGTTCTTCCAATGAAAATTCTGCTTTTGGTGCAGTTTTAAACGACATCGATAATACCCGTGTATCGGGTGGGTCATCGGGCGGATCGGCCGTGGCGGTAATGGCCGATATGTGCGATGTTTCTTTAGGTTCTGATACGGGCGGCTCTGTTCGGCAGCCCGCTGCCTTTTGTGGTATTTATGGATTAAAACCTACCTATTCCCGAATCTCCAGACATGGCCTTATTGCATACGGATCGTCTTTTGATTGTATTGGTATCTTTTCAAAATCATTAGAAACAATGGCCCGCGTACTGGAAGTGATAGCTGGAGCTGATGAGTTTGATAGCACGGTTTCGCGCCAGGCGGTTCCACACTTTGAAGAGGCCTTGCACCCTTCATCAAAAAAATTTAGCGTTGCTTATCTTAAAGATGCATTGGAATCAACCGCTGTGCAACCCGAAATAAAAGAAGCGCTTCAAGTAAAGATCGATCGGCTAAAGGCAGCAGGGCATACAGTAGAGGCAGTTGATTTCGCCTTAAGCGAATATATATTGCCCACCTATTACATTCTGGCAACAGCAGAAGCCAGTTCAAATCTGTCGCGGTATGATGGTGTGCGCTTCGGGCACCGTAGTCCAAACACAACCGATTTGCAATCCATGTATAAGAAAACCCGGGCCGAAGGTTTTGGTAGTGAAGTACAGCGAAGAATTTTGTTAGGAACATTTGTACTAAGTGCAAGCTATTACGATGCCTATTATACTCAGGCACAAAAAGTAAGACGCCTGATTCGCGAGCAAACCAAACGAATTCTAACCCAATACGATTTTATCTTATCTCCTACCACACCCACCACGGCATTTAAGATAGGAGAACACACAAATAATCCGGTGGAAATGTATTTAGCAGATTTGTTTTCCGTTCATGCTAATGTGGCAGGGGTTCCTGCTATTTCGGTTCCTTGTGGTAAAGATAACCAGGGGTTGCCTATTGGACTGCAGATTACGGCCAACGACTTTGATGAAGCCGGCCTCTTTCAGTTCTCGAAGGTAATTCAGACCTTAGCGTAATTGTTGTGGTTTAAAAACCAGGAATAATGAAAGCATTTGTAGTTTTAGTGTTGAGTGTGCTTGTTCTTCCTTTATGGGCTCAAGAGTCAGTGCCCGACACATTGTATTTACCGGTTACCGATACACTTGCTTTTACAGTAGAAGAGGACACAGTAGAAGTAATGCCGGTTTTCCCTACCGATATAGAGTTTATTCCCGGAGATGATACGCCCGAATTATTAAGCGACCGGTTAGCCTGCATCCAGCAACAGATACCCCTTACCTATAACATAACCGTGCATGGGTTTATCGATTACTTTACTGTGCGTAACCGCGATTATACGCGGGCCATGCAACGAAAGAAAGATCTATACTTTCCATTGTTCGAGCGGTACCTCACAAAATATAACCTGCCCGATGAGTTAAAATATCTTTCCATCATTGAATCAGGGCTTAATCCGCGTGCTATTTCACGTGCGCGTGCGGTGGGCCTTTGGCAATTTATGTCGGGTACGGGCCGCTACTTTGATTTGCAAACAGATTGGTACATTGATGATCGGATGGATCCGGAAAAATCTACGGAGGCTGCATGCCGGTATCTTTCACAACTGTACACCATCTTTGGCAATTGGGAACTTGCCCTGGCAGCCTATAACTCTGGCCCCGGTACAGTGCGTAAAGCAGTAAGAAGATCGGGCTACAAAAAATCATTTTGGGAAGTTTACCCACACCTGCCCCGCGAAACCCGTGCGTATGTACCACAATTCATTGCGATTATTTACGCTATGAATTATACAGAGCAACATAATCTGGTGGAGACTGCTCGAGAAAAACTTCCACCCTACGATACAATATCAGTAAACCATCATTTGCACCTGGGCACATTAGCAAAACTTACCAACACCTGCCTGGAAGATTTGCAGAAACTCAATCCCAGCATTCGCCACAATATCATTCCCGGTAACGGTAAAACGTATGCCGTAAAAATTCCGGTTTTTGCTAAGGAAAAACTGGACTCTAACCGGGTGGCTATTCTGGATTCGGCCATGCGGGTAGGAAAAAAAGAATCGGCTGTAATGATGTATGCTTCCACACCAACACATGGAGTGTCTACCGTATACACCGTTACTTCGGGCGATGTGCTGGGAGGAATTGCACTGCGGTTTAAAGTAAGTATAAACGACCTTAAAGAATGGAACAACCTTCGTTCCAATACGATTTATGCCGGTCAGAAATTGAATGTATACGCACCTGCTCAAAGAACAGTACAGGCTAAAATTGCAGAACCTGTCTTACTTCCGCCTGATACCAAAACATACATTGTACAGCCAGGTGATACCCTGTGGGACATTTCGCGCAAAGTACCCGGGCTTACCGTTGAAAAAATCAAAAGCCTTAATAACCTGAAAAGTAATAGCCTTCAGCCCGGGCAAAAACTTATTGTAGGTTAATTGTGACCATTTCACCCAGATTGAATTACAGATGCATAGCGTTTACATGAAGTATATTATTCCTGTTCTTTTTAGCGTATTGCTGGCCGCCTGTGTAGAACCCGGCAGCGAAAATCTACCGCCCTCATCCGGCCGCCCGGGCGATATTTTTCTGATCATGGATTCAGCCCAATGGAAAGGCCCATTAGGCAGAACCCTCGATTCTGTTTTTAGTGCCGAAATGGAAGGATTACCCCGCAAAGAAGCCATTTTTCATATGCGATGGATTGATCCGCGTAAGCTCAATTCTGTGTTGAAACAGCGCAGAAACCTGATCTTTGCTGTATCATTCGATCAAAAGGCAGCAGGGGCACGGCAAATCAGAGCTACGTTTACACCAGAATCGCTCGAGAAAATTAATGCCGATCCCAATCTATTCAGTCAGAATGTGCAAAATGTTTTTGCTAAAAATCAGGAAGTACTTTTTCTGTTTGCCCAAACAGAAGAGGCATTAATTAAACACATACAGGCAAACCGTGTAAAGTTGGTAGAATTTTTCAATCTGCGCGAACGCGAGCGACTGACTCAGTCATTATTTAGAGCAGCGCAGCCTCAGGGTATTCTACCGATGTTACGAAAAGAATTTAATTGCGAATTGAAAATTCCTTTCGGATACGAAGTTGCTCAGCAGGAACCTGATTTTTTCTGGGCACGTCAGATTAACGCACACGATGATAAAGATATTTTTATTGCGCGTAAGAAGTACACCTCGCAAACTCAATTTGCAAAGGATAGTTTAATTGCATTTCGCGATGCCATTTGCAAGAAATACCTTTTTGAAGATCCGGATAGACTGGAGACACACCTGCTTACAGAAACCACAGTCCCGTATAAACCGGTTATTACCCGCGAGATCAGCTTCAATAAGAAGTACGCAGTTGAAATGAGAGGGTTGTGGAAAACCAACAACCTAACCATGGGGGGGCCCTTTATCTCATTTATTTTTGTAGATGAACCCCAGGGTATGCTGTACTATATTGAAGGATTTACCTTTTGCCCGGGTAAAGACCAGCGCGAAATTATACGTGAACTGGAGACTATCCTATATACGTTTAAAACAAGCAACGAAATTACTCCTGCCTAACGTTGGTGAAACCGTATTTCTGTTGATAAATTCTACCCAAGGATACCTCATTCCTGATAGTTAGATTGTAACTTGCTTGCCCAAGGACTTAATCTAATTTGTATGTCGATAAAAATCCGTAAACAAGACGCACTGAATTACCACACCCAGGGCCAACCCGGCAAAGTTGAAGTAGTGCCTACCAAAATGTTAAGCACACAACTTGATCTGGCATTGGCTTACTCGCCCGGTGTAGCCGAACCCTGTAAAGAAATTGCAGCCAATAAAGATGATGTGTATAAGTACACATCTAAAGGGAACCTGGTAGCAGTAATTTCTAATGGTACAGCTGTACTTGGCTTAGGCAACATTGGTCCTGAAGCGGCCAAACCAGTAATGGAAGGTAAAGCGGTTCTCTTTAAAAAATATGCAGGCATTGATAGTTTCGATATTGAAATTGATGAAGAAGACCCGGACGCGTTTATAAAAATTGTAAAAGCCCTTGAACCAACCTTTGGTGGGGTTAACCTGGAAGATATAAAAGCCCCGGAATGCTTTAAGATTGAAACGGAGTTGCGTGAGAAAATGCACATTCCCATTATGCATGATGACCAGCATGGAACAGCCATTATATCCAGCGCAGCATTACTCAATGCACTTGAAATTGTAGGAAAAAAGATTGATGAAATTATATTAGTAGTTAATGGAGCCGGGGCAGCAGCGGTTTCATGTTCCAGACTTTATCTGGCATTAGGGTTAAAGAAAGAGAACCTGATCATGTGCGATAGTAAAGGCGTGATCAATACATCGCGTACCAATCTGGATGTTACTAAAACAGAGTTCATCACAAAGCGTAAGCTTAATACCCTGCAGGAAGCCATGAAGGGCTGCGATGTGTTTGTGGGTTTATCGGTGGCGGATGCCATTACACCCGAAGATGTGCTTAGCATGGCAAAAGACCCGATCGTTTTTGCATTGGCTAATCCAAACCCGGAAATTAGTTATGCACTGGCAATGAAAACCCGACCGGATTTAATTATGGGTACCGGGCGAAGCGATCATCCCAACCAGGTAAACAATGTGCTGGGGTTCCCTTACATTTTCAGAGGGGCGTTAGATGTGCGCGCAACTGAAATTAATGAAGCGATGAAACTGGCGGCCGTTCATGCTTTAGCTGCATTAGCAAAAGAACCAGTGCCCGATATTGTGTTTCAGGCTTATGGTATTGATCGTATTCAGTTTGGGCGAGACTACCTTATTCCCAAGCCACTTGATCCGCGGTTGATTACTACGGTTTCTCCGGCCGTGGCAAAGGCTGCAATGGACTCTGGTATGGCACGCAACCCCATTACTGATTGGGGCCAATATCATCAGGATTTGTTAAAGCGTGTAGGGATTGATCAGAAACTTACAGCACGCATTATTGACAGAGCCAAGCAAAACCCAAAACACATTGTATTTGCTGAGGCCGATCATCCAAAAATTCTTAAAGCGGCACAAGTACTACAAGACGAAAAAATAGCGTACCCCATTTTGCTGGGAAGCCGCACCGATATAGAACGATTAATACAAGAACACGGGCTCGATTTAAGTGAGTGCAAAATCGTAGACCCACGTGAAGAGAAAGAGCGTACCGAAAAATTTGCAAAGGCATATCATCAGAAAAGACAACGCAAAGGTATAGCCTATAAAGATGCAGAGCGTGTTATGCGCGACCGTAATGCGTTTGGTGCAATGATGGTAGAGTTTGGCGAAGCCGATGCCTTGATATCGGGACTTACAAAAGATTACCCCAAAACCATTTTACCCTCGTTGCAGATTATTGGTATGGCCGAAGGGGTGAACCGCGTAGCCGGCATGTACATTATTATGAATAAGAAAGGCACATTCTTTTTTGCGGATTGTACGGTAAATGTGGATCCGAATGTGAACGATCTGGTTGAAATCATTGGATTGGCTGCACGGGGTGTTAAATTCTTTGATATAGAGCCGAGAGTGGCTATGCTATCGTATTCCAATTTTGGATCGAGCAAGGGTCCTATCCCTGAAAAAGCCAGTGAAGCCGTGCGTCTTGCTAAACAAAAATATCCAGATCTGATTGTGGATGGCGACATACAGGCCAACGTGGCGTTTGACACAGAAATTCAAAGCCAGATTTTCCCATTCAGTGCTTTGGCAAAAGAAGGAGCAAACACACTCATATTTCCTAATCTCACGGCAGGCAACATTGCGTATAAGTTGTTAATGGAAATTGGTGGAGCGGAAGCTATCGGACCAATCTTGCTTGGGATGAAAAAACCCGTTCATATTTTGCAATTAGGAAGCTCGATTCGCGATATTATCAGTATGGCAGCAATTGCAGTGGTAGATGCACAAATGCACAATCAGAATAACCGGTTGTAAAATAGAGAGGGTTTAAAAAAATTCTATGTGCACTGTGCGTTATGTTCTAAGTGCTCACATCAAAATTGCTTTGTATTTTGTAGGGGCCGACAAAATTGAACGAACACCCCGGCTAACGGAAAACAAAGCCTGGGGGTCGATGTGAACCGGTAATTTGAAAATTTTACTCATTCGTTCAGATAATCCTTTTAGTACAGCATTACCTCCGGTAACATAGATGCCGCTGCGGTAAATATCAGCAGCCAACTCGGGTGGGCAAATTTCCAGCGATTGGTGAATACACTGTTCAATCTGCTTAAACGGTCTTTCCAATACCCGGCATAATTCAGTCTGTGTAATAGCTTTACTTACGGGCACCCCTTCAATAAGATCTTTACCTTTTACTAAAAGATTTTCATCATCGGATGCAACCGGTTCAAACACGCAGCCTATTTTTTTCTTTACCTGTTCGGCTGTTTTTAATCCAATAGCCAGGTTGTAAACCCGCCTGAAGTAATCCTGAATTTCTTCATCCATGGCATCACCCGCTACGCGTATCGATTGAAATGCGGCAACTCCTGAAAGGGAGATTACCACAACTTCGGTTATACCTCCTCCAATGTCAACTACAAATTTTCCTTCGGGCTCCTGAATATTCAGACCCATACCTAAAGCTGCAGCCAATGGTTCGTGCACAAGGTGTGTGTGGCGGGCCGTAAATTGTTCAAGGGTATCCCGTAAGGCGCGCTTTTCAACCGGGGTGGTATCAAACGGAACACCTGAAATCAGGTAGTTAAATCCACCACTTAAAAGCGTTGGTTTTCCAACCTTATCCACCAGCTCTTTTACCATTTTTTTGGCAGACTCACCATCAGAAATAACCCCACCCTTTAAAGGCTTTACCGATTTTAGGTTTGTATGGGTTTTCTCCAACATTTCAAAAGCCTTTTCGCCAATGGCCTCTACTTTTTGGTTCAGTTCATTAATGACCAGCACCGAAGGTTGCGAAAGCAAAATGTTATGTTGATCAGTCAGCAACGTATTATTGTTGCCGATGTCAAATGCGAGATTTCTTGCTGGGGTAAACACGGTATTCTTTTTTGCAAAGGTATTGATATTAAACGTGCCTTTGCCAATAGAAAGTTCAAAAAATGGATGGATATCGGTTGGCCTAACATTATGCGCTGTCGATCTGCTGTACCAATACAAAGATCACGTTCACCAGATAAGCGTGATCTTATAAACTTATCTGAGGTTGAGTGCTAGTTTAACAACCCATACCAGTATACGCTGGTTTTAGGAAGGACTTCCATTCGGTTGAATGCGGGGCAGGGTTTTACGGGTTTGAAAGTTCAGAAGCGGGCCTGATCGTAACGGGTTTTGGGTCTATTGTACCATTTGCATCCCTGCTCAAATCCTCGTAAACTGCATTTTATTTTTTAAGCTTTTCCATGATTGCCTACTTAAAAGGAAAGCTCGCACATAAGGAGCCCACATTTGTGGTGCTGGAGGTAAACGGCATTGGCTACCAGGTGAGCATTTCGCTAAATACATTCTCAGAAATTAATGATCGCGAAGACCTTACGCTGCTCACCTACATGCATGTGCGCGAAGACGCCCACATTCTGTTTGGATTTGCAAGCGAAGCCGAAAAACAGATGTTTCAGCACCTGATTTCGGTAAACGGTGTGGGCCCTAATACGGCCTTAGTGGTACTGTCATACCTTACCCCAACCGATTTGAAAGCAGCCATAATAAGCGAAGATGCCGGCACGCTGCAACGGGTAAAGGGTATTGGCGGAAAAACAGCACAAAGGCTGGTGTTGGAACTGAAAGATAAATTGCGCAAAGATGCTCTTGAAGATGTAGGAAAACCGGGGCTTATGCACAATACCATCCGCCACGAGGCGTTAACTGCCTTGATTACGCTTGGCATTGCCAAAGCAGCAGCTGAAAAGAGTGTTGATGCAATCCTGAAGAAGTCAGGAAATGCTATAAGTTTAGAAGAGCTCGTAAAGCAAGCACTTAAAAACGCCTGAACCACCATTGATTGTAAAATACCGGAAGATCTTGCTCCTCCTGGGCCTTACTATTGGCCTCTCCCCATTAGCCATGGGGCAGCAAGATACCGTGCGTACTGATACCTCTCGCCTTAGAATTACCAACCCGTACCGGCCAACTTTTCGTTTGCGCGATCGCTATGGTGATCCGTTCTCAAATTACCGCAGTTTTTCACCGCTGTTTTTGCAGGACTCTAAAAACCTGGGGTTCGATTTGCAGATTGATACAGGGCGTAACTATACCATCTTCGAAAGAATGGGTAAACTTAATTACAGACCTCCTTCTTCCATTTCGTTTGATGAGTTTAATGCCGAACAGGATAAATTGATTAAACGCGAGTACTGGCAAACCCGAAGCAAGGCGCTGGATGGCGAAAGCGCAGTAAGCAGCCGGGGGTTGATTCCTAAAATTTATGTAAGCCCCGTGCTGGATCGCATTTTTGGAGGCAGCTATGTAGAATTAATTCCTCGGGGCTTTGTCAATCTCGATTTTGGGGCGCAGTTCCAAAAAATTGAAAACCCTTCTATTCCTATTCGCCAGCAACGCAACGGGGGTTTCGAATTTGATCAGCAAATAAACCTGAGTGTGCAGGGTAAAGTAGGCGAAAAGCTGGCTGTAACTACCAACTTCGATAACAACAACTCGTTCGACTTTCAGAACAACATGAAGGTGGAGTACACCGGGTTTAAAGAAGACATTTTAAAAAAATTAGAGATTGGTAACGTAAGCCTTCCGCTTAACAACAGTTTAATTACCGGCTCACAAAATCTGTTTGGTGTAAAAGCGCAGATGCAATTCGGTAAAATGTTTGTAACCACCTTAGCTACAACTCAACGCGGTAAACAATCCAGTATAAAAGTAAACGGCAGTACCAATGGTGCCTCGCAAGGCCGTCCGTTTGAAATTGTAGGATCGAACTATGATGAAAACCGCCACTTCTTTTTAGGCCAGTTCTTCCGCGATAATTTTGAAACCTGGTTAGGTACGCTGCCCCAGATAACCTCGGGTGTAAACATTACCCGGGTGGAGGTATATCTTTTAAACCGGCAGAACGATACCCAAACCCTGCGCAATGTGGTAGGGCTTATGGACATGGGGGAATCAGGAAAAATCTATCGAAGTGATGTGATTACCTCAGGCTCAAACCCGCAGGCGCCTACTGCCAACACATCCAACAATTTGTTTAGTTTATTGGGTGGTATATCGGCTAACTCCGATGGAATTAACCAGGCATTGGAGGGACTTGGTTTAGTAAACGGCACCGACTTTGAAAAAATTACTTCGGCCCGTAAACTGGCACCAACAGAATATACATTTCATAAAGAGTTAGGGTATTTAACGCTGCAACGAAAATTACAAAATGATGAAGCTCTTGCCGTAGCATTTGAATACACGTACAATGGCCGTGCCTATAAAGTGGGCGAGCTATCAGAAGATTATGGCAACAAACCAGAAGATGAGGTTGCGTATTTAAAATTGTTGCGTCCGCGTAAAATTGCTATCAAAGATACACAGGGCAGAATTTTACCCACCTGGAATCTGATGATGAAGAACATTTATAACTTAAATGTAAGTCAGCTTACACGCGATGGATTTCAATTACGGGTAATCTATCGCGATGACCGCACAGGTATTGATAATCCGCAATTGCAGGAAGGAGATTTTGCCCGTACGCAGCAGTTGATAAGAGTATTTGGGTTAGACCGGCTTAACCCTTACAACGACCCACAACCCGATGGTAATTTCGATTATGTAGAGCGAATAACAGTAGTGCCAGAAACAGGCATGATTGTAATGCCTTACCTGGAACCTTTTGATAAAGCGTTGCGCGAATTGTTTGCCCGGGAAACAAATCTTGCGTTGCGCGATCAGTTAACACGCAAGTATGTGTATGATACACTCTATAGAACCACCAAAGCTGAAGCTGAATTAGTTACTACCAAAAATAAATTTTACCTGGTAGGCTCATTTAAAGCTGGTTCAGGAAAAGAAATTATTATTCAGGGTTTTAATATTTCGCCCGGTTCGGTAAAAGTATATGCCGGAGGCATGCCCCTGCAGGAAGGGTTAGATTACACAGTAGACTATACGTTTGGAAAAGTTACCATTCTCAATGAAGGTATTCTTACTTCCGGTAAAGACATTGATATTAACTATGAACAACAAGATCCGTTTGCTTTCCAAACACGGTCGTTGCTGGGTACACGACTGGATTATAAGCTTAATGATGACGTTAATATCGGCTCTACCTTTCTGTATTACAACGAGCGACCACTGGTATCGCGCAATTTGATTGGCACCGAACCCGCGCGTAACATTCAATATGGGTTAGACCTTAACATGCGCAAAGAATCGCGCTTCTTAACCAAAATGGTTGATGCGCTTCCATTTTTGCAGACTAAAGAGCAATCTACCGTAACGCTCAATGCTGAGTTTGCCCAATTGCTGCCCGGCACCTCTAACATTGTAGATGGTGATGGCACCTCGTTTATTGATGACTTTGAAAATACAGCCACCCCGTACAGTTTACTTAGTCCACAGGCGTGGAAGTTAGCTTCTGTGCCGCGAGAGTTTGACGATGCCAACGGGGCCATCGATAATGTTGATGCCGGCAGGCGCAGAGCCAAGTTAGCCTGGTATCAGGTAGATAATTTGTTTTACCGGGCAGGCGGTAGATTTAAACCCGCCAATATAACAGATGATTATCTGACCAATCATTATGTAAGAGCAGTACCTCCTCAGGAGATATTTCCATTCTTTGACCCTTATATAGGAAATTTCTTCGAACAGATTTTTGATCTGGCATATTATCCGCAGGAGCGTGGCCCCTATAACTACAATACGCAATTAGACAATGCCGGCAGATTAAATAATAACCCGCGTAGCAACTGGGCTGGTATTACTACAGCCATTCGTACTGAAGTTGATTTTGATAAGGCTAATGTTGAGTACGTTGAGTTCTGGCTGCTGAATCCGTTTATAAATAACTCGCGCGGAGATATTAATGATGGTGTTAACCCTCCTAAACCCAATACCACAGGGGGGAAACTTACTTTTCATCTGGGAAGTATTTCAGAAGATGTAATTCGCGATGGCAAGCATGCTTTTGAAAATGGATTGCCAACCGATGGAGACCTATCGCCTATTAATGTTACCGAAAACAACTGGGGCTTTGTAACCAACAAACAATACCTGAACAACGCATTTGATAATGACCCAACAGGAAGACCTAACCAGGACGTAGGGTTAGACGGAATTGGGAATTCAAAAGAGTTAAATAAATTTCAGAGTAACTTTCTTAACCTGTTAAGCCCGGCCGCACGTACCGTAGCCGAGCAGGACCCCTCGGCCGATGATTTCAAATATTTCTTAGGGGGCGATCATGATGCGCGCGATGCCAAAATTCTGGAGCGCTATAAAAACTTTAACAACCAGGAAGGTAATACACCTATTCTAACCGGTAACGAGGCGTTTGCTATTTCAGGAACTACCATACCCGATAATGAAGACCTTAATCAGGATAACACCTTGAGCGATCTGGAAGAGTATTACAGTTACAGTATGGACCTAAGACCAAATACCCTGCAGGTAGGAAGCAAGTATGTGGTAGATGCGGTAACCTCGGCCGATAACCCTGATGCAACATGGTATTTGTTTCGCATTCCCGTAAGGCAGTTTGATGAAATGGTGGGAAACATGGAGGGATTTAAATCTATACGGTATATCCGTATGGTGCTTACCGATTTTAGTGAACCAGTGGTATTGCGCATGGCAAAATTCAGAGCGGTGGGTAACCGATGGAGACGGTACACGGCAAACCTGGAAGAATCGAGATTCGGAGAGCCGATAGAACCCAACCTCGATAACTTTTCTGTATCGGTAGTAAACATTGAAGAAAATGGCAGCCCTAACAACATTAAACCCGGCTACATTGAACCATTAAGGCGCGACCGCGATAATACTTCTGCTGTGCAACGCAGGCTAAACGAGCAATCGGTGCAAATGTGTGTAACCGAATTGCCCGATGGCGATGCCCGTGCCATTTACAAAAACGTGTCGATGGACTTCTTTAACTACGGGCGCATTAAAATGTTTATTAGTGCACATAATACCAATCTGAGCAATCCCATTCAGGATAATGAACTGGTTGCCTTTCTGCGCCTGGGTACCGATTTTGATGAGAACTATTATGAAATTGAACTGCCGTTGAAAATTACACCGGCAGGCGTGCGTACAATTGAAGATGTATGGCCCGATCAAAATCAAATTGATCTTGATCTGAACGATCTCTACGCCCTAAAGGCAAGACGCGACCGCGAAGGATTTAATCTGGGTATTCTGTATCCGCAAGCCGGCCCCGAACTTTCTGGCAAACATGGTATGCGTATTCTGGGGCGCCCCGATTTAAGTCAGGTGCGTACTATGATGATTGGTATTCGCAACCCACGCAGCAACGATGCCAAAACTTTTGATGTATGCTTGTGGGCAAATGAAATGCGTCTTACCGATTTTGATCGCACAGCCGGCTGGGCTGCCAATGTAATGCTAAATACCAAACTGGCCGACCTGGGTACAGTAAGTGGTTCACTACGCCACATCAGCTTTGGATATGGTGGTGTGCAATCTAAAATTTCAGAACGTGCGCGTGGTGAAACCACCCGGTACGATGTTTCTGCCAACCTGAATATTGATAAACTATTACCGCAATGGACTGGCTTAAAGATTCCGATGTTTATCAGTTACGAAAACACCACCATCAACCCCAAGTACGATCCGGCCAATCCCGACTTACGCATTCAGGCTGCGTTGCAATCATTTAACTCAGATGCTGAACGGGAAGAATATTTAAAAATCATTCAGGACAGAAGTGTGAGGCGGAGTTTAAACTTTACCAATGTGCGAAAGGTGAAAACCAATAAGGAAGCAGTGGCGCATATTTATGATATTGAGAACTTCTCATTTACTTATGCATTTAGCGAGGCCACACAAACTAATTTTAATTTGCAGGAGAACACTGTACGTAACTACCGGGGTGCGGTGGTATGGCAATACTCTCCCAAGTTTAAAGGTTTTGAGCCGTTTAAGGAGGCGAAAGCACTTAAGTCTCCATTCCTTCAACTGATAAAAGACTTTAATTTCAACCCTATGCCCAGTAATATCTCGGTACGGGGCGAACTGGATCGATCTTTTAGTAAAATGATTTACCGCAATGCAAGCAGCGATGCCGAAAGTTCTATCCCCAACTTCCAGAAATTTTTTGTGTTCAATAGGTTTTATAATGTGCGCTGGAGTTTAACCAAATCCCTTTCGCTGGATTACTCCTCGCGTGTAAACGCCATTATAGACGAACCTAACGGAGACCTTGACAACCGCGATTCGATTCAGGTAGTAATCGACAACCTGAAGAAGTTAGGGCGCATGAAAAACTTTGATCAGAATATTACGGCCAATTATACGTTGCCATTGGAAAAATTGCCTCTCACTAATTGGCTGAATGCGGAGTACCGCTACAACGTAGGGTATAACTGGAAGGCCGGGCCGCTGGAGAAGGTAGACAGCCTTCGGTTAGGTAACATCATTCAAAACACACAAGATCAGGCACTGAGCGGAAGAGTTGACTTTGTTAAACTCTATAATAAAATCGGCTTCCTTAAAAGTGTAAATACACCTGTGCGGTCAACTCCAACCCGGCCCGGCACACCCACAACCAAACCAGCCCAACCCGATACGGTAAAACGGTCACCAGACCTGAAAGCTATTAAAGGCGTGTTGCGCCTGCTTATGTCGGTGCGAAATATTACCGGTACTTACACCGTAACACAAGGAACGATATTGCCAGGGTTTACACCAGATCCGTACATGCTTGGAATGGATAAGGGTTGGAGTGCACCCGGATGGGGCTTTATATTAGGACAACAGGAGGCTGGCTTTCAGATAAAGGCGGGTGAAAAGGGCTGGCTTACGCGGAGTTCGAAATTAACCACACCCTTTACGCAAAACCAAATGAAAGACCTGAGCTTGAGTGCAGCGGTTGAGCCCTCCAGCGAATTGCGTATTAAGTTAGATGTAAAGAAAAATTCAACCACCGCATTTCAGGAAATTTTCCGAATCGATTCAACCGGAACAGCATATCAGTCGTTAAGCCCAAGTCGGATTGGATCGTATAAAATATCCATTAACACCATTAACACATCATTCATGAATAATCAAAGCTTAAACTCTACGGTGTTTAAGCAGTTTGAAGAGAACATTGCTATTTTGCAAAGCCGGTTTACTGCTATAACCGGTAACTCGTACGAAAGTCGTTCGCAAGATGTACTTATTCCGGCTTTTATTGCAGCCTATACTGGTAAGTCGGCTGAGACAACAAACCTTTCCCCGTTTCCACGCCTGCCTATACCAAGCTGGCGGATTGATTACACCGGTTTAGGGAAGAAAGGGGCATTGAAGGATATTTTCCAATCCATAACCATTAACCATGCTTATTCATCATCGTACTCAGTGGTAAACTATTCTAATTCGCTTGAGTATGATAATGTAAGTCTTAATAATCCGATAGAAAACTATAACAATGGCTTATTTGCAAGCAAGGTTAATGCAAGTGGGGAGTTGATTCCGGTATATGTAATTAGTCAGGTAATGATAAGCGAACAGTTTTCTCCGCTGATAGGAATAAATGTTCGTACCAAGAAAAAACTCAACCTCAAGTTTGAATACAAAACCAAACGCGATCTGGCACTTAACATTTCCAACTCGCAAGTAACAGAACTTAACAGCAAAGATTGGTCGGTTGATATCGGGTACACGAAAAACAATATGAAGATACCGTTTAAGGTTGATGGCCGTGTGATTACCCTTAAAAATGATATTACATTTCAAATGAATATGAGTGTAACCAACAACCGCACCATTCAACGTAAAATTGCCGAAGTGAACACCGTAACCAATGGCAATATCAATTTCCAGTTGCGGCCTAATGTGAGTTATCTGGTTAACCAGAAATTGCGCGTGCAGGCGTATATGGAACGCAGCGTAAACGAACCTCTGGTAACCAATTCCTTCAGGCGCAGCACGACCAGGGCCGGATTTAAGATTTTGTTCAATTTAGCGCAATAAATAATTGGCAATTGGACAATTGACAATTGACAATTTTTAATTTTGAACTTCTAAATCAAAAGCACTATGAGTATTCCTGCAAACCTGAAGTACACCAAAGATCACGAGTGGATTAAAATTGAAGGCACCGTTGCCACCATAGGTATTACCGATTTTGCCCAGGGCGAATTGGGCGATATTGTTTACGTGGATATTTCATCGGTGGGGCAAAGCCTTAAACAACACGATGTATTTGGAACGGTGGAGGCGGTTAAAACGGTTTCTGATCTTTTTATGCCGTTGAGCGGCAAGGTATCAGAGTTTAACAAGGCCCTGGAAGGAAACCCCGAAAAAGTGAATAGCGACCCTTATGGTGATGGCTGGATGGTAAAAATTGAGATTTCAAATGCTGCCGAGGCTAATGGCTTACTTTCTGCAGATCAGTACAAGGAACTTATTGGTAAATAATACACGTTAGTACATTGTCTTTGAGTCTAAAGACTGATGACTCAAAAACTAAGGACTCACGACTCAATACTATTAGGATGATTGAACTACCCGTTATATCGCCCGAGGCAAAGAAAAGAAAACCTGATTGGTTGCGTGTAAAGCTACCAGTAGGGCCAGAGTATGCCAAAGTGCGCAAACTGGTAGATGAGAATAAGCTGCACACCATTTGCGAAAGTGGAAATTGCCCTAACATGGGCGAATGTTGGGGTGCGGGTACCGCCACATTTATGATTTTGGGTAATGTGTGTACGCGCAGTTGTACCTTTTGTGCGGTAGCTACAGGAAGACCAACAGAATATGACACTGAAGAGCCGCAGCGGGTAGCCGAAGCGATAAAGAAGATGGGTGTGAAACATGCGGTTATTACATCGGTTAACCGCGATGAATTAAAAGACCGTGGTGCCGAAGTGTGGTATCAAACGGTAATACAAACAAAAGCGCTAAGCCCCGCAACAACCATTGAAACCTTAATACCCGATACCAAAGGAAACTGGGAGGCACTCTATCGCATGATTGAAGGTGGCCAGGAAGTAGTATCGCATAATATGGAAACGGTAGGCCGCCTTTACCGCATGGTTCGTCCGCAGGCCAAATACGAACGTAGCCTGGAGCAAATTAAACGTATACGTGAAGCCGGCAAACGCACCAAGTCGGGCATTATGCTGGGTGTGGGCGAAACCAAAGAAGAAGTTTTTAAGGCGATGGATGATTTAGCGGCAAATGGGTTAATGATCTTAACGCTGGGCCAATACCTGCAACCCACCAAAATGCATTTAGAGGTAGCCGAATTTATTCATCCCGATACGTTTGCGATGTACAAAGAAGAAGGCTTAAAACGTGGATTGAAATATGTAGAATCCGGGCCATTGGTTCGTTCCAGCTATCATGCCGAGCGGCACGTGCATGTTCCTTTCAATTAATCAGTAATAGTTAGAAGCCATCTCAAAAATACTTTGTCATCGCGGACAACGTTCCGCGATCTCAAAATTTTGAGCAGAAAAATCGGGATGCCGGAATAAATCCGGCATGACATGTACTCTTGAAGGTATTTTTGAGATGGCTTCTAACCGGTAGCGCGATTAACAGATAACTACTTCAATCCTTTATCAACCGAAGCCGCTGCTTTGATAATCAACCGGACACAATCTTTATAGATATCTTGATTCACCAGTTCAAAATCATCGGTGGGCTGGTGATAGTCTTTATGGTCTTCCACACCAAAATAAATGAATGGGATTTTTGCCCGATGAAAAGGCCCATGATCGGACGAGAATGTCCAATTTTCCTGCCCTTTGTATTTCTCCGGATCATCATGACCAAACACTAATTTTACGTTTTCAGAAGTAATACCTTCAAGGAGAGGCTTTAGGTGTGGATAATAGAAGGTCCCAACGGCCACCAGTTCACCTTTATCGGCCCGGGCCACCATATCCATATTCAGGTTAACTGCAATTTTTTCAATTGCTACCGGGGGTTTGCTTACAAATGCACTTGCACCCCGCAGGCCCATTTCCTCTGCATCAAAGGCTACCAGTATCAGGTTGTGCTCTGGCTTGTGTGTACTGAAGTACTCGGCTATTGCAAAAAGTGCGCTGATACCCGATGCATTGTCGTCAGCTCCGTTATAGATTTTATCATTCCGCACGCCTACATGATCGTAGTGGGCGGAGATCACGATGTACAAATCTTTTTTTCCTTTAATCCAACCGGCAACGTTCACGCCTTTTATTTTTTCACCGGTACGGGTGTCAAATTCAAAAGGCAATTCATAACCAGCCTCAAAAGGTAAAAGCCCGAGTTTTTTAAATTGACGCTGCACAAACGTGCGGGCTATAGCATTTCCCGGTGTGCCGGTCTTTCTCCCCTGCAGCGAATCGGACGAAAGATATTTAAGGTTGGAGATTAATTCTTTCTCGTTGAACAACGATTGGGCCACCAGCGAAGTGGAGATCCATACCAATACACCGGCCAGAATAAAACGCATCCGCTCCATATCAATCAATAAGGCTATCCCTCTATTGTAGAATATCTACGGTTGAGGGATAGCCCTAATTAAAATTTATTTTTTATCTACTACTAATCGGTTGTTGCGGTTGGCAATTTCCCAGGCAATGTGAAAAACAGTTTGGGTACGTTTGGCCAACAGATCAAATTCTATTTTATCTACCTCATCGCTGGGTTTGTGGTAGTCTTCATGAATACCATCAAAATAGAAAATGATGGGGATGTTTTTCTTGGCAAAGTTCCAGTGATCGGAACGATAATAAATACGATCGGGATGATCTTCGGCATTGTACGTGTAATCAAACAACAGATTGGTATAGGTCTTATTGGTAGCTTCACTCAACGTATGCAATTCAGACGAAAGTCTGTCTGATCCAATTACATACACATAAGGGGCGCTGTCTTTATGTTGCGGATCTCTGCGTCCAATCATGTCAATGTTCAGATTTACCACTGTTTTATCTAATGCATAAATTGGATTCTCTGAGTAATACTCAGAACCCAACAGACCTTTTTCTTCACCCGTTACGGTCATAAACAAAATACTTCTGCGAGGGCCATTGCCTTCTTGTTTGGCTTGCGCAAATGCTTTGGCTAATGCCAGCACGGCTACTGTTCCGGAGCCATCATCGTCTGCTCCGTTATTAATTTTGTCTCCTTCGCCACGGGCCGAAATACCAATGTGATCGTAGTGTGCAGTAATTACTACTACTTCATCCTTTTTATCGGTTCCTTCTAAAAATCCCAAAATGTTTTCAGAGTTTACTTCATGACTGGCTACCGATACTGAGTACGAAATGGATGCAGGTTTTACTTTTGCAACTTTGGTGCCTGCCGATTTCTTAAGCTTATCGTATGTTGTATTAAAAAGTTTTCCGGCTGTTTCGGTAGAAACAAAAAATGAATTAACTCCACCGCCTGCAGGTTTTTTCAAACTCAATCCACCGCCCCGAAAATTCCGGGCCATGCCTGAAGTTCGTTGAAAGTCTTCGGCTTTTTCAATTACTCCAATTACCGCTTTTGCACCCTTATCGCGCACGGCAGTTATTGCCGGATTTCTCATCATAGAGGTTGTAGGGTCGAGTGATATTAAAACAGCCTTATCTTTTACATCGATTTTTGCAAGTTCTTCAGCTGTTCCGGCTCCGGCATACACTAAAGGCAATGAAATCAGGCCACCGGTTTCGCTTCCGCCAAAAGAAATGTACTCTTCTGATTTAAGTTCGGTAGCGCCTGCTTTCAATACAACGGTAGGAGCAGAGGTGCCAAACAGCGGAACAGGTTGATAATACCCTCCGTTTACGGGGGCCTTCAGATTAAGATCCTGAAAATAAGCGGCTATAAAAGCAGCTGCCATCTTCTGGCCCCGCTTTCCTGTTTCCCTTCCTTCCAGGGCATCGGATGCGATGATGGTAAGATCATCTTTCAGATTTTTTTCGGTAATGGTAGCCGCATACTTAACGGCAGTTGGATTTTGCTGGGCAAATGCGAAAACACTGGTAGCCCATAGTCCTAATAAAAGAATCTTCTTCATTTGAATTAATTTGTTTTTAAAATACCGCATAAAACCACTTGCGGCCAAGCCGAAATATAACCTCTTTTTTCTTTTAGTTATATTCGAATAGTATAAACGGAATCAGGTATGTTGATGCAATAGTTGCAGTAAATGCAATTGGTTGCGGGCCCGTACCAGATTTTGTTCAGGATAATGTATTGTATAATATGTGTTACCCCTCAGATAATCGGCCAGAAACCGCAAGGCCATAATATAGGTCATCATCTTTCCGGCAAAGGGCACAGCTTGTAACTCCTGTTCAGACATATAATTTTTCATTTGCGACAGATAGCCGTCCAACAGCGCATCGTAAACTTCTTTTCTAAACGCAATGCGGGTTACATCTTGTTCTTCTTCGCTTACCGGGCATACGCAGGTGCGCACCATATCGCCCAGGTCGTAAATGAAAAAGCCGGGCATAAGGGTATCCAGATCGATTACGCACACAGCCTTTCCGGTAACGGCATCAAATAATATGTTGTTGATTTTGGTATCGTTATGGGTAATTCGAACGGTTAATGAATCACTCTTAATCAGTGCATTATATTGTTGAACCAGAAACAGGAATGCTTTGGCAAGTTTTATTTCTGCTTCGGCTTGTTTAACAAGTAAGGAGGGCGCTCCAGCCAGTTCGGTTTCAAACTGTTCGTATCGCCACTGTAAATCATGAAAGCGATCCAGGGTGGGTTCAAACAGAGAGCAATCAATACCACTCAGATTTCGGGTTAACAGGCCAAACCCTTTTGCCGCTTCGAATGCCTGCTCGGTTGATGTAACAAAATCGACTGTTAATGTGTTTTCGATAAGCGGATATACACGCCACGGAAATCCATCGTTGGCATAAACCAACTCTTTGCCGTGCAGGTCGTGCACAGTTCTGGGAAATAAATACTCGGGATGATGAATGGCAAGGTAGTCAGCAGCCAACCGGTTGTTGCGGGCAATGGTTTCTGGTTTAGTAAATACATTTTTGTTTACCCGCTGTAAAACGAGTTTAGTCTTATCTTCCACTAAAAGGGTTTGGTGTATATGCCCGGAACCGAGCAAACTGATTTTTGCATGAGGAGAAAATCCAAATGCCTGTGCAATTTCAACCGGTACGGTATGTTGTTTGTTTACCAAAGTTTTGTTGGATAAATGCCTTGCTTAACCAGGTCTTTAATTTTTGCAGAAACCTCTTCCTTATCTTCTTTATAGGTTACTCCAAACCAGGTTACGCCTCCGGGCAGAACCTTTACCTTGCCCAGGCCACGGTTAATCAGTTCTGTTACCATTAGGGCAATATAAAATTCAGCTGATGGATTGGAATGATTCTTATCCACAAACTCTTCAAACATTTGTTTTGTAAGGGCAAACACGCCTCCCTGAAACCCCCAGCAATTCATAGACACCTGGGTATGGGCTGGCAACTCTACATTGCCTTCATTTTTGGAAATGATCGTATCGCCTTCGCGCACAATAACGGTGTGTTCTTTCATACCTGTTAAATATCCATCTGCATCCATGGCTGCAACTCCACGTGATACACTGCCAAAATCTGACAATACATTTTTTAAGGTATAACCAACCATGGCATGATGATTTTCCGGAGCTGTACGAAAAAACGCAGCCAGCGATTCAAATGCTTCCCGGCCATAAAAATCATCGGCATTGATTACAGCAAACGGGCCATCAATAACTTCCATACCACACAACATGGCGTGCGTGGTGCCCCAGGGTTTTTTACGATTAACCGGTTGGAATTGGGCGGGTACAAATTTATCGGATGTTTGCACCACAAAATGAACTTCGGCTTTGCCTTGTAGTTTGGGCAAAAACATCTCTTTTACGGTTTCCTCAATTTCATCGCGCACAATAAATACAATCTTACTAAAGCCGGCACGAATGGCATCGTAAAGAGAATAATCCATAATGGTTTCTCCACCCGGTCCAAAACCGTCAATCTGCTTTATACCGCCATACCGGCTGCCCATGCCGGCTGCCATTACCAGTAACGAGAACTTCTGCTGTTTCAAAATTTTAAAAGAATTAAAAAGGGTTGCTATTGTTTTACAAGATGCAAAAATAGAAGTTTACTAATTAAAGTCTAACCCTTCTACCCATGACCCAGGCCCGTTCGTCAAGCTATATGATGTCCATTACCATTATTGGTATTTTGTTTTTCATTTTTGGTTTTGTTACGTGGATAAATGGCACACTCATTCCTTATTTGAAAATTGCCTGCGAGTTAAAAACCGACTTTCAATCGTACCTGGTTGCTACTGCTTTCTTTATTGCGTATACCGTTATGGCTATTCCGGCCTCTTATGTGTTAAAGAAAACAGGTTATAAAAAAGGTATGTCGGTAGGGTTGTTTATTATGGCTATTGGTGCTATTCTGTTTGTACCAGCTGCGCAGGCCCGCAACTTCGATATGTTTCTGGTAGGGTTGTTTATTATCGGAACCGGATTAGCCTTGTTGCAAACAGCTTCAAATCCATATGCCACTATTATTGGCCCGATAGAAAGTGCGGCTACCCGAATTAGTATAATGGGTATTTGTAATAAAGTAGCGGGCATTCTGGCAGGGTTAATTTTTGGATACATAGCGCTAAACGATGCCGATGCATTGGAAGCCAGTTTAAAAACAATGGACGAGGCAACTAAAAACGCAACATTAGATGAGTTGGCCAGCCGCGTAATTGTTCCCTATATGATTATTGCCGGGGTTTTGGTGTTTCTCGCAATCGCAATTCTTTTTTCTGCCCTACCCGATATTGATGATAGTGGCGAAGGAGAAGGACAGGCACAGGTTCATTCAGAAAAAACCAGCGTGTTTCAGTTTCCTCATTTGATATTGGGTGTTATTACCCTCTTTCTGTATGTAGGGGCCGAGGTATTGGCAGGCGACACCATTATTAGTTATGGAAAATCTATCGGGATAGAACTTTCTACTGCACGGTACTTTACACAAGCAACTCTGGCTTTTATGCTGGTAGGCTATGTGGTGGGTATTATTGCCATTCCTAAATATATGACACAGGCAACAGCTTTAAAGATTTGCTCCTGGCTGGGTATCGTATTCACCATAGGTGCTGTTTTAACAAGTGGATTTGTTTCAGTTGCTTTTATTGCATTGCTTGGATTGGCCAATTCTCTGATGTGGCCTGCTATTTTTCCGCTGGCAATTGATGGCCTCGGAAAATTTACCAAGATAGGATCGGCCTTGTTGATTATGGCCATTGCCGGAGGAGCAATATTACCCTTAGTGTACGGTTGGCTTTCAGAACTTACCAGCAGCCAGCAAGCCTACTGGTTGATGGTACCGTGTTACCTCTTTATATTATTCTTCGCTGTTAAAGGCCACAAGATTGGTAAAACAGCATGAAAGTTTTAGGAGTAATATTGATTTCATTTTTTCAGATTAATGGTTTAGAAGCGCAGCATTATGAAGCGCGCGATCTTACCGCTGAAAATATTTTTTCCGGAAATATTGAAGGCCCCAATACCGACAAAGCCGGTAATTTATTTGTGGTGAATTATCAGAAAGATGGTACGATAGGATTGGTAAGATCGAATGGTGAAGTAGAGTTATACGTAACCTTGCCCGAAGGCAGTGTGGCCAACTCAATTATGTTCGATAAAAAGGGCAACATGCTATTAGCCGATTTTAAAGGGCACAACGTTTTGAAAGTAGATGCTAAAACAAAAGCGGTAAGTGTTTTTGTTCATCAAACACAATTCAATCAACCTAACGATCTGTGTATTTCAAAAAAAGGAAAACTCTTTGCCTCCGATCCAAACTGGAAAGAAAGTACCGGTAAACTCTGGCGGATAGACGGGCCCGGTAAGGCTGTATTGCTGGCCGATGATATGGGTACCACCAATGGCATTGAGTTGAGTCCGGATGAGTCAAAGCTTTATGTAAACGAAAGCGTGCAGCGTAATGTGTGGGTATTTGATGTAGATAAAAAAGGAAACATTTCGAATAAAAAACTCTTCTATAAGTTTGATGATTTTGGATTAGACGGAATGAAATGCGATGTGCAGGGCAATTTATATGTAACCCGACATGGTAAAGGAACAGTGGCTATCCTTTCGCCCGAAGGAAAATTAGTGCGCGAAGTGCAGATGAAAGGGAAACTTACCAGCAACCTTACGTTTGGCGGCCCGCAAGGCAAAACATGTTTTGTTACTTTACAGGATCGCAAGTGTGTAGAGGTTTTTGAAAGCGAAGTAGCCGGAAAACGATTTAGGCCTTAGCTAAAGCGGGATTCTTACCCGTTAAACTTCTAAAAAAATTGAAAGCAATCTGTATCATATTTTACCGGATTGCGCTCCACTTACTTTTTTCGAGAACGATGTATTGATTTTTTTCGGGGTAATAGTACAGCGCATCGTAAAGGATTGGGATAATGCTTAGTCCTTCGGCAGAGATAACGCCTGTTTTTTGGGCATGTGAAACCTGAAGGGCTCCGTTCGGTAAAACCTTCAAATGATTAAACCGGGGTTCTATCATAATTTTTCCCGAAGTATCGGCTAGTCCGGTTAATCCGTTTTTATACAAACTAAATCCTCCTCCTTCGGTCCGGATAGAATCATATTCCATATTCAATATGAATTTACCCTGATGGTTAATGATTCCGGTTTTTCCATTACGCGAAACCACGGCCAATCCGTTAGTAAAGGCGCTTGCTTCGGTATAATTTGGATTAATCACAATCTGATCCTGCGCATTTATAAAACCCCACTTGCCAATTAGTTTAATGGCTGCAAGGCCCTCGCTGAAGTGACCAATTCCATCGTACCGGTTAGCAATCCGCAACCGCCCGCGCACATCAATAAATCCGTACTTCCCATCGCGTTTTATTCCGCGCAACCCTTCATGTTCTTCAAAAATAACTTCAACATTATCTATTTGTGGTGGTTCTTTCCGGCTAATAAGGCTACCGTGGTAGTTTATTTGTTTAATAGTACCATCGGGTAAAAACTCGGTAAAGTAATCCGGGCTGAGCAGGATTTTATTATCGGTAAAGTAAATCACGTTTCCATCGAATGATTTTAAAAATTGATTTTTAGATTCCAGTTGCAGGTAACAGGAATCATTAACCAGTTTTAGGATGTGCGATTGAGGGGCAACAATCCATTCTTCGCGCGGAGAAATAATTCCATATTGATTTCTGAATTTTACCACCACATGATTTTTAGAAATTTCAAGTAATGAATCGAATACACAGTGAATGGTTTCGTCTCCTTGTGGGGTAATAGCTCCCCAATGTAGTTTGCTTTTTACCGCAAACAATCCGTTTTGCAAACCTTGTATTTTCAAATAGGTTTTATAAGAGGCGAATTGCCCGTTGATGGTTGCAAGTTCCCAACCCGAGTTTGAAAGGGTACGCACATAAGGATAATCTACAACTATGGAATCGTACTGAAGTGGAATCACGGGCCTGTTATCATTCGTAATAATTCCGCTTTTGTTATTTTTTTTGGCTAGGTAGAGATTATTTTGAATGTGCGAAAGCTGTTGATATTGTGCGGGGAGTGTTATCGCCCAGCGCTCGTCCATTAAACCAAAATAACCAGAGAATTGATAGATATTGCTTTTTTGATTAACAGGCAAAATGTTATCGGCCTGAAAAGTTTGTTGTGATTTATTGGAAGCATCTAATACAATCCATTGATGATGGGGTAAAACAAAGATGCGATCTTCTTCAATCCTCACATCCTGATAACGCGCTTCAGCCAGCATGTGGCCTTCGCGGTCTAAAACACCTTTGTTGGTATTAATGTAAAAAGAGGCTTTATCATTTTGAAAAGAAGAAATGCTATCGATGGTAAACGGTGTAACGGCACGGCCCTCTTCGGTAAAGAGTGCAATTTTTCCGGTTTCGTTTTGCACGGCATACCGCAACGTACCTAAGGGCGATATGTGCGAAAAGGTTGCCGGTATAATTAGTTTGTTTTGCAGATCGGCTAGCCCGTAATGATAGCGGCCATCATATAAGTTTATTACTATTGCACGAAGCCCGTGCAATTGAATATCATCGTAAACAAATGGAATCTGAATATCGCCCCGCAGGTTAAGGCAACCTGCTTTGCGCTGAGCCGGGTTAATTTTCTTTTTAACTATTACATAATCACCACCCGCATACACGAGGCTTTCAAATTCAGCTTTGGTAATAAATTCTTTTTTAAGATTAAGAATTCCCCACTGGTTGTTTTGCCGGTAGCCGGTAACATTTCCGATAACGGAAAAACTTCCATCCGACCAGCCCAGGGCCTCGAATGAAGCTGGAAGTATCACTTTCCCTTCCTGATTTTTAATACCCACTTTTCCATTCTCTTCAAAAGTTTGAAACGCATCGGCCCATACCGAAAAGGAGATAGTGAGTAGCCAAACCAGTATAACGGATTTCATGTATTACAAAGGTAAGCGGCAAATGCGGCTTTTATAAACTTTTTCAATAACTGGTTTATGGATGCTTTGGGTGAATTATTCTTTCGGCAGGTGTTGCAGATCTTGCGGAGTATCCAGATCTATTTCTCCCTTTTCGAACGGAACGGAACAGACCTGATCAGAAAATTGCTGTATGATTTTACGGGCACCTGCTTCATTGGCAAGTTGTAGCAGGTTTGGGAAAAGTTCTTTTCTGAAAATGGCGGGCACACCAACTGTATTGCTGTAAGCCGAAGCTATAATGAGTTGATTTTGTTTTTGTAACTCATCCAGGAGCTTCTGTAAATGATTAGCTGACAGGTAGGGCTGGTCGCAAACCAATACCATGGCTGCCTGTAAACCGGGGTATGTTTTTATTAAAGAAGTAAGACCTGCTTTAATTGAACTACCCATACCGGTTTGCCAGTGCGGGTTAATAACTACTTCTGGGTTAAGATCAGCTATTACGGTTAGGTGAGTTTCTGCATCAGAACCTAATACCACCACTACCGGGCAATTTGTTTGCTGTGCTGCTTGGGCAGATTTGCGCAACAATGGTGTGCCGTTTACCTTAACCAATTGTTTAGATTGCCCCAGGCGCGAACTGTTTCCGGCTGCTAGCAGAATTATACCCGTCTGCATATCAGATAAAATATAAAGAGGTTACCAATACACCTGTTTAAATACCTGGTCGCTGTTTGTTTCGCGTTGATGAATAGGGCCATCGTGATCTTTTAGCGAACGGCCATTGCGCCTGGTAAACTTTGCCTGTATTTCTGAAACGATTGAGAGGGCAATTTCATCTGGTGCTTCGGCACCAATATCCAATCCAATGGGGGCGTGTATACGTTCAAAATCGGCAGGACCAAGAGTCAATCCTTCAGCCGAGTACTCCGCCAGCATTTTATCGAAACGCTTGCGGGGCCCCAGTATGCCAATGTACGGTGTTTGTGATTTTAGTAATTTTTTAAGCACATCGCGATCGTATTCGTAGTTGTGCGACATAAGTATACAGGCGGTGTACGAAGTAATAATAAAATCGCGATCAATAAATTCGCGCTTGCACAATGAAAGTTTATCGGCTGTTGGAAAAAATACAGGGGCAATGTGGGCTACGCACTCATCGGTAACACTCACATTCCAGCCCAATGTTTTAGCCAGTTCACTAACCGGCCGCGCATCAAACCCGCCTCCAAAGATGATTACCGAAACCGAAGGTTGAATCAACTCAATAAATACCTCGTGCTCTATCCCCTGCACCACATACATTTTGGCCTGCGATTTTCGTGTTGAAAATAGTTTCATCAGATCGGGCGTAACCAGGGTAGTAAGGTCATCGTGTTGAAAATCATTTCGAACCATAGCCTGTTGGGTAAGCAGAAGTTTTTTGCCCACACCTAATCCAGTAAAGATTGTAGCAAGTGCCAATGGTGTTTGCGTTTCCGCGAAAGCGGTAAAGTGTTGAATGGTTTGTGTATCGTTAACGTCCAGCGGTTCAATCAATACATCAATTACACCATTACAACCCAATCCGATACCCAGGTTCTGATTGCTTTCTTCGCGTGTATCGTAGGTAATGGTTACGGGTTTCTTGTCTGCCATTACCTGCCGGGCTTTGCGCAAGGCATCGCCTTCCAGGCAACCACCACTAATAGAGCCCACCCAGCGGCCATCGTCTGTAATAAGCATACGCGCACCCGGGCTGCGGTAAGATGAGCCGCGCACTTTTACAACGGTGGCTAAGGCAGCCTTACGTTGGTTGAAGTCTACATTTTTGTAAGCAGCTACAATGGCTTTGAAATCTTTCATGTGTTATAGATTCTTTTTTTCCAACTCCTCGTATTCTTCGTTATGCAAAAAGCAATCGATACTCAAACAAATCTCCTGTATATTCTTTAGAGTGCAAAATATCACCCAACGGTTTGGGTTCGTAATAATCTTCAGGCACCTTGTTTCTACCGATAGCGAGAAAGTTACTTAATATTTTCAGTACTTAGAATAGCATTTGCAGGGTAAGCCGGTAACAGAGAGTTGAGGAGTAAGGTCTTTGGAAACTTGATTACAAACGATTGCAATGCGGTTTTGGGTACAGGTTTTATAATTTCGCACGCTCAATTGGCAGTCATTTATTACTTTCGCAACCCATAACTGATCCAGTAAACATGATTAAAGCCTCAGAACTGTTTTCGTACAAAATTGATAAGAAGTATAGCAAGCCGGCCGCTTATTTTTCGATGGAGTTTGCGATTGACCAGCCACTTAAAATATATAGTGGCGGGTTAGGATTTTTAGCGGGTTCGCATATGCGCAGTGCCTATGAGTTAAAGCAAAACCTGGTCGGTATCGGAATTTTGTGGAAGTATGGGTATTACGACCAGCAGCGCAATCTGGATGGCACGTTAAAGATTGGTTATGTGGAAAAGCACTATTCTTTTCTTACCGATACCGGAATAGTGTTTCCAATAACGATTCACAATCACGAAGTGTTTGTAAAAGCCTGGTTGCTGAAACCGGAGGTATTTAATACTGCACCGCTGTTTTTATTAAGTACCGATTTGCCCGAGAACGATCATCTGGCGCAAACCATAAGCCATCGGCTGTACGATAGTCATGAGTCGGCCCGCATAGCCCAATCTATCTTATTGGGAAGTGGCGGGGCAAAGTTGCTGGATATACTGGGCCGCGAAACTGAGGTTTATCATATGAATGAAGGGCACGCGTTGCCCCTCTGCTTTTATTTACTGAATAAGTACAACAACGATCTGGAAGAAGTACGCAAACGGGTTGTGTTTACCACCCATACTCCAGAACAGGCCGGCAATGAGGAGCATGGAATCTCGTACCTGGATGTGATGAGTTTTTTTCACGGTGTACCTAAAGAAAAAGTTTTAGCGTTGGCCGAGCCTGATACTGATAATTTGAGTTACACACTGGCTGCATTGCGCATGTCGAAGATTTCGAACGGAGTTTCTTCTTTGCACGGGGCTGTGTCGCGAAAAATGTGGACGGGCTTTGACGGGATTTGTGAGATTACATCTATTACCAATGCGCAGAATAAAACATACTGGATGGATCCGGTGGTAAGCGAGTATCATCAACAAGGTAATGATAAAGGATTAACACTTCGGAAAAAGGAAATGAAGCGCGAACTATTTCGTGAAGTGGCCAACCAAACCGGTAAAATTTTTGACGAGAATGTGCTTACCCTTGTGTGGGCCAGACGGTTTGCTGCCTACAAACGGGCTAACCTGTTGCTGCACGATTTCGAGCGCTTTCTTAGGTTGGTAAACAATCCGGAGTTTCCGGTGCAAGTGATTTGGGCCGGCAAACCGTACCCCGAAGATTTTGGTGCTATTGGAATTTTTAACGACATCTATTGGAAAACGCGCGACTTGCCTAATTGTGCAATTCTTACAGGTTACGAGATGGAACTTTCGGGCATGCTAAAGCGAGGTTCCGATTTGTGGCTTAACACACCCAAAATGTTTCGCGAAGCTTCAGGTACTTCGGGTATGACAGCCGCAATGAATGGAAGTGTAAATCTTTCAATCCCCGATGGCTGGATTCCTGAGTTTTCGAAACATGGCAAAAATTGTTTTATTATTTCACCGGCTGAAACAGATGACCCGGCCGAACAAGACAGAATTGAAAGCGATAACCTGCTTACATTGTTGGAAACCGAAATTGCTCCCTTGTATTACAAGAAACCCAAACAATGGATAAGTATTGTAAAGCAAAGTATAGAAGATGTGTTACCATCATTTGATAGCAACCGGATGGCACGTGAGTATTACGAAAAGTTATATGCGGCTGACGAGTTGAATAAATCACCAAAGAAACCAAAAGAGTTAGAGGTGATTTAACCGGCTGCAACTTAAAACGGATTATCAGGCTTTATTGATAATTGTATAGTAAGTTAGCAGAAATTTTGAAAGGCAGCTCATGCTTACGTTAAGTGAAATCTGGATTTACCCGATTAAATCGCTGACCGGTATTCGGGTAAAACAAGCTTGGTTAAAACCGAAAGGGCTGGAGTACGACAGGCGATGGATGCTGATTGACGAGAACGGAAAGTTTATTACGCAGCGCGAAAACCCCCAAATGGCTTTGTTTGATCTGGCTATACAGAATCAGCAGATTACCATTACAAGCAGAAGAAATTTGCAACAGATAGCGGTGCCGCTAAGTATAACCACAGGACAGAACCTTCAATCTGTAATTTGGGATGATGAAGTAACTACAATTGAACCCGATCAGCAGTATAGCCAATGGTTTTCAGAGCAATTAGGTTTTAAGTGCCGGTTAGTTTTTTTTCCGGAAAACCATATTCGTGATGTTGATCCAAAATATGCGTTTAATAAAGAGCAGGTAGGCCTGGCCGATGGATATCCGTTTTTGATAATCGGGCAGAGTTCGTTAAACGATTTAAACAGCCGGCTGGAAAGCCCGCTTGAAATGAAACGCTTTAGACCCAATTTTGTATTTACGGGGGGCAAGGCATACGAAGAAGATAACTGGAAGAATTTTAGTATTGGCTCAGTACAACTTAAGGCTGTAAAAAAGTGTGCGCGATGTGTGTTAACAACAGTCGATCCGCAAACAGGAATAAAAGGACGCGAGCCGTTGCTCACCTTATCAAAATACCGGAAAGAGGGCAATAAAATTTTTTTCGGACAAAACGTAATACCTTTAAGCGAGCATGATAACGAGATTAATGAAGGCGATGAAATTACATTGGGTTAAGGTACTGTTCTTAGTACTGATCTGCTTTACAGCGTGCGATAAAGAGAAAGCGCTACCTATTTTTGGCGAACGTGAAGTAGTGGGCACCGATACGGTTTACCATACCATTGCACCTTTTCAATTTGTTGATCAGGACAGCACAGTTGTTACCAATGCCACATTTAAAGATCAGATTTATGTAACCGATTTCTTTTTTACTTCGTGCCGCACTATTTGCCCCATTATGAAAACCCAGATGTTACGGGTGTATCAGGCAACAGCCGAAATGCCCGATGTAAAAATTTTATCACACACAATCGATCCTGAATATGATACAGTTGCCCTGCTTCATGATTTTGCCAAACGGTTAGGTGTAACCGATAATCGCTGGCGTTTTGTTACCGGTGTAAAAGACTCGATTTACAAAATTGCGCAAACCAGCTATTTTGCAACGGCTATGGAAGATAAGAGCGAGCCCGATGGATTTATACACAGTGGCGCATTTTTATTAATCGATAAAAAGCAACGCATACGCGGCAAGTACGATGGCACCAAAGAAGAGGAAGTAAATAAACTGATAGCGGACATCAAGAAGCTTAGGAGAGAAGATGCGCTTTAGAATTTTCGCATTTGTACTTATGGCTATGGCAATAGCCTGCGTGCCCGGTTCAAAAGGCGATGTAAAATTTCAACAGTATTATACTGAGGGTGAAATGCTTTACCAGCAACATTGCGCCAATTGTCATCAGGTAGATGGAACCGGTTTGGGCAAACTATTTCCGCCATTGGCAAAATCGGATTATATGGATAATAACCGCGAAGCAGTTATCTGCCTGATCCGGTATGGTATAAAAGGAGAGGTGCTTGTAAATGGTGTAAGTTACAACCAGGAAATGAAAGGAATACCTACGCTAACCGATCTGGAGATAGCAGAAATAGCTTCTTATATCTACAACAGTTGGGGCAATGAAGAAGAGTGGGTAGATGTATTGCAGGCCACTAAGATTCTGGCGGCATGTAAAATAAATGAATAGTATTCTGATAGACCGTTACCCGGCTTTATAGTATCTTCACGATAGGCAGTGCTTGCCCGGATCATCGATCAGTAGTAAATCAACTTAAAGCAGGTTTGATTCATGAGTAAACGTAACGGATTCAGGCCTTTGCAAATCCTGTTGCTCTGCTTGCTGGCTACAGCATGCACGGCTCCTCAACTTATCTTGCGGGATCCTGCTCCTGAAAGGTTGAGGGTAACCCTAAGTTTTACAGACGAAGTACCTGAACAGATGCAGGTTGTACTTCAGAGACAGTTTGATGATTATGTAATCCTTCACAACTCAAGAACAGGCACAGCTGGTAGCTTTAAATTGGAATCTGTTCAGACTGGCGATCA
>Ga0209573_1000324_pt1:0-105000 | contig 109222 bp, 110 predicted proteins | sample TNRBio252014_DNA_FD_185870 | JGI IMG/M metagenome (GOLD analysis project Ga0209573, IMG submission 185870) | Wastewater treatment Type I Accumulibacter community from EBPR Bioreactor in Madison, WI, USA - TNR Reactor_6/25/2014_ DNA (SPAdes)... | ecosystem: Engineered > Bioreactor >...
CCCATTTACCCGTGGAGACCCGCTTCTGCGAGGTCTGGAACAGCGAATTCGTCTGCTGGAGAATCGAAACGTTCATCGCCGTCGCGGCGTTAAAAACAACTGCCATAATCTTGCACCTTCTGTTGCATTGGGCGGCCGTCCTGGCCTGAAAAAACCTCCGGCGCCTTTTCGGGCCCTGGAGGACAGCGCTGCCTTTTCAGGGCGGCGTTGAGTGCATGTTTGGCGATGGCAGGCTTTCAAAAACTTACCAAAATCCTGTCCGTTTCGTTTGAGGACGTGCATGGTAAATCAATTATCCATGCATTGGATGTTGGGGTGGGGTTGACAAGAGAGCGTAGATTAAAATGGATTAATTTTGAAATTTTTCGGAATTTTCTGTGTTTTGGTGATAATGATTATGGATAACAAATATATAATATATAGAAAAACAATAATTATTTCTTATTTTAGATCCTCTACCACAATTGTGACTTTGAAAATACCGATAGAATTATTTATATTCATTGAATTATTGAGAATAAAATCAATTATTACGGAGTCGCATTTTTGGATATGATGTAAATACGTTTCGACCTGAAAAAAACAGAATGTGATCGATAGATAAGAACGGTTACAATGGTTCGGATTTCTGTGAACGAAAGTCGGGACAAGAAAATGGATGGCCATCCAGGAAAAGAAGGCAGTATCCTATGTGAAAAGCTGTCAACGAAGACTCGTTTTTGCAACGTTTCCGACATATCGAACGCGCTCTCACAAGTTAAAATGGCGTTCAATCACCGGCCCGGAAAAGAAAACGGCCGGCGTTCTGGAACGCCGGCCGCGCGATGGGAGGGGTGGGGCTTGACCGTCAACCGAGCAGGCGGAGCAGGGATTGCTCGTTCTGGTTACCGATGGTGAGGGCCTGAACGGCGAATTGTTGCCGCGTCTGGAGGGCGACGAGGCGGGCGCTTTCCTCCGAAGCATCGGCGGCGACAAGATCGTCGCCCTGTGTCTTGAGGTCGCCGTTATAGGCTTTGTTCAGGTCGTAGCGCGACTTGATGTAGCTGTTGAAGGTCGCGAACTGGGCCTGGAAGTTGCGCAGGTTGATGAGGCCCTGGTTGGCCTGTGTCGCCGAAGTCTGGATGTTGGCGTCGTTCGTCCAGCTCGAACCCGCCTGAGCCATTGTCAGCGTGCCGGCGGCGCTTATGTTGATGCCGGAGATCGTCAGCGGGTTGCCCGCGAATTCGTCCATCACGACATTCATGTTCTGGCCCTGCAGAAGGTTGCGGCCGTTCTGAACCGGGTTGTTCATCACCAGGAGGTCGAGATTGACGATGATCGCGTCATATTGCCGGCCATAGGCGAGGCGCAACGCGTGGTTCGACGAGAGCGGGGCGGCATAACCGACGATGTTGCCCGGCAGCGCAATCGTGCCAGCCGGGGCGAAGGCACCGGTGGCGGAGAGGATCTTCATATCCCCGCCGTTCATATTGCGCAGGCGCAACTGGAGCGGGCCGGCGCCACCGCCGGTCTGGTTCACGAGTTCGGCCTTGATGCCGGCGCCCATCGCGGTGATATCGGAGATGACCTGCGTGACGGTCGTCGCCGCGCCATAGGAGAGCGTGCGCGCATTGCCGGAGGCGTCCTCGAAAACGAGTGTCGAGCCCGCAGCGACGGCCGTCGCGCCCGTCACGCCGGCACCGGCCGTCCCGGTGATCTGGCCGCCGTAGGCAACCGTGAAGCCGGTCTCGTTTGCGCCCGGCGCGGCAATGCCGTTGGCGAAGAGATTGTTGGCGTTGAAGGTCTGGCCGGTCGGCGAGGTGAGACCGACGAGATCGTCCATGACGTTCTGGTCGGTCACGGCATCGAAGGTAAAGTCCTTCTCGTTGATCGAGACAAAGCGCAGATTGGATTGACCGGCCGTGGTCGAAGGCACGAATTCCGCCATCACACCGATATTGGCCGAGTTCAGCGCGTCGACCACTTGACCCCAGGTGATGGTCGTCGAGTTGAACGTGTAGGTGAAGTTCTTGCCAATATCCGAGGTAATGGAGAGCTTCGAGCCGACCGAGACACCGGAAACTACGGTCGAACTGTCGATGTTCGCTGTCGGCGCGGCCGAGCGCAGTCCAGCACCGCCCTCCGATTGCGCACGGCGGATAAGCGTCTGCGCGGTCTCGATGAGGCCGATCATGTTCTTCAGCGTCTTGTCGGTAGCTTCGAGCGTGCCGAGCGCGAGGCTGATGTTGTTGTTGATGTCCGAGAGCTGGCGCGAGCGGCCCAGCATCGTCTCGCTCATCTTGTAGCGGGTGGTGTCATCGGCGGCACCGAAGACCTTGAGGCCGGTGGCGACGCGCTTCTGTGTCAGCTGGAACAACTCGTTGGTACGCTGAAGGATCGAGATATTCGCGTTGGTCGCGTCATTCATCAGAATGGTCATGCGGCACCTTCTGTCCGGCTTCGGCCCTTTTCGCGTCTCCCGGAGACAGTTCTGTCACGCGGAGGGGAGAGCGATTCTGGGGCAATCGGCTATTTCTGGTGTCAGAATGCACGCGAGGCGCTAAAGCTTGGTTAAATTTGGTAACCTTAATGAAAAACGAAGCGTTAAGGATAACGAGACATTAAAAAACATGGTTAACGCAAGTTGAACGCAAAAAGCCCGACTGCGGCGTCGGGCCTGCCGGAGATGTCAACCTGCTGTGTCGTTCACCGCACGGATATAGGCGCGAAGCTTGAGGATCGACTCGTAGGGGTACTGCGTCACCGTGGCGCGGGTCTCCGGATCGACGACCTTGTAGATGAGGTCACCGGTTTCACGGTCGGTCTCGATCGAGCTTTCGTTGCGGCGTTGTGCCGCCTGTGCTTCGACGCGGCGCTGATCCCGCGACCAGCGTGCCTGCTCGGCTCCGACCTGAGCGGAAACGGCAACGGGAGGAGCGAGTTCGGTCTGCACGGCCGCTCTAACCTGAGCTGCCTCGACGCGAACCGGGGCCTGCGAGATCGTCGGAGCCCCCTGAGAAAGACGGGTATCCATGGCACTTCTCGTTTCTGGCAGGCATCCACGTCCCGCCAGTAGCCAGTCTACGACCGCCGATGTTTAGGTTTCGTTCAGAAAGATGGTTGAGACGGGCTGAATCACCCGGAGGAAATAAGCTTAAAATTAAGATTTTCAGGTGCAGCCGCAGGCGGAGGTTGCGCGCGATTCCGCCTGCCCGCGCCGGTTTCGAAGACGCTAGATCGCCTTGGAAACGGCTAGCGGCGCGGTGCCGGGTTTCCGCGTGACGCCACCGCGATGATAGGTCTGCGGGCTGGAATTCCGGCCGACGGTATCAGCGAGATCGCGCAAGAGGCCCTCCGATACCGTTCTGGCTGTCGCGACGACGGCCATGTTAAGCGCCATCTTGGAAGAGAAGGCTTCGTGGCGATCCCGAAGCGTGTCGAGATCCGCAGGCTGGAAACGGCCGATGGCGATGGCGTTGTTCTTCAACGCTTCTAGGCAGAGCGTATACGCATGCGCTGCCTCGTTCTTGTCCATCGCCATCTTCAGCGCTTCACGGACCTTGCCGGCGCGGAAGAGGCTGGTTTCGTCCTCGATCATCGGTTCCAGTCGGTCCAGAGCCGCGAGGGCGGAAGCCACCAGCGCTTCGGCTTCTTCGGGACGCGAAACTTTCAGCCGATTGTCGGGACGCTCAGGGCTGGGGCCTTTGGGCGACATTGGGCGCGGACTCCTGGTAACGCAACATTTCACGATAGATCTGCGGAGCGAGGCCGATACCGCCCTTCGCCGCGAGAGACTTGCCGTATTGCTCAATCATCATTCCGCGCCAGGCATCCTGGCCGGTTGCCTCGGCGCCCATCATACCCTCGCCCTTGACGCCCTCGAACATCGTACCGAGCATGGTCTGGAGGAATGAGGCTTCGAGGCCCTGTGCCGTTTCCCAGGCTTTCTGGTTCAGCGGCGCGTTTTTCGAAAGCTTTCCGGCGGCTTGCGCCTGACGGATGTCGAGCGCGAAGTTGGGGTTGGAGGTGATGCCGTTCATCACATCACCTCGATGTCGGCCTGGAGGGCGCCGGAAGCCTTGATCGCCTGCAGGATGGAGATCAGGTCACGGGGGCCGACCCCGAGGGCGTTGAGGCCATCGACCAGTTCGCGCAGCGAGACCGAGTCCTTGACGATCGCGAGTTTCTTCTTCTCGTCGGTATCGACCCGGACGCCAGTGCGCGGCACCACCACAGTCTGTCCGCGGGAGAAGGGCTCGGGCTGGCTCACCTCCGGCTGCTCGGTGATCGTCACGGTCAGGTTGCCCTGCGCGACCGCCACCTGGCTGACGCGGACATCCTTGCCCATAACGATGATGCCGGAGCGCTCGTCAACGATGACGCGGGCGCGCTGATCCGGTTGGATGGAGAGCTGCTCGACCTCGGTCAGCAGGCGGATCATGTTGCCCTTGTAGGCCTTCGGCACCTGCACCGCGACGGTGGAGGGGTCGGTCGGCTCGGCCGAATCGGCGCCGAGGAAATCGTTGATCGCCGCGGCGATGCGTCGGGCGGTCGTCAGATCAGGGTTGCGCAACGAGAGGCGCAGGTTCGAGAGATTGTTGAGCTTGAACTCGACCTCGCGCTCGATCAGCGCGCCGTTGGCGATCCGCCCGACCGTCGGCACGCCGCGCGTGACCTTGGCTGCTTCACCTTCAGCGGCAAAGCCGGAAATCGCGAGTGAGCCCTGCGCCACCGCATAGACTTCACCGTCTGCGCCGAGAAGTGGGGTCGCGAGCAGTGTCGCGCCCTGGAGCGATTTCGCGTCGCACATGGCCGAGACCGTGACATCAAGCCGGGTGCCCTGCGTTGCGAAAGCCTGGAGGTTCGCGGTCACCATCACCGCCGCCATGTTCGCCGTGCGCATGTTGGCGCCGCGGGTGTTGACGCCGAGGCGTTCCATCATCGCTTGAAGTGACTGGCGGGTCATCGGGCAGTTGTTGAGCGTGTCGCCGGTTCCGTTGAGGCCGGTGACGAGGCCGTATCCGACAAGCTGGTTCTCGCGGACGCCTTCGACAGCCGCGAGATCCTTGATCCGCGACATTGCCGAGGCTTCGACGCTGCCGACAACCGCGACCGCCACCGTGGCGAGACCGAGCGCCAGCGCGATATCCCGCAGGCTGCTCCTCAGGGAATGAAAGCGGGCCTTTGTCATCATGTTCTTGGTGCTCCTGGGGCCGTTGCCGGCGTTCGTCGGATCGAAACTGGTGAACGTACGCGAGACAGGAGCCGTTCAGCCCCATGCCAAGCGAAGACCATGCCAAGCCAAAATTTTAGCCATGCTTCTGAAAAGACTGGTTTTCTCTGAAGTCTTTCGGCGAATGCCGGAGAAATGCGCCGGGACATTCCTGCCTACCCGGCAAAAATCGCCGGGTATGGTTACCAGCGCTTAACTTCCTTGAGCGAGGATCATGGCGTCGGCGATGCCGACACATGCGGTAGCCGGCTCGTCGGCTCAACGGGAATTGTCTGTGGCTCTCATGATTCGCGTCAACGACCAGAAATCCGTGAGTTCGGTTGGTGGAACCCGCTCGGCGCGTGGTTCGGGTGGCGCCTCTGGCGCACGCTTCACGCTCGAAGCCGGCGGCGCGTCCGCCAAGGCCACCGCGCAAGCGCCGATTTCCATTCTTGGCGGACTTGAGGCGCTGATCGCAATCAAGGCCGAAGACAATACCCGCGAACGCCGCCGCCGCTCAGCCAAACGCGGCCAGGTGATGCTTGACGTGCTCGACGAACTGAAACTGGCGCTGCTCGCCGGACGCCTGACACCGGAGCTCCAGGCGCGGCTCAGCGCCTCGCTGCATGGGGCCGATCCGAGCGGTGATCCGAGGCTTGATGGAATCATCGATGCGATTGAACTTCGGGCCGAGGTGGAGCTTGCCAAGCTCAAGCAGGCCCAAAAGGCGGTCCGCTGATCCGGCAGAAGTGGCCGAATTGCCTTAAAAGCAGGCAACAGTTGCGATTGGGCTTATATTGCACTGCGAAATATTGCGGTTTTAAGCCAATTTCAAATTGCATCATTGTTTCGTCATGCGCGCGGCGCTATAGGGCAGGCCCAAGTTTTCGACTTTGTGAGTAGGTCTGCCGATGTCGAATGATGTGAAGGAAAAAGGAACGATCTCGCTCGATCGCGGCTATCGCCCGCGCGAGGACGAGCCGTTCATGAACGACCGCCAGCGTGAGTATTTCCGGCGCAAACTGGTCGACTGGAAAGAAGAGATCATCCGCGATTCGGAATTGACGCTGACGGCGATGCAGAGCGACTCCGATTCGCATCCTGATCTCGTCGATCGCGCCTCCTCGGAAGGCGACCGCGCCATTGAGCTGCGGGCGCGCGATCGTCAGCGCAAGCTGATTGCAAAGATCGATGCGGCGCTTTCTCGCATTGAGGACGGTTCTTACGGCTATTGCGAGGAGACTGGCGATCCCATCAGTCTTGCTCGCCTCGACGCGCGGCCGATCGCCACCTTGTCGATCGAAGCGCAGGAACGGCACGAGCGTCGCGAGAAAATCTATCGCGACGATTGATTCTGCCGGCAGGGTGTTCTCCGCAAGGGGTTCTCGAAGGGGGCGTGAGCTCCCTTATTGCTGTCCTGCTCCGGCTTGCATGTCATTTCCGGGGAAAGATCGTGGGGAGTGCTGCCGCCGTGCCACGAAAGCCGCTAGCCTGACGGCATGACGCGCAAAGGCATGCCAACAGATCGACACGGCTTCCGGCGGCTCGGCCTGCCACGGATCGTCGGCCTCGTCGTTCTGCTGGCGCTGACACTCATCAAGTATTCCGATCCCGCGCCGCTGGAGCGGTTTCGTCTCTGGGTGTTCGATCACTACGTCACCGGCAAGCCGCGCGGGGCCGGAAAGTCGCCGGTCGTCGTCATCGATATCGACGAGAAGTCCCTCGCACGGATCGGGCAATGGCCGTGGTCGCGCGCGGTGCTGGCACGTCTCGTCGACCGGGTCGGTGAAGCGGGAGCGGCAGCGATCGGCTTCGATATCGTGTTTCCCGAACCCGACCGTCTTTCGCCGCCCCGGCTCGCGGAGGCGCTTGCCGGCCTGACGCCGGAGATGCGCGCGGGCCTGAAGGGCGAGAAGGATACCGACATCCTTTTCGCCGAGGCGATCGCGCGGCATCGCGTCGTACTGGGACGCTCCGGTCTGCCGCAGACGAATCCTGCCAGGAACGAGGACCCTCATCTGCCGCTCGCCATGATCGGCGGCGATTCCTCCGCGCTATTGCCCGCCTATCCCGGGATACTGCGTAATCTGCCGGCTCTCGAACGCGCGGCCTCGGGCGTCGGCATGTTCTCCATCCTTTCCGAGCCGGACGGCCTCATCCGCCGCGTTCCGCTTGCCTTCACCGTCGAAGACAAAGTGGTGCCGGCGCTCGCTATCGAGCTGCTGCGGGTGGCGACGGGTGGCGATGCGCTCGCGATCAAGCGCGATTCCGCCGGTGTGATGGGCGTCATCGTCGGCGGGACGATGATCCCGACAGAGCGCGACGGGCGCTTCTGGGTCTACTACCGCGCCGACATTGCCAAGAATTACATCTCGGCGGTCGATCTACTCGAAGGACGGCCGGCGGAGGGGGGGCTGAAGGACAAGCTGGTGCTGGTCGGCTCCTCCGCGATCGGGTTGCAGGATATCCGCGCGACGCCGGTCAGCGCCGCGACGCCGGGTGTCGAGGTCCACGCGCAATTGCTGGAGACGATCGTCGCCAACCAGCAATTGACGAGGCCGCATCTCGCCCTGGGGATCGAGGTTATCGCCGGGTTGGTGCTCGGCTTGCTGATGATCCTCCTCGTTCCCCGGCTCGGCACCCTGCCGGTGCTGGCTCTCGGACTGCTGATGGCGCTGGCGACATGGCAGGCGGGATGGTTCCTGTTCGACCGTTATCGCCTGCTGATCGATACGGTTTACCCGCTGCTGGCCGGCTTTAGCGTGTTTCTCACACTCGTCTTCCTCAATTACTGGCGCGAAGAGAGGCAGCGGCACGAGATTCGCGCGGCCTTCCAGCATTATCTCGCGCCCGCACTTGTCGAGAAGCTGGCCGACCAGCCCGCGCTGCTGCGGCTCGGCGGCGAGACGCGCGAGCTGACCGTGCTGTTTTCCGACATGCGCGATTTTACCCGGGTTGCCGAGGGCATGAAAGGCGATCCGCAGGCTCTTACGGCTTTGATGAATCGCCTCCTTACCCCGCTTTCGGATGCGATCACGCGCGAGCACGGTACCATCGACAAATATATGGGCGACGCGGTGATGGCGTTCTGGAACGCCCCGCTCGATGTGCCCGATCATGCTGCCCATGCGGCGCGGGCGGCGCTGGCGATGCGGCGGCGGCTCGCAGATCTCAACGAGGCCCGCCGTCAGGAAGCGGCGAATCTGAGCCTGCCCGCTCCCCTGCCGCTTGAAATTGGTATTGGCATCAACACCGGGCCTTGCGTGGTCGGCAACATGGGCTCGGATTTCCGCTTTGATTATTCCGCGCTTGGCGATGCGGTGAACCTCGCCTCCCGCTTCGAGGGGCTGACGGCGCAGTATGGCGAACCGATCCTGATCGGCGAGGCTACGGCCGATGCGCTTGCCGGTCGCTTCGAGCTTCGTGAAATCGGAGCGGTGCCAGTCAAAGGCAAGGCCGAAACCGCGCGCGTCTTCGCCTTGCTGGGCGAGACATCCGCGGAGGGAGCCGGAGCCTAGTGAGAGAGCGTGGCGACCGTTTTCCGGGCGCCCTTGGCGAACAGCGCTTCGAGTGCGGCAAGAACGGGGCTCGTAAAGCGCGGATCCGCCGGCAGATCGCTGCCGAAAATCTCGCCGATTCCCATCAGCGCCGGACCCAATCGGGCCGCGACCGGGCCGGCGCCCGTCGCGATGGCCGCCAACTTTTCCGCCATCGGGTCACGCACATCAATGACAGCGCCTTCTTCATCCTTGCCGGAAACGTAGCGCATCCAGCCGGCCACGCCGAGCGCGAGCCTGTCGATCGGCGCGTCTTTCGCAAGTCGGTCGCGGATCGTGCCGAGCAGGCGCTGCGGCAACTTCTGCGAACCGTCCATCGCGATCTGCCAGGTGCGGTGACGGAGCGCGGGATTGGCGAAGCGCGCCATGAGCGCATCCTTGTAGCCGGAGAGATTCGCACTCGCAGGCATGGTGAGGGTCGGTGTGATCTCGTCGTCCATCATCGTGCGGACGAGACGGGCAAAATCCGCATCGGCGACCGTATCGGAAACGGTTTCGTATCCGGCGAGATAACCAAGGTAGGCGATGGTGGAGTGCGAACCGTTGAGGAGGCGCAACTTCATGTGTTCGAACGGCGTCACGTCGCGCGCCAGTTCCGCCCCCGACGCCGCGAGGTCGGGGCGACCCTGCGGGAAATGGTCCTCGATCACCCATTGGATGAAGGGCTCGGTGATGACCGGCCAGCGATCTTCCAAGCCAAGAAGTCCGGAAATGCGGGCACGGTCCTCGTCGGTTGTTGCCGGGACGATGCGATCGACCATACTCGACGGGCAAGCGACCTCGCCGGCGACCCATTGACCGAAATCCGCATCGACAAGGGCGGCGAAGCGGTCGATGACGCGCTTCACGGTCTTGCCGTTCGCTGGCAGATTGTCGCAGCAGAGCACCGTGAAGGGCGGCAAGCCGGCCTCGCGCCGCAAGCGGAGCGCACGGGCGAGATACCCGATCGCCGAGCGCGGGGTTGCCGGATTGGCGATATCATGGAGAATATCCGGGTGTGTCTCGTTAAGCTGGCCCGTCGCCGGATCATGGCAATACCCTTTCTCGGTCACCGTCAAGGAAACGATTTTGGTGTCGGGCGCGGCCATGCGCGCGAGGAGCGCGGAGGCGTTTTGGCGCGCGACATGGCTCTCGCGGATCGCGCCGACGATCCGCAAGGCCTCGCCCGCAGCACTGCGCACCGATAGGGTGTAGAGATTGTCCTGCGGTTCGAGCGCGTCGCGCGTTTCGGGAGAACGCAAACTCGCACCGGCGATGGCCCATCCGGTTTCCCCGCGCGCAAGGCAGTCCTCGATCATCACCGCCTGATGTGCCCGGTGAAAGGCTCCGATGCCAAGGTGGACGATGCCGACCCTGGCCCGGTCAAGATCGTAGGCCGGCCGAACGATCGAAGGTGGGAGGGCATCAAGCTGGGAGCGCGAAAGACGCATCAGGAACTCCGGATTTAGGGGTGCGCAGGCAGGCTTCGTCAACTTGTATGGTAGTGTGCCGGTTGACAGCAAGCCCGAAGCTGCGAAATATCGGTCTATTGGTCTGACCAATTTTTCTGCCGGAGGTTTTCTTGGCTCTGGAGGCGATCGAACCGCGCAGGCTCTACCGGCAGGTGGCCGACCAGCTCCGGAGTTATCTCGACTCCGGCGCCTTGCCCGTTGGCGCACGACTGCCGACCGAGCGCGAACTCGCCGAGCAGCTCAACGTCTCCCGTCCCACGATTCGCGAAGCGCTGATCGCGCTCGAGGTCGAGGGGCGCATTCGCATCCGTGTGGGGTCCGGCATCTACGTTTGCGAACCGCCGCCCTTTCCGCATGCGATGACGGAAGACGAGGGGCCGTTCGAACTCCTCAGCGCGCGGTCGTTCATTGAAGGGGCGATCGCGGCGGAAGCGGCTGTCCGCATCACCCCCGATCACATCGCGGCGCTCGATGCCATTCTCGATCGCATGGCGAGCGCCACCCAGCCGGGTGACGAAGCTGTGGCGATCGACCGCGAGTTTCACGTCGCGATTGCTTCCGTTCTTGGCAACGCCGTGATCGAGAGGACCGTGCGCGAATTGTTCGACAAGCGCATGTCCCCATATTTCGGGCGTCTGGCCGCTTATTTCGAGACCGCCGAAAGCTGGAAGGAAGCTTTGGTCGAGCACCGTGCGATCCGCAATGCACTGGCGGCGCGCGACCCCATCCTCGCCCGCGACGCGCTGCGCCGGCATCTGCAGTTGTCGCAAGAGCGGTTCTCGCGCAGCTTTGGCGACCACGATCACGACCTTGACGACAGGCTTCCGCACGAAACGAGAAAAATCGCGGGACGCCGCTGAACGAGAGAGGATCGGCGACGATCCGAGGAAACAAGAAAAGGAGAGCACCATGAAGACCATTATCAAATCAATCCTGCTGGCCGGTGTCGGGCTGGCTTTTGCGGCCGGCGCTGCCAGCGCGCAGATCAAGCTCAAGTGGGGTCACGTCTACGAGACATCGGAGCCCTTCCACACCGAGAGCGTGTGGGCGGCACAGGAGTTCGCCAAGCGCACCAAAAACAAGTATCAGGTCGAGGTGTTTCCAGCTTCGCAGCTCGGCAAGGAGACTGACATCAACCAGGGTCTCAGCCTCGGTTCGGTCGATATCATCATCTCCGGCTCGTCCTTCGCGGCGCGTTCGTTCCCGCGGCTGGGCGTGACCTACTACCCCTTCACTTTCCGCGACGCGGATCATCTTCTCGCCTATACCAAGAGCGACATCTACAAGACACTCAACAAGGGCTACGAGGACAAGACTGGTCACGTCATCACCGCCACGACCTATTACGGCGTGCGCCACACCTCGACCAACCGGGCCTTCAAGTCCTGCGCCGAGATGAAGGGCCTCAAGATCCGTGTGCCGGACGTGCCGGCCTATCTCGCCATGCCGCGTTCTTGCGGCGCCAACACGACGCCGATCGCCTTCGCCGAAGTCTATCTCGCGCTGCAAAACGGCACCGTCGAGGCGCAGGAAAACCCGCTCACCACGATAGAGGCGAAGAAGTTCTACGAGGTGCAGAAGCACATCGTGCTGACCGGCCATATCGTCGACCATATCAACACCGTCGTGGCAAAGGGCACATGGGCGAAATTCTCGGATGAGGACAAGAAGATCTGGACCGACGTAAGCCAGGAGGCCGCCAAACGCGCGACCGACAAGATCAAGGCGCGCGAGGCCGAGCTCGTCCAATTCTTCAAGGACAAGGGCCTGACCGTCACCAGCATCGACCGCAACGAATTCCTCGACACGGTGAAGAAGAACACCACGTTCGCCCAGTTCGGCTACGAGCAGGCGGATTGGGAGAAGATCCAGGCGGTCAAGTAATCGTTCCGCCGTTCTGGAAAGGCGCGCTCCGTCTTCTCCCCGGAGCGCGCCATTTCCCGTCTTTTCCGTTGTTTCCCGCATTGCGGGCGGGTTTTTCCGAGGCTGCCGTGAAACCAGCGCAATCTTCCGAGATCCATACGCCGATCTCATCCGACGAAATCGCCAAGACCTTCGATGAAGAGGCCGCGCCCGTGGACCTCTCTGGTCATGGCAGCGAGGACTGGGTGACGCTTGTGATCTTCTGGCTGATGTGCCTGTGCGTCTTTCTCCAGTTCTTCACACGGTACGTGCTTAACGATAGTCTCGCCTGGACAGAGGAGATCGCGATCTACTGTCTCGTCACGGTGGTGTTTCTCGGCTCAGCAATGTGTGTGCGTCTCTCACGGCATATCCAGGTCGATTTCATTTACCGCTATCTTTCGCCAGCTACCGGGAGGCTTGCTGCGACCTTCGTCGATGCCGTGCGGATCGGCGTGTTCGCCTATATTGCCTGGCTGGTCTGGAAATACGCCGACATCATTTCGGAGGAGATGATGACGACGATTCAGTTTCCGAAGCGGCCGGTATTCCTGATCGTGTTTGGCGCCTTCGTGCTGATGGCGCTGCGGGCGGCGGTCGTCGCCTGGCAGAACCTCCAGCGCGGCTATTCCGTGCTCGAACGCCCCGGCGCCTTCGATGGCTCGGCCGACGCGATGAAGGAGGGCTGAGACATGCTCGTTCTGATCGGGGTTTTCCTCGTCCTCATGGTGATCGGCGTTCCGGTCGCTGTTTCGATGGTGTCGGCGTCGCTCGCCTACCTTGCGATCCACGGCGGTGCGCCCGATGTGATCGTCGCGCAGCGCATGATCGCCGGCGTCGAGAGTTTTCCGCTGCTCGCGGTGCCGTTCTTCATTCTCGCCGGCAACCTGATGAACATTGCAGGTGTAACGGGTCGCATCTACTCCTTCGCCGTGGCGCTCGTCGGCTGGATGCGCGGCGGTCTGGCACAGGTGAACATCATCGGCTCGGTGATCTTTTCAGGCATGTCCGGTACCGCCATCGCGGATGCGGCCGGCATCGGCACCATCGAGATCAAGGCAATGAAGGATCACGGCTATCCGGTCGAGGTCGCGGTGGGCGTCACCGCGGCTTCGGCGACGCTGGGACCGATCATCCCGCCCTCGCTCCCCTTCGTCATCTACGGAATGATGGCGAACGTTTCCATCGGTTCGCTGTTCCTCGGCGGCGTCATCCCCGGCGTGCTGATGACCGTGTTCATGATGGTGACGGTGATGGTGTTCGCCCGCCTGCGCGGTTGGGGCTCGGATGCGCCGTTCAACGTCCGGGAGATCGGCAAGGCGCTTCTGGAAATCATCGTCGTTTTCGCGTTCCCGGCGGCGGTGTGGATCATGGAGCAGCTTGGTATCGCGCAGAACGCGGCGATTTTCCTCGCGCTCGGCGTGGTGCTGATCCTCGACTATGTCTTCAAATTCTCTGCCGTGATGGCGCTGATGACGCCGGTGATCCTGATCGGGGGCATGACGCTCGGCTGGTTCACGCCCACCGAAGCGGCGGTTGCCGCCGTGATGTGGTCGCTGTTCCTCGGCCTTGTTCGGTATCGGTCGATGACCATGAAGACGCTCGCCAAGGCGACCTTTGATACCGTGGAGACAACCGCCTCGGTGCTGTTCATCGTCACGGCGGCGTCCATCTTCGCCTGGCTGCTGACGGTCTCGCAGGCCGCGCAACTGCTCTCGGACGCGATTCTCGGCATCACGCAGAACAAGTGGGTGTTCCTGATCCTCGTGAACCTGTTGATGCTGTTCGTGGGCTGCTTCCTCGACACTATCGCCGCGATCACGATCCTCGTGCCGATCCTGCTGCCGATTGTACTCAAGCTCGGCATCGATCCCGTACACTTCGGGTTGATCATGACGCTCAACCTGATGATCGGCCTGCTGCACCCGCCGCTCGGCATGGTGCTGTTCGTGCTGAGCCGCGTCGCGAAACTGTCGGTCGAGCGCACCACGATGGCGATCCTGCCTTGGCTCGTGCCGCTTTTTCTCGCGCTGATGGCGATCACCTTCATTCCGGAAATCACGCTGTGGCTTCCGAAATACGTGGGTGTGATGAAGTAAAGGTTCGGTCAGCGCCCGAGCGCGCGCCAGAGCAGGCGCGCGCCGAAGAACACGAACAGCCCGCCCATCACACCTTCGAGATAGCGGCGGAAGCGCTGATAGCCGTTGCGGATCGTGGAACGCTGGAAAAGCCATCCCAATGCGCCGAGATAGGTCGCGTTGCAGACGATCATGATGACAATTGAGGCAAGGCCGGTCGCGAGATTGGCCTGGAGAATGCCCGTCACCGCATAGATCGAGGTGATGAACAGGATCGCCTGCGCGTTCGAAAGCGCTGTCACGAAGCCGAGCAGCACAGTCTTGCGGTAGTCTGCCGGCGTCGATCCGGCTGCGAGCGGCGGCGTCGGCTTGCGTGCCCGGTCAAGCAGCTTCCAGCCGAACCACATGAGGTAGAACCCGCCGAAGATCGTCACGGCGAGGCGCAACCACGGAAAGGCCTCAAGGATCGCCGCCCAGCCGAGGAGGGCGAGCGAGGCCAGCAGCGCGATGCCGAGCATGTTGCCGAGCAGCGCCAGCGCGACGTGCTTGCCAGTCCGCGTCATCGCCACATGCGTCACCATCAGCGCGTTCGCGCCGGGCGTGGGGACGATGGCGAGCCAGAGCAGGGTGAACGAGAGGAGGGTGTGGACGTCGAGCATGGTTCAATCGAGTTTGAATTTACGGAAACGTCCGGGTCGAACGTCAGTGAATGCATTTTTTATCAGTTGAAGTGCTGTATTGTCATTCGTATGCACTTCAAAATATGAACTGTCGACTGCATGCACTATGATCCATGGGGTGTGGCCAGACAGGGAGTGAAAACCAAGAAAAACTCCCCAGATTACTTGATGCGTTCGATTTGCGATATCGAGGAGATGGAGGCCTGTTACTCTCTCGCCGCTCTCCGCCAGTTGCTCAAGTTCAACTGCGCCTTCCCCGGTCGCCTCGACAAAAAAATCATCAGCCCAAGGCTCGGCCTTGCTGACAACCCAGGTTGATTTCTTGGCGCTCTCCCCCAATGCAATGAGGACGTGCCGAAGGTCCACCGCAAGAACACGCCGGTTACCTTGCAGGTCGTGGATTTCCAGAACTTGGAAAGTCATCCTAATCCCCTGCCGTCATGCCCGGCCCTGTGCCGGGCATCCATGCCTTTGCCTGACCGAAATCCTGTCTCAAGTCATGGATAGTCGGGTCAAGCCCGGCCATGACGCGTTGAGTTACATCGTCGCGCCGATCGTCCACGGCACGAATTCGGCGTCGCCGTATCCCAGCGTTTCGGATTTCGAGTGCTCGCCGGAGGCTACGCGCAGAACGTGCTCGAAGATTTCCTTGCCCTTGTCGGCGATGGAAACGCCGTCGATGATATCGCCGCAGTTGATGTCCATGTCGTCGATCATCTGGGTGTAGATGTAGCTGTTGGTCGCGAGCTTGATCGAGGGCGTCGGTTTGCAGCCATAGGCCGAGCCGCGTCCGGTGGTGAAGCAGAGCACGTTCGCGCCACCCGCGACCTGCCCGGTGACGCCAACGGGGTCGTATCCCGGCGTATCCATGAAGACGAAACCCTTCTCCGTGACCGGCTCGGCGTATTCATAGACAGCGGTGAGCGCGGTGGTGCCGCCCTTCGCCGCCGCGCCGAGCGACTTTTCGAGGATGGTCGTGAGCCCGCCGAGCTTGTTGCCGGGGGAGGGGTTGTTGTTCATCTCCATGCGGTTGCGCGCGGTGTAATCCTCCCACCATTTGATCCGCGCGACGAGCTTTTCGCCGACGGCGCGGCTCGCGGCGCGGCGGGTGAGGAGGTGTTCGGCGCCGTAGATCTCCGGTGTCTCGGAGAGGATCGCCGTGCCGCCGTGCGCGACCAGAATATCCGCTGCCGCGCCAAGTGCGGGGTTGGCGGTGATGCCGGAATAGCCGTCCGAGCCGCCGCATTGCAGCGCGAGCATCAGTTCCGAGGCAGGCTGGGTGGTGCGGGTCGCCTTGTTGGCGACGGGGAGCATCTCGCGGATCGCCTCGACGCCCTTCATCACGGTTTTCTTCGTGCCGCCGACCTCCTGAATGGTCATCGAGCGGAAGGTGTCGCTTTCAGTGAGGTTATAGGCCTCTTTCCAGCGCGAAATCTGGAAGCCCTCGCAGCCGAGGCCAACCATCAGCACGGCGGCCATGTTCGGGTTGCTGGCGTAGCCCCATTGCGTGCGCTTCAAAACCTCGTAGCCCTCGCCCTTGACGTCGAGCGCGCAGCCACCGCCATGCACGAGTGGGATGACGCCATCGACATGCGGATACTCGCGCAGCAGACCCGACTGCTCGATCTCCTTGGCGATGAAGGTCGCGACCGAGGCCGAGCAGTTCACGCTCGTCAGGATGCCGATGTAGTTGCGCGTGCCGACCTTGCCGTTCGCGCGCTTGTAACCCTCGAAGGTCGCGGGAATGGGCACCATGTCCGTCGGTCGGTAATCCTGCCCGAAAGCGTAATCGCGGGCGAAATCCTTCATCACGACATTATGTTCGTGCAGCCATGTGCCTGGCGCGATGTCCGTGGTCGCGAAGCCGATGATCTGGCCGAACTTGAGGATCGGTTCGCCACCGGTAATGGCGCGCGCCGCGATCTTGTGGCCGCGGGGAACGCGGGCGCCCGCCACGATTCCTTCCGGCAGCATGGTGCCGGGCTCTATCGTTTCGAGCGCGACGAGAAGGTTATCGCTGACGTGCAGGCGCAAGGTGCGGGCGAGAGGCATCGAAGGCTCCAGGAACAGGCTGATTTCAGAATTGGTCTTACCAATTCCAGCATGGCGGCAAGTCGGACCCGGTGCAAGCGGGCGGCCTAGTTCGCGGCTTGGAATTCGTAGCGGCGTGCCTGCGCTTCGCGGGCGATGAAATCCACCACGGCACGGATGCGGCCGAGCGCGCGGACATCCTCGTGGATCACAAGCCAATAGGTGCGGTGGGCGCGCCGTTCGGGCAGGACTGCCTCGACCTCGGGCATGCCGGCGGCGATGAAATGGTGCAGGACGCCAAGCCCGACACCGCTCCGAACGGCTTCGCACTGGCCGACCGCGCTCGCGCATTCGAAGCTGGTCGAGTGACCGTCGAACAGGTCCTCGATGTAGTTCAGCGCCGAGGAGAAGGCGTAGGTGTCGACATAGCCGATCAGGCGATGGCGAGCGAGATCGGCGGTGGTTTGTGGCCGACCGGCGCGGTCGAGGTAGGATTTCGCACCGAAGATACCGAGCGTGTAATCGGTCAGCTTGCGGGAGACGACGCGGCCGGCCTCCGGCTCGTCGAGCGTGATCGCCATATCGACTTCGCGGCGGGCGAGACTGACCGTCAGCGGCATCGGCACGAGCTGGATGTCGATGCCAGGATGCCGCTCGAGGAGAGCACGCATCGCCGGGACGAGGAAATAGGTCGTCAGCCCATCCGGCGCGCCGATGCGCACGGGGCCGGCGAGCTGTACATCCTGCTGACGCAGATCCGCCTCGGCCTGAAGCATCTCGCTTTCCATGCGCTCGGCATGGACAAGCAGCTGGCGACCGGCCTCGGTGAGATTGACCCCGGTGGTCGAGCGTTCGAACAGAGTGGTCTGGAACGAGGCCTCGAGGGCCGTGATGCGCCGCGCCACGGTGGCCTGATTGACGCGCAGCGAACGCGAGGCGCCGAGAAATTGACCCTGACGCGCGACGGCGAGGAAAGCACGGATGTTGTCCCAATCCATAATTACGAAAATCGCAGAACAGGAGCGCGATATCAAGGATTGAGTCGCGTTTTTTAATATGAGATGAGCCGGGAAAGGCGCGAAATGCGTCCAATTTCACGCAAACTGGAGGATGCGGGCATGATCACTTACGGACACTTCATCGGCGGCAAGCATGTCGCGGGCACGTCAGGCCGTTTTGCCGATGTTTTCCAGCCGATGGACGGCTCGGTCCGGGGCAAAGTCGCGCTTGCATCCAGGGCCGAACTCGATGCGGCGGTCGAGAATGCCAAGGCAGCGCAGCCGGCCTGGGCGGCGGTGAACCCGCAGCGCCGCGCGCGCGTCCTTCAGAAATTTCTCGATCTCATCGCACGCGATGTCGACAAGCTCGCCGATATCCTCGCCCGTGAGCATGGCAAGACCATTCCCGATGCGAAAGGCGATATCCAGCGCGGGGTTGAGGTCGTCGAGGTCTGCCTCGGTGCGCCGCATATGCTCAAGGGTGAATACACCGATGCCGCAGGCCCCGGCATCGACATCTATTCCATGCGCCAGCCGCTCGGAGTTGCCGCCGGGATCACCCCGTTCAACTTCCCGGCGATGATTCCGCTCTGGAAGCTCGCCCCGGCGATCGCTTGCGGCAACGCCTTCATCCTCAAGCCGTCCGAGCGTGATCCGGGCGTGCCGATGATGCTGGCCGAACTCGCGCTTGAAGCAGGCCTTCCGGCTGGCATTCTCAATGTCGTCAATGGCGACAAGGAATCGGTCGACGCGATCCTCGACAACCACGACATTCAGGCCGTGGGCTTCGTCGGCTCAACCCCGATTGCCGAGTATATCTATTCGCGCGGCTGCGCCAACGGCAAGCGCGTGCAGTGCTTCGGCGGTGCCAAGAACCACATGATTATCATGCCGGATGCCGACATGGATCAGGCGGTCGACGCTCTCATCGGCGCCGGTTACGGCGCGGCGGGCGAGCGCTGCATGGCGATCTCGGTTGCGGTTCCGGTCGGCGAGAAGACCGCGAACGAACTCGTCAAGCGCCTTATCCCGCGCGTTGAATCGCTCAAGGTCGGCCCCTCGACCGATGGCACGGCGGATTTCGGTCCGCTCGTCACCAAGGCTCATCTGGAGAAGGTCAAGGGCTACGTCGATCTCGGTGTCACGGAGGGCGCCAAGCTTGTTGTCGATGGCCGCGGCTTCAAGATGCAGGGCTACGAGAACGGCTTCTACATGGGCGGCTGTCTGTTCGACAACGTCACCCCGGACATGCGCATTTACAAGGAAGAGATCTTCGGCCCGGTGCTCTCGGTTGTCCGCACCAAGGAATATGCCGAAGCGCTCAAGCTTGTGAACGACCATGAATACGGCAACGGCACCGCGATCTTCACCCGCGACGGCGATGCCGCGCGCGATTTCGCCTCGAAGGTCAATGTCGGCATGGTTGGCGTCAACGTGCCGATCCCGGTTCCGCTCGCCTACTACACCTTCGGCGGCTGGAAGCGCTCGGCCTTCGGCGATCTCAACCAGCACGGGCCGGATGCGTTCCGCTTCTACACCAAGACGAAGACCGTCACCTCGCGCTGGCCATCGGGCATCAAGGATGGCGCGAGCTTCGTCATCCCGACGATGAACTGATCCCGTTCATCATCTTGTGATGAGACATCTTCGGGAACCATGCCATGCTGTCATGGCATGGTTCTTTTTCGTCTGATTGCTACCCTCGTATTTGGCCTGCTCGCCGGCAGCGCGTTTGCGTGCTCCCGCGAGGGGGATTGCGTGGTCGCCGGCGGCTTCTACCGCGTTTTCGTTCCCGAAGGGTTGAAGGAGGGCGAGCAGCGCCCTGCGATTCTCTATTTCCACGGCTATCGCGAGAGCGCGGCAGATATCCTCGCACGGGAGGACATCCGCGCGCTTGTGGTGCGGGAACGTGCGGTCCTCATCGTGCCGCAAGGGGAGGGCAATACCTGGTCGCACCCCGGCTCGCCGGCCCGCCTGCGCGATGAATTCGCATTCAGCGAGGCGGTGATGCGCGACGTACTTGCGCGCATACCCATCGATCCGGGGCGCGTACTCGTCGCGGGCTTCAGCCAGGGTGCAGCGATGGTCTGGAACCTGCGCTGCCATCAGGCTGAAAGGTTCGCCGCGTTTCTTGCGATCGCCGGCACGTTCTGGTTGCCGCAACCGGATCACTGTGCTGGACCACTTCGTCCGTTGATGCAGATTCACGGCCTCTCCGATCGCACGGTGCCGCTGTCAGGCCGGGCGATCCGGGGCGGTGCCTTTCATCAAGGCGACGTGCTGCGTGCGGTCGGCATGTTGCGCGAGGCCGGGCATTGCCGGGCTGCCGGAATCCGCGCCGTCACGGAAGGGGCGCTGACCTGCGAGCGGATGGACGATTGTGGGAAGGGCGGGGAAGTCGCATTCTGCCTTCATACCGGCGGCCACGATTTCGACCCCGGATGGCTCGGGCTTGGCCTGCGATTCCTGGAGCGCTCGGTGGGTAACGCGGCACCTGAACGCTGACCCACTTTCAAGGATTTCCGTTTCGTGCTAAATATAAACAAATAGTTTCCGGGCCTTGCTCCCGGTTTGGGAGATGGTCCACCAAAGCGCGGGGCCTTGATGGCGATTGAAAAACTTCGGTTGAAACCGGGTTACCGGTTTTTGCGCGCGAAATTGGTTCCGATTCTTGGTTGTTTCCTGCTTTCCGCGAGTTTCAACGCTTCGGCGATGGAAAAGCGCTGCGCCAAGGCTGCGAGTGTCGCGGGTGATGTGAAGTCCCTTCCCAATCTGCACACCAAGATCGCGGAAGGCGGGAGCATCAAGGTCGTTGCCTTCGGCTCATCTTCCACCGAAGGGACCGGCCATCTTCCGAAGAGCGAGATCTTCGCTTCGGTTTTCGGACGCGAGCTGTCGAAGGAACTGCTGACTCCCGTCGAGGTTATCAACAAGGGCAAGGGCGGCGATACCATTCCCAAGATGGTAGCGCGCATGGAGCGCGACGTTCTCGCACAGAAGCCCGATCTCGTCGTCTGGCAACTCGGCGTCAACGATGTACTCCAGATGGAGGGCGTCGAGGGAGCCATCAGCCAGATGAAAGCGGCGATCGACACGCTCCGCGCGCACGGCTTGCCGGTGGTGCTGGTCGACCTCCAGGTTGCGCCGATGGTCGACCGTGACAAGGATACGCCCGTCATGCAGGCTGCGATCGAAAAGGAGGGTGCACGCCCCGGCGTGCTGCATTTCCATCGGCAGGCCCTTATGCGCCGGATGATCGAGACCGGCGATTCGACGATGGATGATCTCGTGCTCAAGGACGGCCTGCACATGAGCCAGCTCGGCCATCTTTGCACCGGGCAGGCACTCGCGCAGCAGGTCGCCAAGGCGAGCTTGGAGACGCGGGTTTCGCGGCGCTGAGCCTCACCCCTCGCGCGCGAAGCCGGTGTAGCGCGCATATTCCTCCTCGAACCAGCGGATACGCTGCTCCTGTGCAGCGAGAATTGGTTCGCTTTTCACCTGGGCGACCGTTTTTTGCAGATTTTCGCAGGTCTCGTTGTCTTCGCGGTGGATCTTGCGGGCATAGAACCAGAAGCCGCCTGAAATCCACGGCAGAGCGTGACGACGCGCTAGCCGGCGCCAGGCAGGAGCCTCTTCCCGGAACGGATGCAGGACGAAACGCGTCACCGATCGGGTGCGATCATGCGCCAGCGGGATTAATTGCTGGACGAGTGAATACCAGTAGGTTTCACCCAGGTAATTCGTTGCTCTGATAAAGGCGACGATCAGGTTGGGAAAGAACTGGAAGATGCGGTAGCGCTGCGCAACAAAAGTGCCCTCGGCGCAGGCGGCGCGGATGGTCTCCAGCGTCGAGGCGTCGCCGCCGGGCAAATAGGCGCTGTGGGCACCAAAACGCTGATAGCTGATGATCTCCTGCGGCAGATAGCCGCCCTTTCCGAAGGTTGAGGGGTGAACGGCGACGATGTGATAATCATCGAGTGAGATTGCCATCATCAGCTTCCAATGCGCTGCGACCTGGCTGGCAATCCGGTTGTGACGGGGCGGGGCGCCGACCATATGTGCGAGAATGTCAAAACCGGGGCCGAGCCATTCGCGCAGGGATACAGGATCACCGCCGCTGAAGCGGCCAAAGATCATTTCACCGCAGGTTTCGATCTCGACGGGTTCCAGCCGCGCATCAAGCTCACGCGGGGTTTTTCCGAACATCTCGGCGCATTGCGGAATGCCGAGTGCCAATCCCTCGTGATTGTAGCGCCAGTGGTGGAAACCACAAACGATCGCCCCGTTCCCGCGCTCGGTGTTGCGCAGTGGATAATTCCGATGCGCGCAGCGGTTTTCGAAACCGCGCAGCCCGATCTCGAAACGCTGCACGAAAATCGAACGGCCGCCCAGCGTCGTGCGGAACCAGTCGTTGATGGCGGGGATATCGGAATTAAAGCCGAGAAAGGTCCATAAGCGCCCGAGTGCCGCTTGCTCGGCGGCAAAATCCTGTGGGGTGGTCATGGCCCGAACCCAGGCGGGCGAAGGACTGGGCATCTCGTGTCCGTGCTTGTGCCGGTTTCGCTGCGCTGCACTATCGGATGGATTGGACGGGGGGTAAACCCCGATAATCGTTCTGCGATGACGCTCAAGGTTGGAGCGAGCGTTCAGCCCGCGCACAGAATTGGTGCGACAGCCGCGCGCAATAAAGCAATGGCGGAGAGGGAGGGATTCGAACCCCCGGTACGCTTGCACGTACTCCGCATTTCGAGTGCGGCGCGATCGACCACTCTGCCACCTCTCCGTGGACGCGCGAACGCGTGGTCAGGCGCCGGGAGATACAGAAGCAGAGGCCGGAAGGCAAGGGGGAATTCCCGTTCCGTCCCGAGCTTCGGGTCACCTGTCACGCCGCCGGGTGTGTGGTATTCTGACCCTGCTGCGCCAATCGATCGGCAGCTGCAACCCTGACGCTATCGGGGAATGGCAAAGGAGGGTGCCACATGCGTGCTTTCGTGATCGACCAATCGACTTCGCGCCGGACTATCGTCGGCGTGCTTTTAGTGACGGCTCTTGCAGGTTGTGCGACGCCCGCGGACATCGTGATCGGCGGTTCGCCCAACGCAAGGCGGACCCGCGTGGGTGGTGAATACTGGAATCTGCGCACCCAGCAACGGCTGGGAGACGATAACCGCTATTGGGAATACGTCATCGAGACAGATTCGGGGCGGATCATCGAGCGGGGGCGTTACGAAACTGTCTCCCGCTTCGGGCGTGTGCGTGGCTCCGGTCCGCGATACCGGGAGTTTCTTGCGGCGGAAAAGGGGCGCGCTCCCAGGGCCGAACCTGGCTTGATCCAGGAAAGAACAAACGAGGGAGGGGGTGACTAAAGCCTGCTCCATCTCCTTACTGATATTGGTGGGTCAGATCGCAAGAGCCCCGCACCTGCTTGGTGCGCTGGAAGAGGTTTTTTTGCAAACCACATTTTCGGCCGGCGTACGGGAAACACGGGCCGTCAGGCGCCGGAGGACAGACAAGCTGTATCTGTCTCACGTTGCGCGACGTACAATGTGATCTTTTCCTGCCATTCGTCGATGGTGGCGGCGAAGCTCAGAGGTGTCAGAGCTTCGAGCATCCGCTCGCCCTCGGCGGTCAGCGCAGTCATGGCATAGCGAACCTCGACCCGCGTCCGGCCCTCGGCTTCTTCCGAGCAGGAGACCGACAGGGTGACGAAACGCGTCGCCGGAGAAATCCGTAGATAACGGATGCGGTGGCTTTCCGGCGCGAATTCGATGCAGGACCAGAGGGTCTCTTCGCCGCCGTGGCGGGTCCGGAACACCATGCCGACCTCGGTGCACCCGTCGACAGGGTGGAGAAATTCCGGCTGCCACCCGGCAAGCCAGAGACGTTCACCCGCCGGGGTGAAGAGCGGAAAGGCGCTTTCCGGCGGCAGCGGAACGACAATGCTGTGGCAATGTTCGGCGTGGCGGCTCACGATGCGTTACTCCTCAAGCCGATGGGCATCCTCCGCGCGGAGATCGAGCCCGTAGATCGCCCGCAACTGGGCGATTTGGGACAGAGTCTCGCCGCTAAACGGAGCCTTGCCCTCAAGCGCGTGTAGCGCGATGCCCTCGACAAGATCGCCGAGGCCGATGTCCTTCAGTTCGGCCAGCGCCTTGAGGACTTTCACGAGCCGTCGCTCGATGCGGATGCCGGTCTGGATGCGTTCGATTTTCATGGTATGTATGTATTTATGTACCACATAATTTCGTCAAGTGGGCGCGATGTATCGAAATGCTGTGCTGGAGGCGGGGAGTAAACGCCGGATCGGCAGCAACGCGCTGTTGACAGGCATGGCGCAAAACCGTAGTGACCATCGATCCAGCGCGGCGGAAGAACCGCGCTTTTCGTTTTGCGCTGACGGCGAGGTTTGCCCAACGGCGCGTGAAACCCAAAAAGGCTGCCCGTGGCTCCGGTTGCGAAGGCGGTGAGAAACAAGGACTATGGATATGTTCGCAGTCATCAAGACCGGCGGCAAGCAGTATACTGTTGCAGCCAACGACGTCATCACTATCGAGCGCCTTGAAGGCGAAGCGGGTGACGTGATTTCCTTCACCGAAGTTCTGATGCTGGGTGGCGACAAGGTCGTCGTCGGCTCGCCGCTCGTCGCCGGTGCGACCGTCGCGGGCGAGTTGGTCGAGCAGGCGCGCGGCCCGAAGGTCATTTCCTTCAAGAAGCGCCGCCGCCAGAATTCGAAGCGCAAGAAGGGCCACCGCCAGCACCTCTCGCTGGTGCGCATCACCGAGATCCTGACCGATGGCAAGAAGCCCTCGGGCGCCAAGGCCGCCAAGCCTGCGAAGTCCGCCGCGCCGGTTGCCGCCGCCGCGATGCCGGCCGGCGAGCGTGACGAGGGCAACCTGTCGCTGATCGCGGGCATCGGCCCGACCATCGAGAAGAAGCTGCGCGCCGCCGGCATCACCTCCTGGTCGCAGATCGCGGCTTGGGACGAGGCCGCCATCGCCAAGTGGGACGAGGAACTCGCCCTGCGCGGTCGCGCGACGCGCGAGGAATGGGTTGTTCAGGCCAAGGAACTTCTCGCGGGCAAGCCGCCGCGCGCGAAGGTCGATCAAGCCGAGCTTGCCTCGGGCGAGGACAAGTAAGAGACCGCACGTCATCGGGCGCGAAAATCCCGTCAGCAAGGCTGACATTTTTCGCGTGAATTTTTCAGAATTGTCGGGTAGGATGAGTCTATCGAGATTCATCCGGCCCCGTAAGGGATCGAAGGAGCATTCAAATGGCTCATAAAAAAGCTGGCGGTTCGTCGCGCAACGGTCGCGACTCGCATTCGAAGCGTCTTGGCGTGAAGAAGTTCGGCAACGAGGCTGTCCTCGCGGGCAACATCATCGTGCGCCAGCGCGGCACCAAGTGGCATCCGGGCACCAACGTCGGGATGGGCGTCGACCATACGCTCTTCGCAAAAGTCGATGGTGTTGTGGCCTTCAAACAGAAGGGCCCGCGTCAATACGTCAACGTCATTCCGGCTACGGCCGAAGCAGCAGAATAACGGCGAGCGAGGATGAAATTCTCCCCCGCCGGGTTCCCAGGGAACCGAACCGGCGGGCAAGCGGGAAAATGGGTGTGTAGCACCCGATCCGAAGCGAAATCCGAAGGGGAGGCCGGGGAACCGAGCCTCCCCTTCGTTTTTCCCGGGCTGCGGCCCTCATTTCGGATGAGCACCATGTTTCCCGATCTTTTCCTCGATGACGTGTTCACCCTCGAAACGCCGAGACTGTTCCTGCGCTGGCCGAAGGCGTCGGATGCCAAGGCGATCGCCGAACTTGCCGGCGACAAGCGTGTCGCCGAGATGACGGCGCGCATTCCGCATCCCTATCCGGCGAAGCTGGCGGTCGATTTCATCCTGCGCGCCCGTGCCGCCAACGCGAACGGCGAGCAGCTCGGCCTCGTCATTGTCCGGCGCGAGAAGCCGGAACTGGTGATCGGGATGGTCGGCATCGAGAAGGGCTGCAACTCGCCCGCCGAGATTGGATACTGGCTCGGTGTCCCCTACTGGGGACAGGGTTACATGACCGAGGCGGTGCAGGCACTGCTCGACGCGGTGTTCCTCTATACGGAGGAACGTTCCGTGACAGCCGCGATCCGGGTGATGAACACCGGATCGCGCCGGGTGCTGGAGCACTGCGGTTTCCAGTACGAGGGCGGCAGCATGTGCCATCGTCCGGCCTGGGGCGATTCGACCCCCTCCGACACCTATCGCATCACGCGCTCGCTCTGGGCTTCGCTCAAAGGGTGGCGCGCGCCGGTGCCTCACGGCCGCGAGGTCGCGGTCGGTGGGATGTAACCGTTGTGCCGGCCGGGCTTGTCCCCGCTCGCCTCCTCTTCTATTGCAGGCATCAGGCATGGCGCGATCCATGCCTGATGTTCGTTGGATAACGCGATGAAATTTCTCGATTCAGCCAAGGTCTACATCCGCTCAGGCGACGGCGGGGCGGGCTGCGTCTCGTTCCGGCGCGAGAAGTTCATCGAGTTCGGTGGGCCGGACGGCGGCGACGGCGGCAAGGGAGGCGACGTCTGGGTCGAATGCGTTGATGGGCTCAACACGTTGATCGACTACCGGTACCAGCAGCATTTCAAGGCCAAGACCGGTACGCACGGCATGGGTCGCAATCGGGCCGGCGCCAAAGGGACCGATGTCGTCCTGCGCGTGCCCGTCGGCACGGAGGTGCTCGACGCGGACGACGAAAGTCTCATCGCCGACATGACGGAAGTCGGCCAGAAGATCCGGATTGCGAAGGGCGGCAACGGCGGCTTCGGCAATCTTCATTTCACGACCTCAACCAATCGCGCGCCAAACCATGCCAACCCCGGACAGCCGGGTGAGGAGCGCTGGATCATCCTGCGCCTCAAGCTCATTGCGGATGCTGGGCTCGTCGGGCTGCCGAATGCGGGCAAGTCGACCTTCCTCGCCGCGACCACCGCCGCGAAGCCGAAGATCGCCGATTACCCGTTCACTACGCTACACCCCGGGCTCGGCGTTGTGCGAGTGAACGCGCGCGAATTTGTGCTCGCGGATATTCCCGGCCTGATCGAGGGCGCGCACGAGGGGTACGGGCTCGGCGATCGTTTCCTCGGCCATGTCGAGCGCTGCCGCGTTCTGCTTCATCTCGTCGAGGGCACATCGGAGCACGCGGGCAAAGCGTACAAGACCGTGCGCAAGGAGATCGAGGCCTATGGCCACGGCCTCGACGAAAAGCCCGAAATCGTCGCGCTCTCGAAGATCGACGCGCTCGACCCCGAAACGCTGAAAACGCAGACGGATCGGTTGAAGCGCGCTGCCAAGCGCAAGCCCCTGCTGCTCTCGGCGGTTTCCGGCGAGGGGGTGCAGGAGGCGCTCCAGGCGCTGCTCGCGATCATCGACGAGAAGCGCTTCGAGGAGATGCCGAGGGTCGAGAAGGACTGGCGTCCGTGAGTGCCGTGGCCGCGCCTTCCTCGCCGAAACTGGAGCGCTGCAAGCGCATCGTCATCAAGGTCGGTTCCTCGCTGCTCGTCGAGCGCAAGGGCGGGCTTAAGCGCGAGTGGCTCGAGGCGCTGGCGGCGGATATCGCCGACCTGCACAGAGCCGGGGCGGATGTGCTGGTCGTTTCCTCCGGCGCGATCGCGATGGGGCGGACGGTTCTCGGCCTCAAAAAGGCTGCGCTCGAACTGGAGGAGGCGCAGGCGGCGGCGGCCGTCGGGCAGATCGCACTCGCGCGCGTCTGGGCCGAAAGTCTTGCGGCGCATGGCATCACCGCGGCGCAGATTCTCCTGACGTTGCAGGATACCGAAGAACGCCGACGTTACCTCAACGCACGCGCGACGATCGGCACCCTGCTGGGGCACCGTGCGATCCCCGTCATCAACGAAAACGACACCGTTGCGACCAACGAGATCCGTTACGGCGACAACGACCGGCTTGCGGCGCGCGTCGGTTCGATGGCATCGGCGGATGCGGTGGTGCTGCTCTCGGATATCGACGGGCTTTTCACCGCGCCGCCGGCGAAAGATCCCGACGCCGAATTCGTGCCGCTGGTGCCGCGCATCACCGCGAAGATCGAGGCGATGGCGGGTGGGGCAGCCTCCGAACTCTCGCGCGGCGGGATGATGACCAAGATCGAGGCCGCCAAGATCGCAACGACCGGCGGGGCCTCGATGCTGATCGCCAACGGCACCCGCCTTCACCCACTCAAGGCGGTGCGGGAGGGCGCGCGCTGCACCTGGTTTCTTTCGCCCTCGACACCGGTGACCGCGCGCAAGCGCTGGATCGCCGGAACGCTCGAGCCGCGCGGCACGCTTCACATCGATGACGGTGCGGTTCTGGCGATGCGGGCAGGCAAGAGCCTGCTGCCGGCCGGCGTCCGCAGGGTCGAAGGCGCTTTTGCGCGCGGCGATGCCGTGATCCTGCGCGGGCTTGACGGCGGTGAGGTCGCGCGTGGCCTCGTTGCCTATGACGCCATCGATGCCGTGCAGATCGCCGGCCGCTCGACGCGCGACATCGAGACCATCCTTGGTTATGCTGGTCGCAAGGAAATCATCCACCGCGACGATCTGGTACTCTCGGGCGACGGCGGGGCGATGAAAGAGGACGAGACATGAATCGGCATGTTCCCAATCCAGCCGAGAAAGTGAAGCTTGTCGCCGAGCTGCGGGCGATGGGGCGCAGGGCGCGCGGTGCCGTCCGCGTCCTCGGGCTGATGAGCGCGGATCAGAAAACAAAAGCCCTCCGCGCGGCGGCGGGTGCTATCCGCGACGATCTGTCGGCCATTCTTGACGCCAACGAAAAAGACTGCGCGGAAGCCGCTGCCGAAGGCCAAAACGCCGCCTTCCTCGATCGGTTGCGGCTTGATGAGAACCGCGTCGAAGCCATCGCCGGCAGCGTCGAGGATATTGCCGTGCTGCCCGATCCTGTTGGCGCTGTCACGGCCGAATGGACGCGACCGAATGGGCTTCGGATCTCCCGAGTAAGGACGCCGCTCGGCGTTGTCGGCGTGATTTTCGAAAGTCGTCCGAATGTCACGGCAGACGCCGGTGCGCTCTGCCTCAAGGCGGGTAATGCGGTCATCCTGCGCACCGGTTCGGGTGCCTTGCGCTCGGCCGTTGCGATTCACGCCGCGATGGTGCGCGGGCTGATGTCCGAAGGCGTGCCGGAAGCGGCGGTGCAACTCGTGCCCTATGCCGATCGCGACGCCGTCGGGCAGATGCTGTCCGGCCTTGATGGCACGATTGATGTCATCATCCCGCGCGGCGGGCGCAGCCTTGTCGAGCGCGTGCAGAATGAGGCGCGGGTGCCGGTTTTTGCGCATCTCGACGGCAATGTGCATGTCTATGTGCACGAAAAGGCCGATCTCGACATGGCGAAGAAGGTCGTTCTCAACGCCAAGCTCCGCCGCACCGGCATCTGCGGCGCGGCGGAGACGCTGCTGGTGGATCGCGCCTGCGCGACGACCCATCTCGCGCCGTTGGTGACCATGTTGCTCGACGCCGGCTGCGCGGTGCGGGGAGATGCGGCGGTTCAGGCTGTTGACGCGCGCGTGACGCCGGCGACGGAGGAGGATTGGGCGACCGAGTTTCTGGACAAGATCATCGCGGCGAAGGTGGTCGACGGGCTCGATGCTGCCATCGAGCATATCGAGCGCTTTGGCTCGCATCACACCGATGCGATCATCACGGTGGATGAGGGCGCAGCGACGCGCTTCCTCAACGAGGTCGATAGCGCCATCGTCATGCATAATGCCTCGACCCAGTTCGCGGATGGCGGCGAGTTCGGCTTTGGCGCCGAGATCGGCATCGCGACGGGGCGGATGCACGCCCGCGGGCCGGTGGGCGTGGAGCAACTCACCAGCTTCAAGTATCGCGTGGTGGGTGAGGGGACAGTGAGGGGCTGATATTTGGCCGTCACCCTCCCGCCCTTCGCACCCGGCCAGCGGATCGGGCTCTTCGGTGGCTCGTTCAATCCGCCGCATGAGGGGCACTTGCTCGTCGTGGAGACGGCGCTGCGCCGGCTGAAGCTCGATCGTGTCTGGTGGCTGGTGACACCTGGAAACCCACTGAAGGAAACGACCGGACTGCCCTCGCAGGAAGATCGGATGGCGGCCTGCCGACGACTTATCGGCCATGATCCGCGCATCGTTGTCACGGGCATCGAGGCGCGGATAGGCACGCGCTATACGCAGGAAACCATTGCGTTTCTCAAGCAGCGCGCGCCGGGCGCCCGTTTCGTCTGGCTGATGGGCTCGGACAATCTGGCTTCATTCCATCGCTGGCAGAAATGGCGGGATATCGCTGGAATGGTGCCGATCGCGGTGATCGACCGACCCGGCACCACTCTCCGCGCCGTCGCAAGCCCAGCAGCCCGCGCATTGGCGGCGAGCCGGCTCGGAGAAAGCCAAGCGTCCGCGCTGGCGATGCGGGATGCACCGGCCTGGGTATTCCTGCACGGGCGCCGGTCGGATCAATCCTCGACGCGGCTGCGGGCAGCGCGGGAAGGCGCCTGACGATACGTCAAATGCCATTCAAGTTTTTTACCGGCCATTCTTGCTCAAGGCTAAGAGTGCCTTAACGCGCGTCTGCGATGATTCCGGTTCATCTTCGATCAAGGACTGGTCGCGTTATGGAACTCGGATCGCTCTCATTTGATGCCCTGGCCATGTACCAGCGGTTCAACCCGACGACCCTGGCGGCGGACCAGAAGCGCTTTGCCAAGCGCGGCGATGTGAAGAACGAGATCGCCTATTTCCGCGAGAAAGTTGCCAAGGTGGCGACGCCGGAAGAGTTCATGAAGGACTTCCGCCTCATGAAGTTCGCGCTTTCGGCGTTCTCGATGGAATCGCAGATGGATTATCCGGCGAGGATCAAGCAGATCCTGATGTCGGACCTCAATGACGACAAGGCACTGGTCAACCGCATGTCGGATTCGCGCTACCGGTCGCTCAACCGGGCGTTCGATTTTGTCAATTCCGGTGTCCAGAAACTCAAGAGCCAGTCTTTCATCGACAGCCTTGTCGAGAACTATGTCGCCAACCAGCACGAGACGAGCCTCAGCCAACTCAATCCAACGCTGACGGACGCGCTCTATTTCGAGCGCAAGATCAAGACCGTCACCAGCGGATACCAGATCATCGGCGATCCGGTGATGTTTCCGGTCATCAAGACAGCGCTGAACATTCCGAATGCTGCCGCGACCGGTTCGGTCGAGCGGTTGAAGGACTGGATCGAGCGCGATTTCGACCTCAAACGGGTCAACGACACGGCCTATGTGCGCGGTGTGGTCAACAAGTTCCTCGTTCTCAAGGATGTGCAGGCCAAGCTTGCGCAGGGCTCGCCGCTCCTCAACATGTTTGCGTAGGAGCGGCAGCGGGCAGGAAGGGTATTCCTGCGGCATGTTTCCCGGCGCCCCTGTTGCTCATTCGGCCGGATCCCTATATCGGCTCCTTGAGCCGGCCCGTCCTCAAGACAACTCGTGGCTGGCAATTGCGCGTGATCGCGCTAACCTGATGCCGTCGGGTTGGGGCGAGTCGCAACGAGAGGAATGGCTAAGCTGATCACGACTGAAGCGAGCAAGGCGTCTGAAATACCCCAAGCATCCGCGGCGCCGGTGCAGATGATGCCCGAGGGGATTGCCCCTCATGCGGCAACCCTGGTCCGGACCATTCTGTCCGTGCTTGACGACGCGAAAGCGGAAGACATCATCACCCTCGATCTTACGGGAAAGACATCCCTTGCGGATGCGATGATCATCGCGACCGGCCGCTCGGATCGTCATGTCGGTGCCATCGCGGATCGCATCGCCTTCGCCATGAAGGAGATGAAGCTTCCCGCACCGCGCATCGAAGGCGTTCCGGTCTGCGATTGGGTGCTGATCGATGCGGGTGATGTGATCGTCCATCTCTTCCGGCCCGAAGTCCGTGGGTTCTATAACCTCGAAAAGCTCTGGGGGCTTGGCCGCCCGCAGGAAGGGGCGAGCGAGGAAAAACCCAAGCCCGCCAGAACCGCAACCGAGAAGACGCGACCGAAGACCATCCGAACGCGGACGCCCAAAGAGTGAGCGCGCGGAGCCTTTCCGCGTGAAGATCGACGTCATCGCCGTCGGCAAGCTCAAGGCAGGGCCGGAGCGGGAGCTGGTGGCGCGCTATGCTGAGCGGCTGAAGGGAATCGGGCGCTCCATTGCCTTTGACGCACCGCGTCTTGTCGAAATTGGCGAGAGCCAGTCCCGACGCGATCTCGACCGGAAAGCGGAAGAGGCCCAGGCGATCTCGGCGCAGATCCCGGATGCACATCGACTCGCTCTCTTCGACGAGCAAGGGACCAGCCTCGACAGTGCCGGATTCGCGCGGATACTGGGCGAGTGGCGTGATTCGGGAGCGCCGGGTGCGAGTTTTGTCATCGGCGGTGCGGATGGGCTGGATACTTCCCTACGCGCGAAAGCCGCACTGGTGCTCAGCTTCGGCCGGATGACGATGCCGCACCAGATCGTTCGCGCGCTGGTGCTGGAACAGCTCTATCGCGCGGCGACCATTCTGGCCGGGCATCCCTACCATCGGGAATGAGCGGCAGCTCGATAGGGGATGGCGGCGGAATGCCGAGTCTGGGCTGGAACATCAGGACAAGCGGGCGGCGCTGGCTGGCGTTTGCCGCCTTGCCGTTGTTCGTCGCGCATGCCATTGCCCAGAGCACGGATCCGCCGGGGAAGAGCAATGACCCGCTCGGCAAGGAAAAACTGCGCGGCATCGAAACCCAGATCGAGAAGAGCGGGTTCGAGCAGCGTCGCCTCACCTACGAGATCGAAAATCTTTCGACAGAGGCGCAGAAATTGCGGCTGGCGTTGATTGATGTCGCCAAGAAAGTCCGCGAGGCCGAGGAACGACTGGCTGTGCAGGAGGAAAAGCTCGCGAGCCTCGGTAAGCGCGAGGAGGCGTTGCGGCAGTCCCTACGCTCGCGCGAACGGGTGCTGGCGGAAGTGCTGGCGGCGATGCAGCGTATCGGCCGCAAGCCGCCGCCCGCCCTGCTCGTCGCGCCCGAGGATGTGCTCTCGGCGATGCGCGCGGCGATCCTGCTCGGCACCGTGCTGCCGGACATGCGCGACGAAGCGATGATCCTCGTCGCCGATCTCAATACCCTTACCGATCTTCGCCGCGAAACGGCCGTCGTGACGGAACAGATGCGTGCCGAACGCAGCGGGCTCGACGGTGAGTGGACACGGATGGCCGCTCTCGTCGCCGAACGCCAGAACCAGATTTCGCTTTCCAGGGAGCAGCTCGACCGAGAGAAAGCGCGGGTTGCGTCATTGTCGCAGGAGGCCAAATCTCTGCGCGACCTGATTTCCCGCTCCGAGAACGAGATTGTCGGAAACGCGCGTGCGGTCGAGATCGCCAAGCGCGCGCCCGTGCCGGCCAAGGGTGGAACGAATGTCGCGTCGCTCAACGGGGATGCGGGACGCAATGTCGCCCGGCTTCAGCCGCGCATTGCTTTCGCCGAACGACGCGGGCACGTGCCTTTGCCGGTCTCCGGGCAGATCACGCGCCTTTTCGGCCAGCCGGACGGTGTGGGCGGCACAGAACGCGGAATCACAATTTCGTCAAACCGGAGTGCTGTCGTCACTGCACCAGGCGACGCTTGGGTGCATTTCGCCGGTCCCTATCGTGGCTATGGCCATCTCGTCATCCTCAACGCCGGTAACGGCTATCATGTGGTTCTGGCTGGCATGGAACGTCTGTCGGTCGAAATCGGCCAATTTGTGCTGGCGGGCGAACCTCTCGGTTTTATGGCCGGGAAGGGGGAGGGTGCTTCAGCGCCGGGTCAAACCGGCGTGAATGTCGCCAATGGCAACGCAAATCCTCTTGGAGGTGCACGGCCGGCACTCTATGTTGAATTCAGAAAAGACGGCTCACCTTTCGATCCGTCGTCCTGGTGGTCCCAACAATCAGCCGAGAAGGCTCGCGGATGATGCGCAAGATTCCTGTATTTCTCTCCGGTGTGGCGCTCGGCGCCATCGCGCTCGTGGCGCTCGAGGAGATCAAGTTCTCGGCCAGCGCCAACGCGGCGGCCTCGGACACTTACCGCCGTCTGACGTTGTTCGGCGATGTGTTCGACAAGATCCGCTCGGATTACGTCGACAAGCCGGATGAAGCCAAGCTGATCGAATCGGCGATCAACGGCATGGTGCAGTCGCTCGATCCGCATTCGAGCTTCCTTGACCAGAAATCCAATCAGGAGATGCAGCAGCAGACGCGCGGTGAGTTCGGCGGGCTCGGCATCGAGGTCCAGATGGAGGACGGGCTCGTCAAGGTGGTGACGCCGTTCGACGATTCACCCGCTGCCAAGGCTGGCGTGCAGGCCAACGATCTCGTGACGCAGATCGACGGCGAGCAGGTGCAGGGGCTTACCCTCAGCCAAGCGGTTGACAAGATGAAGGGGCCGAAGGGCACCAAGGTCAAGCTCAAGCTGCTGCGCAACAAGAAGGACACGGTCGAGGTCGAGATCACGCGCGACACGATCCGCCCACCGGTGGTGCGCGCGCAGAAGGAAGGCGATACGGTCGGCTATCTCCGTATCGGCTCGTTCAACGAGCAGACCTTCGAAGGGCTCAAGAAGCAGGTCGAGAAACTGACCGGCGAGATCGGCAAGGACAAGCTGAAGGGCTTCGTGCTCGACCTGCGCAACAATCCAGGCGGCCTTCTGGATCAGGCGATCTATGTCGCCGATGCCTTCCTCGATTCGGGCGAGATCGTCTCGACACGCGGCAAGACCGCCGACCAGACCAACCGCGCGCTGGCCCGGCCGGGCGACATCACCAACGGCAAGCCGTTGGTGGTGCTCATCAACGGTGGGTCGGCCTCGGCCTCCGAGATCGTGGCGGGTGCGCTGCAGGACCACGCGCGCGCGACGGTCGTCGGCACGCGTTCGTTCGGCAAAGGGTCGGTGCAATCGATTTTCCAGCTGCGCTCGAACTACGCGCTCAAACTGACGACGCAACTCTATTACACGCCTTCGGGCCGTTCGATCCAGGGCAAGGGGATCACGCCGGACTTCATCGTCAAGCAGGACATTCCCGACGAATTGAAGGGCAAGGACGAGATCAAGGGTGAAGCCTCGATCCGCGGCCATATCAAGGTGAATCAGGACGAGGAACAGAATGCCGGTTCCTCCGGCTACGTGCCGGCTGATCGTGCCAAGGACAAGCAGCTCATCTGGGCCGTCGATTTTCTCAACGGCAAGGTGACGAAGGACAATCCGGGCGAGGGCGTCGTGCTGTCGCCGAGGCCATCGAAGCCCGAGGCCAAAGCAAACACCGGCAAGACCGAGCCGGAAAAGAAATAAGCTATCACAAGCATTCAAATCGCCACCTTCGGGTGGCGATTTCTTTTGCGCCAAGGGCCTTCCCCGCCACAGGCATTAAACCCGCATTAACCAGCGTTCTTTACGGTTTCGTATGGATTTTCGTGCGGCGAGGATCCGGCGAGGAAACAGTTGGCAATGGCGTTGGACAGTCTGGCCACTCCCCTGGGGATGGACTCCGGGAAGTCTTCCCGAAGCGTGAACCCGCTTCGGGGCCGGGGTGGTGCTGTCGCATTGGCCGGGCTCGCCGCGCTGGCTGCCGGCTATGTCGGCTGGACGCTGTTCAGGCACGGGGGCGAACGCGGCGTGGTTGCCGTCATCCAGCGTGTCGATGCACCGCCCGCGCCGCGCAAGGATGGTGCGGCGACGATCGAGCGCGACTCCACGCTACCCGGTCGCTCCGATATTGCCTCCGCGGAAGCGGAGTCGGGGGTCAAGGTTATTCGGCAGAACGGCGGGCAGGTGCCCGGTGGCGTCGTGATCAAGGTGCCGGATTCCGGCAATCGTGGCAGCGCGCTGGGCGCCGATCCACGGGTGAGCGAGGGCAGCGCCGCGGGCATCCTGCCGCGAATCGGAGAGGGGGGCATTACCCCGCGCGCCGTTTACGCCGCGCCGTTCACCGCCGGACCGGAACCTAAGATCGCGATCGTGCTGACCGGGGTGGGCATTGGTGCGCAAGGAACGACCGATGCGATCTCTAAACTGCCGGGTGAGGTGACGCTGGCCTTCGCGCCCTATGGCCGCGATTTGCCCAACCAGGTCGCGCGGGCACGCCGTGACGGACACGAAATTCTCCTTCAGGTGCCGATGGAGCCGCGTGACTATCCGGACAGTGATCCGGGGCCGCATACATTGCGGGCAAATGCCGAGGCACGGACCAATATCGAACGCCTTCACTGGCTGATGTCGCGCTTTCCGGGCTACATCGGGCTGATGAATTTCATGGGCGGAAAGCTCATGACGCAGGACGCCGCCTACGCGAGCCTGCTTGAGGAGATGAACCGCCGCGGTCTCGTTTTCCTCGACGACGGATCTACCCGCGACAGCCGGACCGGCGCGCTTGGCGAGAAAATCGGCCTGCCCGTACGAATCGCCGACCGCCTGCACGAGACAGGAGCCGGCAAGTCTCTCGAAACGCAACTCGCGGAGATCGAGACAATCGCCCGCAAGAAGGGCAGCGCGGTGATTTCCGTGCCGGCGCTGCCGGCGAATATCGAACGCATTTCCGTCTGGCAGCGCGATCTTGCGGCGCGAGGGCTTGTCCTCGCGCCGCTTTCCGCCATCATCGGCAAATGACGCGCATGACTCGCGCGATCAAGCCTGACTGACGGAGTGCCGATGGCCCGCATGCTGGAGGATATGCCCTATCGCCCTTGCGTTGGCGTCGCGCTCTTCAACGATCGCGGGCGGGTATTTGTCGCGCGTCGCCGGCCGGACAAGGGCCCGGAATACCGTGACCCCGTCTATGAATGGCAGATGCCGCAGGGTGGGATCGATCCGGGCGAGGACCCTTACAACGCCGCACTGCGCGAACTCTACGAGGAAACCAATATCCGCTCGACCAAGCTGCTGGCCGAGGCGCCGGACTGGTTCAACTACGACCTGCCGATGACCGTTCTCGGCAAGGCGCTCAAGGGGCGATACCGCGGGCAAACCCAGAAGTGGTTCGCGCTTCGCTTCACAGGCGAGGAGAGCGAGATCAACGTCATCGCGCCGGGGGGCGGCGCGCACAAGCCGGAGTTCATCGATTGGCGCTGGGAGCAGCTCGAAAAGCTGCCCGGCCTCATCATCCCCTTCAAGCGCGGCGTCTACGAACAGGTCGTTGCGACCTTCACGCCCTTCGCCGCGCGTGATTGATCCGAAAGCCTAAACGCGCTCCAGCGCGATGGCGATGCCTTGCCCGACACCGATGCACATCGTCGCGAGGGCATAGCGCCCGCCCTTCGCCCTGAGTTCGAGCGCTGCCGTGCCGGCGATGCGCGCGCCCGACATGCCGAGCGGATGGCCGAGTGCGATAGCGCCGCCATTCGGGTTCACGTGCGGAGCATCTTCCGCGATGCCGAGCTGGCGCAGGGTGGCGATGCCCTGGCTCGCAAAGGCTTCGTTGAGTTCGATGACGTCGAAATCGCCCGGCTTGAGGCCAAGCCGGGCGCAAAGCTTCTTCGAGGCCGGGGCCGGGCCGATGCCCATGATGCGCGGAGCGACACCGGCCGTCGCACCGCCAAGGACGCGGGCTATGGGCGTAAGGCCGTGCTTCTTCGCCGCCGCTTCCGAAGCGACGATGAGAGCGGCCGCGCCATCGTTGACGCCGGAGGCATTGCCTGCCGTGACCGTTCCGTTCTTGCGGAAGGGTGTGCCGAGCTTGCCAAGAGCTTCCATTGTCGTTTCGCGCGGGTGTTCGTCGCGATTGACGACCACCGGATCGCCCTTGCGCTGGGGGATCGTCACCGGAACGATTTCGCGATCGAAGGTGCCTGCCTTCTGTGCGGCGGCGGCCTTCGCCTGCGAGCGCAACGCGAAGGCATCCTGCGCCTCGCGCGTCACACCGAATTCCTCGGCGACGTTCTCGCCGGTCTCTGGCATGGAATCGATGCCGTATTGCGTCTTCATCAGCGGGTTGACGAAACGCCAGCCGATGGTGGTGTCGTAAATCTCGGCGTTGCGGGAAAACGCGCTGTCCGCCTTCGGCAGCACGAAGGGTGCGCGCGACATGCTTTCGACGCCGCCGGCGAGGAAGAACTCACCTTCGCCGGCCTTGATCGCGCGCGCGGCGGAGATGACGGCATCCATACCGGAGCCGCAGAGGCGATTGATCGTGGCGCCCGGAACATCGATCGGCAGGCCGGCGAGCAGGGACGACATGCGGGCGACGTTTCGGTTGTCCTCGCCCGCCTGGTTGGCGCAGCCGTAGATCACATCGTCTATGGCGGCCCAGTCGGCATTGGCGTGGCGGGCCATCAGCGCCCGGATCGGCACCGCGCCGAGATCATCCGCCCGCACCAAGGACAGGGTTCCGCCGAAGCGGCCGATGGGAGTGCGGACATAATCGCAGATGAAGGCATCCATGCTGGTCTTCCTTATGGGTCAGGCTGGGTTGAGGGCATCGCGCAACGCGACTCCGCTCAGCCGGTTCAAGTCGTCAAGAGTGAGGCCAGGAACGATCTCGATCACCGAGAAACCATCCGGGCCGATGTCGATCACAGCAAGGTCGGTATAAACGCGCGAGACGCAGGACCGCCCCGTCAGCGGGTAGGCGCAGGTGGCCACGAGCTTCGATTGCCCGTCCTTGGTGAGGTGCTCCATCATCACGAAAGTTTTCTTGGCGCCGATCGCAAGGTCCATCGCGCCGCCGACGGCAGGAATCGCGTCGGGTGCGCCGGTGTGCCAGTTGGCGAGGTCACCCCCCTCCGAGACCTGAAACGCGCCAAGCACGCAGATATCGAGGTGGCCGCCGCGCATCATCGCGAAGCTGTCGGCCTGATGGAAGTAGGCCGCGCCGGCAAGCGCCGTGACCGGCTTCTTGCCGGCATTGGTGAGATCGTAATCTTCGGTGCCGGGCGCAGGGGCTGGGCCCATGCCGAGAATGCCATTCTCGCTGTGGAGCACAATCTCCCGGTCGGGCGGCAGGAAATTCGCGACCAGTGTCGGCAGGCCGATGCCGAGATTGACATAGGCACCATCGGGGATGTCGCGGGCAACGCGGGCAGCCATCTCTTCGCGCGTTCGCTTCTGCATCGATGTCTCCTTAGCGGCCAGCGCGGGCTCAGGCTGTCATCGGCACGACACGCTGGACGTAGATGCCTGGCGTCACGATGTTTTCCGGGTCGAGCGCGCCGAGTTCGACCACCTCATCGACCTCGACGATGGTCGTCGTCGCCGCCATTGCCATGATCGGGCCGAAATTGCGCGCGGTCTTGCGATAGACGAGGTTGCCCCAACGGTCGGCCTTGTGCGCCTTGATGAGCGCGACATCACCCTTGATCGGATATTCGAGGACGTACATCCGTCCGTCGATCTCGCGAGTCTCGCGATCGCCCGCGAGCGCCGTGCCATATCCGGTTGGGCAGAAGAATGCGCCGATCCCAGCCCCCGCCGCACGCATCCGCTCGGCGAGATTGCCCTGCGGCACAAGCTCCAGTTCGATCTTTCCGGCGTGATAGAGGCCGTCGAACACCCAGGAATCGACTTGACGGGGAAACGAACAGACGACTTTGCGCACCCGCCCGGTCTTCAGGAGGGCCGCGAGGCCATGATCGGCGTTTCCGGCATTGTTCGAGACAATGACGAGATCCCGTGCGCCCTGTGCGATCAGGGCGCCGATCAGGGTGAAGGGCATCCCGGCGTTGCCGAAGCCGCCGACCAGAACGGTCGAGCCGTCCCGGATATCCGCGACCGCGCTTTCAATCGATGGCGAGATCTTGTTGATCATGGTGTCCGGTTCGGTCCTAGTCCTAGTAAGGCAGGCCGACGTAGTTCTCCGCAATGGTTGTTTGCGCGGCGCGCGAATTTTCGATGTAGAGAAAATCCGCTTCCTGCATTCGTTGTTCGAAGGCATTCATGTTGCTGAAGCGGTGGAGCAGCATGGTCAGCGACCATGAGAAACGCTCGGCCTTCCATATGCGGGCAAGAGCGCGGGCGGAATAGGCGTCGATTCCCGCGTCCGATCCGTCGCGGTAGTATTCGCGCAACGCCTCACCAAGGTAATGCACGTCACTGGCAGCGAGATTGAGCCCCTTCGCGCCGGTCGGTGGGACGATATGAGCAGCGTCGCCTGCGAGAAACAGGCGCCCGAAACGCAAGGGTTCGGCGACGAAGGAGCGCAAGGGGGCGATGGATTTCTCGAGCGAAGGCCCGATAACGACCGAATCAGCCGCCTCGGGATCGAGCCGTCGCCGTAATTCGTCCCAGAAGCGCTGGTCGGACCAGGCGTTGACATCCTCGTCCGCTCCGCACTGGATATAATAGCGGCTTCGGGTTTTCGAGCGCATCGAGCAGAGTGCGAAGCCACGTTCGTGGTTGGCGTAGATCAGTTCGTGCGAGCAGGGCGGAACATCCGCGAGCAGGCCGAGCCAGCCGAAGGGATAAACCTTCTCGAAATTCCGGATCGCACCTTGCGGCACGCTCGCGCGGCAAACGCCGTGGAAGCCGTCGCAGCCGGCGATGAAATCGCAGCGCACTTCATGCGCCATGCCATCTTTTTCGTAGGTCACGCGAGGGTTAGCGGTATCGAAGTCATGGATTTCGACGTTATCCGCTTCATAGATCGTCACGAGATTGGCGGCCTTGCGCGCTTCCATCAGATCGCGCGTTACTTCGGTCTGGCCGTAAACGGTGACTTGCTTGCCGGTCAGCCGGGCAAGGTCGATCCGGAGGCGGCGGTTGGCGAAGCCCATCGCGAACCCGTCGTGCCGCAGCCCTTCCGCGTTCATCCGCGCATCGACGCCGACGCTCGCGAGCATATCGACGGCACCCTGTTCCAGCACGCCGGCGCGGATGCGGGACAGCACGTAGTCGCCGCTCTTGCGTTCGAGAATCACGGAATCGATGCCGGCCTTGTGCAGCAATGCGCCGAGCAGCAACCCGGAAGGGCCGGCGCCGATGATCGCGACCTGCGTTCGCATGTTTCCTCCACGTGCGGTTCTTCAGTCCGGAAGGTCTCCAGCCTCCTTGCCCGAAGCCTTGCAAACGCGTCCCGAAAGCGTCAATACTGTGTTCGCAAAAACAATAATTTGTTCGCATAGCGCACGAGGACGCCATGCCCAGGGACGAAACGGTCGAATCCTTCCGTCGTGGACTGGAGGTCGTGAAGGCCTTCGACGGGCGAAAGTCGCAGACCATCACCGAGGTCGCCGAACGATGCCAGCTGACCCGCGCGGCAGCACGGCGCTTCCTGCTCACCCTGTGCGATATGGGGTTGGCGCGGACCGATGGAAAACACTTCACCCTGACACCTGCCATCCTCGGCATCGGGCAGGCTTTCCTCTCGGGCCTCAGCGAACTGGAGATCGTGCGAGAGGTTCTGGTGGATCTTACGCGTCGAACAGGCGAATCCTCATCCGCCGCGATGCTCGATGGGCGGGACATCGTCTATGTTGCCCGCTCGCCGGCCCTGCACCGGATCATGGCAATCAGCCTCGCGGTCGGCACGCGCCTGCCGGCCCATGCCACCTCGATGGGACAAGCACTGCTGGCGGATCTTCACCCGCGCGAGCTCGAGCGCTTCTTCGCCGGGGCGATGCTGAAGGCATTCACCCCCTTCACGCTGACGACGGAAGGCGCGCTGCGCGAACGTCTTGGAGAGGTGCGACGTCTCGGCGCGGCAATCGTTTCCGAGGAACTGGAGCTCGGGTTGCGTTCGGTCGCCGTCAGTGTGCCGGGGGTCGGCGGCGGAACGCGCTTTGCGATCAATATCAGTGCGCAGGCGCAGCGCGTCTCTGAGACGGCGATGCTCGACGAGTTCCTGCCTGCGCTGCACGAAGCCGCGCGGTCGATCGCGATGGCCATCCAGCGGCGGTAAGTCAGAGTTTCCAGTCGACAAGGCTGGTGGAGTGAACTCACCTCCGGTTATGGATGGAAGACATTGTCTCAACAGGACAGAGCCATGACCGACCTGATCGTCACCGCCGGACCGTTTTCCTTCAATGCCCGCTTCGAACGCGAGGCCGCGCCGAAGACCTGCGAGGCTTTCCTCCGCCACCTGCCGTTTGAGAGCAAGATCGTTCATGTCCGCTGGAGTGGAGAGGGTGTCTGGATTCCGCTGGGCGATATGGATTTCGGCGTCGGTTACGAGAACAATACCTGCTACCCCTCGCCGGGCCAGATCATCCTCTATCCGGGTGGCGTGAGCGAGACGGAGATCCTGCTTGCCTATGGCAACGTCAACTTCGCCTCAAAGGCGGGGCAGCTCTCCGGCAATCACTTCCTGACCCTGACGTCCGGGTTGGAAAACCTTTACATCCTTGGTCGCAAGACGCTGTGGGAGGGCGCGCAACCGATCACCTTCCGCCGCGCCTGACGCATCAGTGCGCTGGACCGTGCAGCGGGTGACGGCGGACGATCCGGCCGGCGATCCTCTCGCATTCCCCGGGGTCCGAGAGCGCGCGGGCGAGGAAGTCGCACACCGCGCGTTCGCCGGAGGCATGGATGGAAATGTTGGAAAGCGCGCCGCGCTCGCGCTGGGCGACAAACACTGTATCCCACTCCGCTTCGCCGATGACGATGGCAACATCGTCGTCGCCGAGAACCAGTTTCTCGCCGAATATCTCGAAGGCGATCGGGTGCCCGGTCTCACGCAGAACGCGCGAGAGTCGTTCGCGCAAGGTCTCGCGGTCGATCAGACGCGTCCAGACGCGGCGCGGATCAGTTTCCGTCGCGTGGTAAAGCCGGTCGAGCCCCAGCGGGATAGAGGCGCGAATTCCGCTCACCTTCCTCATCGCGATTTCATGCCCCGAACCGGGCGCAGGGCGGCCCGAACCGCCCTGCGCCCTTGATTGCCCGAAACCAGACGGCACCCCTTGGAGAAACGGCCGGCTGATCGAGATGAACCTTGCCTAATCGTGTGCTGGAGCACTGTGCGCTGTCGCACATCTGCCGGCATCTTCCGTGCGCGCTTGACGAGCAGCGGCGGGGTTGAGACTTTGGGCTGTGGAATGTGTCCGCTGGTTTTTTGAGGCCGGCAGGCATGAAAAATCGGCAGGGGGCTTCACAACCGATTTATTTCAAGCTTAAAATAAATTTCGGAAACGAGGTGGCCGGGGCAAGAAGCCACGATCCCCGGGCGGAAGCCTCGATTTCGCAACAGAACACTCTGGAGGTGTGTCCATGTCTGCCAAATCGAAACTGATGCTCCCGGCGCTGGCGCTGATGCTTGCCACGGGTGCCGCTTCGGCACAGGAGAAACTCAAGGTCGGGTTCATGGTGACCCTTTCCGGCCCGCCGGCGGTTCTCGGCCAGCAGGCGCGAAACGGCTTCCAGCTTGCTGTGAAGCAACTCGGCGGCAAGCTCGGCGGCCTTGAGGCAGAGGTGATCGTCGTCGATGACGAGCTGAAGCCCGATGTCGCCGTCGGCAAGGTGAAGGGTCTCCTCGACCGCGACAAGGTGAACTTCGTCGTCGGTCCGATCTTCTCGAACGTGCTGCTGGCGATCCACAAACCGGTGGTCGATGCGGAAGCCTTTCTCATCAGCCCCAACGCCGGCACCTCGAACTTCGCTGGTGCGCAGTGCCACCCCAATTTCTTCGTGACCTCCTACCAGAACGACCAGAACCACGAGGTTCTCGGCAAATACGCGCAGGACAAGGGTTACAAGAAGGTCTTCCTGATGGCGCCCAACTATCAGGCCGGGCGCGATTCACTCGCCGGTTTCAAGCGCCATTTCAAGGGTGAGATCGCCGGCGAGGTCTACACGCCGCTCAACCAGCTCGACTTCTCGGCCGAACTCGCGCAACTCGCGGCCGCGAAGCCGGATGCCTTCTTCACCTTCATGCCGGGCGGCCTCGGCGTGAACCTCGTGCGCCAGTATCGCCAGGCGGGCCTTGCAAACACGATCCCGTTCCTCTCCGCCTTCACGGTCGACGAGTCGACCTTGCCGGCGCAGAAGGATGCCGCGCTCGGCTTCTTCGGCGGCGCCAACTGGGCACCGGACATGAAGAACGCGGCTTCGGAAGCGTTCGTGAAAGCCTATGAGGCCGAATTCAAGGCCGTGCCGGGCACTTACGCTATGCAGGCCTACGATGCCGCGCTGCTGATTGATGCTGCCGTCAAGTCGGCCGGCGGCAAGCTCGACAACAAGGATGCCATCCGTGCCGGTCTGCGCAAGGCGGACTTCAAGTCGCTGCGCGGCAAGTTCAAGATGGGTGCGAACGGCTATCCGGTGCAGGACTTCTATCTCGTCCAGGCAGTCGCGCGGCCGGATGGGCTTTACGCCACGTCCCTGCGGCAGAAGGTGTTCGAGGACTACGTCGACGTCTACGCCAAGGACTGCAAGATGGCGAAGTGAGCCATCAGCAACCCTAGCCATTCCTCGATCAGCCCGGAGCGTTCCGGGCTGATCCGAACGCGGGCCAGACGATGTCACTCACGCTTCTCTATGTGCAGACGCTGAACGGACTTCAGCTTGGCGTTCTCCTGTTTCTGATCGCCGCCGGGCTGACCCTCGTCTTCGGCGTGATGGATTTCATCAATCTCGCGCATGGCGTGCAATACATGGTCGGGGCCTATCTCGCCGCCATGTTCACGGCACTGACAGGCTCTTTTTTCGTCGGCCTCTTGCTGGCGTTGGTGACAGCGCTTGCTTTCGGGCTGGTGCTGGAGTTTCTCGTCTTCCGGCATCTCTACAACCGCGATCACCTCGATCAGGTGCTGGCGACCTTCGGCATCATCCTGTTCCTCAATCAGGCCGTGAAGCTGGTGTGGGGCGCCGCGCCGCTCAGCGTTCCGATCCCCGAGGCACTGACCGGATCCGTCAAGCTAATGGACGGGCTGCTTTATCCCTTCTACCGCCTCGCGATCATCGGCAGTGGCCTCGCTATCGCTGTCGGCCTGGGACTTCTTGTCAGCCGGACGCGCATCGGCATGCTGGTCCGGGCCGGGGCGGCCAATGCGCCGATGGTTTCGGCGCTCGGGGTTGATATCGGCAAGCTTTTCATGATCGTATTCGGTTTCGGCGCCATGCTGGCCGGGTTCGCCGGAGCGATGGTCGCGCCGGTGCTTTCGGTTGAGCCGGGCATGGGCGACAATCTGCTGATCTTGACCTTCGTCGTCATCGTTATCGGCGGCATCGGTTCGGTGCGCGGCGCCTTCATCGCGGCTATTCTTGTCGGACTGGTGGACACGCTCGGTCGGTCGTTCGGACCTGCTGTGCTCGCGGCAATGATGAACCCTTCCGCCGCCTCGCAGGCGGGACGCGCGCTCGCGCCGATGCTGATCTACATTCTCATGGCGGCGGTGCTGTTTTTCCGGCCCGCGGGCCTTTTTCCGGTTCGCAAGTGATGGAAAAGGCCGTGACGCAATTGCCCGAACGATCCTCGCCGCCGGCTTTCATCCGCCGCGAAGGGGTGCCGCTGGTCCTGTTCGGACTGCTTCTCTTGGTGCCATTCGGCGCGCGCTTCTTTGCGGAGAGCTATGTGCTGGCGCTGCTATCGCGCACCATGATCTTCGCGATTGCCGCGCTTTCGCTCGATCTCATTCTCGGCTATGGCGCGCTCGTTTCGTTCGGTCATGCGGCCTTTCTCGGCTTCGGTGCCTATGGCGTCGGCGTTCTTGCAGCGCATGGCGTGACGGAAGCGAGCCTGCAACTGCCACTGGCGCTGGCCTCCTCCGCGCTTTTTGCGCTCGTGACAGGCGCGCTTTCGCTCCGGACCAAGGGCGTCTATTTCATCATGATCACGCTCGCCTTCGGGCAGATGGCGTTCTTTTTCGCCGTCTCGCTCGCGGCCTACGGCGGGGACGACGGCATGACGCTGCCCGCGCGGAGCCGGTTTTTCGGCTTCGACGTGCTGGAGGGTGACAGGGCGCTGTATTTCCTGATTCTGCTCGCGCTTCTTGGCTGCTACCTCCTCAGCCGCGCGATCGTGATGTCGCGCTTCGGTCGCGTCATCCGGGGAGCACGCGAGAACCCGCAGCGTATGGCTGCGATCGGCTTTCCGCTCTTTCGTTACCAGCTGACGATGTATGTCATCGCCGGGACGATGTGCGGCCTCGCGGGTTTCCTGCTCGCGAACCAAACCGGGTTCGTCAGCCCGGCCTACATGACATGGCAGCGTTCGGGCGAATTGATCGTGATGGTGGTATTGGGCGGGCTCGGCTCGCTCCACGGCGCGATCCTCGGTGCGGCGGCTTTCCTGCTTCTGGAGGAATGGCTCTCCGGCTTCACCGAGCACTGGAAGATGATCTTTGGCCCCTTCCTTGTGCTGGTGGTACTGTTCGCACGGGGTGGGCTGCTCGGCGCGCTCCGCAGGCTGGGGATCGGGGGGCAGCGATGAGTTCCGCGATCCTCCGGCTGGAGCACCTTTGCAAGAACTACGGCGCACTGGCCGTGACCGAAGACGTCAACCTCGCGCTGCGCGAGAACGAGCTTCATGCGATCATCGGGCCGAACGGCGCCGGCAAGACCACGCTGATCCACCAGATCTCCGGCCTCGTACCTTCGGATTCCGGACGCATCCTTCTTGACGGCAAGGAGATCACGCACCTGTCGATGCCGGAGCGTGTGCATCGCGGACTGGTGCGTTCCTTCCAGATCACCTCGATCCTGCCGGGATTTTCCGTGCTGGAGAACGTCGCGCTTGCGGTGCAGGCGCACGAGGGATCCAGCTTCCGCTTCTTCGGGCGTGCTGCGGCGGAGAAAAAACTCAACGAGCAGGCAATGGCCGCCCTGGCGGAGGTCGGCCTTGCTGATCGCGCGTCACGCCGTGCCGGTCTCCTCAGCCACGGTGAGAAGCGCCAGCTCGAACTCGCCATCGCGCTCGCCGCGAAACCCAAGGTTCTGCTGCTCGACGAGCCGCTCGCCGGCACCGGCCCCGAGGAGAGCGAGGTACTGGTCACGCTGCTTCGGAGCCTCAAGGGGCGGATCACCATCCTCCTGATCGAGCACGACATGGATGCGGTGTTTGCACTCGCGGACCGGATTTCGGTTCTGGTCTATGGGCAAATCATCGCGACCGGTTCGCCGGCGGAAATCCGCGAGAATCGCGACGTTCGGGTCGCCTATCTCGGCGAGGAGGTGGCCTGATGCTGGTGGTGAAAGGGCTCGAGGCCGCCTATGGCGACAGTCAGGTCCTGTTCGGGGTCGATCTTACTGTCGGCTCCGGAGAGGTCGTGACGCTGCTCGGTCGGAACGGCATGGGCAAGACGACGACGGTCTCGACCATCATGGGCCTTGTCCGGCCGAAAGGCGGTGAGGTGACGATCGAGGGCGAGGGCGTGACCGGTGCGCCACCCTATGTCATCGCAAAAAAGGGGCTCGGCCTTGTCCCGGAAGGGCGGCAGGTGTTCCCGACCCTCAACGTCGAGGAAAACCTGATCGCCACTGCCGCTTCGCGCTTTGGCCCGACGCGATGGACGCTGGAGCGCGTCTATGCGCTGTTTCCGCGCCTTGAGGAGCGCAAGCGCAACATGGGCAATCAGCTTTCGGGGGGCGAGCAGCAGATGCTCGCCATCGGCCGGGCGCTGATGACCAACCCCAAGCTCGTTATTCTCGACGAGGCGACGGAAGGCCTCGCGCCGCTCATCCGACAGGAGATCTGGGATTGCCTGCGCCGCCTCAAGGAGGAGGGCGAGGCCATTCTCGTGATCGACAAGAACGTCGATGCGCTGGCGAAATTCGCCGACCGGCATACGATACTCGAAAAAGGTGTCGTCGTCTGGAGCGGAAACTCTACCGAACTGATGGCGGATCCCGTGCTCAAAGACCGCTATCTGCACGTCTGACGTCCCCTCAACCCCTCTAAGGGAGGAAATCATGAAGCTCACGGCAGGAAAGCTAACTCCGGGCATCACCCGCGCCGGCGAGGGTATCGACGGCATTTCGTGGAACATTCTCGGACAGACCTATGTGCCCAAGCAGGTTTGCGACAACTCGTTCTCCTGGCACGCGACCTTTCCGCCGGGCACCTTCGTGCCCCCGCATATTCACCCGACGCAGGACGAGTTCGTCTACATGTTCGAAGGGCGGCTCGATCTGCTGCTTGATGGACGCGAGGTCAGCGCAGGGCCGGGCGATCTCATCCGCCTGCCGATGGGCATTCCGCATGGCATCTTCAACAAGCAGGACCAGACGGTGAAATGCCTGTTCTGGGTCACGCCGACACGACGCCTCTACGACCTGTTCTGGGCGATCCATTCGATGAAGGATCAGAACCCGGCTGAGGTCGTCGCGCTCTCGGCCAAGCACGAGGTGGATTTCCTGCCGCCACCCGACGCATGAGGAAGGCGAGTTACCCCGCCTTCTTGTTGACCTGGCTGAGCGCGAAGCCGGCCTTGCCGGCATACCCGCGAACGATGGCGCGGCGCTCGTCGTGGCTCAGCACGCGATCGACATCCGTGAAGCCGGCTGGCGCAAGCTTTTCGACTTCGTCGATCACGCGCTCCGGCCCGCCCTTGCGGTTTAGCGCAACGATTTCCGCCGTTTTCGGCAGACGATCCGCCTCGTACTCGATCAGCGCCTGATAAGGGTGCTCGGCGCGGGCGAGGCGATCCGCCAGCATCCGCGCATCGAGGATCGCCTGCCCGGCGCCGTTCGAGCCGACCGGATACATCGGGTGCGCGGCATCGCCGAGCAACGTGACGCGGCCGAAGGTCCAGCGCGGCAGGGGATCGCGATCGCACATCGGATATTCGTAGAAAGCTTCCGTGCTCTTGATGAGGCTGACGAGGTCGAAGCCGGGCACCTCGAAGCGCTTGGCGAACGGCAGCATCTCGTCGAGCCGCCCGCGCCGCGACCAGCTCTCCTTGCCTGGCGGGTGCGGCGTATCGGACACCTTGACGTTGACGACCCAATTGGTGAGCCGGGTTCCCGGCGTCTCGCCCGGCGCGATCGGGTAGAGCACGAATTTCGCACCCATCCCGCCTGCGATGATCATCGAGGCCCCGTCGAGGAAGGTCGGGAAATCGGCAGTACCGCGCCACATCTGCACGCCGTTCCAGCGCGGCAGGCCCTGATCGGGGTAGAAATGCGCGCGCACGGCCGAATGGATACCGTCGGCGCCGATGAGGATCTCGGCGCGAATGGTTTCGCTGCCCGCACCGTCGATGGCATCGACGAGATGGGCCGTGACGCCGCCCTCGTCCTGTATGAAGCCGGCAAGACGGCGGCCCGTTCGCACCGCGCCGGGGCCAAGCCGGTCGATTACCACGTCGTAAAGCGCCTTCTGGAGCCTCCCGCGATGGATCGAATATTGTGGCACCTCGAAGCCGGCGGCGATGCCGCGCGGTTCGCGCCAAACGATCTGGCCCGTGCGGTTCATGTAGAACAGTTCGGTCGTGCGGATGCCGACGGCGTCGAGAACCGGCAGCAGATCGAGATCCGCCAATTCGCGGATGGCATGGGGCAGCACGTTGATGCCCGCACCAACGGGGAGGATCGCGCTCGCCTGCTCGTAAATCACGGAGGAAATGCCGCGCTTGTGCAGCATCAGCGCGAGGGTGAGGCCGCCGACTCCGGCGCCTGCAATCAGGACCTTCGGTTGCCCGGTGAAGGCGCCCCGCCGCGTGCCGCCGATGACCATGACCTCCTGCCGTCGCGTGGCCTTCCTGACGGCCTTGTCCTTACCCTTCTTGTCCTTCTTGCCCGCTTTTTCGGGTTTGGCCATGTCGATCTCCCAAGTGTTGCGGGAAGTTGAAACCCGATTGCTGTTCCGATCAAGCTTGGTAACTCGTCAGTCCGGGATGACGGCTGTCGCCTCGATTTCGACCAATGCCGCCCGCTCAACAAGGCTTACGACCTGAACCAACGCCATTGCCGGGAAATGACGGCCGATGGTGGCGCGATAGGCGGCACCGATCGCGGGAAGACTGTTCCGGTAAGTCTCGATGTTGGTGACATACCACGTCATCCGGACGAGGTGCTCCGGACCGGCGCCGCCCGCCTTGAGCACGGCGACAACATTCTCGAGCGTCTGCCGCGTCTGCGCGACAAGCCCTTCCGGAAAGCGGCCCTCGACGTCCCAGCCAACGAGTCCGCCGGTGACGAAGAAGGTTCCCCGCGCCTTCATGCCGTTGGCATAACCGCGCGGCTGGGGCCAGCCCGGCGGATGCACGGCCGTCGGCCCCTCCGAACCGGTGACTGCCTGTTTCAGCGCTTCGATTGACATGGGTTTCCTCTCTCCGCCGCTTTCTAGGCGATGCCGGTCTTTGCCTGACGATATTCTTCCGCCGCGCGTTCGCGAAGGGCAAAGCGTTGCAATTTCCCTGTCTGGGTTTTCGGCAGCGCTTCGACGAAAGCAATCTGGCGCGGATACTTGAACGGTGCGATATCGGCCTTCACGTGATCTTGCAGGGTCTTGACCATCGCCGCGTCGGCATTTTGGCCAGGGTTCAGCACGATATAGGCCTTGACGATCATGCCGCGCTCCGCGTCGGGCATGCCGACTACACCGCATTCGGCGACAGCCTGATGCGTGAGCAGGCTTGCCTCGACCTCCGGCCCGGCGATGTTGTAGCCGGCAGAGATGATCATGTCGTCGGAGCGAGCCTGATACCAGAAATAGCCATCGGCATCACGGATGTAGGTGTCGCCGGATACGTTCCAGCCGTCGCGGACATATCTTGTCTGCCGCTCGTCGGCGAGATAGCGGCAGCCGGTCGGGCCGCGCATCGAAAGGCGTCCCGGCGTGCCATCCGGCAGCGGATTGCCGTCCTCGTCGATGATCCGCGCCTCGTAGCCAGGAACGGGCGTTCCGGTCGAGCCGGGACGGATCGCGCCGCGCGGGGCGGCGATGAAGATATGCAGCATTTCGGTGGCGCCGATCCCGTCCATCAGCTCGATGCCGGTTGCGGTTTTCCAGGCTTCGAACGTCGGCTTCGGCAGGGTTTCGCCGGCCGAGACGCAAATCCGCAGGCTCGGCAGACCTTCTGGCGGCAGCTTGTCGAGCATCGCGCGGTAGGCGGTCGGCGCGGTGAAGAGCACGCTGGCGCGATGTTCTGAGATCGCGGCCAGCAGGTCGGGCGGGCCGGCCTTCTCGATCAGGATACCTGCGGCGCCGATCCTCAGGGGGAACAGCACCAGCCCGCCGAGGCCGAAGGTGAAGGCAAGCGGGGGCGAGCCGATGAAGCGATCCTCCGGTGAAGCCTTCAGCACCTGCGCGCCGTAGCAATCGCAGATCGCGAGAAGATCGCGATGGAAGTGCATGGTCCCTTTGGGTTCACCTGTAGTGCCGGAAGTGAAACCGATCAGGCATACGTCGTCCTGCGCGGTGTCAACGGCCGTGAAGTCGGCATAACCCGGCTTCGCCATCAACGTTTCCAACTCGCCGTTTCCAAAGGTGAGGATGCGCTGGAGCGTCGGCTCGAGCTTCCGCGCCTCCACCAGTTCTTCGCTCAGCCGGTGATCGCAGAGCCCGAGATGAATCTTGGCCTTGCGGATAGGGTAGGTGAGTTCGCGCGCCCGGAGCAGCGGCATGGTCGCCACCGCAACGCCGCCGGCCTTGAGAACCGCGAAATAGGCCGCGACCAGCATCGGGTTGTTGGGCGCGCGCAGGAGCACGCGGTTGCCTGGCACCAGGCCGAGATCGCGCACCAGCACGTTGGCGATCCGATTGATCTTTTCCTCGAACTCGGCGTAGCTCCAGGTTCCCTCCGCACCGATGATCGCCGGGCGGGCTCCATTACCTGCCAGCACGTGCCGGGTCACGAGTTCATGCGCGACGTTCATGCGCTCCGGGTAATCGAGCCCCGCTTCGCGAACCAGCAAATCCGGCCATTGCGATGACGAGGGCAGGTTCTCACGGCAGAACGGATCGAGATGCGCGCTGGCGAACATGTCTCTCCTCCTCAGTTTCCGGCCTTGCCGTGCGCCTTCAGCGCTTCGCGGGCGATGACGATCTTCTGCACGTCGGTCGCACCCTCGTAGATACGCAGCGCCCGGATTTCGCGATAGAGTTCCTCGACCTTCACACCCTTGGTGACGCCGAGCCCGCCATGCAGTTGCACGGCGCGGTCGATCACAGCTTGCGCGTTCTCCGTCGCGACCATCTTGGCGAGAGCGGCCTCGCCGGTGATGCGCGCCGCACCGCCATCCTTCTTCCAGGCCGCCCGATAGACGAGCAGCGCAGCGGCTTCCACCTCGGCGATGCTGTCGGCGATATTGGCCTGTGCGAGTTGCAAATCGCCGAGCGTGCCGCCGAAGAGCTTGCGGGTGGTCGCGCGCTCCAGCGTCTCATGCAGCGCCCGGCGGGCGAAGCCGAGCGCGGCGGCGCCGACCGTCGAGCGGAAGATGTCGAGCGTCGCCATCGCGATGCGGAAACCATCACCGGGGCCGCCGAGGCGATTGGCGACCGGCACGCGGCAGTCCTCGAACGCGAGCGTTGCGAGCGGGTGCGGCGCGATCACCTCGATGCGGTCTCGGATCGAGAAACCCGGTGTATCCGCATCGACGACGAAAGCCGAAAGTCCCTTTGCACCCGGCGCTTCGCCCGTGCGGACGAAGACAACGTAATGATCAGCGATGCCGCCGTTCGAAATCCAGGTCTTGCCACCGTTGATGCGCACATGATCGTTCCCGTCCGGAACGGCGGTGGTCGCGAGCGCGGCGACATCCGAGCCGGCCTCCAGTTCCGAGAGGGCGAAGGCGGCGATGCGCTCGCCGCGCGCGACGGGAGGAAGGTAGCGCTGCTTCAGTGCTTCATCGCCGAACAGCGTGATCGAGCCGGTGCCGAGCCCCTGCATCGCGAAGGCGAAATCGGCGAGCCCGTCATGAAACGCGAGAATCTCGCGAGTGAGACACAGTGTTCGCACGTCGAAATTCGGTGTCAGTCCGCCGTAAGCCGCAGGCACGGTGGGGCGCAGGAACCCGGCCTTGCCGAGCGCAGCGACACGCGCGCGGCAGGCGGTATCGACGTCGTCATGCGGCAGATGGGGAAGATGCGCGCTTGTCCAACCCGCAAGGTCGATGGCAAAGGCACGGTGCCGTTCCTCGAAGAACGGCCAGGCAAGCGTTTCCGCCAGCGTCGGCATCGTCAGTTCCCCTCGAAAACCGGTTTCGATTTGGCAGCGAAGGCATGGTAGGCGCGAGCGAAATCCTCGGTCTGCATGCAGAGCGCCTGCGCAACGGCCTCGGCCTCAATTGCGTTTTCGACCGACATTGCCCATTCCATTTCCAGCATCCGCTTGGTCATCGCGTTGGCGAAGGTCGGCCCATCGGCAAGCTCGCGGGCGAGGGTGCGTGCTTCGTCCAGAATCGCCTCGGGCGAGACGAGACGGTTGAGGAACCCCCAACGTTCCGCTTCGTCGCCGCGCAGCACGCGGCCGGTGTAAAGGAGTTCCGCCGCCCGACCCTGTCCGATGATGCGCGGCAGCATGGCGCAGGCGCCCATGTCACAACCTGCGAGCCCGACACGGTTGAACAGGAAGGCGATCTTGCTGCCTGTGGTGCCGAGCCGCATGTCCGATGCCATGGCGATGATTGCGCCGGCGCCGGCGCAGATGCCGTCGATCGCGGCGATAATCGGCTGAGGGCAAGCGCGCATCGCCTTGACGAGTTCACCCGTCATGCGCGTGAACTTCAGGAGGCCGACAGTGTTCATCGCAACCAACGGGCCGATGATCTCGAACACGTCGCCGCCGGACGAGAAATTTCCGCCCGCGCCTGTAATCACGACGGCCTTGATCTCCTCGTCCTTCTGAAGAGCGAGGAAGAAATCGGTCAGTTCGCGATAGCTTTCGAACGTGAGCGGGTTCTTCCGCTCCGGGCGGTTGAGCGTCACGGTCGCGATCTTTCCCGTGACCACCAGTGCGAAATGCACCGGGCGGAACGACGAGACCGGCAAGGCGACGGCGTTGGCAGGCATCATGTCGCATCCTCGGGGTTGGCCGGGCGCGCGGCCCGCTGAATGGAGGCTTTGGTGGTGCCGAGCAGGCGCATCAGGCCGGCGAGTTCCTCCGGCGTGAGCCCGGCGAAGAGGTTGGCGATCCACTCTTCGTGCCGCTCCGCCATCGCCTTGAACTGGCGACGTCCGAGCGCAGTGAGGGAAATGACCTGCACGCGACGGTCATGCGTGGCGGGGCGTTTGTCGACAAGGCCATCTTCCACCAATCCGGCAACGACAGTGGTCACGTTGCCGTTGGAGACCATCAGGCGCTGGGAGACTTCGCCGACCGTCATTCCGGTTGCGGACTTCTCCAGCTGCGCCATCAGGTCGAAGCGCGGCAGCGTGGTACGGAATTCCTCGCGCAGCGCCCGGCGGATCTCACGCTCGATCATCGTCGAGCAGGTGAGCATCCTGAGCCAGAGCCTCAATTCGTCCTTATGGTCGCCGGGTCGTTCGGTGGCTTTGGTCTCGCGATCCAGCGCGGGAGCAGGAACATCGGTGCCGGACGCGGCGGAAAACGGGGATGCCATCAGAATTCTCCGCCGTTGATGAGAAGCGATTGGCCATTCACCGCCCCGGCTCCTTCCCCGCAAAGATAAAGAACCGCCTCCGCCACCTCATGTGGCTCGATCAGCCGCCCGCGGGGGTTGTCGACCGCGAAACCGGCTTTGGCGGCCTCGGCGCTGATGTTGCCGCGCGCGGCCATCGCGGTTGCGGCCCTGCCGATGAGGTCGGTATCGGTGAAGCCGGGGGAAACGGCATTTGCCGTGACACCGCTGCCCGCGACTTCCAAAGCCAGCGAGCGCACGAGACCGAGAACCGCATGCTTCGCGGCGGCATAGGCGCTCGTGTTGCGATAACCGCGATGCGCGGCCGTTGAGGCCACCGCGATCAATCGGCCAAAACCGGCGGTGCGCATTGTGGGAAGAGTGGCATGAAAGGTGGTCACGGTCGCGATCAGGTTCAGATCGAACATGCGATGGAAGAAGGCTGCGTCGGTTCGCTCGAATCGGGCGGTTTCCGCGCCGCCTGCATTCGCGATCGCAATATCGAACGGGCGATCGCCGGCAAGTCGGGCGATGGCGGCGCGAAAAGCGGTCTCGTCGCAGACATCCGCAGCGAACCCCGAGCGCGCGACACCATCGGCCAATGCCTTCTCGACACCGGCCGGATCGCGCGCGATGATCGCGACCTCCGCGCCGGCGTCGGTCAGCCGGGCCGCGATGGCGCGACCGATACCGCGACTGCCGCCGGTGACGAGCGCACGCCGTCCTGAGAGTTGTCCGTTCGCCATGCCAATTCCTTTAACGAGCGTATTATTTCATATTCAAAGGAATTGTCCAGCAGCGTGCGGCAGTGATGCGGCTGGTTGTGAATTTTGGAAATTAAATCGATTATAATCATATACATAATGTATTATATTCCGAGAGATTCGTCCGCTGATATCTGGCGGTATCATGCCCTATTGCATCTGAAATATTTCAAGCTTAAAATGAATTTCGTTGCCGAAATCCGAGAGGTGTCCGATGCGTGTCGCAGTCGTGGGAGGCGGGCCCGCCGGGCTCTATTTTTCGCTTCTGATGAAGCGGGATTGGCCAGCGATCGAGATCACAGTTTACGAACGGAACCGGCCGGACGATACCTTCGGCTTCGGGGTGGTGTTCTCGGACCAGACGCTGGAAACGTTCCGCGAAACTGACTTTCCCTCGTATCGCGCCATTGCCGACAGCTTCGCCTACTGGGACGATATCGAGATCCACTTCAAGGGAACGACGCATCGTATCGGCGGCAACGGCTTCTGTGGCTGTTCGCGCCACACCTTGCTCGACCTCCTGCAAAAGCGGGCCGAGGCGCTCGGCGTGAAGCTGGTGTTCAACAAGGAAATCGAGGACTACGGGCAGCTTTCGGCAGACTATGATCTTGTTATCGCGTCGGACGGCATCAACAGCCGTGTCCGCGAGACCTACAAGGACCATTTCAAACCGAAGATCGAGCTGCGCCCAAACCACTTCGCCTGGATGGGTTCGACCCGACCGTTCGATGCCTTCACGTTCTTCTTCCGCGAGACCGAGCACGGCATCTTCATCGCTCATTGCTACCAGTATGAGGCGGGGCGCTCGACCTGGGTGATGGAGACCGATCCCGAGACGTTCCGGCGCGCGGGGCTCGGCGAGATGGACGAGACGACCTCGGCGCGGTTCCTCGAAAACGTATTCCGCGAGGAGTTGCAAGGCCATCCGCTCATCATCAACCGATCCTACTGGCGGAATTTCCCGGCGATCCGCTGCGAGCGTTGGGTAAAGGACAACATCGTCATCATGGGCGATGCGAAGGCATCGGCGCATTTCTCGATTGGTTCGGGTACCAAGCTGGCGATGGAGGATGCGATCGGGCTCCACCGGTCGTTTCACGCCAAGGGGCTTGACGTGCGGGCGGCGATCGAACACTACGAATCCGCGCGCCGTGAGGATGTCGAGAAAACCCAGCATGCCGCCGAAGTCAGCCTCGTGTGGTTCGAAGATCTGAAGCGGTTCTGGAATTTCCCGGCGCTGCGCTTCGTGTTCGGGCTGATGACGCGCTCGAAGGCAATCACCTACGACAATCTCGCGCTTCGAGCGCCGGCCTTGGTCGCGGCGGTTGATGAGCTGGTGGCGGATGAAATCGGAGCGGAAGCGAAGTATCGCCCGGACGGAACGCCCGTGCCGCCGATGTTCCAGCCGTTTTTCTTACGTGAGATGAAAATCGAGAATCGCGCCGTCGTCTCGCCGATGTGCCAGTATTCGGCTGAAAATGGCCTCATCAACGATTGGCACGTGATGCACTACGGTGCCCGCGCGACCGGCGGTGCCGGGCTTCTTTTCACCGAGATGGTCTGCGTCTCGGAAGACGCGCGCATAACGCCGGGCTGCGCAGGGCTCTACACCGACGCGCAGGAGGCGGCGTGGAAACGCATCGTCGAGTTCACGCATCGGCATTCGAAGGCGAAGATCGCGCTCCAGCTCGGCCATGCCGGGAGAAAGGGCGCGAGCAAGCTGATGTGGGAAGGGATGGATCGCCCCTTGTCGCAAGGCGCGTGGCCGATCATCTCCGCCTCGCCCTTGCCCTACTACCCGGAAAGCCAGGTGCCGCGCGAGATGACGCGTGCCGACATGGATCGCGTGGTGTCGGATTTCGTCGCGGCGGCGAAACGCGGTCTTCGGGCCGGGTTCGACATGCTCGAACTCCACTCGGCGCACGGCTATCTGCTCGCGAGCTTCCTGTCGCCCCTCACCAACCACCGCACGGACGAACATGGCGGCAGCCTCGAAAATCGGCTGCGCTATCCGCTCGAAGTGTTCCGTGCCTTGCGCGCGGTCTGGCCGTCCGAGAAGCCGATGTCGGTCCGTATCTCGGCGACGGACTGGAAGGCGGGGGGCATCACGGGGGCGGAATCAGTCGCCATCGCGGAGGCCTTCGCGCGGGAAGGCTGCGACCTGATCGATGTGTCCACGGGGCAGACGGTCAACGATTCCGCGCCGGTTTATGGACGCATGTTCCAAACGCCTTTCTCGGATCGAATCCGGAACGAAGCAAAGGTCGCGACTATGGCGGTCGGTGCCATCACGACGGCGGATCAAATGAACACCATCGTTGCCGCTGGGCGCGCCGATCTCGTCGCGTTGGGGCGGCCGCATCTCGCTGATCCGGCGTTTACCCTGCGCGCTGCGGCCTGGTATCAGGCGGATATCGCGCAGCCGAAGCAATATCTCGCCGGCAAGGCCCAGATCTACCGCAATTCCGAGCGCGAGCGGGCGGACCTGACCGAGCTGAAGCTCAAGGCTCGCCCCATATCGCATGCGCAAATGCCGGCGGCCGAATAGCCGCCGGTTGGTTGCGCTCGCGCGTGGCGTCAATGCCGCCGGATTTTGTCCGCCTCCGGAAATCCAACGCGATTTTGGGGATTGTTTTTGCCGGGGCGCCGGGAGAGAAAGGCGCGATGAGCACGCTCCTGCGCCACAAGACTCTTCCGGCCGCGATCGCCGATGCGCTCCGCAAGGCGATTCTCGGCGGTGAACACAAGGCCGGCGACCAACTCCGGCAGGACCGGCTTGCCGAGACCTTTGGCGTGAGCCGCATCCCTGTGCGCGAGGCGCTGATCCAACTCGAGTCCGAAGGGTTCGTCGTAATGGTGCCGCACAAGGGGGCGGTGGTGACGGGCCTCTCCCGCGCGGAAATCGACGATGTCTTCGATCTTCGTGCGTTACTGGAGCCCCGACTGATGCGGCATTCGTTGCCCCATCTCACGACGGAGGATTTCGAACGGCTGGAGGCCCAGGCGGGACAATTCGCGGCTGCACTTGCTTCCGGCGACGGCGAGGAATGGGGGCGGCTCAACGCCGCATTCCATCTCGCGCTCTACGCGAAGGCGGGGTTGCCGCGCACGCTCGCAACCGTCGTTGGCCTGCTGCAGACGAGCGAACGCTACACGCGGTTGCAATTGTCAGATCCGGCGCGGCTTGAACGCGCGATGAAGGAACATGGCGCGTTGGTCCAGCTATGCCGACGCGGTGCGACGGAGGATGTGACAAAGCTCCTGGTCGAGCACATCGAAGCCGTCCGGCGTGACCTGTTGGTGCTCGTCATGCCGTAACGCGCGGTTTGTCGTAGCACGATTTCCAGCTATGTCTTCCCGATGAGCGTTGGACTGATTGCCCTTCTCGATGATGTTGCCGCGCTGGCCAAGGTTGCTGCGGCCTCTCTTGACGATGTTGCTGCGCAGGCGACCAAGGCTGGCGCCAAGGCGGCCGGCGTCGTCATCGACGATGCTGCGGTGACGCCGCGCTATGTCACCGGCTTTTCCGCGAAGCGCGAGGTGCCGATCGTCGGGCGGATCGCCCTTGGCTCGCTCCGCAACAAGCTGGCCATCCTGCTGCCGGCGGCGCTGCTGCTGAGCTATTTCGCGCCCTGGACAATCAATCCGCTTCTGATGCTGGGTGGCGCATTTCTTTGCTACGAGGGCGCGGAAAAGGTCTACGAAACCATCGCGCCCGAGAGTGCGCACGAGCACGAGGCCTGTGTCGAGACCATCTCGTTCGATGCAACGAGCGTCGAGGAAGAGAAGATCGCGAGCGCAATCAAGACCGACTTCATTCTCTCGGCCGAGATCATGGCGATCACGCTTGGCGCAGTGCCGGAACAGAGCCTCATGATGCAGGCGGCCGTGCTGGCGCTGGTGGGTATCGGGATCACGGTCGCGGTCTACGGCGCGGTCGCGCTGATCGTGAAGGCGGACGATGCCGGTGTCTATCTGGCACGAATCGAGAGGCCTGGCGGGCTTGGCGATGCGATCCGTGCGCTCGGGCGGGCAATGGTGAAGGGAATGCCGTTCCTTCTCGCTGCGCTCGGCATTGTCGGCACGGCAGCGATGATCTGGGTTGGCGGCGGGATCATCCTGCACGGCATGGAGATCGCGGGAGTCGGTGGGCCCGCCCATTTCGTTCACGCATTGGCCGATCAGGCCGGCGATATGGCGCCTGTCGCCGAAGACGCCATTGAATGGCTCGTTTCAGCCGCGCTCGCCGGTGCTTTCGGGCTGATCCTCGGTTGCGTCCTGATCCCGGTCGTCAGTTATGTTGTGGCACCGGTCTGGCGCGCAGCGAAGCGGCTTCTCGGCAAGAGAATCCACTCGCGCGTTGCAGGGTGATCACCGTCAGGCTGTGAGAGCGTTCATCGTCAGAAGCTGGTAGGTGGCGACCGGCTCGTCAGCCGCGTTGGTGATTTCCACGTCCCATCGCACCTCACCGTATTGATCGTTGCGCGGCATCTTCGATTTTACTGTCAGGCGCACCTTGATGGCCTCGCCCGGTTCGACCGGCTTAAGGAAACGGAGGCTGTCGAGGCCGTAGTTCGCCAGCACCGGCCCGCGTGCTGGTTCGACGAACAGTCCGGCGGCGAACGAGAGCAGCAGATAGCCGTGCGCGACCCGTCCGGGGAAGAACGGATGTCCCTTCACCGCCTCGGCGTCCATGTGGGCGTAGAAGGTATCGCCGGTAAATCGCGCGAAGTGCTCGATATCCTCCAGCGTGACGACGCGTTCCTTCGAGCGGAAGCTCTGCCCGATCGCAAGATCGCCGAAGGCATAACGGAACGGGTGCTGTTCACGCGTGATTTCGGGCGCGCCGCGTGTCCAGCTTTTGAGTGTCTGCGTGAGGAAGGCGGGGGAACCTTGCAGGGCGATTCGGCGCAGGTGATGGCGCACGGAGCGCATTCCGCCCAGTTCCTCGCCGCCCCCCGCGCGACCGGGGCCGCCATGCACGAGATGCGGCATCGGCGAACCGTGCCCGGTCGATTCCCTCGCGCAGTCGCGATCCAGCACCAGCATCCGGCCGTGGAAGGCGCCGGCGCCGAAAATCACCTCACGGGCGACCTCCTGATCGTGCGTCACCAGCGAACCGACAAGACTGCCTTCGCCGCAATTGGCGAGGTTGATCGCCTCGTCGAGCGAGCGATAGGGGAGTATGGTCGCCGCGGGGCCGAAAGCCTCGCAGGCATGAACCTTTGCCGCCGTGCGGGCGTCGGCGCGCAACAACACTGGCGCGAGGAAGGCGCCGCCCGTGTTGGCGCCTGTCGGGCCGCCCGCTGACGGATCGCCGAAGACGATCTCGCTTTCGCTGGCCAGCTCGGCGATGCGGGCACGGACATCCTCGCGTTGCGCGAGCGAGGCGAGAGGGCCCATGCGCGTGGTTTCGAGGCGCGGATCGCCCACCGTGATCTTGCCGAGACGGGCGATCAATGCTGCCTGGACTTCATCCGCGACCGCCTGCGGCACGAGAATGCGGCGGATGGCGGTGCATTTCTGGCCCGCCTTCACTGTCATCTCGCGCACGACCTCGCGGATGTAGATATCGAATTCCGGCGTGTCGGGCGTCGCATCAGGGCCGAGGATCGAGCAGTTGAGAGAATCGCGCTCGGCGACGAAGGGGATCGCGTTGCGCAGGATCACGGGATGGCTTTGCAGCCGCGTCGAAGTTTCGAGCGAGCCTGTGAAGCCGACCACGTCCTGCCCGGTGAGATGGTCGAACAGGTTCTGTACCGAACCGGCGATGAACTGAAACGCGCCGTCCGGCAGGATACCACTTTCCACGATCAGACGCGCCGCCTTCTCGGCGAGGAAGGCGCCGGTGGTTGCCGGCTTCACGATCACCGGCATCCCCGCAAGGATCGCCGGGGCGAGTTTCTCAAGCATCCCCCAGATGGGGAAGTTGAACGCGTTGATGTGCACCGCAACGCCCTGCCGGCTGATATAGGCGTGCTGACCGAGGAAGCTCCCGGTTTTCGACAGGGCCTCCACGTCACCGTCAACGATGAAGGTCTCGTTCGGTAATTCGCGGCGCGCCTTCGAGCACAGGGCGAAGACCGTGCCGATACCGCCTTCGATGTCGATCCAGCCATCGTTGCGGGTTGCGCCGGTATCGAAGGAAAGCGCGTAGAGCACTTCCTTGTGTTCCATCAGGTGCTGGGCGACGCGCTTCAGCAGGGCCGCACGCTCATGAAACGTGAGCTTGCGTAGCACCGGCCCGCCTTTGGACCGGGCGTAGGCCAGCGCGGCCGCCATGTCGATGCCATCGGAATTGGCGAGCGCGATCGTCTCGCCCGTGATGGCACTGGCGATTTCCGCCGGTTGACCGGTTCCGGCGACCCAACGCCCTTCGACAAAGCTCCTGAGACGTTCCATCGTTTCCTCCGCCGGTTTTTCGGTCGAGATCTTCACCGTGAGATATTAATTGACCAAACGGTCAGCTAATGCAACTCTCCCGGTCATCGGTAATCGCTTGCAAGAAGGCGAGGTGGGGAGGGACGATGAGCGAAACGATCAGGGTCGAGGTCGAGGGTGGCGTGACCATCATCACGCTCAACCGCCCGGACAGGCTCAACAGCTTCAATCTTGAGATGCACGGGGCCTTTGGTCAGGCGCTCGACGAGGCGAGCAGTAATCCGGATTGCCGTGCGGTGTTAATTACCGGCTCCGGGCGCGGTTTCTGCGCCGGGCAGGACCTTTCAGACCGCGCTGTCGCACCAGGCGGGACATCCCGCAACGATCTCGGGGAAAGTCTTGAGAAGCGCTACAACCCGCACGTCCGCAAGATGCGCAACATGGCGAAGCCGGTTGTCGTCGCGGTCAATGGCGTCGCGGCCGGCGCTGGTGCAAATCTCGCGCTGCACGGCGATATCGTGCTGGCGGCGCGGGGCGCGAAGTTTATCCAGTCTTTCGCCAAGATCGGCCTCCTGCCCGATTCCGGTGGAACCTGGACGTTGACGCATTTCCTCGGCGAGGCGCGCGCCAAGGGCCTCGCGCTGCTGGCCGAGCCGCTCTCGGCCGAAAAGGCCGAAACCTGGGGGTTGATCTGGAAATGTATCGACGACGAGGCGCTGCTCGCTGAAGCCAAGGCGCTCACCGCGCATCTCGCGACGCAGCCCACCGGTGCGCTCGCGGCGATCAAGGCGGCGATCCACAAGGCTGCGACCGGTACGCTCGATGTTCAACTCGATCACGAACGCGATGAGCAGCGCCGCCTAGGTTTTTCGGACGACTATGCCGAGGGCGTCGCCGCCTTCATGGAAAAGCGTACACCGAATTTCGCGGGAAGAGGCTGACATGAGCGGGATGGACAAGGACGAGATCGCCCGCCGCAGCGCGGAGGCGATGTGGACCGAAGACAATGCCACGCAGGCGCTCGGTATCGAGCGCGTTTCGGTTGGCCCCGGCCGGGCGGTCATGACGATGACGATTCGCGAGAGCATGACCAACGGACATGGCATGTGCCACGGCGGCTATATCTTCCTTCTGGCCGACAGCGCCTTCGCCTTCGCCTGCAACAGTCACGGCCCGCGGAATGTTGCGCAGCATTGCCAGGTAACCTATCTCGCGCCGGGCAAACTCGGCACCCGCCTGACGGCCGAGGCCGTCGAGCGCCAGCGCGGCGAGCGTTCCGGTATCACCGATGTGACCGTGCGCGACGAGGCCGGCAATATCATTGCAGAATTCCGGGGTCATTCGCGCACCATCCCCGGCTCGCTTGTCTGATTTGTTCTTTTTTCGCATCCGTTTCTTCCGTCAGCCGGGAATCGGAGGCGGACAGATGCTTCAGGGAGGCTGACATGCTCGATCTCACCCCGTCGCGTTCTTCGCTCGATCCGATCGAGATCGCCAGCCGCGATGAAATCACCGCGCTGCAACTGAAGCGGCTGCAGAAAACCCTGCGCCACGCCTATGACAACGTGCCGCATTACCGGAACGCGTTCGAGGCTGCCGGCGTCCACCCGGACGATTGCCGCAGCCTCGCGGATCTTGCGAAGTTTCCTTTTACGGCAAAGGCGGACCTTCGCGATCAATATCCCTTCGGCATGTTTGCGGTTCCGCGCGAGCGGCTAGCGCGCATCCATGCTTCTTCCGGCACGACCGGCAAACCCACGGTTGTCGGCTATTCGAAGGCCGATATCGACATGTGGGCCGAGGTGATGGCGCGCTCGATCCGTGCATCCGGTGGCCGCGCGGGAATGACCTGCCACATCGCCTATGGCTACGGGCTCTTCACCGGCGGTCTTGGCGCGCATTACGGCGCCGAGCGTCTCGGCTGCACCGTGATCCCCATCTCCGGCGGTATGACCGAGCGGCAGGTGAGCCTGATCGAGGATTTCCGGCCCGACATCATCATGGTGACGCCGAGCTATTGCCTCGCGATCCTCGATGAATTCAACAAACGCGGGCTCGATCCGCGCTCAACCTCGCTCAAGGTTGGCATTTTTGGTGCCGAGCCCTGGACCAACGCCATGCGCCTTGAGATTGAGGCCGCGTTCGACATGCACGCGGTCGATATCTACGGGCTGTCGGAGGTCATCGGGCCGGGCGTTGCCAACGAATGCGTCGAGACCAAGGACGGGCTCCACATCTGGGAGGATCACTTCTACCCCGAGATCATTGACCCTGAGACCGGGGCCGTGCTGTCGGACGGCGAAAAGGGCGAACTCGTCTTCACCTCGCTGACAAAGGAGGCGATGCCCATCATCCGCTATCGCACACGCGATCTCACCCGGCTGCTGCCCGGCACCGCGCGCTCGATGCGGCGGATGGAGAAGGTTACGGGCCGTTCGGACGACATGATGATCATCCGTGGTGTCAACGTCTTTCCGACGCAGATCGAGGAGATGCTGCTCTCGCTCGACGCGCTCTCGGCGCACTACCAGATCGTGCTCACGCGCGAGGGGCGCATGGACGAGATGGAGATCAAGGTCGAGGCCCGCCCCGGCGCGGGAGGCGCGGCCAATGCCGCCGCGAAGACCCTGGCCAAGAGCATCAAGGATCGGATCGGCGTGACAGCCTGGGTCAGCGTCCTGCCGCCGGAGGGCATCGAGCGGTCGCAAGGCAAGGCGAGGCGCATCGTCGATCTCCGGCCGAAGGGCTGACGATGGCGCGGCCGAGGGCAGCGGACTACGAGAACAAGCGCGGCTCGATCCTCAGTGAGGCGGCGAAGCTCTTTGCCGTCGCCGGCTATGACCGCACGTCGATGAACGAGATCGCGCAGGCGCTCGGTGTCTCCAAGGCGTTGTTCTACCATTATTATCCCTCGAAGGACGCGCTTCTCTACGCGATCATCCGCGATCACCTCGTCCATCTTGTCGAGATGGCGGAAAAGGCTGACGATCCTGACCGGCAGCCCGAAGCCCGGCTCGCCGCCGTGATCGATGCGATCTTTGCCTGCTATCGCGGCGCGGATGCCGAACACAAGGTGCAGATCAACCACCTCTCGCAACTGCCGGAAACGCAACAGGACGAACTCAAGGCGCTCGAACGTCGGCTGGTGACATGCTTGTCCGGCGTCGTCCGCGCCGTTCGGCCGGATATTCCGCGGGCAAGCCTGCGACCGGTCACGATGTCGCTGTTCGGCATCCTCAACTGGAAATACATGTGGTTCCGCGAGGGTGGGGCGATGAGCGAAGCGGAATACTCCGCACTTGTCACCCGCATGGCCATATCGGCGATCCGGGTTGCTTGATTCCTTGCTGGATTAGATCTGGTCGAAGTCCACAGCCAGCTTGCCCGTCGTCGGGCGCGACTGGCAGCCAAGCACGAACCCCGCTTCGGTCTCCCAGTTTTCGAGCGAATAGTTCACGGCCATATCGACCGCGCCGTCAGTCACGCGGCAACGGCAGGTGCAGCACATGCCGCCCTTGCAGGAGTAGGGTAGGTCGAGCCCCGCGCGTGCGGCAGCGTCGATGAGGTTCTCATCCCCCTCCAACATGTCGAAAGTGTTGGTGCGCCCGTCGAGCGTGACGGTGACCTGAGCCAGGATGGCATCCGCAGCCTTGCCTTCCGGCGGCCGGAAAGCCTTGCGCGGCGCGGCGGGCGTGAAGAGTTCGGTGTGGATGGCGTCCGCCGGAACGCCGAGGCCGGCGAGTGCCGCCTTGGCCTCGCCGACCATGCCTTCCGGGCCGCAGATGAAGGCTTCGTCGATGCGCGTTACGTCGATGACGCCTTCCGCCAGCGCTTTCAGCCGCTCGCCGGTGATGCGGCCGTTGAGAAGCGGGGAATCGAGCGCTTCACGCGAGAGTACATGCAGCACGGAAAGACGGCCGAGATAGCGATTCTTCAGATCCTCGATCTCTTCGGCGAACATCACCGAGGCGGTGGTGCGGTTGCCGTAAATCAACGTGACGGCGACATTCTTCTCGCGGGCGAGCAGCGCCTTGACGATCGAGAGGATCGGCGTGATGCCGGAGCCGGCGGCAATGCAGAGCACTTCGCGCAGGCCAGCCTTCTTCGGCGTAAAGCGGCCTTCGGGCGGCATTGCCTCAATGGCATCGCCCGGTTTCAGGTTCTCGTTGGCGAAGGTCGAGAAGGCGCCGCCCGCAACCTTCTTCACCCCGACGCGCAGCACGCCTTCATCAGGCGCGGCGCAGATCGAATAGGAGCGGCGAATTTCCTCTCCGTCGATCATCGTGCGAAGGGTGAGATATTGCCCCGGCTTGAAGGCGAAGGTTTCGCGCAAGCCGTCGGGAAGATCGAACAGGATCGACACGCTGTCCGGCGTCTCGCGGCGGATTTCGGTTACCTTGAGGGGATGGAAGCGGGTCATCGGGGTCTCGTCTCTCTTTTTCGTATCCGCTTTTTTCTGCCAATCGATGCCTGGCTGGCAGACGGATGCGCTAGATGCATTTGAAGGCGTCGAAAGGCTCAAGGCAGGCTTCGCAGCGCCAGAGCGACTTGCAAGCCGTGGAGCCGAATTCACTGACTTTCGCCGTCTTGCCCGAGCCGCAACGCGGGCAGGCAGGTTTCGTATCCTCGCCGAAGAGCGCGCGTCGTGTCGCGCGTTCCGGCGGCGCGATACCATAAGCTCGGAGTTTCTCGCGCCCACCCTCGGTCATCCAATCAGTCGTCCAGGCGGGCGAGAGTGTGGTGCGGATGCGCGCCTCCGCGAAGCCGGCGGCAAGCAGGGCGGCCTCGAGATCGAGCGCCATCGCCGCCATTGCCGGGCAACCGGAATAGGTCGGGGTGATCGTGACCTCGATGCGACCGGCCTCATCCTGCCGGATATCGCGGATGACGCCGAGATCGTCGAGCGTGAGCACCGGAATTTCCGGGTCCGTCACCGCGCCGACTGCCGCGCGGGCGCGGGCGAGATCAAGCGGGAGGGCGGGCGCGGCTGTCATCGCTTACCAGACGGCGCCGGGATGGGCGCGGTGCAGCACCTGCATCTCCGCCAGCATTGGGCCGAGATGCTCCGTGTGCCGCCCGGTCTTGCCGCCGAGGTGATGTGCGGTGAACACGGGCCGGCGCAAGGTCGCCTCGCCGAGCACCCGATCCAGCATTGCCTCGAACCGGGGCCGGATCGCGGCCGGATCGGGCGCGATGCCAGCGGCGATCATCGCCTTTTCCACGGCGTCGGTCTCGAAGAACTCACCGACGAAAATCGCGAGATCGTCGAGCGCGGCCTGTGCCCGCGCATGGCTCTCCTTCGTGCCGTCTCCCAGCCGGACCAGCCATTCGCCGGCATGGCGAACATGGTAGGCCAGTTCCTTCTCGGCCTTGGCGGCGATGGCGGCCAGCGTTGCATCCTTCGAGCGCATCAGCGCTTCCATGTAAGGTTGCATGAAGGCCGTATAGAGGAACTGGCGCGCCATCGTGGCCGCGAAATCGCCGTTCGGCTGTTCGGTGATCAGCAGGTTGAGATAGGCGTGTTCGTCGCGCAGGTAGGCGAGGGCGTCTTCGTCTTGCCCCTTACCCTCGGCGGCACCCGCGTAATCGTAAAGGAGACGCGCCTGGCCGATGAGATCGAGCGCGAGGTTGGACATCGCGATGTCTTCCTCGATCGTTGGGCCGTAGCTGCTCCATTGCGAAAGGCGATGGCCGAGCACGAGTGCGGTGTCGGCGAGGCGAAGTGTGTAGGTGACGAGATTGTTGTCCGCCATCACATGTTCCCCACTTCTTCCGGCACTTCGTAGAAGGTGGGGTGGCGGTAGATCTTCGAGGCGGTCGGCTCGAACATCATGTCCTTGTCGGTCGGGTCCGAGGCGGCGATCAGATCGGAGCGGACCACCCAGATCGAAACGCCTTCGCCGCGGCGGGTGTAGACGTCGCGTGCCATCTGCAACGCCATCGCGTCGTCGTGGGCGTGTAGGGAGCCGGCGTGCTTGTGGGCAAGGCCCGCCTTCGCGCGGATGAAGACCTCGTAGAGAGGGGTTGTCGTTTCGGCCATCGGGCGTTTCCTTATTCGGCGGCGAGCTTGGCGGCGGCTTGACGCGCCGCGCGTTTTTCGGCGTGGACACGGGCAGCCTCGCGCACCCATGCGCCATCGGCTTCGACCTGGCGGCGGTGACGCATGCGCTGGCGGTTGCAGGGGCCATCGCCCGAAAGCACGCGCTTGAATTCGTCCCAGTCGATCGGCCCGGTTTCCCAATGGCCGGTTGTTTCGTTGAGCTTGAGATCGGGGTCGGGGAAAGTCAGGCCGAGAAAATGGCCCTGCGGCACGGTCGCATCAATGAATTTCTGGCGAAGGGCGTCATTCGAAAAGCGCTTGATCTTCCAGCGCATCGATTCCTGCGAGTGTTCGGAAACCGCGTCAGGCGGGCCGAACATCATCAGGCACGGCCACCACCAGCGGTTAAGCGCATCCTGCGCCATTTCCTTCTGCGCTGGCGTGCCTTTCGCAAGCGTCAGCATAATTTCGTAGCCCTGCCGCTGGTGGAAGCTCTCCTCCTTGCAGATGCGAATCATCGCGCGGGCATAAGGCCCGTAGGAACAACGGCAGAGCGCAATCTGGTTCATGATCGCCGCGCCATCGACCAGCCAGCCGATTGCACCCATATCGGCCCAGTCCAGAGTTGGATAATTGAAGATCGAGGAATACTTGGCCTTTCCGGAAAGGAGCTGCTCGTAAAGCTCCTCACGCGAGATGCCGAGCGTCTCGGCGGCGGAATAGAGGTAAAGTCCGTGACCGCCCTCGTCCTGAATCTTGGCGAGCAGGACGGCCTTGCGTCGCAGTGAGGGCGCGCGCGTCACCCAGTTCCCTTCCGGCTGCATGCCGATGATCTCGGAGTGGGCGTGCTGGGAAATCTGGCGGATGAGCGTGCGGCGATACCCCTCCGGCATCCAATCCTTCGGTTCGATCTTTTCCTCGGCCGCGCAACGGGCTTCGAAGCGGGCAAGATGTTCCGGATCTTCCACCGCGGAAGGTGCCTTGTCCTTCTGGTCCAAAGCCTGCGCATACATCGGCGTCTCTCCCTTCGGGCCTCTGCCCAATTGACAGCATTCTGAAACAAAATTGACTTGTGTCAACAAAAAATGTTGCGCATTAACTCGCAAGCAATCGTTTGCGGGAATGCGATCAGACGCCGAGACCGTGGTCCTTCAGCCAGACGGCTGAGTATTCCGCCAGAGTATCGAGGCCGGTATCGAATAGGCTGCGTGCTTCCGCGCCCGGCCAGTCCGCTGCAAGATTCTCCTCCGAAAGCAGTGGATCGCGCAGAATCAGCCGCCGGAAATGGTGAACCAGCAGAACCCGCCGGGCGACTGCCGTTGCAGGGTCGAGCACGAGATTTTCCCGTTGCAGGTCGGCGAATTCGCCGAGAAACCAGCGATAACTCTGGGCCAGTGCATCGAGCTGCCAGGCCTCGCGGGCCGCTTCCGCGACGGACCGTGAAGCCGATGCCAGTGCCGGAATCACGCCTTCCGGGAGGGTAATCGCCTGCTTTGTCTCGCGTTCCGGCAGGATTGCGGCGCCAGGCGTGACGAAGCGGAACCCGGAATGGACGAGTTGCTCGCGCGCTGCTGCGCGATCCGGCGCTCGATCGATGAGCGCGAGCGAGAAGCGTCCCGTGTGGCGTGGAAGGTCGCGGCCATAGATGATCGATGCGGCCTTGCGGAAGTCGGCCCGGCTGGCGGGGCTTAACCTATAGAAGGTGTTTCGTCCGGTCTTGTCGCGCATCAAGGTTCCGTTTGCGACAAGGCGCGAGAAATTCGTGCGCGCGGCAGCGGCGTCGACTCCGAGCAAGGCCAGTAATTCGAGCACCGGGGCGATCCAGACCGGCTCCGGCTCGGCGATCGTGCCGCGATCCATCACGATATCGCCAAAGATCGTCACGATCAGCGACCAGACCCGGAAGGGTGGCGTCGGAGCTTCGGTTTGTGGCACGGGCACGAGGTTCCAGCGGGCGGCGTATTGTTGCCGGAAGCCCGGTTGATGCAAGGGGCTTGACCGGTTTCTCACCGCATTCGTGATTGCTCACAGTCCAGGCCGCGACTAAATTCCCGTTCCGGTCGATCAGGGCGTTTCTCACCTCAACCGAAACCGGAGTGCCCGTGGGAGAGGATATCCGCGACATGCGAGGCAAGGAGCCCTCTCCGGGCGCGGCACCTCCGCAATGGCGGAGCCTTGCGATCACGGGAGCGATCACGCTCCTGCTCGCGGCATGTGGCCTGATCGCCTATTCCGTCCATGCGGCCCGTCAACGCGACAGGCAGGAAGCGATCGTCGTTCCCCCTGCGCCAGCGCCCATGCCAGCGAGCGAGACGTCCTCCGACAATGCGGAGCCGGCGCGCCTGACCCCCTATTCGGGGCGCGATTTCGGCATGCGATCCGGCTTTCGGCCGAGCGTTGTCGTTACGGGTCCGTTCGAGCCGATACAGGCGCATGTTTTCACTACGGAGACGCGGGCTTTTGTGCTCGATGGGATCGAGGGGCCGCCGGCTACTGCCATCTGCCTCGGCGACGAGAAACGGCTCTGGGCGTGCGGTCTGCAATCGCGCGCGGCGCTGATCGGTCTGATCCGGGACAGGGAACCTTTGTGTCAGCTCGTATCCGGCAAGCCGGCGAACAAGCCGCGCGATCCTGGGACGGGCTTGTGGAACTGCACGGTCGATGGTGCCGACCTCGCGTTACGGCTCGTCGATGGCGGCTGGGCTCGCCCCACCAGTCGCAACGACAGTGCGATCCTTGCCGCGCTCGGGCGTGCGAAAGAAGCACGGCGTGGCCTGTGGGAGGGTGCATGGGACATCGTACGCGTACCGCCTGTCGCCCCCTAGGAGTGCGAGAATGACAGCGGTCGTTTCGATAGGAATCGTGGTTCTTGACGAGGTTTTCTCGATACCGGAACCGCTCCGACCCGGCGAGAAACATCGCGCAGCCGCGCTGCAATCGGTCATCGGGGGCAATGCCGCGAATGCCTCGCTGGCGATCGCCCGCCTTGGGGGCCTCGCTCGCCTGATCGCCCGGTTCGGCGATGATGAAACCGGGCGCCTGTTGCGCACCCGGCTTAAGGGGGAGGGCCTTGATCTCTCCGGCTCGGCCGCAATTCCTGACACACGGACATCGCGATCGGCCATCGTTATCGAGCCAGACGGCAGCCGGACGATCGTCAACCACTTTGATCCTGCGATGCCCGAACAGCCCGATTGGTTGCCGCGCAACCTGCCTGAGGATGCCGCTGCCGTGCTCGGCGACACGCGGTGGGAGCATGGCGCGACACATCTCTTCCGGCTTGCCCGCGCGCGGGGTATTCCGGCGGTGTTCGACGGTGACCGGAAGCCGACGGACGAAAGCCTGATCTCGCTGGCGACGCATCCCGTCTTTTCCGCGCAGGGCTTGCGCGAATGGAGCGGCGAAGACGATCTTGCCGCCGGCCTGCATCGTCTTGCCGCGAAGGGATCTGGCTTCGCTGCCGTCACCGATGGTGCGAACGGCGTCTATTTCGTTGCCGGCGAGGCAAGCGGCCATGTCCCGGCGTTTCCGGTCCGCGTGGTCGATACCCTTGGCGCGGGTGATGTCTGGCATGGGGCCTTTGCCTTCGCGCTGGGGGAGGGGCAGGATGCCATATCTGCCATGTGGTTCGCGAACGCGGCGGCGGCCATCAAATGTTCGCGTGCGGGCGGCGCGAGCGGTGCGCCGGTCCGGGCCGAGGTCGAAACGCTTCTGGCGACGAGGGGTTCCGGGTAGGATAGGTGTATTGTTCGAGATCATTCGGCAATGCGCGCAGCGAGCCTAGGGTGGAAAATCCTTCCCGCAGGTCGAAACGATTGACGATGGCAGACAGGACCGGCCACGATGGGTTGACAGGCGAGCCGGTTTTCCGTGCGCGCGGCCTGACGAAGACCTATGGCACGGGTGAAGCGGCGGTCCATGCCTTGCGGGATGTCGATCTCGATATCCTCGCTGGCGAGTTCATTGTGCTGCTCGGCCCTTCCGGTTCGGGCAAATCGACGCTGCTCAACATTCTCGGCGGGCTCGATGCACCAACATCGGGGGACGCGCGCTACCGTGACCATCAGTTGACCGGCGCAGGCGAGCCGGAACTGACGCTCTACCGGCGAGAGCATGTCGGCTTCGTGTTCCAGTTCTACAACCTGATTCCCAGCCTCACCGTGCGAGAGAACGTGCAGCTCGTCGCCGAGATCGCGCCCAAGCCGATGAAGCCGGAAGAGGCGGTGGAGCTTGTCGGACTCTCGCACCGGCTCGATCATTTTCCTGCCCAGCTTTCCGGGGGGGAACAGCAACGCGTCGCGGTGGCGCGCGCCATCGTCAAGTTGCCGGATATCCTGCTGTGCGACGAGCCGACCGGCGCGCTCGACTATGACACGGGTCGGGTGGTGCTGGCGGCGATCCAGAAGGTCAACGCGGAGCTCGGCACCACCACGATCGTCATTACCCACAACTCGGCGATCTCCGGCATGGCGCATCGTGTCTTGCGGATGCGAGACGGAAAGATCATCGAGACAGAGACCAACGCCCGCCGGCTCGATGCGAAGGAGCTGGTCTGGTGAACATGCTCGACCGGAAGCTGTTCCGCGATTTCTGGAAGCTGCGCGCTCAGGCGCTCGCCATCATGTTGCTGGTCGGCTCCGGTGTCGCGCTGTTCGTGATGAGCGCCTCGAACTACCTGACGCTGGTCTCGATGCAGGCACTGCATTATGAAACCGAACGCTTCGGCGACGTGTTCGCGCAGGTAAAGCGCGCGCCACTGCCTCTGGCGCAGCGCATTGCGGCGCTGGACGGAGTCGCCGCGATCGAGGCGCGGATCGGACAGAACGTCCGCGTCAACCGCGACGATTCCCGCTTTCCCGTCGCCGGGCGGATCGTGTCGATACCGGCCCACGACCAGCCGCAGATCAACCGGCTGCGCCTGATGAGCGGGCGCTGGATCGACCCCGCCCGGCCGAACGAGGTTATCGTCAACACGAGCTACGCGGAGGCGCGCGCGGTGCAGCTCGGCGAACGCATCGAGGTGTTCCTCAACGGACGGCGGCAGGTCTTCACGATCGTCGGCACCGCGATGGCGCCGGAATTTGTCTTCGCCTCGCGGAGCGGCGTGCCGCTGCCGGACAACAAGAACTACGTCATCATCTGGGCAGGGACAGAAGCGGTCGCGGCGGCGTTCGACATGAAAGGCGCGTTCAACGATCTTGTGATCCGCCTTGCGCCGGACGCTTCGGAAGCTCTGCTCATCCCCGAGATCGACCGCATCATCGAGCCCTATGGTGGGCTCGGTGCTTACGGCCGCGACATTCACCCTTCGCACCGGTTCGTCGAGGACGAAATCGCCGAACAACGCGTGACCTCGATCATCGCGCCGCTGTTTTTTCTCGGGATCGCGAGCTTCCTGCTCAATGTCGCCCTGACACGCCTCATCGGCGCCCAGCGCGAGCAGATCGCCACGCTCAAGGCGCTCGGCTATCCGGACCTGCCGATCTTCTGGCACTATCTCAAGCTCGCGATGCTCGTTACCGCGTTCGGCATCCTCATCGGCGCGATTTTCGGTGGCTGGCTCGGACGTGTGATGGTCGATCTCTATCGCCCGTTTTTCCGGTTCCCGGACTGGAATTACACCTTCCGCCCGTGGCTGCCGCTCCTTGCCGGCGCGCTGGCCTTCGCTGCTGCGATCCTCGGCGTGTTCAACGCCGTGCGGCGCGTGGTGATGCAGCCGGCGGCTGTCGCGATGAAGCCGGAAATTCCGATCGCGCAGGGTGGATCGTTTCTCGAGCGGCTGATGTCGCGGATCGTGACCTCGCCGCGCCGGTTGATGGCGCTCCGGGCGCTGGCCGGGCGGCCGCTCCGTTCGATGATGACGGTTTTCGGGCTCTCGCTCTCGGTGCCGATCGTCGCGTTGGGGGTCTTCTGGTGGGATGCAATTGGCACCATGATCGATATGAATTTTGGCCGGATCAATCGCAGTCAGGCGGATATCATTCTCAATCATGCGGTTTCCGCGCGCGCTGTCCGGGAGATCGAGGCGCTGCCGGGTGTGCGTTTTGCCGAAGGGCAACGGATCGTTCCGGTCCGGTTCCGTGCTGGGCATCGCACCCATCGCGGCTCGGTGCAGGGGCTCGAACCGGGAAGCGAGTTGCTGGTGCCGCGTGACGCGGATCTCAACCGGATCTCCCTTCCGGCTGATGGTGTGGTGCTCTCCCGGCGGCTCGCCCAGCGGCTCGGTCTTTCGGTGGGAGAATCGCTGCGTATGGAAATTCTCGAAGGCGCGCGCCCCTCGCGGGATGTGGCCGTCACCGCTCTGGTGGACGATATCCTCGGGCTGACAGCCTATATGGAGATCGGGGCGCTCAACCGGCTCCTGCGGGAGGGCGCGAGCGTCAACGCACTGCTGCTCTCAGTTGATGGCCAGTTCTCGGAGATGCTCTGGAAAAGGCTCAGGGATTTTCCCGCCATCGAGGCCTTCACCCCGCGCGAGACCATGTTTACCGCCTTCAACGAGACGATCGCCGGGATGATCCTCGTCAGCGCCGCTTTTCTTGCCGGGTTCGGCGTGCTGATCGCGGTCGGTCTTGTCTATAACGCTGCCCGCATTGCGCTTCAGGAGCACGCCTGGGAACTCGCGGGGCTGCGCATTCTCGGCCTGACGCGTTCAGAGGTCTCACGCATCCTTTTTGCCGAGCTCGCGATCATGGCGGCCATTGCCCTGCCGCTCGGCATGGTATTGTCGCGCTGGCTGATCGTCTTTCTCCTCAATCTGCGGCAGAACGACAGCTTCCAGATGCCGGTGGTGGTGACGCCGTTCACGCTCGGCGCTTCCGTGCTGATCGTGCTCGGCGCGATTGTTCTCAGCGCGGCGAGCATCCGGCGGCAGGTCGACGCGATCGACCTAACCAGCGTCCTGAAGACGAGGGACTAGACCATGACGGCAGGGCGAATTCTCACCCTTGTAGCGCTGATCGGCAGCGTGGCGGGTTTTCTTTACTGGGCTTTCGCGCCGCGTGCGGTGCAGGTGGAAGCGGCGACCGTCAACGCCGGGCGGTTCGTCGCGCTCGTCGAGGAAGACGGCAAGGCCCGCGTCCGCGAGCGCTATACGGTTTCTTCGCCGCTGCCCGGCCGCCTGATCCGCGTCACCCTTCGCCCCGGCGATGAAGTGAAGGAGGGCGAGATCGTCGCACGGCTGCGCTCCGGATTGCCGGCGCTGCTCGACGCTCCGGCCCGCAAGGGGCTGGAGGAACAGGTCGGGGCGGCGGAGGCCTCTCTTGAGGAGGCATCGCTTGCGCTTGAACGCGCGAAGGTTCTGCTCGACAAGGCCCGCTCCGATCTCGACCGTACGCGGCGCCTGTCGACGACCGGCGCGGCGAGTGCCGCCCAACTCGATCGCGACATCTACGCCCACGAGGCCGCGCAGCGAGATGTCGGTGTCGCCGAGCGGCGGCGCGACGCGGCGAGCCATGCGCTCGGGCAGGCCCGTGCCGCCCTTGCGCGAGGCGGAGAGACGGAAGGCGATGCGATCGTCATCCGCTCCCCGGTGGCGGGGCGGGTATTGCGGGTGTTGCAGGAGAGCGAGGCGATGGTGGCCGCCAGCACGGCGATCCTCGAAATCGGTGAACCGTCCGATCTCGAAATCGCGGTCGATCTCCTGACGACCGAGGCCGTTCGGGTCAGGCCAGGCGCGGAAGTAACCGTCACCGGCTGGGGCGGAGGAAAACCCTTGCGCGGCCGTGTCCGACGGGTCGAGCCTTCCGCATTCTCCAAGACCTCTGCGCTTGGTGTCGAGGAGCAGCGCGTCTGGGTCGTGATCGACATCGCCTCACCGCGCGAGGAATGGGGCGGGTTGTCAGATGGCTTCCGGGTTGAGGTTGCGATCGTCGTCGACGATCTCGCGCAGGCGCTGGTGGTGCCGATCGGCGCGCTGTTCCGGCAGGGCGGAGACATGCACGTCTTCCGGATCGAAGGGGGAAAGGCCCGGCTGGTCAAGGTCGAACTGGGCCTCCGCTCGGGCAAGGCCGCGACGGTCATCTCAGGTCTTGTTGCCGGAGACCGGGTGATCCTCTATCCGCCCTCCTCTGTGAAGAATGGAGTGGCTGTCAGCGAACGGTGATGGATCGAAGCCGCATGATTTGGTGCCTCACACAGCCAAACGCGAACCGTTCTGGCATCAGTTTTCCCTGATAACCGGAAAAAACCGAGGAAATGCAGGGGCCACGACATCTCATGCAATATTACATGGTGAATAATCCACCAATTAAGCGAAACAGAACGACAGTTTGTGCAATCGGATCTGGGTGGCACCGCCGTTCTTTTCGCCTTCCCCCGGTGCATGCCCCGGAGATCGTCAAGAAACGCGATCATCGTTTGAACGGGCGGTTGAGCTCAGCCTGAGCTCGTGGTTCTCACGTTCGAGCGCCTTCAGCTTCCAGGCAACATCGGCGGAAATGCTGGCACGTTTGCCGGTGTCGACCTCGGTCTTCCCATCCCAGCCAAGCAGTGTGCGCGCCGAGCAGCCGATCTTGGCGGAAATCGGCTGGCGGGCTGTCCAGCGCAAGGGGCAATCGCCCTCGTGATCCGGGACCAATGTGACGGCGAGCTTGTGCACCCGGGAGGAGAATCTGGTCGTTGTTTTGCTCGTCCTGGCTCCAACTTATTTGGAAGCTGGAGCCATGGGCAAATCGGAGACAGTTCACACCATGCAGGTTGCTTTGCTGTTTCCTCGTGCTACCGACAGTCCCCCGTTGACGAGCAAGCTGGCTCGCTGCGCTGTCGTCTCACTTTGCGGCGCTCACGTAGGACTGCCAACGCTTCAGAAACTCGTCGCGTTTGGCGGCTGCTTCGATCTCGTCGATGTCGAAAATCTTGACACTCCCGATGTCAGGCAGATCGGCGTGTTTCGAGACGTCGATATCCGAACGACTGGGCCTGCGGAACGCGTTCTCCAGCAGCGCGGTCTGGACCGCTTTCGAAAGCAGCAGATCATAGGCCGCCTTGGCGGCAGCGCCAGCGGGCGCACCCTTGACCAACGCCTGATACTCGGGAGTGGCGAAGGTGCCTTCCGCCGGATAGAGCAGCGAAATCTCGCGCTGTCCTCCGGCGACATAGGCATAGGCGTTGGACTCGAAGGTCAGGCCCACTGCGTATTCACCCTGAGCTACGCTGCGCAGCACGGTCGAAGCCGCGCTGGAAACAACGAGATTGGCCCCCAGCGCCTTCAAGGCCTCCGGTCCGAGCAGCTTGTCGATGCCCCAGAGGATTGTATATGCGGTCGAGCTGTTGGTCGGGTCGGCGATGATAATCCTGCCCTTGAAGGCCGGGGCCAGGAGGTCTTTCCAGCTCTTGGGGACGCTCGTCCCGGCAAGCCGGTTCTTGTTGATCATCGCCACGACGAGGTGGATGTTGGACGCGGTCCAAAGATTCTGCGGATGGCGCAGGGTGGCGGGAATGCTTGCCGCTTCCAACGAGGTATAGGGCTCGAACAACTGGGAGAAAGCGCCGAGTGTGTTAGCGCTGGAACTCCAGAAGAGGTCGCCCTGCGGTTTGGCCGCTTCCGCTTCGAGCCGGCGGAGGAGCTGGCCCGACCCCCCGGTGATGGTGCTGATCTTCAGGTTGGGCAGTTTGTCCTTGGCGACGCCGAGGATCGCATCGACAGACTGGGCGTTATTGGAGGTATAGAGCACCACGTTTCCGGCTGCACCTTGGGCCAGCGTCGGATTGAGAGCTGAGGTTGCCACGAGGCCGGCGAGCCCGCCGAGTATCGTGCGGCGATTGATGTGACTGGTCATGTGCTTTCCCTTCATCGTGTTTCTCTTGTTTTGACTTCTCGGTTTGCAGGGCGTCGGATCAACTCCTCGACGAGAACAGATCGACATTGAAGACCCGCGTCGCGACAACGATCGGGACGAGGATGACGGCAATGAGCACCAGCCCATAGGCAGATGCCGACGCCATCAGGTTGGAGTCGATCAACTTGAAGATCTGGATCGGCATGGTCTCGCGACCGCCGGAATAGACGATGATCGACGCCGAGAGCTCGGCCACCGTCGTCGTCCAGGTGAGAATGGCGGCGGCGGCGATGGCCGGCACCATGAGTGGCAGCACCACCTTGAAGAAGGTCGCGACCGGCGGCACCCCGAGGCTGATGGAGGCCTCTTCGATCGAGTTGGGGATGTTGTAGAGCGTTGATGAGGCGTTGCGGATGCCGAAGGGCAACCGGCGCACGACATAGGCCAGGACGATGATGCTCGCTGTGCCGGTCAGCGACAGAAATCCGGTGTTGAAGGACATCAGCAGGCCGATGCCGATGATGGTGCCTGACAAGGCAAGAGGTAGCGCTGTCAGGTAATCCAGCGCCGGGGTCAGGACGTCGCGCTTCTTGACGATCAAGTAGCTGACGATGGCGCTGAAGACGATGCCGATCACCGTAGCCGAAGCGGAGTACATCAGCGTGTTCAGTACCGGATCGGGCGCGATGCGGACGAGGCGCTCGACATGAGCAGTCGTCCATTCGCCCCAGCGCATCACCGGACCGCGCGACATCGTGAAGGCCCCGATGACGATCGAGCCGAGCGGCAGCAACGAGATGACGACGAGCAGGCTGGCGAGGAGACCGGTGGCGAAACCAGCCGGGCCGCGCAACCTCAGAGGTCGGGCACCTCGCCCCTGTGTCACCTCGTGCCGTCCGCGGGCGACGATCCAACGCTGCACGAACAGCACGATCATGACCAAGGCGATCGAGACGGTGGCGAGCGTCGACTGCATCACCGGATCGGATCCACCTTCCGCCACGGCTGCCTGATAGGTCAGGACCGAGAGCAGCGGTACCCGATTGCCGAGGATCGTCGCGGTGGCGAAATTGCCGACAATGAGGGTGAACACGAGCAGCGCACTCGCAAGCACCGAGGGCAGGACGACCGGCAGCATGACGTTCAGCCGCGACCGGGTAGGGGAGGTGCCGAGGCTTTGGGCTGCCTCCTCGAGCTGGACGTCGAAGCCGCGGATGGCAGCTAACGTGCCGATATATATGTATGTGTAATATGTGAACGTCATCACAGTGATCAGGCCGGGCCAGCCGTAGAAACTCGGCATCTCGATACCGTGCGCGCCGAGCCAGCGGGTCACGAAGCCGTTGTTGCCGAGCATCATCAACCAGGTCTGCGCTGCAATCACCTCCGGGATGACCAGAGTCACGAGCGGCAGCACGGCGACGATGCCCTTGCCAGGGAAATCGAAGCGCGCCGCGAAATAGGCGAGCGGCACGCCAATTGCCGTGGTCGTCACCGTCACGACGAGGCCGAGCACGATGGTGTTGAGGATGGCGGTGATGTATTTCGGATCGCCTGCCAACACGGCCCAGCCGGATCGGTTACCTGCCCCGCCGAAGCTGCCGGTCAGGACATTGAGCAGCGGATAGAGCAGGAAGACGGCCATGATCGCGAGCGCGAGCGCCGAGAGCCAGAGCCAGACGGAGCGGGCTGAGGCGATCATGGCGCGAGTACCAGGGTCTTGGCGGGATCGAACTCAAGCCCGACGCGGGTGCCAGGCTCGAAACGATCGTGGGCGCCGTTCTGGAGATCGACCGCGAGTATGCGGCCGCTTGCCAGCATGACCTTGTAGCTCGTCTTGCCGCCGAGATACTGCCTATGGATGATCGAAGCAGGGATCGTGCCATCGGCATCCGTGTTGACCAGAGTGATATCCTCCGGCCGCGAAACGAGCAATGCACGACCGGGGCCAAGTGCGGCAGGGGCACGAGCGGCGATTCTGACACCGTCGAGGGCGGCGGCTCCAATCTCACCGGCGCGATGAGCGCCGATCTCGACCTCGACGAGATTGGCGGCACCGACGAAGTCGGCTACGTAGCCGGTCGCCGGTTCGCGATAGATCTCGAAGGGCGAGCCAACCTGTTCGAGCCGCCCCTGATTCATCACGCCGATGCGATCGGACATGGCGAGCGCCTCCTCGCGGTCGTGGGTAACGAAGACGGTGGTGATCCGGGCTTCACGCTGCAGATCGACGATGGTTTCGCGAACCTGAGCGCGAAGCTTCGCGTCGAGATTGGAGAGTGGTTCGTCCATCAACAGCACCCGGGGCTGGATGACGAGCGCACGCGCAAGGGCGACACGCTGGCGCTGGCCACCCGACAGTGCGGCGGGATGGCGGGACCCGAGATGGCCAAGACCGACACGCTCCAGAGCCGCGCCGACCTTCGTCCGGATCTCACTCCCGGGCTGTCCGCGAGCGCGCAGGCCGTAAGCGACGTTGTCGAAAACCGTCTTGTCCGGAAAGAGCGCATAGTCCTGAAAGACCATGCCGATATCCCGCCGATGGGGCGGCAACCGTGTAACCTCCGCGCCGCCGAAGCGCAGATGGCCGCGTTCGACCGACACGAAGCCGGCGATTGTGCGCAGAAGGGTAGTCTTGCCACAACCGCTCGGGCCCAGGAGAGTGAAGAACGTGCCGGGCTCGATCGTCAGCCCCAACCCGTCGATCACGCGCGTGCCGCCATAGGCAACGGCCAGATCCTCGATCACGATACCCATCACGTCCCTCTGTGATGCTGGCCGCCGCGGCACGACACCGCTTCGGCGCGGGTGTTGGTCAATTGTTCAGCGCCCTTTCGACGAGAAGCAGCGCTTCGCGATGCCGGGCCGGATCGCCCGCCACCAGAATCTGCCGTCCCGTCTCTCGTGTGATCGGTGCGCCGTGCCAATCTGTGATTACTCCGCCTGCCCCTTCGATGATCGGGCGGAAGGGGGCGAAGTCCCACAGCTTCAGGTGCGTGTCGAGCGCCACGTCAATGCGCCCGGAAGCCAGGCGGCCGTAGCTCATGCAGGCGCCGCCCCAGATGCGCCACGCCGTGGCAGCGCGCATCGCATCGAGTGCCGGACGCTCTTTGTCACCAAAGAAATCGGGATTGCTCGCTGACATAATGGCATCGCCGAGCCCGCTGCACGACCGGGCGCGGCAGGGTGCGCCGTTATAGAGCGTCGGGGCGCCCTTGACGCCGAACCAGCGCTCGCCGGTGATCGGATGGTCGATGATGCCGATGATCGGTTCGCCCGCCTGCATCAGTGAGATCAGAGTACCGTAAGTCGGCATCCCGGCGATGAAGGCCGCGGTGCCATCGATCGGATCAACGACCCAGACATGCTCGGCGTCGGCGTTCTGCGACCCTTCCTCCTCGCCGATTACTCCGTGGTTTGGATAGGCGTCCGCCAGCATCTCGCGCATGCGTCGCTCGATTCGGGCATCCAGCGCCGTCACGAAGCTCTTGTCGGCCTTGACCTCGACGTTGGGCCTGACGGCCGTCGCCTCGCGCAGGATAGCGCCGCTCTCATCAGCCAGCTTGAGCGCAAAACTCGACCAACTCGCCCGTTCGCCCCCGGCCCGCATGACGCCCTCCCTGACATGGGATCATCATTTAGCATTTGTGTTATTTTGTGGCAATGTGGATTTTTGAGTTATTTGCATCAAAGCGTTTCCTGCTCATAGGGTGCGGCGAGCCAGGCAGAAAAGGGCGAAGGGATGTTGCAGGAAGAGCGAAAGCAGCGGATTCGCGCACTGCTGGACACGTTCGCGAGCGTCTCGGTCGAGAAGCTTGCGCAGGATTTCGGCGTCTCGACCGAAACCATCCGTCGCGATCTGGTGGCGATGGAGCGGCAAGGCGGCCTGCGCCGCGTCCATGGCGGAGCGGTTAGCCTGCCCAGCGAGCAGGATGCCTCCTACGAGACGCGTTCGACCGTCCGGTTGGAAGAGAAGCGGGCGATCGCACGCGCCGCCGCGAGCCTGGTTCGCAGCGGCCAGACCCTGTTCCTTGACGGCGGAACGACAACGGCTGCGCTGGCGGAGGAACTCAAGACCCTGTCGGGGCTGCACATCCTGACCAATTCCCTGCAGGTCGCCACGATCATCGCCTCGACGCGACACCTCACCGACAGTCGCGTCTTCCTGCTTGGCGGTTTCATTGTCCACGATCTGCCGGAAACCGGCGGCCAGTCGACCATCAATGACATCCATCGGTTCAGGGCTGACTTGGCTTTTCTATCTCCCTTCGGCATTGATATTGAGGGCGCGGCAACGAATTTCTTCGAACATACGGCCGAGATTGCCAGGGCGATGGTCCGTAATTCAACCAGCGTCATATTGATCGCCGACCATTCGAAAATCGGGGTAACCAGCCGCGTGCGCTTCTGTGAACTCGATCAGATTTCCACCCTCGTGACAGACAAGAAGGCGAGAGCCTTGCCCGCGCTCGTATCTTTGTCGAGGGTCATCGGCAGCGTAATGATTGCACAAGCCTAATGGCGATCGGTTTTCTTCAAAAAAGCAGCCGTGGACGCGGACAGGTCAAAATTCAGCGGTTGAAGCGGTCGATTTTCCCATGTCGTGAGAACAGCTTTTCGGGGTGATTATCGCTAAGTCACGGGCGCTTCGGGGTCGCATATTCAATATAAATCATTGATATAATTATGGAAATATAATTGGTGCCCCTGGCCGGAATCGAACCAGCACTCCTTGCGGAAACCGATTTTGAGTCGGTCGCGTCTACCAGTTCCGCCACAGGGGCATCGGGGAGCCCGATGAAGCCTTTCGCCTAACACGGCGGTTTGCCGCCGGTCAACGGCGAGCCTTCTTCTTGAAGGACGGATTGCCATTGCGAGGTCATGGACAATCGCCGGCCGGAGGGCTAATCCGACAGCCATGTTCAAAGCGCTCTACAATTGGACGATTTCACTTTCGCGTTCGCCGCGCGCACCAAAGGCGCTGGGCGCTGTGTCCTTCGCGGAAAGCTCGTTCTTCCCCATTCCGCCGGACGTGATGCTGATCCCGATGGCGATGGCCAAGCCTGAAAAGGCGTGGCGCTATGCGCTGATCTGCACGGTCACCTCGGTCCTCGGCGGGCTTCTCGGGTATGCGATCGGCGCGCTGCTCTACGATACGCTCGGTTCTTGGTTGATCCAGCTCTACGGCTACGGCGACAAGATGGAGGCGTTCCGCGAGCTTTACCAGAAGCACGGGCACTGGATTATTCTCATCAAGGGGTTCACGCCGATTCCCTTCAAGCTGATCACCATCGCAAGCGGGCTCGCGGGCTACGATATCGTGCTGTTCGTGCTGCTCTCGACGCTGACGCGCGGGGCGCGGTTCTTCGTCGTAGCGGGCATCATGAACCGGTTTGGCGTGCCCCTGCGGCGCTTTATCGAGGACAACCTCACTTTGGTCGGAATCGTCACACTTGTTGCGATCCTTGGCGGGTTCGCCGCAGCGAAGTTCCTGATTTGAGGCGACATGACGCGAATTCTTTCCAGCGCTGCCGGGCTGTTCGCCCTTGCGACGGCCCTTGCGGCGGCGACCATTGCCGGCGCGTGGTTCTCCGAACTGGGGCTCGGTTTTGTACCCTGCAAGCTCTGCCTCATCGAGCGCTGGCCCTATTATCTCGCACTTCCCATCGTGGTGACGGCCATCGTCCGGATGCGCCAACCCGAGGCGCGCATGGCCGTGATCGCGGCGGCGGGGTTCCTCGGGTTGCTATTCCTCGTCTCGGCGGGGCTCGGCGCCTATCATGCAGGCGTGGAGTGGAAGTTCTGGGCAGGTCCGGCTGATTGCGGCGGGCGGGTGAACGCCGGCGCGGTGAGCATCGAGGATTTCCGGAAATCGCTGAACACGGCGCGGGTCGTGCTCTGCGACGAAGCGCCGATGCGCATTCTTGGCCTTTCTTTCGCGGGATGGAACGCGGTGATCTCGCTGGTGATCGCGGGGCTCTACCTTGCCTCGGCGCGGGCGTTTGCCTCCCGCTGAGGGCTCACGGCTCGAGTTCGGAATCCCAGTAAAGATAGTCGAACCAGCTCTGGTGCAGATAGTTCGGCGGGAACAGCCGGCCGTTGCGATGCAGGTCCTGCACGCTTGGGGCATAGGGCGGCTGGAAAGGCAGCATCTCGATTTCGTGCGGCATCCGGTCGGCCTTGCGCAGGTTGCAGGGCGAGCAGGCGGCGACAACGTTCTCCCAGGTGGTGAGTCCGCCCTTCGAGCGTGGGATGACGTGATCGAAGGTCAGCTCCTCATGCGCGCCGCAATACTGGCAGGTGAAGCGATCGCGCAGGAAGACGTTGAACCGCGTGAAGGCGGGCGTGCGCGCGGGCTTCACGTAAGTTTTCAGCGAGACGACGCTCGGCAGCTGCATTGAGAAAGAGGGTGAGGAGACCGCGCGGTCGTATTCGGCGATGATGTTCACCCGATCCATGAACACGGCGCGCACGGCATCCTGCCATGACCAGAGCGAGAGCGGATAATAGGAGAGGGGGCGATAATCGGCGTTGAGGACGAGGGCAGGGCACGCTTCCGGCGATGCCATATGCGTCGGCCCGGCGACGAATTTCGGGGGGCTCACAAGTCTTTCAGGGCTGAATTGCAGTGTCACGCAGACCCCCGATCGAACGCTCTGATGATGCTACGCTGGTCCTGACGCTATGAAGGCACTTTCTCTTTTCATTGGCAGCAGAGACGCGAATCGAACCCGCGCGCTGCGATGCGATAAGTGTAGGCTTGATATGACGCGCGTGTGAAGGGGGCTAATCCTCTCGCGGTGCGGTTCGGCGGATCTGGAAGCCCGTCTTCGATTGTTCGAAGCCCACTGCCATATAGAAGGACAGGGTTGAGGGTTTTTTCGAACCTGTCATGAGCATCACCTTGTAGCAATCGGCCTCCCACACGCGTTCCATTGCCGCTTGCAGCACCAGCTTGCCGAATCCCCGGTTCCGGAAATCGGCACGGGTCACGACGTTTTCGATCAACGCGTAGGGCTTCCCGCCGCGCGTCAAATTCGGAATGATGACCAGTATGCAACTCGCGGCGAGGTCTTGCCCGCATTTACCCAGCAGGATCGCGCTGCCGGGGTAGCGGAGGAACTGCTCGAAAAGACCGGTGCAGATCCTCGGGGCAGGGTGTGTCGGCGGCGATGAGGTGCCGGTAGAGGACGATCAGGGCGGGAAGGTCGGCTTCGGTTGCCGCCCGGATGCGCAATGGCTCGTCCATCGCGCTTCCCCTCACCGCGTCGGCACGGGCTTCTCGCCGCGATAATCGTAGAACCCGCGCTTGGTCTTGCGGCCGAGCCAGCCGGCCTCGACGTATTTCACCAGCAGCGGGCAGGGGCGGTATTTCGAATCCGCCAGCCCGTCGTGCAGCACCTGCATGATCGAAAGGCAGGTATCGAGGCCGATGAAGTCAGCCAGTTGCAGCGGCCCCATTGGGTGGTTGGCGCCGAGCCGCATCGCGGTGTCGATGGCCTCGACCGAACCCACGCCCTCGTAAAGCGTATAGATCGCCTCGTTGATCATCGGCAGGAGAATGCGGTTGACGATGAAGGCCGGGAAATCCTCGCTCATCGTCACAGTTTTGCCGAGCGCCTGGATGAAATCCTGGCTCTTGCGGAATGTCTCGTCGTCGGTCGCGATGCCGCGGATGATCTCCACGAGCTGCATCACCGGCACCGGGTTCATGAAATGGATGCCGATGAAGTGCTCCGGCCGCCCGGTCGAGGCACCGAGGCGCGTGATCGAGATCGACGAGGTGTTCGAGGCGATGATGGCATCAGGCTTCAGGTTGCGCGTCAACTGTAGGAAGATCTTGCGCTTGATCTCCTCGTTCTCGACTGCGGCCTCGATCACGAGGTCGCAATCGGCGAGGGCGTCCATATCGGCGCTGCCCAGTATTCGGTCGAGCGCGGACTTGCGGATATCGTCGGCGATCGTGCCCTTCTGGACCTGCCGCGAGAGGTTGCCGTTGATGGTGGCGAGGCCCGACTGAACGCGTTCCTCGCTGATATCATTGAGAACAACGTCGAATCCAGCCACGGCGGAAACATGGGCGATGCCGCTTCCCATCTGCCCCGCGCCGATCACTCCAACCTTGCGAATGCCGCTGCCCATCGTCTTCTCTTTTTCCTGAACCCCGGAACCAGAGGCTAGGCCATTCGGGCCTCCCGGCTCAAGCGCCGGAAGGCGATATTCTTACAAAATGTGAACGACGCTCACAGCGCCTTTGTCATTTCGGGCACGGCGTCGAAGAGATCGGCGACGAGGCCGTAATCCGCGACCTGGAAGATCGGGGCGTCGGCATCCTTGTTGATCGCGACGATGACCTTCGAATCCTTCATGCCCGCCAGATGCTGGATCGCGCCGGAGATGCCGCAGGCGATGTAGAGCGCCGGGGCGACGACCTTGCCGGTCTGGCCCACTTGTAGATCGTTCGGGGCATAGCCCGCATCGACCGCCGCACGCGAAGCGCCCACCGCCGCGCCGAGCTTGTCGGCGAGCGGCTCGATGACCTCGCGGAACTTCTCCGATGAGCCGAGCGCGCGACCGCCGGAGACGATGATCTTCGCCGAGGCGAGTTCCGGACGATCCGACTTCGAGACTTCCTCGGAGACAAATTTCGAGGTGCCGGTGGAGGCTGGGGCCGCGACGCTCTCGACCGGGGCAGAACCGCCCGCGCCCGCAGCCGCGAAGCTCGCAGGCTGGATCGAGAGGAGCTTCTTGCTGTCCCTGGACTTCACGGTCTGGATCGCGTTGCCGGCATAGATCGGGCGCTCGAAGGTATCGGCACCGAGCACCTTGGTTACGGCCGAGATCACCTGCACGTCGAGGAGCGCAGCGGCGCGCGGCAGGATATTCTTGCCGTTGGCGGTCGCGGGGGCGACGATCGCGTCGTAGCCGCCGGCGAGGCTTACCAGCAGGTCGGCGACCGGCTCGGCGAGGCCGTTGGTGAGGCCCGCGTCATCCGCCAGCAACACCTTCTTCACGCCGTCGAGCTTGGCCGCGGCATCGGCCGCAGCCTTCGCGCCCGCGCCAGCGACGAGCACATGGATGTCACCGCCCATCGCGGTGGCAGCCGAAACGGCCTTGGCGGTGGCTTCGTTGAGGGCGGTGTTGGTGTGTTCCGCGAGAACCAGAATGGCCATATCAGAGCACTCCCGCTTCGTTCTTGAGTTTCGAGATGAGTTCCTCGACCGAGGCGACCTTGACGCCGGCCTTCCGGGTCGCGGGCTCGGCGGTCTTGAGAACCTCGAGGCGCGGGCTGACATCGACCCCGAGCGCTTCCGGCGTGGTCTCGTCAAGCGGCTTCTTCTTTGCCTTCATGATGTTCGGGAGCGAGGCGTAGCGCGGCTCGTTGAGGCGAAGGTCGGTCGTGACGATGGCCGGCAGCTTGAGTGATACGGTCTGCAATCCGCCATCGACCTCGCGCGTGACATCGACCGAGCCGTCGCCGACCACAACCTTCGAGGCGAAGGTACCTTGACCCCAGCCGAGCAACGCCGCCAGCATCTGGCCTGTGGCGTTCATGTCGTCGTCGATGGCCTGCTTGCCGAGAATGACGAGACCCGGTGCTTCGTTGCCGATCACCGTCTTGAGCAGCTTCGCCACGGCGAGTGGCTCGACGGTCGCCTCGGTTTTCACGAGGATACCGCGGTCCGCGCCCATCGCGAGGCCGGTGCGGATCGTCTCCTGCGCCTGCTGCGGTCCGATCGAGACCACAACCACTTCTGTGGCCTTGCCCGCTTCCTTGAGCCGAAGCGCCTCCTCGACGGCGATCTCGTCGAACGGGTTCATCGACATCTTCACATTGGCAAGCTCGACGCCCGAGCCGTCACCCTTCACCCGGATCTTCACGTTGTAGTCGACAACCCGCTTCACGGGCACGAGGATTTTCATGGTCGCCGTTCCTGCTCGTTCCTACGTTCCGAAACCCAGTGGCAGAGTTGTTCCGCCATATTGTTCACTTATAAACTAAATACCGCATTGCGGCAAATATCGCATCTCAACCTAGCATCGGACTAGCGCCTGTTTCGATTGATTTTTGTCATTCGGCTGACCAATGCGCCACTTTTTTCCAGCGAAACCGACGCTCTTTCGGTCAGCGCGTTGCGCCGGGTACCCAAAGCACATCGTTAACGCCGTTGCCGTTGGCGATCCGGGAGAGAACGAAAAGCAGGTCCGAGAGACGGTTGATGTACTTGAGCGCTGCCGGACTGACGGTTTCACCGTCCTGCGCTGCGAGTTCGCACATTCGCCGTTCGGCGCGGCGGCTGACTGTTCGGCCCAGATGAAGATAGGCCGCTGCCGGCGTGCCGCCCGGCAGGGTGAAGGACTTGAGCGGTTTCAGCCTTGCGTTCATCGCGTCGATTTCGCTTTCGAGCCGGGTGACCTGACTTTCGGTCATCCGCAAGGGTTCCCAACTGAGCGGTTTGTCGGTCTCGGGCGTGCAGAGATCGGCACCGAGATCGAAGAGATCATTCTGGATGCGCCCGAGAATGGCGTCCATCTCCGCATCGTCCTTCGTATGCAGGCGGGCGAGGCCGATCGCCGAATTGGCTTCGTCGACCGTGCCGAAGGCCTCGACGCGGAGGTTGAACTTGGCGACACGTTCTCCGGTGCCGAGGCCCGTTGTGCCCTTGTCGCCGGTGCGGGTGTAGATTCGATTGAGCTTGACCATGCGGCGGATACTGGCGAGCCGCTTGGCGATTGCAAGCGGGGATTTGCATGTCTCGCACTGGCCCCGCAATTTTCGCGAACCGGCAGTCGCGCTAGAAGCGGTAGCCGACTTGCATGCCGAGATTGGTGAGCCCGCGGTTGTGGTTGCAAAGCCCCCCGTTCGAGAGGTGCTCGACCGTGGCGATCAGGCTCCAGTTGTGATCGAGACGGAACCCGATCCCGGCCGATTCTCGGAAATGGACGGCACAGCCCATCGCGTTGCGCCGGACACCGGGGACGGGATCGAAGCGGCCGGTGTGAAAGGCGCCGGCAAGTCCGACTTCAATGAACAGACGATCGGTGAGGTCGAGGCTCCACGCAAGGCCGGCATGGACATGGCTCGTCAACCCGTGCGCGTTGACGGCAGCGCCGAAGAAGGGTTTTGGCACGAGAAAAGCCGGGACTCCCGCTTGAAAGGCCGGACGGGAGAAATAAGCCTGAAACGAGAAATCGACCGAGCCGCGCTCCGGGCTCCAGGGATCGTGCAGCAGCACGCCGACACGCATTTCATCGAGAATGCGTTGCGATTCGTTGCGCGGGGTAGGTTTATCGGCAGCCGATGCCGCCGAAGCCCACAAAAGCGCGGAGAGGACTGAAAGGGCGCGTTTCACGGCGAGAATCCGGTTTCACCGCACCCTCGCCGAAATTCGTTAACGTTAATGAAAAGCGAACTGGCTGTCGCTCAGTCGCCGCGATACCAGATCACCGCCATGATGAGGATGACGGCGAGGAACTGGAGTATAACACGCCAGCGCATCAACTGCTGCGAGCGATTGGGATTCCCGCCCTTGAGCATGTTGAACAATCCGGCCAGCAAAACCAGCGACACAGCGCCTACCGCGACGCCGACAACGGCATTCATTGCGAAGCCTCCTCGGGCAGGGAAAACAGTATGGACCCGAAATAGGGGATCGAGGCAGGCGGGAAAAGCCCCGACTTCCAAAAACCTTCGTCTCAGCGCTGGCGAAGCAGCCGCTCGAGATAGTCGAGTTCCTCCTTCGGACGCTCGAACTCGCCGAGGCGCCGCCGCAACTCGCGCAGCACGCGCTCGGTGCGCTCGCTGACGGTGCCCCGAACATTCCCGTTCTTTTCCGGGTCATATTTGGAACTGTCTTCAAAGTCCCGGTTCTTGCCGCCGTTGCGCCGCCCGAGCGGATCGAATTTGCTGTCCGCGCGCCCGCGTTGGCCGGGACCGGGCTCTCCCTGACCTTCGCCTTCACCCTCGCCGGGCTCATCGCCTTGTCCGAGCATCTGCTGAAGCTGTTGGGCGAGTCCCTGCGCCGCACGCCCCATTCCGTCGAGTGCGCGCTGCTGGCCCTGCGTCGCCTCTCCGTTCTGGCCCTGTCCGAGCTTACCCTCGGCGTCTTCCATACCATTCTCGGCCTCGCCGAAGCCTTCACCTTCCTCGATGCCGCGCTGGCGCAAGCGTTCGCGCAACTGGTTCAGGCGGTTACGCAGCGCTTGCTGCTGATCCTGCAGGCCTTGCTCGCCCTGCTGCCCCTGCTGGCCTCTCTGGCGTTGTCCTCGCTGGCCGCGCTGGCCCTGAGATCCCTGCTGTCCCTCGCGGAAGGTGCGATCGCGCAAGTCGCGCTGTTCACGCTGGAGGCGGTCGATCTCTTCGAGCTGCTGACCAAGTTCGCGCATCTTCGGATCGACATCGCGGCGGCGGGCGCTGCGGAGGTTCTCCAGCATCTGTTTGAGCTGGTTGAGCAACTGCTGGGCCTCGGCCGTCTTGCCAGACCGGGCGAGTTCCTCAATCTTCTTGAGCATTTCCTGTAGGTCGCGCTGTGTCATCATGCGCTCGGGCGAGACGGGCGAGCGATCCTGCGAATTCCGGTCCTGATCGCGCAGGGCTCGTTCGGCGAACTCCCGGAGGAACTCGTCCATCGCCCGGCGCAGTTCTTCGGCGAGACGCTTGATTTCCTCCGGCGAGGCTTCGCGCTCGATCGCGTCGCGCAGCCGGGCCTCCGCCTCGCGCAGCCGCTTCTCGGCATCCGTCATATCGCCATTTTCGAGGAACAGCGCCAGTTCGTGAATCTCCTCGGTGATCGCCTTCAGTTTCTCGCGGTCCCGCGCGGTGCGCAGGCCGGAGCGGATCATGTCGAGCGCAAGAAAGTCGCTGACCTTGGGTGTGTAGCGCTCCGGCTCGAACAGGAGGGCGTCGAACGCGAGGCGCGGCACGGCGAGATCGCCGGGCGAAAAGACGATGTGGCGTCGCTGCTCGACGAGCGCACGGGCGAGCGGCTGCGTGAAAGGGCGCTGGGGCAGGGAGACCGTCAATCCCTCGCTCAGCGCATTCTGACCAATGTCATCCTCGATTTGAATTCGAACGCGCACCTCCTCGCCGGCCCAGGGATGATCCTCGGTCGGGACGACGATTTCGCCGTTGCCGAGCCGAAGCGGCAAAGTGATCGCGGGCGGGGGATAAAGCGGAGGTCCGGCATCGACTGCCGTCCGCGCCACCCGTTCGATAACGACTTCCCCTTTGGCAATGCCGTAATCGTCAGCGAGCGTATAGCCGAGCTTGACGCCGCCCGGCTGCTGCCGATCCGGCGAGGCGGCAACAACCGACAACTCGTTGAGCGTGACTGACGGCGGGCGATCCGGAATCACGGCCAGCCGGAAAGATCCCACATCGCGCCCGGCGAGGGCTATGGCGATGGTCGCGTCCGAGCGAACGACACGTTTTTCGATCGAGACCCCTGCCTTCGCGGGCGATTTGCCCTCCGCTTCGGGCTGGGGGGCTGCTGCCAGACCGGTGCCGTGCTTGATGTCGAGTAATGCCAACTGCCCGGACTTGCCCTCGCTCGAAAGGCTTGTCGCCCGGATCGTCAGGATCGAACCGACTGGAACCTTGATGATCTCATCCGCGCCGACATTACCGGCGCCGGAAAGGAAGATCGGCGGGCGTGCGGTATAAGCAGGGGGATCGATCCAGGCATCGAGCCGCGGCGGTGTTGGCGGAATGCGTGGTGTCGTCCAGTCGAACGCCATTTCGATGCGAGCCCGGCGTTCGTCGCCGGCAATGAAAGCGGCCGCGACCAGCGCGACCAGCGCGGCTGCGCGCAGGGCAAAACGATCACGGTTGCGCAACGCGGCATCTGCCGGAAGCGTGGTAAGCGCCTTTGCGGCAAGCTCGGCCCTGCGCTGGTGGGCGATCCAGAGCGCGGCGGTGACGGCATCCGATGTCTCGGCTGCCTTGTCGCCAAGGGTAGCGAGCGGGCGGTGAAATTCCGGGCGCGACCGATCAAGGCGCCGGTCGATCGCTTCCGCCGAAGGCCAACGGAGACCCAACGCCGGCCGAAGAACCGCGAGAAACACCAACGTGAGCGCCAGCATCACGCCGGCGCGCGCCATCGGCTCGATCTCGGTAAAAAGTCCGAGCCAGCCCAAGATGAAGAAAAGGGCGATGACACCTGCGGCGGGGAGGAGAGTGGGCAGGGCGGCTTCGAGGAACAGCGCCAGCGCCGTGCTCAGACGCCGGAACCGGAATTCGGGCAGGATCGTGCGACCGGAAGCCAATCCGTCCGGGGGTAATGCGTCCGAGGCCTCGCGTTTCCAAGGGGTCATCGTCCCTTGCATCCTTTCAAGCCCGGCATGATCGGGCCCCCCGGTCCGATGCCATCACGATGGAAAGGTAGCACGGCGTATAGGAAGCGCCAGTGGCTTCTCGCATTCGTGAAGTTCAGCGCTTTCGCAATTCACAGCCAGGATGGCGCGCGGTCGAGCCCGATCAGTTCATCATAGGTCTGGCGTGGGCGCGTCACGGCGTATTCCGCGCCCTTCACCAGCACTTCCGGTACGAGGCGACGCTGGTTGTAGGTGGAGGACATCGAGGCACCATAAGCGCCCGCCGTCTTCAGGACGATGAGATCGCCCGGCTGCATCTTCGGCAGCAGCCGGCCTGTGGTGAAAGTATCGCCTGTTTCGCAGATCGGCCCGACGACATCGTAACGCACCAGCTCCTGATCGGGCGCGACCTGCCGGACCGGCCAGATCTCGTGCCAGGCCTCATACATGGCCGGGCGGACAAGATCGTTCATCCCGGCATCGACGACAAGGAAGGAGCGGTCGGCGCGGGTGTTGATGTAAAGCACGCGCGTCATCAGAATGCCGGCGTTGCCGGCGATCACGCGGCCCGGCTCGAAGCCGAGTTCGATGTCGAGCCCCGCCGCGATCTCACGAACCATGTCGCCGTAAGCGTTCAGCGTATCCGTTCCGTGCCGGTAAGGATAGCTCATCTCGTAGGGGATGCCGACGCCACCGCCGAGGTCGAGTCGCTCGACCGCATGGCCCTGCCGGCGCAAACTTTCGACGACGCCGCGCATCTTGAGGAACGCGGCGCGATAGGCCGAGAATTCCGTGACCTGCGACCCGATATGCGCCGCGAGACCCTTCACCGAAACGCCGGGCATATTCGCTGCCTTGGCGTAAAGCCGTTCCGCTTCCGAGAACGAAACACCGAACTTGTTCGCCGCATCGCCGGTGGTGATCTTGGCATGGCCGCCCGCGCCGATCTCCGGGTTGACGCGCAACACGATTGCCTGCCGCCTGCCGTGCGCCGCAGCGATCCGCGAGAGTGTCTCCAGCTCGCCCTCGCTCTCGACGTTGATCTGGTAGATGCCGGCATCGACCGCAAAGGCGAGCTCGTCCCCTGTCTTGCCGACGCCGGAAAACACGATCTTCGAGGCTGGGATGCCGGCGGCCAGCGCCTTGCGGATTTCACCCTCGGAAACCGTATCTGCGCCCGCGCCGAGCTTCGCGAGCGTCATCAGCACGCCGAGATTGCCGTTGGCCTTGACGGCATAGAAGACATGATCCTGATGCGGCTTCACCGCTTCGCAGAATACCCTGTAATGCCGTTCCAGCGTCGCGCTCGAATAGACGTAGACGGGGGTGCCGATCGTCTCGGCAATCGTCGGCAAGGGCACATCTTCCGCGTGCAGCACGCCGTTCTGGTAATCGAAATGGTGCATGGGAGCCTCGAAAGGGCGGGCCGAACCAGTCAGCCGGAAGTCGGATCAGCCAAGAATCGGATCAGCCAAGAATCCAGTCAATGGCGAGGTCGCGTTTGGGCGCCTTGATCGGCGTGCGTTTGGCTCCGCCGAGCTTAGTCTGTCCGGCCTTCTCCTGTGGCGCGCCGTTTTCGGCCGGCGGTGGCTCAAGGTGGCCACGCTTGCCGCAGGCCGCAAGGCCGAAGGCCAGAACCGTGACGACAAGCGCGAGGCGGGCAATGCGGGGCATAGGGTGTTCCGGCTTCCAGAAGTTCGCGGCAGAAATTCGAGGACGGATTGCTAGCACAAAACGCAGGTCAGGCGCGAGGGCGCATTTCGCGCTTCAATTGCGCAAGCCAGCGGCGGGCCTGCTTGCGCACATTGTCCGGAGCGGTGCCGCCGTAGCTTTTGCGGCTTTTCACTGAATTGGCGACGCCCAGGACGGAGAAAATCTCCTCGGTGATGCGAGGTTCGACGCCCTGCATCTCGGCGAGGGTTAGCTTTTCAATATCCGCATTCCTGGCGGAAGCCAGCGCGACGATGCGCCCGGTGACGTGGTGCGCCTCGCGGAATGGCATCTTCAGTGCGCGGACGAGCCAGTCGGCAAGGTCGGTCGCGGTGGCATAACCGGAGCCGGCGGCCTTCTTCATCCGTTTTGCTTCCGGTTCCATGTCGCGAACCATACCGGCAGTCGCGGCGATGCAGAGCGCGAGTGCGTCGAGCGCATCGAAGGTCGGCTCCTTGTCTTCCTGCATGTCCTTCGCGTAGGCGAGGGCGAGGCCCTTCATCACGGTCAGGATGCCGATGAGCCCGCCGAAAATGCGCCCGGTCTTGGCGCGGACGAGTTCCGCCGCATCCGGGTTGCGCTTCTGCGGCATGATCGAGGAGCCGGTGGTGAACTTGTCCGTCAGCTTGATGAAGGCGAACTGCGGCGTCGTCCAGATCACGATCTCCTCGGCGAAGCGGCTGAGGTGCATCGCGAGAATGGAGGCAGCTGAAAGCGTTTCGATCACGAAATCGCGGTCCGAGACCGAATCGAGGCTGTTCGCTGTCGGGCGGTCGAAGCCGAGTGCTTTTGCCGTTGCGAAACGGTCGATCGGAAAGGAGGTGCCGGCAAGAGCCGCAGCACCGAGCGGGCACTCGTTGAGCCGGACACGAGCATCGCGGAAGCGGCTGCGATCCCGCCCGAGCATTTCGACATAGGCCATCAGATGATGGCCGAAGGTCACCGGCTGGGCCGATTGCAGGTGCGTGAAGCCGGGCATCACCGTGCCGGCGTATGCGAGCGCCTTCTCGCACAGTGCCTGTTGGAGGTCGGCCAGCGCGGCTTCGATGGCGTCGACCGTGTCGCGCATCCACAGGCGGAAATCGGTCGCGACCTGATCGTTGCGGGAGCGCGCGGTGTGCAACCGGCCCGCCGCGGTGCCGACGATCTCGGCAAGCCGCGCCTCGACATTCATGTGAATGTCTTCGAGCGATGTCTTGAATGTGAAGGTCCCGGCCTCGATTTCAGCCTTGACCTTCGAGAGCCCCTGCCTGATGGCTTCGGCGGATTGAGGATCGATGATGCCTTGCGCGGCGATCATTTCGGCATGGGCGATCGAGCCGCGGATATCCTGCATGGCAAGGCGCTTGTCGAAATCGATCGACGCGTTGATTTCCTGCATGATGGCCGCCGGACCTTCGGCGAAGCGGCCGCCCCACATTTCGTTAGCCAAGGGATGCTCCTGAACATGTCGATGCCGAACGAAGCGGAACCGAAGAAGACGCGATCCTTCGTCGGGATCGGACCCATCCTCGCCGCATCCGTTCTCGTTCTCGCTTCGCTATATGCCTTTGGCGGCTTCGGCAACCTTTTCGGCGGCAAGACGGGCGGCGCAAGCGGGCAATGCAAGGCCGCGAGCGCGAAGCTCGCCACCCTCAAGCAGCTCGCGAAAGGGGAGATAGCGGCGCTTCAGATCCCGGAAGCCTCGAAGCCGGTCGTTCGGCTTCAGTTCGAGAACGCCAAGGGGGAGGCCATTTCCCTCGACGCCTTCAGGGGCCGAGCGATTCTCCTGAACCTCTGGGCGACGTGGTGCGTGCCGTGCCGGCTCGAAATGCCTGCGCTCGATGCGCTGCAGAAGGAGCTTGGTGACAAGGATTTCGAGGTGGTGGCGGTGAATATCGACACCCGCAACCCCGAGAAACCGAAGCAGTTTCTCAAGGAAATCAAGGTCGAGCGGCTTGCCTACTACGCCGACCCCAAGGCTAAGATTTTTCAGGATCTCAAGACGGCGGGGCGCGCCTTCGGGATGCCGACAACGTTGCTGGTCGACCCACAAGGCTGTGAACTCGCCTACCTCGCCGGCCCGGCGGAATGGGCGAGCGGGGATGCGCTGGCATTTGTGAAGGCGGCCAAAGCGCGCTAACCTCCAACAAGCAATTGGGGGGAGCGATGATGATGACCGGCGGGCTGCGTTTCGGGTTGGCGGCGTTATTTATCGGACTGGGCATGGCAACCGCGCTCGCCGCGGAACTCTTGTCCGAACTCGGCACAGACGCGGTTCTGGATCGCCCGCGTGGAAAGCCGCGCGGTTCCATTATCCTGATGCCGGGCGGCAACGGCGATCTTGGAATTACCGGCACCGGAGAAATCACGAGCCTCAACGGCAATTCGCTAATCCGTAACCGGCGTGCCTTTGCCTCCGGCGGTTTTGCGACCTTGTCGCTATCCTCCTCGGGGAGCCCTGCATCGGCGATCGCGGCGATGAGAAAAATCGCGCGCCCGGTTATCGTGGTCGGCACCAGCCGCGCCGCGACCCGCATCCATCGCGCGCTGGACGCGGACGCGATCGTTATTACCTCCGGCATGCTTGATCATTTCCAGTCGAACGTCGGTTCGCCCGATGCCCTGCCGCCAACGCTGATCGTCCACCACCGGCGCGATGCGTGCCGCGTCACGCTGCCGTCTCTGGTGGAGCCGTTCCAGCAATGGGCAGGTGGGCGTGTGCGCGTCGTCTGGCTCGACGGCGGGCCCGAAGGGGGAGATCCGTGCCAGGGCAACAGCCACCACGGCTTCATCGGCATTGATGGCAAGATGGTGGGGACCGTTCTCGGCTTCGCGCGTTCGGTGAGGGCCCGCTGAGCGGCTTCTACAGGTCCAGCGCGAGTTCAACAGTCACGCTGTCGCCGGAAGAAAGACCTTCGGCGCCACGCACGCTCGCCTTGACGGGGAGAAGATAGGCACCAGCCTTGGCGTCGGGGAAGATCGAGGTCACCCACTCGGTCTCGCCGATGCGTGCACGGACGCGTACCGAGCCCCAGCCGCGCCGTGGCACGGCCATGCGGATGATCGCGGAATCGTCCTGCGGCAGCGTGATGAAATGCCAGGCACCTTTGCCGCTCCACAGCCAGAGCGGGGCGGCAAAAGCGATCTGCATACGGGATCAGCCCGCCTTCTTCGCTGCAATGCCGTTGTCAGCCAGCGTCTGCTGCAATTCGCCGGACTGGAACATCTCGCGGACGATATCGCAGCCGCCGACGAACTCGCCCTTGATGTAGAGCTGCGGAATCGTCGGCCAGTTGGCGTAGTCCTTGATGCCCTGACGCAGGTCCGCGTTTTCGAGCACGTTGTGCGCCTTGTAGGGCGCGCCGACATAATCGAGAATCTGCACAACCTGACCCGAGAACCCGCACATCGGGAACTGCGGCGTGCCCTTCATGAAGAGCACCACGTCGTTGGACTTCACTTCATTGTCGATGAAGGCGTTGATGTCGCTCATTTTTGTTCCCTGCTTTTCAAATCGTCCTTCTGCTCGAAGATGCGCGAGCGAGAGACGGAGACAAGTTCCTTGGAGAAGAACCCAAAAACAATTCCAAACAACATTACGCCCAAAAATCCAGCGTCCTCATGTTCTATATTGATCTTTGGGTAGGCAATATTGATTAAAATCTTTGACTGCAACATGACATATGATACTGCTCCCATCATCATTCCGATTATTGCAATAGTATCTAAATCTTCTGTTGCCGTTTTTTCAGTCTCTATCATCTTGTATCTTAATATTACCCCAAGTATTCCAAACATGCATGAAAATGCCATAGGAATTGAGTGGTCGATATATTGCATGATAAATTTATAGAACGTTGGGTTTGTCTTTGATACTCGTTCTGATATTTCTGGATAGAATGTGAAAACAAGGGGAATTAAAATTGTAAGAGAGAACCCAAAAGCAAACATACCAAAAATGGTTATTGCTTTGTGAGCAGGAACAATTCTTGGCTCTACTTTCTCAGTCATATATTTACTCCGCGCTCGTCGTCAGCGCCAGAGCGTGCAGCACGCCGCCCATGTTGCCCTTGAGGGCAGCATAGACCATCTGGTGCTGCTTGACCTTCGGCATGCCCTTGAAGGCGGGCGAGATGACGGTTGCGGCATAATGATCGCCATCGCCGGCAAGGTCGCGGATCTCGACCTTCGCGTCGGGGATCGCTGCCTTGATCATTTTCTCGATGTCGGATGCCTGCATCGGCATGGTGTCTGTCCTTATTCCGCCGCCTGCGCCATGAAGCCCGGCAGCCAGTTTTCATGCGCCGACTTCAGTTCATCGACAAGAATTGGCGCTTCGCCCGGCAAATTCAACGTATTTCCGCCGACAACACCGATGAATTTCGCCGGAACGCCCGCTTCGTTGAGGTGATGCTCGATCTGCGCCGCGGTCGAGCCGTCGCAGGTGACGAGATAACGTGCCTGGTCCTCGCCGAAGAACAGCGCATTCTTCGGCATTTCCGGGTCGAAGTCCTGGATCATCGCGCCGAGATTGCCGGCCATCGTCATTTCCGCGAGCGCGACGGCAAGGCCACCGTCCGAGAGGTCATGCACAGCCGTGGCCATGCCCCGTTCGACGAGTTGACGGATAATGATGCCGTGATGGAACTCGTGGTCGAGATCGACAGGCGGCGGCGCGCCTTCCTCACGACCGCAGATCGTTGCAAGGTAGGCCGAGGCGCCGAGCCAGCCCTTGGTTTCGCCGATCAGCACGATGGCATCGCCCACGTTCTTGAAGGCGAGGCTCGCCGATTTTGTCACATCTTCCAGCAGGCCGACGCCGCCGATGGTAGGAGTCGGCAGGATGCCCTGACCGTTGGTCTCGTTGTAGAGCGAGACATTGCCCGAGACGACCGGGAAATCGAGCCGGCGCGCAGCCTCGCCGATGCCACGGATCGCCATCACGAACTGGCCCATGATCTCCGGGCGTTCGGGATTACCGAAATTGAGGTTATCGGTCAGCGCGATCGGTTCGGCGCCGACGGCGCAGAGGTTGCGCCAGCACTCGGCGACTGCCTGCTTGCCACCTTCGAACGGATCGGCCTCGACATAGCGAGGCGTCACGTCACAGGTGGTGGCGAGGCCCTTGGGACCATCCTCGATGCGGATCACGGCGGCGTCGCCGCCGGGCTGCTGCACGGTGTTGCCCAGGATGAGGTGGTCGTATTGCTCCCAGACCCAGCGCTTCGAGCAGAGATCGGGTGAGGCGAGCAGCTTGAGAAGCGCCTCTGCGTTGGAGACGGGCGCGGGCACGTCGCCCTTGCGGATCGCGAAGCGCTTCTTCGGCTCGCTCCAGGGGCGATCGTATTCCGGCGCTTCGTCGCCAAGCTCCTTGATGGGAAGATCGGCCTTCACGTCGCCGCCATGCTTGATGACGAAGCGCAGTGTATCGGTGGTATGGCCGATCACCGCAAAATCGAGCCCCCATTTCACGAAGATCGCGCGCGCTTCCTCTTCCTTGTGGGGGTGAAGCACCATCAACATGCGCTCCTGGCTCTCGGAGAGCATCATCTCGTAGGCGCTCATGCCCTCTTCGCGGCAGGGCACCTTGTCGAGGTCGAGTTCGATGCCGAGATCGCCCTTGGCACCCATCTCGACCGCCGAGCAGGTGAGGCCCGCCGCGCCCATGTCCTGAATAGCGATGACGCAACCCTTGGCCATGATCTCGAGGCAGGCTTCGAGCAGCAGCTTCTCGGCGAAGGGGTCGCCGACCTGCACGGTGGGGCGCTTCTCCTCGGATTTATCGTCGAATTCGGCCGAGGCCATCGTCGCGCCGTGAATGCCGTCACGCCCTGTCTTGGAACCGAGATAGACGATCGGCATGCCGACGCCGGTCGCCTTCGAAGTGAAGATCATCTCGCGCTTCGCCACGCCCACCGCCATCGCGTTGACGAGGATGTTGCCGTTGTAGCGCGGGTGGAAGCCGACCTGGCCGGCAACCGTCGGCACGCCGAAGGAATTGCCGTAACCGCCGATGCCCGCGACGACGCCCGAGATGAGGTGCCTCGTCTTCGGGTGATCCGGTTCGCCGAAACGCAGGGCATTGAGGCAGGCGATCGGCCGCGCGCCCATCGTGAACACGTCGCGCAGGATACCACCGACGCCGGTCGTCGCGCCCTGATAGGGCTCGATGTAGGAGGGGTGGTTGTGGCTCTCCATCTTGAACGCCACGACCATCCCGTCGCCTATATCCACGACGCCGGCGTTCTCGCCCGGCCCGTAAACGACGCGCTTGCCTTTGGTGGGCAGTGTCTTGAGGTGGATCTTCGAGGATTTGTAGGAGCAGTGCTCGTTCCACATCGCCGAGACGATGCCGAGTTCGGTGATCGTTGGTGTGCGGCCGATCAGTTCGACGAAACGATCGTATTCCTCGGGCTTGAGCCCGTGGGCCTTGACCAGTTCGGCGGTGATCTCGGGTTCGTTCTTCAGAAACATGCGGCACCTCTTGGGGGCCGTATAAAGCATCGGAACGGCTTATGGGAACCGGTTTTGCGGGCTGTTCGCAGAAAACAAAACCGCCCGGAGTCAAGGCCCGGGCGGGATCGTGGCCAGCGAGGCCGGCAGAGGCAAGGCGTTATTTCTTTTCCATCGGGCAGGTGTTGAGCCCGATCAGCGGGTAGAGCGGGCAGAAGCCGACGAGGGCGGTGAGAATCGGCACGACGCCGATCCAGCCCAGCCAGGCATAGGACGAACCCTTGCCGATGAAGCCGAGCGCGAAGGCGATGAGCGCCAGCCCGACGATAATGCGAAGGATGCGGTCGATGCCGCCGACATTCCTGGTCATGGTCTTCCCCTTGAAGCGAAATCTCGCGGCGCCATGCGCGCCGTGGTGCCAACCAAGCACAGCCGGGAAGGTCAGTCGGTGACGAGATCACCGAATGCGCGATTCAGGCGAATTCTCCGGCACTTTCCCGCCTGAGGGCGGCGGGATCGCGAATTTCGATGGCGCCGCGATGCAGTTCGATCCAGCCGCGCTCGGCGAATCGCGCGAGCTGCCGGCTCACCACTTCGCGCGCCGAGCCGATTTCCGCCGCAAGATCGGCATGGGTCAACCGCACCGCGCCATCCCTCGCGCTCGCGACCAATGCACGGGCGAGCCGCGCCGGGATGCCTTCGAACAGGTTGGTTTCCATCGCGACGATGATTTCGCCGACGCGCTCCGAAAAAGTGCGCAGAACCGCCTCGCGGAACGGTGGCGAGCCAGCGAAAAGACTATCAAAGGTGGTGTTCGGCAGGGTGAGCGCCACCACATCGCCCTCCGTGATTCCCTCGACCGGGTAGGGTCGGTGCGAGAAAAGGCATGAGGTCGTGAGCACACAAGGCTCGTCGTTCTCGATGCGCAACAACGTGACAACGCGACCGTTCGCGCCCACGAGTTGCATGCGTACGGCGCCGGAAATCACGTAGAGATAGGCGTTGGCGTTCTGGCCGGGATGGATGACGGTCTGCCCGCTTGCAAAGCGGTGTACGCTGGCGGCGGAAACGAAGCGCTCGCGCGCTTCGCCCGAAAGCCCGAGCCGATCCGCCACATGGTTGATAAGGGAGGACTGGCCGGTGAGGGGGGAATCGCGGTTCACGCCGGTTCCTTCAGGTGGAAATCACGCCCTGCCGGCGCTTCATATGGCCATAGTACGCCCAGAGCATCCGCGCCGCCACCGCGCGCCACGGAGTCCATCGCTTGGCGATTTCGTCGAGTTGTTTCGCGCTCGGGCGCTTGTCCAGGCCCATCGCGAGCTTCGCGGCCTCCTGAAGGGCGAGATCGGCCGGGGCGAAGATATCCTGAATGCCGAGGCAGAACATCATGTAGACCTCTGCCGTCCAGGGACCGATACCATGCACCGCGACCATCGCAGCCTTGGCGTCCTCTACCGGCAATTCGTGCAGGCGCGCGAAGGGCAGAGCACCGCTGACGATTGCCTCGGAGAGGGCGCGGAGAGTGCGAATCTTCGGCCCGGAGAGACCGCAGGCGCGCAACTCCTCCTCGCTGGCGTCGAGAAGGGCGTCCGGCGTCAGCGGATCGAGCCGGGCGTGGAGCTTGTTGCGGATCGCGGTGGCGCTCGACACTGAAAGCTGCTGCGCGGTGATGGTCGAGACCAACCCCGAAAAACCGGGCTCGCGCCAACGCAAGGGGGGAGGGCCGCAGGTTTCGCCGATCATCCGCATGTGCGGGCAGATGTCGGAGAGATGCGTCACGCCGCGCTTGATGTCGTCGTCGTTTGTGATGATGCTCATGGTGCCTCGTTCAATGGCAGTGAAAACCGAACCGGTCCCAAGCCGCAACCCGAATCATCCGCTCGTGCAACCCGTTTTCCGCTTCGCGCCCAGCCCCAACGGGTTCCTGCACCTCGGCCATGCCTATTCCGCGCTGCTAAACGCGCATCTCGCGCGGGAGACGGGCGGACGGTTCCTAGTGCGGATCGAGGATATCGACACGGTTCGCTGCACCGAAGCGTTGATCGGCGCTTGCCTCGAAGATCTCGCATGGCTCGGTCTTGGATGGGAGACGCCGGTGCTGCGGCAGAGCACGCAATTCGGACGTTATCGCGCGACGGCGGATGTGCTGGCGGCACGGGGGCTTCTCTACCCCTGTTTCTGCTCGCGGAATGACATCGCGGCCGCTGCGGGCCAGATGGCGGCGCGCGATCCGGATGGCGCACCGGTTTACCCCGGCACCTGCCGCGTGCTCGATGCGGCCAAGCGGGCAGTGCGCCGCGCTTCCGGCGAACCCTTCGCGCTCAGGCTCGACATGGCGGCAGCGCTGGCGCACATCGGCGCGCGGCGATTCGGTTGGCAGGAGGTCTCAGGCGAGCGGCTTGAAGCCGTGACGGATATCGAGACTCACCCGGAAAAATGGGGCGATGTCGTGCTGGTACGCAAGGAGACGCCGACGAGCTATCATCTCGCGGTGGTGCTCGACGACGCCTTGCAGGGCATTACCCATGTCGTGCGTGGCACCGATCTCTACGAAGCCACTGCGATCCATCGCGTCTTGCAGATGTTGCTCGGCCTGCCGGAGCCGCGCTACCATCACCACTCGCTGATCCGCGATGCCGAAGGCAGGAAGCTCGCGAAAAGCCTCGCCTCGACACCGCTGCGACAGTTGCGCGCGGAAGGAGTAACGGCAGCCCAGATCCGGAGCAGGCTGGGGTTCGACTAGCGCAGCATCGTCATCACCACCGAAACCGCAACCGTCATTGTGAAGACGGCGAGGATGGTGGATAGCGCAATCGAGCCCGAGGCGATTGCCCCGCCGCTGCGATAACGGTCGGCGACGAGATAGGCGTTGATCCCGGTCGGGCAGGCGGCGAACAGGATCGCCGCGCCGGCATAGGCGGGCGGCAAGTGGAAGACATGCACGCCGAGAACGTAAACTAGCGCCGGATGCAGCACGAGCTTCAGGCCCGTTACCAGCAGGATGAGACGGCGATGTCCGGCAAACGAGACCTTGTTCATCGACATGCCCATCGCGATGAGCGCGCAGGGAGCGGCGGTGTCGGCGATGAATTTCAGCACCTTGGCGAAAAGGTCCGGCGTGGTCATCCCGCCCCAGCGCCAGAGGATTCCGGCGAAAATGGCGACGAGAATCGGATGCGTGACCAACGAGCGGAGAAGCCGCAGCAGCGAACCGCTTCCCTTCTCACCGCGCGCGATCAGCAAGGTCACCACCGTCATCGTGATCGGCAGATGGATCGCGATGATCAGGATCGCAGGGAGCGTGCCGCGCTCGCCCATCGTCCCGAGAATCATCGGAATGCCGACCAGCACGGTATTCGCCTGCGCGGCCGAAAAGCCGACGATCGCGGCTTCCCGCGCGTCGCGCCCCATCCGCGCGGCCACCCAGTTGGCGATGGCCCAGCAGATGGCGAGGGCCGCGAAGTAGGTAATCCAGTGTGGAACCGGGTTGATATCCGGCAGTTTCGCGCCGGAGACAGTGCGAAAGAGGAGCGCCGGTATCGCCAGCACAAAAACATACTCCGAAAGGCCGTTTCCGGCTTCCGACCCGACGAGACGAAGCCGCGCCACGGCAAAACCGATCGCGACAAGGGCGAAAACGGGTGCAACGACGGCGAGGGCTGAAAGCAGCGGCAAGGGCAGACTTCCGGAAAGCGGGACAAGGACAACATCCCTTACCCGTTTCTAGGCGGGAAGGCGCGCATCCATCAAGCCTGTTTAGGCTTCGCTTAAGGCGCCGGTCTTATCCTACGGCAAGGTGACGCGATGCTGTGCAGCGCCGTTCCCACCTGAACCTGGAATCACCCGTGATGCCGCCAGCCGATTTGACAAGTCCTGTTTCGCTCTCCGAGCTGGCGCATGAGCTACGCGCGCCGCTGGGCGGAATCGACGCAATGGTCGAGATGCTCGAGGCGTCAGACCTCGATTCCGGGCAGGCGGGCATGGTGGAGGCCCTGAAGGCATCGCACGCGCATCTGCGAGCTATCGCGAACCGGATTCTCGATGCGCACGGCAGCCGGGGCGACATCGGTGCAGCTGATCAGATCGGTGCGCGCCCGGCTCTGCCGGCTTTCCTTGCCCTGTTTGCCCCTTCGGTGCAGGCGAGATGCCGCGCCAGGGACATCGACTTCATCGTGGTGAATGAAGCGGGAGAAGACGGTATCCTGATCGACGACCCTGTCGGTTTGCGGCAGGTGCTGGAAAACCTTTGCGACAATGCCACCCGGCTTACCTCCGCCGGCGCTGTAACTTTGACAATCGTGCGGGAGGCGCAGCCGCGCCTTGCCTTCGCTGTCACCGATACCGGGCCGGGCCTGAGCGAAGCGGAGGCTGCGCGGCTGATCCGCGAGGGCGGTCGCGTCACCGGCCGGAAGGGTGGAGCGGGGCTCGGCCTCTCGATCGCCGGGCGGATCGTGGCCGGACATGGTGGTGTGCTCTGCGGCGGGCCGGGGCCGAATGGTACCGGCGCCCGTTTCGCCTTCACATGGCCGATCCACGGCGCGGGCAAACTCAGCCCGGATTGCCTTATCGTCGACGATCACCCCGCATCCCGGCTTGTGATGGGTACGATCCTCAAGGCGGCGGGTTATCGTTGCATGGACGTTCCTGATCCCGAATCCGCTTTGGCGGCGGTGCGCGATTTTGCGCCGCGGATCGTTCTGACGGATATCAACATGCCGAACGGCGATGGGAGGGAGCTTGCTCGGGCGCTGCGGCGTCTGGACGGTTCGATCCGACCGGAGGTCATCGCTGTCAGTGCCGACGATGTCGATCTTGCCGCGCCGGAAAACGCCGCGTTCTCGGCAGCGGTTCTCAAGCCGATTACGGTTCGTGCGGTGCTTGATGCCGTGAGGGCTGTCGCGACAGAGCGCGAGGATAAGGCTGCGTAAGCCGCCGCCTCAGTTCTGCGCCACCAGCGCGCTGGCGCCCGGCGCCTGCTTCAGCACGGTCTCGATCTGGTCGCGTTCGCGTTTAAAGCCGGCAAGCTGGCGACCTGCCAGTTCACGCCCTTTCGGCAGCTTGATCGCCAGCGGATCGACGAAGCGCTCGTTGATCATGACCTCGTAGTGGAGGTGCGGGCCGGTTGAGAGTCCGGAAGATCCAAGGCGTCCGATGATCTGGCCCTGCCGCACCCTTGCACCGGCCGTGATGCCGGGACCGAAGGCCGACATATGATTGTAGGTCGTCACGTAGCCGTGGTTATGCACGATTTCGAC